>ENA-UOUJ01000184-UOUJ01000184.1-activated-sludge-metagenome-genome-assembly--contig:-NODE-184-length-52143-cov-4.757430_pt1 | contig 52143 bp, 40 predicted proteins | sample MGYA00249839_ERZ747224 | MGnify/ENA primary metagenome ERZ747224 (study PRJEB28782, sample SAMN03220277) | activated sludge metagenome | biome: wastewater; feature: sewage sludge; material...
GATTGCCTCCGACACCCTGACGATTGCCTCCGACACCCTGACGATTGCCTCCGACGCTCTGACGATTGCCTCCGACACCCTGACGATTAGTTCCGACGGTGTGTCGAAGCCAATTGTTAACCTGTCTAAAGCAATCCTCAGCCCGTTTTGCCCAGCAGTCAACGCGTCTTATTAGGCAGTATGTATAATAAAGCCCATGCTCAAGTCCGCGCAATATATCGTCCACAAAGCATTTTTGGAAATAAACAAAGCAATCGGCAACCCTCCGGCGCGGGGAGGATGCCCAGTAGGGAGAAAGGCGTACAAGAGTGCGACGCAACGGCGGCCGGATAGTAGCAACGGGGCCGGGGGCCAAAAAGAAAAAATATGTGGCGGGTTTTGCTAATCGAGTGTGAGGCGAAGGGTGGTAAATATGCTGCGTGGCAAAAAGTTCATAGTGCCGCCGCCGCTGTGTATGCCGCCGGTGCTTAGTCCGCTGGCATGCAGGCGTTGCACATCCATTATGTTTTTTACGCCGGCTACTATGCTTGCTTTGTTTTTCCAGAGTTTTCTTTCTACCGATGCATCGAGCATGTGGTAGGCTGGCTGGCGGCCGTCGAAGTTGGCGCTGCCATCTATGCTGGCGCGGAGGAAGGGTTGGGCACCGGTGTATTTGTAGAATGTGGCGAAGTGGAGCTTTGCTTTTTTGTAGTAGTAAAACACATTGGCGTTGAGTTCTTGGGCGTTGAAGGCTTGGTAGCCTGCCTGGGCAAATGTGCGGTTGTAGGCATAGCCGAGGGTGTAGTAAATGTTTTGCCACTGGCCTTGTAGCTGTAGGTTGGCAATTATGTTTTTTTGCTGGGAGAGGTTGCCGTAAGAGTATTGGATGCTGGTGCTGTCTTGTGGGCGAAGGGGTACGAGCATTATGCCGTTTTTTACGTGGTTGTAAAAGGTGGTTAGCACCAGTTGTGCGTAGTTGTTTTGCTTTTTATAGAGGTTGCGGGATAGGGATAGCTGGAGGTGGTGTCCGGTTTCTGCCCGGAGGTTTTGGTTGCCGGTAAGTGCGTGGTTGGCATCTACAAAGCTTAGGTACATTTCTTTGAGGGATGGTGCGCGAAAGCCTTTTGCATAGGAGGCGCGTAGTTGCAGCTTTTCGTTTAGAGAGAGGAGGATATTTACGGCGGGTATAAGGGGGGATTGGAATTTGGTGTTGTGTGCGGCACGCAGCCCTGTTTGTAGTTTTAGTTTTTCTTTGAAGAAGGGGAAGGTTGCGAGGGCGAAAGCTGCATAGTCGTTTATGGTGTGGTTGTCGCCGGTTATTTTCCGGCTTATTCCGTTTTGCAATGTTATATCGTAGCCTGCGGTAAGCTCAAAGTGTTTGTATTTGTTTTGGTACATGCCGCGGCTGGTAATGTCTTGAAATACGGAAGTGTCTTGCACGCCCTGGGCAGAGGACAGGTCTTGGGTAAGTGTGGTGAGATCGGTGATGTAGGTGTTTCGCACACGGCGATAGTATGCGTAGCCGCTAAGTATTTGCCAGGTGGCTTTGTTGTTTATTTTTCCTTCCAGCGATAGTCTGTTGTTAGATCGTGTGGTGTAGTAGTATTCGTCCATTGCGTTTACACCGCTCAGGGGGTTGTAGCTTTGTATAGGTCCTTTGTTTGTTACATTTTCTTTGAGGAAGTTGGTAGCGAGGCTTGCTTTAAAACCAGATGTTGCGCGGTATTGGTAGCCTGCATTTGCCACGTATTGTTCCTTTGGCTTGAAGAGCATGTGGCGCTGTGCCAGTGCAGAATCTTTATTGTACCCTACAGGCTGGTCGAGGTATTTCCATCCCTGAAAATAGTTTCTTCCACCGCCAAGATTCACACTGTGTTTCTTCCACGATTTTGCGCCCCCAATGTTGAAGTTGTATTTGCCGATAGATTCGTAGTTGGCAGTGGCTTGCAGTTCGTAAGGTTTACGGTTTTGCTTTTCTATTACATTGATTACACCACCCAACGCATCGGAGCCATAAATGATGCTCATAGGTCCTTGCACCATTTCTATTCGCTCCACATTAAACAAGCTGATCTGCCCCATATCTACGTTTCCGCCTTCTCTGCCATTTACAGCTATACCATCAATCAGGGTTTTCACCTTGTCGCCACCCATGCCTTGCATTCTTACACCGGCACCTAGAATACCATCGTTAGAAATGTTTGTGTTTAGTTGGTTGGCAAGCACTTCGTTTAATGTGATGGCACCTTGCGCTTTTATACTTGCTGCTGTTATTACCTTGTAAGATGCCAGTGCGTTCTGTGCTTTTATTGGTGCCGCTACGCCAGTCACAATCACTTCGTTTAGCGCAGCAAATCTTTTTTCAAGCGACACTTTTATTTCCTGATTGGTAATGGTTTTTATGGGCAGTGAGAAAGAAGTATAGCCCGTGGCAACAACTTCAAGCTTTGCAGGAAAATCATTTATCATCACAGTAGCATTTCCATCCTCATCGGTCAGAGTGCTGCTTTGCAATACACGCTCACTATTGTACACATTTACATAGGCAAACTCAAGTGCTTCCCTACTCTCTCCATTTTGCACATGCACAGTTACGCTTTGCGCACCTGCATGAAACGCTATGAACAAAATAAGCAGTGTAAATAATCTTGACAACATAAGTTCTATAACTTAAAAAGTTCAGCTGCCCACTTCAGCAACTGAACTTTTAAAATTGATTTCTCAGCAACATTTTAGTGTTGTACTATAAGTTTTTCAGTTGCTTTCCATGCTCCGTTAGTAACGGTAACCATGTAAGTACCAGACGCTACGTTGGAGGTATTTACAGTGAATGCGTTCAAGCCATTGTTTACACTCACTACATTATTAAACACTACCCGTCCGGTAAGATCTGTAACTATAAGCCGTGCGTTTTTCACAGCATCTTTTGTATCAATCAATATGCTTACATCATTGTTAGCGGGATTAGGAACCAGCTTGTAAGTATTAATTGGGGTATTGATGCCTGCAACATTTGTTGTGAAAGAACCGAGAAAACGTTTTTTAAACACAACCTTCCCATCGGCAGCGCCACCAAAATTGGTAAAATGAAGTTGCCAGTATTCATTAGTGTTTGGAGTTTTTACGAAGTAGTAAGTGCTGTCTGCAAATGTCCATGGCCCTGGATTAATAAAGGTTTTCCAGTCAGAGCCTATTTCATTCAGCTTGTCATCGTAAGCATAACCTGCATATCCAATGGTATCGTCGTCTGTTGCAAGCTTCTTTTCATACACAGTAACATTGACGTTTGAAAGCACGCCCATTACACTGTAATACGGAACACCAGGTGCACCAGGTATGTACTCCTTATACCGGGTAAATAAAACATCCCATGCAGAACGAGATGGTTCACGGTCGGTGATAGTTTTAGTATTGAGATTGAAGTAAGCAAAAAGTCTGTCGGTGAAACCCGGTTTACGATAAATCCTAATAGTAGTATCGTTGTTACCATCGAAGTCTGCAATACGCACCTGCCATTGTACAGAATCTGCGGGGTTGCTTACATATTGTTTTACCCAAACCTTATACGCTTGCGGGCCTGTAAGGTTTGCGACTGTCACCAGGTACAATGAATCTCCTACTACGTTATGGGTGGACATGTTATACAGGCCCCAGCTATAATCAAACTGATCGCTTGGATTATTCATGCGATTGAACGCGCCATAGTTCCAATTTGAATCGGCATTGAACAATTCAAAGCCTGCACCTGTCTTTCCTATTGTATCTGCGGGAGTGAGTGAGGTAAAATTGGTTGCAGCGCGCATGTGTAGCGAATATACTTTTACGCCTGCTTGTACATGATTGGCTAATATGCTCACGTTACCAGGGCCGGGAGGTATCATTTGAAATGCAAGATGCCAGTTACTATTTGCAACCGCTGGGTGTGCTCCGTTCTTTAAACTATAAAATACATCGTTTGCGTAACCCGCACCCATCGTCACAGAGTCATCTACCCAGCCTTGTGCATTTACTTGCGAAGAAAGCGCCACCGCCCCTGCTATTAGTAAAGTTTTCAGTCTCATCTTTCGTTATTTATTTATAGCGCAAAAGTACAGGCGCACTTATACCCAAAACGATGACCGCAATCAATTGACAAAGAAATGACACTATCAAGACATCCCCTACAATAGCCTTTTCTCCAACATATACTCCGCTATTTGCACCGCATTGGTAGCAGCTCCTTTCCTAAGATTGTCAGATACTATCCAGCAGTTCAGTGTATTTGCCTGAGAGTAATCTCTGCGTATTCTTCCTACAAACACATCATCCTTTCCCTGTGCATACAACGGCATGGGGTACTCATTATTCTCCGGCTTATCTACCACCACTATACCCGGAAATGCCCCAAGCACCTCCCTCACTTCTTCTTCACTACCAAAATCATTATGCAACTCCACATTCACACTTTCACTATGCCCGCCCATTACCGGTACACGCACCGCCGTAGCCGAAACTCTTATCGTTTCATCGCCCATTATCTTACACGTTTCCTTCACCATCTTCATTTCTTCTTTGGTGTAGCCATTGTCCGTAAACACATCTATATGCGGCAGCAAATTCAAATCTATACGATGCGGATACACCCCACAACCATCTCCACCGCTACGCTCATCCATCAATTCCTGCACAGCCTTTTGCCCGGTGCCGGTAACACGCTGGTACGTGCTCACCACCACCCTCTTCACCCCATACTTTTGGTGCAATGCCTGCAATACCATCACCATCTGAATGGTAGAACAATTTGGGTTGGCAATTATAAAATCATCCATACCCAGCACATGCCCATTTACCTCCGGCACTACCAGCTTTTTAGTAGCATCCATACGCCAGGCGCTTGAGTTGTCTATAACCCTGCACCCCACATCGGCAAAGCGGGGGGCAAGTGCGAGCGATGCGCCACCACCCGCGCTAAACAGTGCCAGCTGCGGCTGCTGCGCTATAGCCTCCTCTACGCTAAGGATGGTGTGCTCCTCCCCTTTCCAGTGAAGGCTTTTGCCTACGCTGCGCTCGCTGGCTACGGGTAGTAGCCGGGAGATGGGAAAGTTTCTTTCCTGAAGTATTTGAAGCATGGTGCTGCCTACAAGACCTGTGGCACCGACTAAGGCTACGCGCATATATGTGTATTAATCGGCGGCAAATGTAAATGAATGTTTAATTTTTTTGGTCCAGAGGCCATTGCTACTATTTGGCTTTAGGGGCGATAGCACCGTTCGTGGCCTTTTCTACTATTGGGCTTTTCCCCCAGTTACCCGCTCCCCCTGTCGGGTGGAAACACCCGACAGCACGAGAAACTATGAGGCAAAATGCCGCGCAAGCACACAATATATAATGCACATTAATTTACAAACCATCTAATGAAACACCAAAAGTCCCGCTCAAAACCCTTCCCGTCACCTACAAAAACCCTCCAGCCATCTGTAAAAATGGCGGAGAATAGCTTAAGAACTGCCAATAATTGCTTGCAGGGAGGCCTGCAAGCAATCCTCCAAGCCCTGCACGCGATCCTCCATGCCCTGCACGTGATCCTCCATGCCCTGCACCCATTCCTCCACGGCCTGCAAGCAATCCTCTACTCCCAGCACGCGATCTTCCAGAGGTTTTGGGCAAGCCTGTGGGTTGAGCATTGCGGCGGGTGGGCCTGTCTACCCTTTTGGAGGGGGGCGTGCGCTGGGAGTGTGCGGTGGCGGGGAAGGATGGGGGAATGGGGGAAAAGCTGAATAGGGAGAAAGGCGTACAAGAGTGCGACGCAACGGCGGCCTGATAGTAGCAACGGGGCTGGGGGCAAAAAGATTTTTAAGCGTTAGGGTGTGGTGGTGGGTTTGCCGGCTTGTTGCCAGGCTTCGATGCCGCCTTTTAGCTCTACTACGGTGTGGAAGCCGTGTTTTTTGAGGATGGTGGCTGCGGTGCGGCTGCGGCGGCCGGAGTGGCAGTAGAGGTATACGGGGCGGGTGATGTGGAGGGTGTGGATTTGGGTTTCGAAGTGTGGGTCGTTTATGTTTATGAGGGTGGCGTGGGGTATGTGAGCTTGGTTGTATTCGTCGGGGGTGCGGACGTCGAGGAGTTGTATGGTGGTGTCGGTGGTGAGGGCGTGGTGGAAGGGGTCGGGGGTGAGGGTTTGGGCATTGGTGCAGGCGGTGATGGTGGCTATGAGGAGGAGGAGGATGAGTTGTTTCATGTTTGTAAAGTTAGGGGGTGTGATGGGATGTGGGGATGGAATGTGTAGATTTACGGTATAAGTAATATTGGGTATGAGAAAGTTTTTTGCAATTGGGATGCTGTGGTTGTGTGTGCAGGTGGATGCGATTGGGTTTTGTAGTGGTAAAGATGTTGCTAAGTTTAAGAGGAGTATTGCTGTGCCACAGGAGGATGACTATGATGTGCAGTATGTGAAATTGGACTTGAGTGCTACGAATGCTTCTACAGCTATATGGGGGGAGGCAACTACGGTGGCAAAGGTGGTGGCGCCGAGTATGGTGGATTATTATTTTGAGCTGAGTAGTGGGCTGACTATTGATTCTGCAAAGGTGAATGGACAGTTGTACCCGGTAAGTAGTGTGAATAGTGCTGTGAGAAGGATAACGTTGAATAATGCGCTTTCGCAAAATAGTGTTTTTAGTGTGGCTGTTTTCTACCACGGTGCGCCTACTGGTGGAACTGGTTTTTTTACAAATGGGATTTTGAACCAGACGGATGCTTCGGTGCCGGTACAGGTGACGCATACTGTGAGTGCGGCTATTCATTCGCGTGATTGGTTTCCTTGTAAGCAGTCGCTGACGGATAAGATTGATTCGGCAGATATATGGATATCTGTGCCTGCGGGTTTGAAGGTGGCAAGTAATGGGGTGTTGAAGAATGTAACAGCTGTGGGGGTTAATAATAACCGGTATGAGTGGAGTACGCGCTACCCTGTAGATTATTATCTTTTGTCTTTTTCAATTGCACCTTATACGGAGTATAATTATTTCATGCAGTTTACTAATGGCGATTCCATGCTGGTGCAAAACTACATTTACGATGTGCCATCGGTTTTACAACAACATCAAGATGAACTTGATTCTATAGAGCATATCATTAATTATTTCTCGTCCATTTTTGGTCGGTATCCTTATGATAAAGAGAAGATAGGCATCTGCATGACTCCCCTTAGCGGCGGCATGGAAAACCAAACTATGGTGTCGCTTGGCTCGCTCGATATTACTTTGATTGCACACGAACTGGCGCACCAATGGTGGGGCAATAGCGTTACCTGCCAATCGTTGAAAGACATGTGGCTGAATGAAGGATGGGCAACCTACTGCGAGCAATTATTCATTGAAAAATTCTGGGGGCAAAACGCAATGCTCGCTGCCCGAACGCCAGTATTTAATACTGCAATGGCAGCACTTGGCGGCTCGGTATATGTTGACGATACCACGCAGGAAAGTAGAATATACAGCAGTAGGCTTACTTACAATAAAGGTGCAGCAGTTGCACACATGCTACGCTACATGATAAATGACGACACCTTGTTTTTCCAGCTTCTGCGCGATTATCATCAACAGTATAAATACAAAACAGCAACAACCGATGATCTGAAAAATCTTGCAGAGCAGGTATCGAACATTGATCTTGATACTTTTTTCCACCAATGGGTGTACAAGGAGGGCTACCCCACTTACAGCGGTAAATGGGCGCAAAATGGCAACAATATTGTCATCAGACTCAACCAGGCTACAAGTAAACCCAGCTCTGTAAGTGTGTTTAAGATACCTATTGAGATACAACTAAAGTCGGCGCAGGGCGACACCGTGGTAAGGGTGTTGAATGACCACAATGTTCAATACTATTCGTTTCAATGGAGCAAGCAAATGACAGGGATGGGTATAGATCCGCAAAATCATATACTCAACAAGGTTTTACTTTTTACAAACGACCCTACCATTTTAAATATTGAATCCATTAGTGGGAACAAAATTGAAGTATATCCAAATCCAACCACATCTTCCTGGTTGGTAAAAAACCTTCCAGTAAAATCCCCACTTACGCTTACAGACATAAATGGACGACGCGTATGGCAACAATTTGCAACCGCAGACAGTATATCCATCTCATCGGCAAATTTGACTCCGGGTACGTATATGCTCAGTGTTTTTAGCAATGGTGTTACCCATAGTTATCATCTTATCCGGCAGTGAAAAATCTGTTTCTTCACTAAAAAAGTTTCTGTTGGGTAATGCAATACCTTTGACGCTTCATAGAGAAAAATGTGATGGTCTTAGAGCATTTGAATGATCTACTTGAACAGATAGCTACGCAGCCTTTAGCTTCTTTGAGTGTAGTTGTTAATCTTATACTTATTGAGAGTTTGTTGTCGGTAGATAATGCTGCGGTACTTGCTACTATGGTGTTAGATCTTCCGAAGGATCAGCGTAAGAAGGCGTTGAAGTATGGGATTATCGGTGCTTATGTGTTCAGGGGTATATGTCTTGTGTTTGCGGCGGTGCTTATTCAGATTTGGTGGTTCAAGCCTATTGGTGGTTTTTATCTTTTGATATTGGCACTACGGCATTTTTTCCTATCGAGAAAGAAGAATGACGTACACACGATTGAAGAGGAGCTGGAAATGAAACATAAAAGCTGGCTTTATCGAAAAACGCTGGGTGCATTCGGTCCATTTTGGGCTACGGTTATCCTGGTGGAATTGATGGACCTTGCTTTTTCTATTGATAATGTAATAGCGGCGAATGCTTACACCAAAAATATTATCCTTATCTGGTTAGGCGTTTTTATCGGCATACTTACCATGCGCTTTGTAGCCACGGGGTTTGTGAAGCTGATGGAAAAATATCCTTTTCTGAATACCTGCGCTTATCTGGTCATCGGCATTCTGGGAACCAAACTTTCGCTTTCTATTATTACGCATTTTTATCCCTGTTCTTCATTCGCACTTTTTCTGGAAGGGCCTCAAGCCTGTTTAAATTCGCAAGGAAAAGATCTTCCTCTTGGAGAGCATCCTACCATTTGGGGCGACCTTATCACTTCGGCACTGAGCATTTCTATATTTTTTATTCCCGTACTCACTTCTTTGCTTTTCAATTTTCCTAAAAGGCATAATCTCGAAAAGGAATCGGATGTGGTGAACGATAAAAATGAACCTGTTTAAAAAAATTAAGGGCGAAGAATCAGCCGTAATGCAATTACAATACACAACAACTGCTCATGATGTTGAAAATATTATTAGCGCTCATTTTTAGTACAAAAGTATTGCATGCACAAAAACTTCCTAGGTTTGAAAACGACACATTGTACACGTCGTGCGGCTATAAAATTTATAAAGGAAAGAAATTATCATTTGCAGAAGGAACTGGTAAGGATGGAAATTTTAGAACATAAAAATTAGAGGAAGCGACAACCCAAACAAGTTGAAGCATAAGCGCGTACTTGTAGAAAAGGTATCTGACTTTTATATCTCTGGGCTTGAAAATTCTTACATAAAAATACATGGAATCATTATTGAGAAAAATGGTGAGAGAAAACGGATAAAATTCAAAATGGTTTTTGAAAAGGCAATAGCAGGTTTTCCGGGACATGCACCTGAGATAATTGTTCCTGAAAAGTTTAAACCGTCTCTACAATGAGGTGAAGCGGACGCTTCCGAATAATGGGTCGAAGCGGGAGCGTCGACCAGAAATAAAACCGGTAGGTGGTAAATGAAAAATGACCGTGCAATTACGCACAGTCTTCTCAAAATATCTTGTTTAGTTTTTTAAATACTATTCGCTTACCACAGGCTTCTTCATTATTGCATATACTTCCATTGCAAAGCCTATCATCATAATGATGGGAGCAAGGGTAATTCTTCTGAAACTATAAATCTCATCGTAGTTGAATTTGGTTGGATCTGGACTTTTACCGCCCGCCATTAATACAAGACCAATAAGGATGAGTACCACTCCACCAATCATCCAGGTATAATTGCTTTTATCGAAAAGAAAAACCTGATTGCCTTTGGGAACTGAAGATTTCGTTTGATTAGGACTGTGTGAAGCTGCTGTAGTTTTAGAAGTAGCTTTTGCCATATTGAAGTGTTTTTTTTACAAGATTAATAAAGGTCGTCCACGTGCATTTTCAAATATTTTACTACCGAGCGATGCGTACTTATCACTGAGATGAGAATACCAAGAACAATCATCCCAATCATTAGCACCATCAGCAAAGCCGGCTCATGCAATGCCCTCAGCGAAGGCAATTGATTTTCAGCAAATGAAATAACAAGCCACAAACCCACTACGGCTATACCGCCACTTATTAATCCATTTATTACCGCACGTGTGTCAAAAGGTTTAGTTATAAAACCTCTTGTGGCACCTACCATTTGCATGGTTTTAATAAGAAAACGATTGCTGAACATAGCAAGGCGCACGGTATTGTCTATTAAAATAACCGCAACGATAAATAGTAATAAAGAAATGGCAGCGAGTATGATGCTAATCTTTCTGAAATTGGCATTCATTTTCTCTACCACACCGGTAGGGTAACTTATTTCTCGAACAATATTGCTTTGCTTCACAAACTGTTCAATTTTTGCAAGGCTGTCTTTATTTACATAGTCGGAATGCAACTTGATATTGATGGAGGAATAGAGGGGGTTAAAATCCAGCAATTGGGTAAAGTCTTCGCCCCATTCTTTTTCAAAATCTTTTGCAGCTTCCTCTTTGGTAGTAATTGATGTTTCTCTCACAAAAGACTGGTTCTCCAAAACATTTTTCAATTTACCGGCCATTTCCGGGCGCGTATTGTCATGAAGAATTATCTGAACTTCTATATCCTCTTTGAAAGTGCGCGTTAGCCCCCGACCATTGATCACAAGCCAGCCGAGCGTACCCAAAAGAAAGAGCACAAGCGAAACACCAATAATAGCGTAAACGTAGGATGGCTTAGATTTTTGTCCAATCGACATGAAATAAGGTGTTAACGCCCAAAAATAGAAAAATAAACAAGCTGCGGCCGATGAATGCTGTTAAAAATTGAATTTCCCCATTGCGGGAGCTTTTTTGGCTTTTGACTTTTACCTTTTTACTTTTACCCCATGCAGGATTTAAGACCTTTTTTTGAAGACCGACATTTTTTAGGGGAGCAGCCCGAAGGTACTTATCAGGCTTTGCAATGGGGGGCAAATATGCCTTATGCTACTGCAAATAATTTTGACTGGGAGGAAGCAGATATTGTAATAGTGGGCTGTGGCGAAGCGCGTGGCGAAGATAAAGAATCGGATTTTTCGCACGCACCCGATGCCATCCGCGAGCAGCTCTATCAATTATACAACTGGCACACAGACGTAAACATTGCAGATGCCGGAAACATAAGACAAGGCATTACAGTTGATGATACCAGAGCTGCGTTAAGAACCGTATTGGAAGAGCTGCAACAGGCAGGAAAACTTGTAGTGGTGCTTGGTGGTTCTCATGATCTTACCCTACAGCAGTATGAAGCATTTCGGAAAGCTGGAAAAGTGATTAATGCTTCGGTTGCAGATATGCTTGTTGACCTTGATGATGCGGAAGAGTTAACCTCAAGAAGTTTTCTGATGGAAATGCTCACTTCGCAACCCAACTATGTGCGGCATTACAATCATCTTGGTTTTCAGAGCTACTATGTGCATCCCCGAATGCTTGAAACACTCGATAAACTTCGCTTCGATTTCTTTCGTCTTGGAAGAGTGCGCGAGCATTTTGAAGATATGGAACATGTGTTGCGTACCAGCGATCTTTTTAGCTTCGACATTTCCGCAGTCCGGTACAGCGATGCACCGGTAAATACAAACGGGTCGCCAAACGGTTTTACCGGAGAAGAAGCTTGTATTTTGACACGCTATGCCGGGATGAGCAATCAACTTTCCTCCTGTGGAATTTATGGTTACGAGCCAAGAAAAGACCGGTATAGAATGACGGCAAAACTTATCTCGCAAATGATCTGGTATTTTATAGATGGATACCTGATACGGAAAAGCGAAGCAAGGCTTACCGACCATGAGGAGTTTGTGGAGTTTTATGTAACCTTCACAAGCAACGATACTATTTTTCTGAAAAGCAAGCGTACTAACCGATGGTGGATGAAACTGCCTAACAACATGTTTGTGCCGTGTTCTTACAACGATTATTTACTTGCCAGTAATAATGAAATTCCAGAACGCTGGCTACGCGAGCAGGAAAGACTTTTGTAATTCAAGAAATGTACATTTGCTACACCACTCACATTTGCGGAGTGGTTTTTTTATAACATAAGAGAATGATCGAAAACAAAAATATAATTGAGCAGGAAGAGCGCGCGGTATTGATAGGGCTTGTTTATAAAGAACAGACCGAACCAATGGTGAAAGAATACCTGACGGAACTTGCTTTTCTGGCAGAAACTGCGGGCGCAAAAGCTGAGAAAGTTTTCATCCAAAAATTGCCAAAACCAGACAGCAGAACATTTGTAGGAAAAGGAAAACTTGAAGAAATACGCCAGTACGTTCATTCAAAAGGAATAAATCTCGCCATTTTCGATGATGAACTTACCGGTTCACAAATAGGAAATATAAATGAGGCGCTTGGCATTAAAACTATTGATCGCAGCGATTTGATACTCGATATTTTTGCCCGCCGCGCAAAAACTGCACAAGCAAAAGCACAGGTTGAACTGGCGCAGTACCAGTATATTCTTCCGCGCCTGAAAGGAATGTGGAAACACCTTGAACGACTTGGAGGCGGAATAGGTACACGCGGACCGGGTGAGTCGGAAATTGAAACAGACCGACGCATCGTTAAGGATAAAATCAACCTGTTGCGGAGGCGGCTTGCTGAAATAGACAAACAAGCTATTACCCAAAGAAAAGAACGCGGAACGTATATACGCGTGGCATTGGTGGGTTACACAAATGTGGGAAAGAGTACGATCATGACACTCTTGAGCAAATCGGAAGTGTTTGCTGAAAATAAATTGTTTGCAACACTCGATACCACCACCCGAAAAGTGGTATATGAACAAACTCCTTTTCTTTTAAGTGACACTGTCGGATTTATTAGAAAATTGCCCCACCATCTTGTAGAAAGTTTTAAAAGTACGCTCGATGAGGTGCGTGAATCTGATTGCCTTCTTCATGTTGTAGATATTTCACACCCTGCTTATGAAGATCAAATGGGAACGGTAAACAAAACGCTGCAAGATATTGGCGCATTCGATAAACCGATTCTTACCATTTTCAATAAGATGGATTTGTATGAAGAGACTGTGTTTGATGCGTGGCTCGATGACGAAGTAAAGCAAGATTTACTCGCTCAATTAAAGAGAAGGTGGGATAATCTTACTCATGGAAATTGTGTGTTTGTGTCAGCAACGGAGCGAAGAAACATTGATGAATTGCGCGACACAATTCTCAATAAAGTAAAGCAGCTATACCAGGAACGCTACCCTTACCTCACTCAGTTTTATTAAGATAAATTATTGAGACCAGATTGATTAGGTTAAAATTTCTATGTGGTGTGCGTATTAAAACCGCATGATTTTAGCCTAATTTTCTAAGGTCTAAAACACTAGTAAATTTTGAAGTCCCTATGAAACAACAAAAAACACGAGAACTTTTGGTAACGACCAAAGTTGCTCAGAAATGGAATGAAGATTTTGAACTGAGGGTAGAGGAGTTGATTAACTTGGTAAGCAAGGTAGATACCGACACAACTGTTCAACATGCTACTGAAACATTGGACGTATACCACAACACGCAAAAACAGAAAGTACGCAGAAGAAAAACATCACAAAGCGATCGCCCTTTTGAATTTTTAGTATTCCGCAATTAGTTCATAGCTCTGTTCAAAAAATCAACTAACGGTTTCATTGCCGTAAAGATCTCCAGGCATTTGTTCGCAAAATCTTTCTTAGTCAGCACCTCATCTTTAAGATAATTTCCTGCGGTAAAGCCTTTCATTTTCAAAAATTCAATTGCAGGATTATCCGTAGCATATCCTTGCGGAAGAGTTTTAAGTTTTTCTCCCTCCAGTTCTTTAAAGAACTTTTTGAACGATTTTTCTTGCAGTATTTTTTGAAACTCTTCAAAGTTGTAATCAATTTCCTGTCGCACTTTTTTCAACAGCGCCGGTTCGGGCATCCAAAGTCCGCCACCTGCAAAACTCTTACCACCCGGCTCTATGTGGAGGTAGTAGCCCGCGCCTTCATATTTTCTACCACCCTTGCTAAAGTAAACGCCGAAATGTGATTTGTATGGTGTTTTATCTTTTGAAAAACGAACGTCACGGAAGATTCTGAAAATGCAATCCTTTGCTTTTTGATTGCGAAGTTCCGGTTCCAGCTCACAAATTTTATCAAGAAGTGTTGTTACAAAGTTTTCAAAATCCTGTTTTGCTTCTGCGTATTCATCGCGATGAGCATCAAACCATGTTTTGTCGTTGTTTTGAGAAAGTGTCTCAAGAAATTTTATAGTAGATGGTTGTAGCATTTTTTACGATAGTTAGCGATATATGTCCTTACGATGTCCGATTTCCCGAATGTCTACAAGGAGAATTATGTCGTTCAGTGAATAAATAACCCGATAATCCCCAATGCGAATTCACTAAAGATTTTCAAAACCCTTCCGTTTCTTACAGCCCGAAGGACGGGGATTTTCCTGAAGCAGCTCAAAGACAGGAATCATTCTGGCAATAACTTGTGAAGGTAACTTCGACAACTCCTTTTCAGCAGTCTTGGACAAAATTACCTTGTAACGAATCATTTGATCTTTCCTGATTTTTTTAGATTTCTTATCACTTTATCCAGTGGAATTTTTTCTTCATCCTTTCGTGCCTCGGCAACTATCCCATCCAAAAGGTCTTCTATTTCTTCCTGATGTTTTTCAATAGTTTTCAATTCGATAATTACAGCTTTCTTCTTGTTGTTCTCATCTGTTATGAAGCTTACACCTTTCATATTTTCCGGTTTCTTACAAATTTATCTTATTGGTTTAATACAACTGGGTATATTGATGAATTTGCATCTTGTAAAGTTTTGTAAAAGCGTTGCCCAAACTAAGATATATACCTCATAGCAAATTTAGCTTTGAAAAGTATCAAGTACCTTTGACCACCTTAAAAAATTGAATGCAAATGAAGCGTTTAGCCATCCTTGGCTCAACAGGATCAATAGGAACGCAGGCGTTGGAAGTGGTCGCTTCACATCCTGAATTGTTTGAAGTAGAAATCCTAACGGCACATAGCAATACAGGTTTATTGATAGAGCAGGCAAAGATTTTTAAACCCAATGCTGTTGTAATAACCGATGAAGCAAAGTATGAAGCTGTAAAAAAAGCTTTGTCAGGTTTGCCGGTTAAAGTGTTTAGTGGCTCGGCTGCTTTGTTAGATGTTGTGCAATGGGATACTGTAGATCTGGTACTCGGCGCTATTGTTGGCTTTGCCGGTTTACATTCTATACTTGCTGCAATAAATGCAGGAAAGCAAATCGCATTAGCCAACAAAGAAACGTTGGTAGTGGCCGGTGAAATTGTGATGCAACGCGCCGCAGAAAAAGGTGTTCGGATCATTCCGGTTGACAGTGAACATTCGGCAATTTATCAATGCCTTGTAGGAGAGCAGTGGATCAATATCGAAAAGGTAATTCTAACTGCATCGGGAGGACCTTTCCTCGGACGGAAAACAAATTATCTTGTCAACGTAAAAGCTTCTCACGCACTACAGCACCCTAACTGGACGATGGGGGCTAAGATCACTATTGACAGTGCTACGCTGATGAATAAAGGTCTTGAGATGATTGAAGCAAAATGGCTTTTCGGGTTAGACAATGACCAGATTGAAGTAGTCATTCACCCCCAGTCAATTCTTCATTCTTTTGTTCAGTTTTTAGATGGTTCGATGAAGGCACAAATGGGTTTGCCGGACATGAAACTGCCTATTCAGTATGCAATTGCCTATCCTCAACGAATAACAAACGATTACAAACGATTCAATTTCCGCGATTTTCCGAAGCTGCATTTCGAACAACCCGATACTAAAACTTTCCGTAATCTTGCCCTCGCAAAAGAAGCAATGGAAAAGGCAGGCAATCTTCCTTGCGTTATGAATGCCGCTAATGAAGTAGTAGTGAATGCTTTTCTCACAAACAAAGTAGGCTTTCTTGAAATGAGCGAAATGATAGAAAAGACTATGGAAAAAATTAGTTTCATAGAACATCCTACACTCGAAGATTACGAAAATTCGGATAGAGAAGCGCGGCTATTTGCAGGTGAGCTGGTGAAAAAAGGCTTGCTTTCAGTTTACTAAAACTATTTTTAAAAAATCATGCAGTTACATACAGTTCTATTAATGTCTGGCGGATGGGTACAGGCATTGCAACTACTCGCCGCTCTATCTTTATTGATCCTGCTTCATGAATTCGGACATTTCTTTTTTGCACGCCTTTTTAAAACACGGGTAGAAAAATTCTACCTCTTTTTCGATTTTCTTTTTCCATTTCCTGGCTTGCTCAACTTCGCTTTATTTAAAAAGAAGAAAGGTGATACAGAATATGGATTAGGCTGGTTTCCGCTTGGTGGATATGTGAAAATTTCTGGCATGGTGGATGAGAGTATGGACAAAGACCAGATGAACCAACCTCCACAACCCTGGGAATATCGTTCTAAAAAAGCATGGCAGCGCTTGCTCATTATGCTTGGCGGTATCATAATGAATGTGCTGGTAGCAATTCTTATTTACATCGCCATCTTTGGTATTTGGGGAGAACAATATTTGCCTTTGCAGAATGCTAAATATGGTATTGAGGCGGACAGCCTTGCCGAGAAAGTAGGTTTCCGCGATGGCGATAAAATACTTACAGTTGGTGGTAAAAAAGTAGATCGTTTCAACGATGTGATGAAGGAATTTATTTTCCAGCAAGCAAACAGTTTTGAAGTAGATCGCAATGGTGAAATAGTAACGGTTAATGTACCGGAAGGAACCATCAGACAAATAATACAAGCGCGAAAGAAAGGCGCATTCATTGGCATTCGAACACCATTTTTGGTAGGCGATGTTGGTAAAGGAAGTGCAGCGCAAAAAATAGGCTTACAGAAAGGCGATAGTATCGTTGCCCTTAACAGCCAACCCACTGCCTTTTTCGATCAATTTGAAACGGCGAAACAGTCTTATAAGGGACAAAACGTGACGCTTTCTATAGTAAGAAACAATCAGCCGGTGGAGCTACAGGGCGAACTTCCTAAAGATGGCGTTTTTGGTTTCAAACCAGATATTAATGCCGACCGATATTTCGAGTTGAACACGATTAAGTATGGTTTCTTCGCCTCAATTTCTAAAGGCTTCACCACCACTTTCCAAACTTTTGGATCCTACTGGGAACAGTTCAGATTTCTATTTACTTCAAAGGAAGTTAAAGCTTCAGAAAGTCTTGGGGGCATTGTGAGTTTTGGTCAAATGTTTCCTCCCGTTTTTAGTTGGGAAACCTTTTTGCACCTCACTGCTTTCGTGTCCATCATTCTCGCATTTATGAATCTTTTGCCCATACCCGGACTTGATGGCGGATACGTTATGTTTCTGATCTTTGAATTGGTGTCTGGCAGAAAGGTGAGCGATAAGGTTATGGAAAAAGCTACAACCGTAGGACTTGTATTGTTGCTGGGATTGATGCTTTATGCAAACGGACTGGACATTTTCCGGCTATTTAAGAATTAAAACATTCCAATAGAAAAATGATAAAGGCTGATCTAACCAATCAGCCTTTATCATAACCAAAATCTCTTACTCCCAAAAAAATCACTAACAGATGTTTTGAAACAAAGAGCGATAGGAAGGGGCTAGCATCGACGCGTTGTAAACATCTAATTGCTAAACATTTACATGGTAAAGAAACCAAGTCTTGTGCAAAATCGTTTGTCATATTTAACGAACGGTTGAAAAAAAGGAATTAACGGTCAGAATTCCAGAATCTTCGGTAGCGCTAATCTATATGGCGTGCAATAAGTTTGAAATTATTAAGAAAAGAACCCTTGCTTCTTCTTGAAACGGGAATGATTGTTCCGTCTAAAAGTTCTACAGTATTATCCTTGCCATTGTAGCTGCGCACAAAATGCAGGGATATAATATGAGATTTATGTACTTGAAAAAATATATCCTCTGGTAGTATTTTTCTAAACTCCCCAATATTGTAAGAACACAAAATTTTCTTTCCATTCTGTAGGTATATCCAGGTATAAATTTTATCTCCTTCGCAACGGATCACCTCTTTACTGTTTACAAACAAAAAACCTTCGGGGGTAGGTATCGCAATTTTCATGCTTCCCGATTCTTTACTTCGAAACTGCTGAAGAAATTTTTTGAAATCAGACGTACTATCACCGGTTACAATCCTTTTTTTCGCATTTGCTATTGCAATCTTTAAATCCGTTTTATCTACAGGTTTCAAAACATATCCTATTGCTGCATGGCGAAAAGCTTCTAAGGCGAAAGAGTCGTGCGCCGTAATAAATATTATCTCACAAGTTCCTGATGGAAGTTGCTCCACCACATCGAATCCTGTACCACCCGGAAGGATAACATCGAGAAACACCAGATCAGGATTCAGTAGAGCAATACTCTCCAATCCACTTTTTATGCTTTCACAAACTGCTATAATTTTCACCTCATCGTCCACTTCATTAATTAGTATTTGCAACAACTCTCTTAGTGGCGCTTCGTCTTCAATAATAATAGCGGTAATCATATCCCTGAAGTGAAATTATCTTTCAAAAATAACCCAACCCTTTTATCTTTTAACAGGATATTCTTTTGCATGTGCTTACCTTCGCATCAGTTCTTTGAAAGCTCTTTTCAAAACCGGGGCCGACTGGTTTTGACAGCATAGGGCAGGGTAAGTAAGCATGTCGTGCGTTGGATAATTAGCACGTAAATCTGAATATTCAAAATCTAAATGGCGAATCTAACTACGCCATGGCTGCCTAATCAGTGATTAAGTAGTCATTTTGGCCGCCGCAAACAGAACGCCCAAATCTGTTGCCGCCGCCTAACTCAAAAAAACAATGGGCTAAGCGCTATACCGCTGTGATATAGTGACGAAAACCAAAGCAGTGTAGGAAATCAGTAAGTCTGTCCGGTTCTGGCTGCATTTCCGAAAACCGATTCCGGAATAAACATGTAGAAAGCTTATTGGGCATATGTTTGGACGCGGGTTCGACTCCCGCCGGCTCCACAATCTTAAACCACAAACAATTCTTATTTTGTTTGTGGTTTTTTTTATGAATTTTTTTACCAACATAGAATGCGTAAACATCCCTCTTGAGTCAGTCAGGAAGGCTGCCATTTTCTCAAAAGAAGTTACTGCAACAACAAATTATTCTGACACTAACCAATTTTCAATTGCAAAAATTAAAGATGATCACTTCATTAGTAAGCTCGGTGAAGAAGCTGCAAAAATCGTCTTAGCAAAATATACACTCGTGACGGGTCCTGATTACAACATCTATTTGGGAAAAGAAAAATCCTGGGAAGATGATTTGTATGTTGATGAAACAGGAATTGCAGTAAAAACACAAAGAAAAACAGCCGCACAAAAGTTCGGACTATCATGGACATTTCAGTGCGGAAATTTCAGAAGAGATGTTATCCTCGACAAGCCCGAAGCCTGGGTAATATTCGTTGAGTACAATGATCTCCATCCCTACAATTGTAATGTCTATCCGCCGTTTCAGATAAAAGAACTGAGCTTTGGCGAACCAAAGCTCAGCAAATTGAGAGGTCATAAAAAAGTAGTGTACGCAGACACTTTGAAATTCTAATAGAAGTCGTAATCTCTTCTTGCAATATTTAATCTTAAACCTCCATAGAAATAGTTGGTTGTGTGTTTGGGCAGCAAATTATTTGCTACTTCATACTCCCTGTGCGTTGCTCCGAGATCTATGAATAAATTTTCCTTCAGTTCGTAAGAGAGATTTAAGTTGAGAGAAGCACAAGTAGCTTGCACACCATTGATCATCTTAACGCCGTATTCCTGATTTCTGGTAGCATAGTCTGCAAAAATATTGCTACCAAAATTCGACATGCCCGTATCAATCCCTTGTCTGTAATACATTCCTCTCACGGTTACAAAAAGGTTTTTTACAGGTTGGTACCTCAGGATACCAATGATTTCCTGAAAGCCAGCCCCCAGCGGATGGGCAAATGGTTGATTGTAGTGAGTAAAATTGGATGTGCTATCGCGATGTGTGTAAGTGTATGGACGCACCATATTAATTTCGCCTTGCAGATCAAGATTCTTTATGCCCAATGCATCAAAGTATTTTCCGCCAAGCTGAATACCCCATTTGTTTGCCCACCATCCACTGTTGCTAAATAGCTCTTTGGTCTTAAATTCATCAAGAAGCAATTGTCCGTAAAACTGAAAACGTTTCGCTACAACTGCTTTAAAATTAAGCCCGATATTTACGTTATCCGGACTTCCCATTCCTCTTTCAATTGCACGATAGAAAATAAGCGGAATCATGTACCCAAATTCAAACCGATCTCTTCTGCTAAACATTACACTTTCATAAACTCCTATATTCAACCACCGTGTTGCATTGATGCTTAAAGTGTGTATTGTAGCATATTTTCTTGGCAAGCGATTGTCTTCCGGGTTGGTAATATACTGTGGCGTTAACTCCATGAAAATGTTCTGGTAGTTAAGCTTCCAGATTTTTGTATTCAGCCTTAAAAAAGTGGCAGGAGCAGAAAAATTACTGATGTAAAGCGTCCGCACACCATCGCCTATAAAATGATTGTCGTGACCGAAAGTAACGTTGACTCTATTTTTTATCAAAGCAAAATCTACATAACCTCTTGCCATAAAATAATCATAGGTACCGCCATTTTTCCGATAGAGATCGCCACCAGGCACCGCACGATTTTTTGTAATCCAGTCGTCCACAAATCCCGGCACTTTTTCCTGATTGTCGGCGAGGTAAGTATAAAATCCGATTTTCTTACCAATCCACCCGCGCAACTCCAACCCACGTGTACTCCAATACTTTGTACCGCCGGTGCTGTTAGAATTTTGTTCGCTCATTAGCTGGGCAGATATCACCGGATTTACAGAAAGGAAAAAATCTTTCGTTTTTACATGAACAAAATCAGGTTGCTTTTTATAAAAAGTTTTAAAAATTGGTCTGCGGGAATCTATCGCACCATTCTCATCGGGCGCCCACTCCCCACTTACCGAAATTGCATGGTCAATATTATACCGGTCAATGGTTGATAAATTCATTTCCCTTGCATTCTTCCGCTTTTCCCACAAAAATTCTATAGCACCGTTTCGTGGAATAGGTTTGATTGAAGTGAAAAAATTGTTGGTTAATTCTCCGGATTTGGTTTCCAGCTTATCAAGCAGATTATAATCTTCTGTATCAAGCTTTAAATAAGTTGTTTGCGCGAATGCGGTAGCTGATGCGGAAGCAACTACAAAAGAGAAAATTGCCTTTTTGAGCATAGAATCAATTTCTAAGAGGTATGCGTTAAATTGCCACAAAAATAACTTCCTACGATTTTTTAAGCAATTATTTATGAATTCAATAGTAATAAAAAACGTAACAATAATCAATGAAGGAATTCAGAAAATAGGTGATTTGCTCATTAAAAACGGACGAATAGAAAAAATTGCTGAAAATATTCAACCACAAGCCGGTTGGAAAGTAATTGAAGCCGAAGGTTTGTATTTGTTGCCCGGAGTTATTGACGATCAGGTACATTTTCGGGAGCCAGGATTGACACACAAAGCCAATATTTCATCGGAAGCACGTGCCGCTGTAGCTGGCGGAACCACTTCTTTTATGGAAATGCCGAACACCAATCCACCGGCATTAACGCAGAATTTGCTTGAAGAAAAATACCAGATTGCGGCAAATTCCTCTATCGCTAATTATTCATTCTTCATGGGCGTAGCAAATGATAATGCCGACGAAGTGTTGCGTACACATGATAAGCGGAAAGACATTTGCGGAATAAAGATCTTCATGGGGTCGAGTACCGGAAATATGCTGGTGGACAACTACGTAACGCTCAATAAAATATTTTCTGAAGCAGAACTTTTGATTGCAACGCATTGTGAAGACGAGCGAATAATAAAGACAAACAAAGAAAAATATCCAGAAGCAAATGCGGCAAGTTTTCATCCGCTCATCAGAGATGCAGAAGCCTGTTTTTCGAGTTCGTTTTCTGCTGTGCAATTAGCTAAGCAACACAATACCCGATTGCATATTTTGCACATTTCTACTGCCAGAGAACTTCAACTTTTTACAAACCTCTTTCCACTTCAAGACAAGCGCATTACTTCCGAAGTCTGTGTTCACCATCTGCATTTCACCGCCGACGACTATACAAAATTTGGCAACCAGATAAAATGCAACCCTGCCATCAAATCTTCGGAAAACAAAACTGCACTTTGGGAAGCTTTGCTCGATGATCGCCTCGACATTATTGCTACCGACCATGCGCCACATACCTGGGAGGAAAAACAACTCTCCTACCAACAAGCCCCGGCAGGTGTTCCGTTAGTGCAGCACTCACTTTTATTGATGCTGGAATATATGAAGCAAGGAAAGATCAGCATTGAAAAACTGGTAGAAAAAATGAGTCATGCGCCTGCAATTTGTTTTCAAATTTCTGAACGTGGATTTATTCGCGAGGGCTATTATGCAGATCTCGTTCTTGTAGATTTGAACGACAAAAACAAGGTGGGCAAAGAAAACATTCACTATAAATGCGGCTGGTCACCATTTGAAGGGCATGAATTTCCCGCAGCGATAAAGTACACTTTTGTAAACGGAGCAATTGCCTACGAAAATGGAAAAGTTAATGATTCGGTGCGGGGCATGAGGCTAAGATTTGACCGATGATTAAGAACAAAATTTTTGATGCAGACTGATAAAACTACACTTAAAGATCTTTCGTTTTTTGCTGCCGGCGATAGAGGTATATTTCAACTGCTCGACCATACTACTACGCTCGCCGGTAAGGAACAATTACGCAAGCATATTTTATCACCTCCCGACAGTTTTGAAGAATTATTTTCTTTGCAGGAAGCAATCAGATTTTTCTCTTCCCAGCCTGAAGCCTGGACTTCTATTATCTCTAACGGAACACTGGTTTTACTTGAAAAATTCTTCGAATCAGCAGACGGAGTAGCGGCACCGCAAAGCGGTTTTAACTTAGCTTTCAATTCCTTTCTTCATCGTTTTCTCAACATAGGAGAGCTTTCATTTACGCAGTTTTCCATCTCGCATCTTTCTGATTTTATCAGAGGTTGCAACGAACTTATTGCGCTACAGGAAAACCATAATCTGCCTTCCAGACTTCGAGTTGTTCTTGAAGAAATGAATGATGAAATAAAAAATCAGCGGCTTGCAGTAGAAATAATCAGCGTGCGCAAAGACACATCGTATAAAGACCTTGCACGGCTGAGCTACCTGGCAAGAAGGGAAATGAAAAATGCGATTTACAGATTGATGCAACACTATGGAAAGCTTGATGCCTGGCATGCAATGGCTGTAGCTGCTGTAAAAAATAATTGGACTTTTCCGGTGTTGCAACCTTCCTTTCCTGTTTGTATGTATGGTAAAGAACTTTATCACCCTTTGCTAAAACAACCCATTGCCTACGAAATCAATTTTTCAGAAGACTGCAATTTTCTTTTGCTAACCGGGGCAAATATGTCGGGCAAGACCACTTTCATGCGTAGCTTAGGTGTGAGCGCATTGCTGGCACATTTGGGTACCGGCGTTCCTGCAAAGGACTTTAGAATAAGTTTTCTTCAGGGAATAATTACCAATATGCACGTTGAAGATAACCTGATGGAAGGTGAGAGCTATTTTTTTGCGGAAGTAAAGCGTATAAAACAAACGGCAGAACGATTGCAAGAACCTGTCCCGCATCTTGTACTAATGGATGAGCTGTTTAAAGGCACTAACGTTCATGATGCATACGAGTGTACAAAGGCAGTGGTGGACGGACTCCTGAATTACTCACGGCATTTAATGGTTTTATCTACGCATTTGTATGAAGTAGCCCAGCAATTTAAAGATCGCACAGACATCAGCTTTTCTTATTTCGTCACCGACCTTGCCGAAGATGGTAACTACTCGTTTAAATACGAATTGAAATCTGGAATTTCTAATGACAGAATCGGCTATCGTATTCTTCAGAAGGAAGGCGTGCTCGATCTTTTGCAAGGCAGGAAAGATAAATCGCAGCCGTAGTAGCCATTTCCGTTAATTTTGACGCAGTGCCTTGTTTTGACAGAAGAAAGAAATTCCAGCAAGTATTATGACAGATTTCAGACCAAGCCGTTTTCAAATACTCCCCACTGTTGTAAAAAATCTCCTCATCATCAATTCGTTGATGGCGTTACTGCAATTTGTGCTTTTAAAGTTCAATATTGACCTCGCCGATCATCTTGGTTTACACTATTGGCGATCTCCTTTATACAAACCCTGGCAACTCATTACCCACATGTTTATGCACGGCAGTGCGCATGATGTAAATCTTACCATCATGCACCTGTTTTCCAACATGTTTGCCTTGTGGATGTTTGGCAGCATATTGGAAAATATGTGGGGAGCAAAACGGTTTCTCACTTTTTATCTTGTTTGCGGATTAGGCGCTGCTTTGCTGCACCTCGGCGTTTTAGGATATGAGTTTAATGTTTTTGAAAATGCTTTTTACAATTACCAGCAAAACATAGGTCTTGATAAATACCTTTTGTTCGTGGAGCAAAATGAACTGGAACGTTATTCTCAGTTTACACAGCTTTCATCTTTCTGGCAAGCTAACCCGGGATGTTCCAATTGCAGCTCACTATCTGTAGATCTCATCAAACAGTATTACACCCAATCTATCAATCAGGCTACGGTGGGAGCATCGGGTGCTGTGTTCGGAATCTTGTTTGCCTTCGGTTATCTGTTTCCAAATACGCTGTTGTATATCTACTTCCTTTTCCCTATCAAAGCCAAATACGTTGTGGCCGCTTACGCATTGTTTGAGTTGTTTTCAGGCATCAGAAATTCGGCAGGAGATAACATAGCTCATTTCGCGCATTTGGGCGGTATGGTTGTAGCGTTTATCATTCTGAAAATATGGAACCGAAATGTGCGGAATAAATTTTATTGACTTTAGTTATGAAAACTATCTACAGAAAATCATCTCAATCTTTAATACCACCCTATAGTGAAAATGGCGCGTTGCAATTAATAGTTGCCAGTGGTGCTACCTTTGTTGCTTTTCATTTCTGGCGGATCATAATGCTGGTAGCAGGAAAGGATAAGGCGTATGTGTTCGATGCTATGTTCCCCAATTTTGGCTTGTCTTCAGTAGAGTTGTTTCAGCGTAAATTCTGGACCATCTTAACCTACGGCTGGCTGCACCATGGTTTTATGGAATGGGTCAGTAACATGATATGGCTTTATTGCTTCGCTTCTGTTTTACAAAAAATAGCAGGCTTTAAGCAAATCATTCCATTGTTTGTTTTCGCACTGCTGGTGGGCGGTGGTTTTTATCTGGGAAGTCAATTTTTACCTCATGATATTTTTCAGGTTCGGAATATTTACTTTATGGGTTCGCAAGCGGGCGTTATAGCTTTAGGTTTTGCTGCTATTACCCTTGAGCCTCGTTACCGGTTGCATCTCACTCCTACTTTCAGCATTCCTCTGGCGTTAATACTTGGCATTTATGTGGTTCTTGATTTGGTCGTTTATCTGCCTAATCAGGGAAATGCACTGATGCTTTGTGTGGGTGGCATTCTTACCGGCAGTCTTTTCGGCATGGCAATTAAAAAAGGCTATGACCCTGGCGAGTGGGTTTATGCAACACTTGGCAAAGTGCCGCAAATAACTACACCAAATGAGCATGCGCTGGCTAATAAAAAAAGCCGGAAGCGCGTTGATATTTTGCGAACTATGTATGAACCGAAACGCGGCATTTCGCAAGAGAGGATAGACGAGATACTCGATAAAATAAACGACAAGGGTTATCACGCTCTTTCCCGCGAGGAAAAAGATATTTTATTTAGAGCCGGAAAAGAATAATCCTTGCCATCCAGATTTACAAGCATTTTAGGTACGCTGTTCCGCCACACAATGCTGCTTTGCAATATTGCAGCAGTAGGCTGGCTTGTGCTTTGCTATTTTTCATCCATCACGCACCCCAGTGAAATAAAATACATAGCCCTTTTTAGTCTTACCACTCCCTTTGCACTGCTTGCTAATTTTGTTTTCGTTTTTATCTGGCTTTTTTCTTCCAGAAAATTACATTCCATACTTTCTCTTGCGGTGCTTGTCTTTTGCTGGGAAATGATTCCGGCCGTTTTTGGCATTCATTATTTTTCTAAAAACGATTGGTCAAAAAAGGAAAATACGTTTAAGCTAATGGCATGGAATGTACATGCAATGGGTACGTTCAATCCGCCACATGAAAAGGAGTATGCTAAAGGCATTATAGAATTGATAAAAGAAGAAAGCCCCGACATTCTTTGCCTGCCTGAATTTGCCATGAATGAAAATCCAAAAAAACGAGTGTACCCAGATTTGATAATGAAAGAAGGTGGCTACACAGCTTACAAGTTTAATATGGACAATGGCTTTGGCCCAAATATTTGGATTGGTACAGCCATTTTTTCGCGCTATCCGATTGTAAATTACACTGCGCATCAGTTAAGTCCTTACATCTATCTGGTAGAAACCGACATAGATATCAAAGGAACAATTGTTCGCGTGGGTGTTGTGCATTTACAATCATTTGGCTTGAGCGATGAAGACAAAGCGGTAATCGAAGGAGTGAAGCAAGATCAGGATAGAGAAAGTCTGGCAAAGTCTAAATCTTTCATCTGGAAGTTCAACGATGCGTATGAACGGCGCGCTCAAGAGGCTGAAAAAGCAAGAGCCATTATTAATCAAAGTCCCTACCCTTTAATAGTTTGCGGCGACTTTAATGACCTCCCTTTTTCCTATACCTACACCACTGTGAAAGGAGATATGAAAGATGCTTTTGCTGAAAAAGGAAGAGGATTCGGCAGAACTTATAATCAGATCATTCCTACCCTTCGCATAGACCATATTTTGTACAAAGAAAATGCCCTTCAAATTAATGCCTTCAAAACGGTCTTCTCCAAATTTTCTGATCACAGCCCACTGGTTGCCAATTTTGAAATAAACGGCAAGCCTAAGTAGTAAGCCCTATTTTTGCGTTTTATTTTTCAGAATGTCAGAGCTGTCTATCTACAATTCATTTTCGCGCGAGAAAGAGAAATTTGAATCTATAACACCAGGTCACGTAGGAATGTATGTGTGCGGGCCAACTGTAAATGGCGAAAGTCATCTTGGACACGCACGCCCGTATGTAACGTTCGATGTAGTGCATCGTTATCTAAAATATTTAGGCTATCGTGTACGCTATGTGAGAAATATCACGGATGCAGGGCATTTTGAAGAAGAAGGTCGTACAGACTCCGACCGCATAGGGCAAAAAGCACAATTGGAAAAGCTTGAACCTATGGAGTTGGTGCATAAATACACCAATATTTTTCACCACTGTATGCGGCTCTTCAACAATCTGGAGCCAGCAATAGAGCCAACCGCTACGGGGCATATTGTGGAGCAGATCGGAATGATCGAAAAAATTATTTCTGAAGGGTATGCTTACGAAGTAAATGGCAGCGTGTATTTCGATGTAAAAAAGTATGCGCAACATCATCCTTACGGTAAGCTAAGCGGACGTGTTATTGAGGAACTGTTGGAAACTACACGCGACCTTGAAGGACAAGACGAAAAGAAAAACAAGGTTGACTTTGCCCTCTGGAAAAAAGCGCCGCCTCAGCATATTCAGCGCTGGCAAAGCCCCTGGGGTGAAGGTTTTCCGGGATGGCATATTGAGTGCTCAGCAATGAGTGCCAAATATCTGGGTGAAACATTCGACATACATGGCGGTGGAATGGACTTACAATTTCCGCATCATGAATCTGAAATAGCGCAATCAACGGTTGCTCATGGTCATCCGCCAGTACGCTACTGGATGCACAACAACATGATCACCATCAACGGCAAGAAGATGGGACGCAGCTATAACAATATTATTAAGTTGACAGAAATGTTCAGTGGCAATCATCATTTGCTCGAACAACCGTATCACCCAATGGTAGTGCGTTTCTATATTTTACAAACACATTATCGTAGTACGCTTGATTTTTCTAATGAAGCGTTGCAAGCTTCGGAAAAGGCTTTGAGGAGATTGTGGGAAGCGTATGAGGTATTAAAAAGCCTCCCCCCAACCCCCTCCTTCGGAGGGGGATTACGCAACACTTCCATCCCCTTCGGGGAGGGTCAGGGAGGGGCTAAAGATTTAAATAATAAAGTAAAGGCATGGTGCGAAGAATGTGGCGAATTCATGAACGATGATTTCAACACTGCAAAAGTTATCGCTAATCTTTTTGAGCTTGCACCAATTATCAATAGCATAAAGGGGGGACAAATTTCGGCAGACGCTTTGTCGCAGGAAACTTTAGAATTGCTGAAGCAAACTTTCAAAACTTACCTTGAAGACATTCTCGGTTTGCAACCATTGCAAGTTGAGCAAAGTGATAAACTTGATAAGATAATGTCTGTGCTTATTGACATCCGCAAAGAGGCACGTACACGAAAAGACTGGGCAACCTCCGACCAAATAAGAAATAAGCTGGCCGAAGCAGGCATTATACTGAAGGATGAAAAAGACGGAAGCATGTCTTACACAATTGAATGACTTAAATGAAAAACCTCTCCAGAATTTTTCGTTACCTCGCCGATTACAAGGCGCAGATAGCACTATATTTCTCCGCCAATTTATTGGCTATTCTCTGCGGGCTTTTTTCATTTAGTATGCTTGCACCTGTGTTGCAGGTATTGTTTAGAGAAGATGGTGCGGAAAAATCCACCGGAAAAACCGATATCCTTTCCATCATTTCCCAACAGGTGCAGCAGCTCATAGCAACTGAGGGGAAACTGACCACGCTTACCTACATCTGCATAGCAGTGGTAACATTTACACTGTTTAAAAACCTGTTCATTTATCTCGCGCAATACATTTTAAACCCGATAAGAAATGCTGTGCTACGCAGACTTCGAGATGATATTTATACCAAAACACTTTCGCTGCCCATTGGTTTTTTTACTGAGGAAAGAAAGGGCGATCTTATTTCTAAAATGACCAACGATGTGAATGAGGTAGAACTCTCCATCATGGCCACTTTGGAAGTTATTTTCCGCGAACCGTTTGCGATACTCATCACTTTGAGCTACATGATTCTTATTAGCCCTACCCTTACACTTTTCCTTTTGATATTCCTGCCAATATCTGGTCTTATTATTGGTCGCATCGGTAAGTCGCTGAAGAAGTCGAGCAATATAGCACAGGAACAACTCGCAAATATGCTAGGTGTAATTGATGAAACAATTGTAGGAATGCGAGTGGTAAAAGCTTTTGGTGCGGAAAAACATCAGCATCTACGGTTTATGCAAATCAACAATTATCTCTTCCGGACGCGCAACAAAATAGCTGCTCGCAGAGAATTAGCATCTCCTTTTTCAGAGACCTTGGGAGTGCTGATTGTAAGTGTGGTGTTGTGGTATGGCGGACAATTGATCTTCTCAAATCAATCGCTTTTAACGGCAGAAAAATTTCTACTCTACATCGTTCTTTTTACTCAAATAATCAACCCGTTTAAAAATCTGTCAACTTCCTTTTTCAATATTCAAAAAGGCTCGGCTGCGCTTGCAAGAATCGAACTTTTGTTAAACGCAACCAACTCAATTACAGAAATACCTAAACCTGTTTCCATAAAGAGCTTTGAACATTCCATTGAGTTTAAAAATGTAAGGTTTGCTTATGGCGATCGCAAAATTCTGGATGACGTAAATCTTGTGATCGAGAAGGGCAAGACCATAGCTTTGGTTGGTTCTTCGGGCGCAGGAAAATCTACATTAGCAGATCTTATTCCGCGCTTTCATGATGTTAGCGATGGAGAAATTCTGATAGACGGTGTTAACGTAAAAAATTACAAACTCGACGACCTGCGCAAACTTATGGGTGTAGTAAGTCAGGAACCCATTCTTTTCAACGACACCATTTACAACAACATTATTCTGGGCACAGGTGGGTCTTCGCAAAAACAAGTGGAGGAAGCAGCAAAAATTGCGAATGCGCATCATTTCATAAGTAACAAACCCGAATCCTATCAAACTGTTGTGGGCGACAGAGGAAATAAACTTTCCGGCGGTGAGCGCCAGCGCGTAACCATAGCGCGTGCGGTATTGAAAAATCCACCTATTCTTATTCTTGATGAAGCTACCTCTTCACTTGATACAGAAAGCGAAAGAATAGTGCAGGAAGCAATCAATTCTCTAATGCAAAACCGAACCTGTATCGTTATTGCGCACAGGCTTTCTACCGTGCAACATGCCGATGAAATTATTGTTTTAGACAAAGGAAAAATCATTGAACGCGGCACACACTACGAACTTATAAACAAAGGCGGCGCTTATCAGAAATTGGTAGCGATGCAACAGGTAAAATAACTAATAGACAGCCCTTCCAGGTTTTGAAAAACCTGGAAGGGCTGTCTATTACTCCTCCTTATATTTGCTTTATGAAGAAAATCCTTGTTACCGGCGGCTGCGGATATATCGGTGGGCATACGATCGTTGACCTGATTGACAATGGCTTTGATGTAATTTCTGTAGATGATCTCTCGCGTGGGTCGCTGCGTATGCTGCATGGTGTGGAAAAGATTGTTCGCAAGCCGGTAAAAAATTATCGGGTTAACCTTTGTGATCTTGAGGACACTGAAGCAATTTTTATTGAAAACCCCGATATAGTAGGTATCATCCATTTTGCGGCTTACAAATCCGTTCCGGAATCTGTAGATCAACCGTTACGATACTACCGAAACAATATTGACTCTCTCGTGAATGTGCTGCAGTGCGCGAAGAATTATGGTGTAAAGCACTTTGTTTTTTCTTCCTCTTGTTCTGTTTACGGAAATGCAAAAGAATTGCCTGTAGAAGAAAATGCGCCATTGCAAGAGCCGGAATCTCCCTACGCGAGGACTAAACAAATTGGCGAAGCTATTTGCCGAGACATAACAAGAATCAATCGCGATTTCAACGCCATGTTGCTTCGGTATTTCAATCCGGTGGGCGCACATGCTTCCGCTATTATTGGCGAATTGCAGGACAAGCCTGAGAATCTTGTTCCAGTAATCACACAAACTGCCATCGGAAAGCGCAAAGAAATGAATGTATTTGGGTTTGACTATGCCACCCGCGATGGTTCATGTGTGCGGGATTATATACACGTTATGGACATTGCCAATGCACACACTCGTGCACTGCAATACATGATTGAAGGACGCAACCAGGAGCGGTGTGAAGTGTTTAACCTCGGAACAGGTGAAGGCGTAACCGTACTGGAACTTATTAATGCTTTTGAGAAAGTTGCGAACCAAAAGTTGAATTATAAACTTGGTGATCGCCGTGCAGGAGATGTAGTTGAAGTTTATGCAAACAACAACAAAGCAAAGGCACTATTAGGCTGGGAAACCAAATACGATCTTGATCAAATGATGGACACGGCGTGGCGCTGGGAACTTGAATTAAAGAAGGAAGAAGAAAGAGTGCAGTTGAATTAAACGTCCTGCACGCAAAATATCATCCCAACAATTCACATGGCTTCAATCCCGTAGCTTTTTTAAACGCAGTGCTAAAGTGGGAAATGGAACTATACCCAAGAGCTCCTGCAACATCCGATACCGTTTGCCCTTGTTGCTGCAATAGTTCTTTTGCCTTAGCAATACGAAGCTCCTGCTGGTATTCGTTGATGGTTTTTCCGGTGAGTGTTTTAAAACCTTTCTTCAAATAGCATTCATTCATCGCTACTTTCCGGGAAAGTTCTTTTATGGTAAGCGGCTTATCTATGCTTGCCTCCATAATTCTACGTGCCTCTACTATTTTTTCACGTTCACTTTCGTAAGCCAAAAACCTACACGCCGGCACCGGACATACCGTGAAAGGAACCGTTACATTTTCTATAGCCCGACGCAACAGTTGAATTGCAATTTCACTTAATTGCAACGATTGAAGTAAAGGTGTAAATGCAGAAATATTGCGTAGCTGTTCAATCAGATTTTTTGTTTGAAAACAGCTATTGAATTGTTGCTCTGTGGTTTGATCAAAACGAAAGGGAGTATTGTTCTTTAAGACCTCTTCATCGAACATATCAAAGAACTCCGGTAAAAATTGCAGCCAGCAAATTTCCGTTTGTGTATTGTCGTTGTGTAAGAGATAAAGCAAATGAAGATTGTACTGACCCTCTTCTACAGGATATAAAAACAATCTGCCGCCATCTTCAGGAAACTGTGCTGTACTGTTCACCTGCAAAAATTCTGCGCGTACAAACCGGTTGATATACAAAGGAGCACGATTGATGACCTTAGACTCCTCGCCAAGTAATTTATCGAGTGTAGTAGTTGATGAATGTGTATCCTTTACTTGCAGCACGGCGCAAAGGTACTGGAAAACCTCACAGGTTTCAGAAACCTGTGAGGTTTGGGGGGGGTTACCACTCGTACTCCGCTTCTACCCTTTCCTTCAATCTACTTACAAGTAAATAAGTTGCAGGGCATTTATCCAGATTATTTGTAAACGTATCGTTGTAAGCGTCGAAAGGTCTTTTGTTGTGGTGAGGAAATTCTGCACAGTCTTTTGGGCGCACTTCGTAAATCGAACATTTGTTGTCAATCAAAAACTGACAAGGCTGAATTTTATTTACCCAGTCGCCACTGTCTTCTTCTTTGTAAAGCCATTTTTCTGCAAAGGCTTTTGGTGTCATGTTCAGGTGCGCGGCAATACGAACTATATCAGCCCGCCGGAATGTAGGAGTCATAGTCTTGCAGCAATTCGCACATTCCATGCAGTGCACATCCTGCCACACACTCATGTCGGTTTCCTTCACCAGCTTAGGCATATCTTCAGGAACTATGTCATCTAACTTTTTAAGAAAAGCGGTGAGTTTTCCTTTTCTGCGAGCGGCTGTGCGTCTGAATTTTTGCAAGTCCATATAGGTGTAAATATAGGCGGTTTGGTGTTGTCTGTATCAGGTAAGCAGCATGGTAAAAATTAAATTGGAATGAATTGTGCAGAATATCTTTGCCCTGAAAAACTTGAAACCACATAATCGTTTTTCGACGTTGCACAGCCTGCTAGTATGAACTTGAGAAGCATTTATTTGATTCTTATTCTGATCGTTTGTTCTTTCTTCAAAGCAAATGCTCAGACAGTGGATACACTTGCGAACTTACCTGACAGTTTGCACAGAGCAGATTCTGTAGCAATAGATAGTTTGGTTTCACAAGATTCGATTCTGGAAGATACTTCTGTAATTGAAGCAACTATTTCAATACCAAAGCAAACCGGTTACGAAATTTCCGGGGTTGTAAAAGACAAGAATACGAGCGAGGGTGTTCCGTTTGCTACGATTTTTATTCCAGGCACTTCACTTGGCACGGCTGCTGATCTCGATGGTAATTTTCTATTGCAATTACCCTCACTTCCCAACGATACGCTGCGCATACAAGCAATGGGATATCATACACAAAACCGGCGACTTGATCAAAACAAAAACCAGTACACATTTTTCATAGAACTGGAAAGAGCCGATCATACGCTTGAAGAATTTGTGGTGCGCCCCGGAGAAGATCCTGCTGTGGTTTTGCTGCGTCAAATTATAGAACATAAACCCAGGAATAATCCCGATCGGACAGAGAACTACAAGTACGAAGTTTACAACAAATTGGAAGTGGATCTGCAACGGTTATCGCGCGAGCAATTTGAAAAGCTGCCCGTTCCCTACATGAAAAAATTTGGATTCATTTACGACAACCTCGATACCACTTCTGAACAAACACCCTTTCTCCCATTTTATCTTACAGAAACTTTATCCGACTTCTATTTTCAACGCAATCCCAAAAAGCAGAAAGAGTTTATTCGTGCGAGTCAAATAAAAGGATTCAAAAACGAAAGTGTCACGAAGTTCATGGGCAGCATGTATCAAAACATCAATGCCTACGACAACTTCATTCCTGTGTTCGACAAACAATTCGTCAGCCCAATTTCTAATCAGGGTTTGTTTTATTACAAATACAAAATCAAGGATACCCAGCAAGCCTACGGTCGCAATATTATTCTTGTTCAATTTATACCGAAGCGCAATGGAGAAAACTGTTTTTACGGAGATTTTTGGGTGGTGGATAGTACCTACGAACTACAGCGCATGAGCATGGAAGTGCCGAAAGATGCAAATATAAATTGGGTAAGTCGGGTGAGTTTGTATCAGGAATTTGCGCCGGTTTCCGATTCACTTTGGTTTTGCATCAAAGACAAATTCATTGTTGATTTTGCGGCTCCGTATGGGGCTAAACTTCCTGGCTTTATTGGTAGAAAAACTACTTCTTACAAAGATATTGTCATCAATCAATCCTCTATCAGCGATGTAGTAAACAACAGGGAATACAAAGAAGACGTGATCGTTTCCGACACAGCAAGACAAGCAAGCGAAGCCTTTTGGACAATGGCGCGCCACGACACGCTCAATAAAAACGAACGAGCTATCTATCACATGATTGATACGCTGGAAAGTTTACCGCTGTTCGTTCGGTATAAGAACATGATCAAATTCCTAGCAAGTGGTGTAAAAGAATTTGGACCTATAGAACTCGGACCTTACTGGAATGTGTATAGCAGTAACCCAATAGAAGGTTCACGGTTTCGTTTTTCCCTGGGTACAACACCCAAACTTTTTAAAAACGCGTACCTGAATGGCTATGTTGCTTACGGAACTAAAGATCAGGAATTGAAGTATAGAATTGCAGGGCTATGGCTTCTGGATCGTAAACCACGTATGTATCTCTACGGTTCTTACACGCGCGATATAGACCGAAGCACGAGTTATTACGATGCTGTAAGCAACGACAATATTTTTTCAAACTTGTTTCGAAAAAGTGGCATTCCCTGGAAGCTTGCAATGGTGGAAGAATCAAGACTCGAATGGTACAAAGAATATTTCAGCGGCTTTAGTCACATGTTTATGTTCCTGCGAAGAAATTTCAATCCTTATGCGCCACTGCCCGACGTAAATATTTTTAAAGATGAGCAAGGTGGTATTGCAGACAATGTTACCAATAGCGAAGTAGCTGTTCGTTTTCGCTTCGCGTACAAAGAAAGATTTCTTGAAGGAAACTATTTGCGAGCGAGCCTCGGTAGTAAATACCCTGTAGTGGAGGCAAGATATGGAATGGGAATAAAAAACTTTTTGGGAGGCGGATATTGGTATCGGAAAATTTCTCTGAGCGTTTCCGATTATTTAAAAATTGCACCGCTGGGCGAACTTTATTACAACATTTTTGGTGGTAAGTATTACGGCACGCTTCCTTATCCGCTGCTTGAAGTGCATCCCGGAAATGAATTTCATTACTACAACAAGTATGCATTCAACATGATGAATCGCTTTGAATTTATCAGTGATAAATACGCGGGATTAAATTTGGAACACAATATTGGTGGTGGTGTTTTTAACTACGTTCCTTATTTGAAAAAACTGAAGATGCGTCAATTTTGGACAGCAAAAGTTTTATACGGCAGCCTGAATGAAGACAATAAAAAACTTAACCTGACGAAGGGTTATCCATTTCGCACACTCGAAGACAAGCCTTATATAGAAGTTGGAACGGGCGTTTCCAATATTCTGCAATTATTCCGAATTGACTTTGTGTGGCGCGTATCTCCTGAGCTTTTGCCTGAAGAAAGTAACGATCGCTATTTTGGAATTTTCGGAAGTGTGCGGTTCAATTTCTGATTTTAAAAAACAGAATTACTATTCAGGATGTGCGCAGCAAGCGCTACCACCTCCATCAGCAGCGCTATTCCCAAATGCACAATTACTCCACCAAAAATGCTTTTAGTTTCATAGGCAAGTATGCCTACAATCCACCCTCCAAAAAATGAACTGATCGTTTCGCCCAGTGGTTTCTCAAAATGGATTGCTACATAAAAAACACACATCGGCAATATCACTTTCGGGCCTGCAAATCGCGCAAACGCCAAAATCATAAAGCCCCGGAAAAAAAACTCCGTATTGATAAAGTCAATAGAGTAACAGATTTCGTAAAGAAAATTTAAAGCATTGTTTTCCCATCCGGTTCGAGGCAAGCCCGTGTGCATCAATCGGGGATAAGTGTCTAAAAAATCTTCTTGGGTAGCTGCACCCACTACTAAGGGAACCATCATTAGCAGCAAAACAAAATAGGGCTTGAGCGCAACTCCCTTTGCATGAAATCCATATAGTGGTTGGTTCTTTCTGTCCACCAAAAACCAGTAAACAGCACAAGGAATAAACAACCAGATAAAACCTGAAAGATTGATGATGTATTTGATAACAATACTTTGGTATCGCAACGGTACATACTCGTACACCAGACTGTTGTAATGATAAAACCACCAACGAAAAGAAAAAATAAAGACTGTGAAAACAATCATCAGCCATAGCTTCCATGACAAGAGTATCTGCCGGTCTTTCTTGCTGAACATGTATAAAAAATATGCTCCACCAAAAGAAACAAAGTACATAGCAAAGTATAACAACAACCTCTTTGCATCATTCCGTTCATAGGTTATGTATCGTTGCTCAAAGTTGTATGTGTAGTTGATGAAAATAAGCAGCGCAGTAAAAAGAAAAACCGGAATAAAATATCTTAAACTGAAATGCTCTTTGAAATAAGTGCGGATCAGGCTGATGATCTTTCGCATGAAAAATGAAGGCTTGCGGCGAAGATAAAATGATTTCAGATTAGCGGAGAGTTTCACACAAAGCAGCAAATAAAACAAAGACACAAAGCCTCCGTGTAAACTCCGTGCCTCCCTGATTTATTCCTGATAATCCTTTAATCCTACAAATCCCGGTTCAGACAGTTTCACACAGAGGACGCAGAGAAAAAGAGGCACAAGCAATTCCTGCTAATCCTTTAATTCTATAAATTCCGGTTCAGACAGTTTCACACAAAGAAACAAAGACACAAAGTTTCTGTGTCTCAATAATTTAATTCCTGCTAATCTTTCCATCCTGCAAATCCAGGTTCAGACGTTCACACACTCCACGTCTCAATTATCTGCCCTGCGTGGTCTTGTGCATTCACTTTATCAATGACGTGGTCAACCTTCCCTTGCTCATTGATCAGAAAAGTAACGCGATGAATACCCATGTATTTTCTGCCAAACAACATTTTTTCACCCCAAACGCCATAAGCATTTACCAATTGATGTTCCGTGTCTGCCAATAAAGGAAAAGGCAATGAAAACTTCTTTTCAAAATTCTTATGCTTCCGTTCACAATCTACACTTACGCCCAGCACCACAATGCCCTTCTTCTTCAACAAACTAATATTATCCCGAAGATTGCAAGCTTGTTCTGTGCAAGTTGGGGTATTGTCTTTCGGATAAAAGTAAAGCGCTAATTTTTTTCCTTTAAAATCCTTCAGCGATACCATATTTCCATCCTGATCATTCACCGAAAAATCCGGGGCTTTCATTCCGCGTTTCAGTTTCATTTCAAACTTGCTTTTACTACCGCGTGAAATTAAATACAAGAGTCTTACTATTATTGTTCTCATCGCTCACAGTGATCGTTAGTTTATGTTTTCCCTTCGGGCAATGCTCATCAAAATTGTAGAAGAAAATATCACCACGCGGCTCGAAGCAAATCCATTTTCCGTTAAGCGTTGCACGAAAATTTTTCACGGAAGTAATGTTTTCCTTTACTCTGAAACGTAGCTGTTTGGCAGTGGCAAGATTTGCATTTTGAACTTGGAGCGACGTAATTACAGGGGCAGTGGTGTCGGTAGTCAACCAATAGTTACCAAAATTGCGCACCGACGATTTGTACCAGCCGTTCTCAAATATTGCGGCTCTTCCATCCTCACTTTTTCCATCGCTGTACATCATCACCATCTTGTCGCGCAAATTGAATGGAACAGGTTTGTTTGGCTTTATTTGAAGATCGAAGTAAGTATGTACCGGAACATAAGAATAGTGAACCTGATAGCGGTCGGAAAAATTTTTCTCGTCGCTCTTACTGCTAAATTCAAAACACACATCCTGATACAGCGCTTTGTCGCCGAGTGCAAATCTGATGTTTGGATGTTCAAAATTGTTGGGGCTATTTACCTCAAATCTGTTGGTACATTCAGCCCCTCGCGTGGTGGCTCCGGTCTTTACAAAAAAGGAAATGTTGGTTTGATTGCCGGCCGCATCTTTTAATTCCACTCTTACACGATGCGCTGCATTATCATTCAATACTAAGTTTCCTTTTTGCATATTGAGTGAGGGGTAAATATGACTGAGAAAATTTCCCGGCAATTGAAACAGCAACTGAAACCATGCGCTTTTTTGTTTTCTCGTTTTATAATCTACATAAGCGTGCAGATAACGAGTAACATCATAGCCGATATCGTCGAGCAAAATGCTCCCTTGCAAAACATTGTCCATATACCACGAAGCAGTATAAAAATTCAGCGTATTCGCACTGCCATTCATAAAATCATTCACATTGATACCAATACCCAGTCTGTCTGTATTCACTTCCACCGTATCCTTTACAGTTGTGTAAACATTGCCTTGCTTTTTTAAACTTGTAAACTGTGCATTTTGGTTATAAATACTTTGGTTCATGTCATAAAAAGAAAGCTGTGTAGGAACGGGTGAACGTGTATCAACAATCGGAAAACCAAACAGCATAGGATTGAGTGGATGCTCCGTTTTTGTATCTCTTATTTCGAAGTGCAAATGCGGTCCGGCAGAGCCGCCAGTGTTTCCACTCCATGCAATCTGCTGTCCTTTCTTTACAGGAAATTGATCGGGCAGAAGTGAGAGATCAACGCTCCAGCTTTCCTTTTCGTACTGCATTTTCTTGGTGTACTTCTGAACCGAAGGCATGAAGTTGTTCAGATGTGCGTACAATGTTGTAAAACCATTTGGATGAGTAATATAAAGTGCATGACCAAACCCGCCTTTATCCATTTTTATGCGGGAGATATAACCATCTGCCGCAGCAAAAACAGGAAGGTTTTCTTTGCCTAAAGTTTTGATGTCAATGCCGCTATGAAAATGATTGGGCCTGCATTCGCCAAAATTTCCTGCAAGCAAAATGGGAATGTTCAGCGGATTGCGAAAGTAATCTTGCGGATACTTGCTTTGCTGCGAAAATGCAATGAAAGGAAATAAAAGCAACAAAATAATTTTCTTCATGCGCATGTTTTATGCTTCGATACAAAGGCTAAGCCATCATTCTATTTCTAGCCTTTCCCTGATGTAGGGTGTAAGGTATTTCTTCAGTTCGCCATATGGCACAAACACATTGATCTGACCTACCGCATACGCTGCTACTTCATAAGGATTGTATAAAAATCCGATGCCCTTATCTGTGAGATAAAAATTGTTGGTGAGCGCAAGATGATCTTCAAAAAGAATCTGCTTCAACGAAGCATTCATACGGTATTGCTTGCGAAAATACTGTTCAACAATTGGCTGCATAGTTGCAGAATCAGCTGTCACAATATCCGCCAGCGCTAATTGCTTTTTGTTACCAATATCGAAGCAATGAAAACTGCTGAAATAATTACCATGCGCACCGCCAGAAAATTCATAATAAGCATGTTCCAAAACGGCAAAACCATTCTCATTATACCGCACAAATACATCCTGCAACCGTGCATAGTCGTAAACTGCGAGCGGAATGGTAGTATCATCTGCCTGCGGCAAATTTTCTTTGTACTCCTCAAAATATTTTTTGTTGTTAGCGGCAAAGCCCTCGGCAAAGTTTTTTGTTGTATCGAAGCCAAGTATCTTTTTAAGATTAGTGTTCAGCCAATCATTTCCTGATGCGGTTACAAATGTTACTTCAGTTTTCGCCATGGGAGATTCTTTGTTATTGGCAAAAGCAATTACTGAGTCTGCATAGGATTCAGTTGATAATTTTAAACTTCCTTCAGGATAATTTTCTAAAAGTGTAAAGGCAAAAGATTTCTTCCTGTCCGGACTTATCCAAAAACATTGGAGCGTGTCTTGAGCAAAATAGCATTGCCATTGTGCATTATTTGCTCCGCTCGCTGTCCAGTTGTCGCTGTGTTGGTACTCCGAAAAATATATGCTGTCTGCCAAAACACTATCAACACTTAATGCCAGCCACTGGCCTACATTTTTGTAGTAATAGACAGCATTGTAGCCGCGATCTGTTTTATGCAAATGCAGCACTACAGGCTGGCTGGCTATAGTTCCTCCCAATCGTTTGTAGAAGATACCGTCAACACGGTTATTCTTTTCTATGGTTAAAGCATCAGTGTTCCGTGTAGTCCGCTCATTACATGCAACACCCAAAAAGGCGATAGCCAAAACAAGACAAATCCTTTTCATCACCATAATAGTTTCGAAAGAACAAACCTACACCATACAGCGTAAAGGACTACATAGTGATGCGTAGGAATTATGCTATGCTCTATTGAACAAGGACTTTCCGCTGAATTTTTTGTGTTTTACCAACCGCTTCCAAAACATAGATTCCATGAGTCATCTTTGTTACGGGAATAGAAACCTCTCCACCCATTGAAGGTAATGTTTGCTGAAACACAATTCGTCCGGATAAATCTATCATGCGCAAAGTCAGGCTTTCAGGTTGCCCGGATTTATATTGAACATGAATTTTATCAGAAGTAGGGTTAGGAAATGTTACAAAAGAAAAAGGGGTTGGTTCAGTTTCTCCGACACTAACAAAAAGCGAACAATTGTATGGAGTGGGTTTGATTTCTATGGGCGCTCCGGGAGATAGTGTTCTGCCGGCAAAGGCACTATAATTCACTGGGTAGCGACGGATCATAAACACTGAGTTATCGCCAAGAGGATCTCCCTGAGGAATAATTCCTGAAGGATTTATAGGGCATACATAGTACCATACAAGTGTGCCCACTGAATCTACTTCCTTAAATTCCCCGGTGTTGGATTCCGCAATCAATACGTTACCATTAGGCAGCAACTGAGCGCTTCCCTGAGTAACTGAGAAGAAAGTAGAATCCGGAGTTTTAGGGTATATCCATGCTGCTTTACTAGGCAGATATACATTGCCCAAACCAAGATGATAACTTTGGTCGGCCTTGAGTGGCGGTGCAATTATCTCCACAGTTGAGTATTTCATACCCGGGCGCGAATCGCCGTTATTAAATACTATAAGTTTACCTGAATCATTTGGCGCTCCCGGAGAAGTCCAATGTCCATCGTGTGGGCGGAACAAGTGCTGATCTGCTGCTACGCCACGTTTATAGTTCATCGGATTTCCCCAACGATAAAGAAAATCACCTCCTTTATTTTGAACGCCTCCTGTATGACTTGCGGCTTCCGAAGAAGTGGTTGAATGATCAATGATGAATAACTCGCAGAAATTTCGACTACAAATAACTATTTGGTCAAGCGCAGGATTATAATCAATACTGTTAACATGTGCCCACGAACCAGCAAGTCCGGGCAGCAGATTGACATCAACTAATTCTGGATGGTCTTTTACACTACCGTAATTATTCTTAGTGGGATCGAACTCTTGGATGAGGTGATCCCAAAGTCGCCATTCCCAAGCAATTTTTGGGGACGACCCCGCTGTAATTTCAACGATTTTCTCTGACCAAAGCTCACCAGTGATGGTTGCGGGATCTCTACCTGCCAATATCTGTTCGGCTACTGACTTTTTCTCCCAAACAACTGCGAGCACGTTTCCGTTGGGCATGGGCACAAACCCATGGTGGGCAGCCTCTATGCTGTCAGCAATGGTGTAACTCCATTGAATGTTTCCATTCCAATCTACCCGCTCCAGCAATCCTGCACCCGACCCAAAATGAGTAGAAACCTTTCCTCCATACAGTACATCGCCATTAGGCAATACATATACCGGATTTCGCAAAGAACGCTCACTGCAAGCCCATTTGTGAACAAGCTTTCCGCAATTGTCTATTAGATAAACAGTATCTCCGTTGTAGCCGGAAAATGCCGTGTATCCGTTATATGATTGTGGCGAATTTTGAATTAATCCAACAGGTTGAGCCTTCGTGTAGTAAGAAAACAATAGGATTAGTAATGAGAGGAAAAGACCTTTTTTCATTTTAATATAATTTTCACTCCGTGAAGATAATCCAGAGATGATTCTTCAGTATTTTTATTTTAATTGTCTCATTTCCCATCAAGTATTACAGGCGTATTGCCCTTGCCCATCATAATGATCTTGGCGTTTTGAGATGCCGCCAGTTCTTTCATGGCTTTGATCTGTTCGTACTGCAATTGTCTTTCCGTAAGGCTTTCATTTATGATTCGTTGATAATCGGAAATCCCTTGCGCCTCTACTCTTTTGCGATCTGCTTCTTGTCTTTCTTTCGCTAAAACAAATTGCATTTTCTGGCTTTCCTGCTCTGCGTTGATCTTTGCTTCAATGGCATTTTTTACCGAAGTAGGCAATGTGATATTTCGCACCAAAAGATTTTCAAGAAACAACCCACGCTTTTTAAATTCATTTTCTATGCTGGTAAATATCCGGGTTTGAAATTCGTCTCTGCGGGTAGAATACAAAGCAACCGCATCATAATAAACGGCGTTGTCTCTGATGTGGGTACGTGAAATAGGACGTACAATTTTATCCCTGTAGTCCATCCCAATTTCCCTTATCATCCTCGGCGCATCCGTTGGAATTACGCGGTACAAAACCGTGAGATCAATGGTTACTTCCAATCCATCGGCCGTCAAAACACGTATCGCATCATCACTTTGTGCGTTACCCTCGTCATGAAGTCCACTCATTGTATAGTTCTGTGTTCTCGTGTCAACTTCTATCACATCTACCAATGGATTTATGAAATGCAAACCACTATGCAATACTTTTTGCTGCACTTTCCCAAACAATTTTTGCACGCCAATATAACCTGCATCTATCTGCACAATACAAGCAGTAACGATACCAATAATGATGAGTATCAAAGAAGCAGCACGCAGCATTTTGGCAAATGGCGCAAGCTTTCCGTGTGTTTTAGGAGCAATAATTCCGGCAAGCAAAAACAAAATACCAATGACAATAAACCCCATAAAAAAATCCGTTTGTTACAAACATAAAAACTTTAAACACAGCTTTTCCAAAGTTTGAAACTTTGGAAAAGCTATAAAAGAAAGCTGCCTTTTTCGAGGCAGCCTTAGTTGTAAATCTATAGGGGACTGAACGTTTCCTAACTGCAACCTGTAGTGGTGCCACAGTTGGGACACATATAGCAGGTTCCATTTCTCAAAGTAATATTCCCACAGTTGCGACAAACCGGGGCATCTGCGCTTGTTCCCATCATTTTCTTTACATCCGCAGTGTTCGGAATTGCTGCACTCACAGGTTTTGGAGCCACAGGTGTTTTCTGTTTTTGCACAGGCGCTGTAACTCTTACCTGCGATAGCTCATGATGCGCAAGTTCATCGCTTGGCTTCATTTTATCTGCATCGGGTACATGGACTAAATCAGTGCGGTCTAAATATTCATAAGCCAACAGGCGGAAGATAAAATCGAGTACCGAAGTTGCTGATTTGATATTGGGATGATCTACAATTCCTGCCGGTTCAAAACGGGTGAAGGTAAACTTGTCAACATACTCTTCGAGCGGAACACCGTATTGCAAACCCACCGAAATAGCAATGGCAAAACTGTTCATAAGGCTTCGCATTGTTGCGCCTTCCTTTGCCATGTCGAGGAATATCTCACCGAGTGTACCATCGCTGTATTCTCCGGTTCGAACGAACAATGGTTGTCCGCCCACTTTTGCTTTGAAGGTATAACCACGGCGTTTTGCGGGAAGTTGCTTGCGTTCTACAATACGGCTTAGTTCACGTTTCAATTGTGTATCCGGGCTTGCCTGCACACGCTTATTTACTTCATCCAGCAGTTCATCAATCGTCAACTGGCTCATGTCAACAATCTGCGGTGTGTTGATGTTTACAGCATTTACATTTTCTTCTTTTTCTGCCGACTGCGAACTACCAATTGCTTTCCTTTTCTTATCGCTCTTGTTGCTCAATGGTTGCGAAAGTTTAGATCCATCGCGGTAAAGCGCACATGCTTTAATACCAAGCTGCCAGCTAAGATGATAGCAATCTTTTATCTCATCAACTGTGGCTTCGTGCGGAAGGTTAATGGTCTTTGAAATAGCACCACTAATGAAAGGTTGTGTAGCGCCCATCATACGGATATGTCCGTGAGGATGAATGAAACGCTGTCCTTTCTTGCCACATTTATTGGCACAATCGAATACAGGCAGATGTTCATCCTTCAGGTAAGGAGCACCTTCTACCGTCATCGTACCGCATACATAGTCGTTTGCTGCATCAATTTCATCATCGCTAAAGCCAAGTTCTTCTAGCAAATTGAAGTCCGGTGCATAATACTGTTCGGCGGTAAAACCAAGACGTTGCAAACATTCTTCGCCCAGATTGTAAGCGTTGAATACAAAACCTATTTCAAATGCGCTTTCAACAGCGTTATCCAACTTTTTCAATTCTTCACCAATAAATCCCTTTTCACTCAGGCTTTGATGATTGATGAAAGGTGCGCCCGCAAAGGTTCCATGCCCTTTGGCATGTTTTACAATCGCATCAATTTCCTGCTCAGAATATTTCAGATTTTTCAACGCGGCAGGAATAGACTGGTTGATAATCTTAAAATAACCGCCACCCGATAGCTTCTTAAATTTTACAAGTGCAAAATCAGGCTCAATGCCAGTCGTATCGCAGTCCATCACCAATCCAATTGTTCCTGTAGGTGCAATTACGGTAGCCTGTGCATTTCGATAACCATATTGTTCCCCCATTTGCACGGCATCGTCCCAGGCTACAGTTGCCGCTTTCAAAAGATAGTCAGGACAATATTTAGCGTTAATGCCTATTGGTTTTATCTCAAGTCCTTCATAAGCATCGGTAGCATCGTAAGCAGCAGCACGATGGTTGCGCATTACACGCAACATGTGCTTTTTGTTTTCTTCGTAACGAGGGAAAGCGCCTAATGCTTTCGCCATTTCAGCAGAAGTTTTATAAGCCACACCGTTCATGATAGCGGTAATTGCTCCGGCAATAGCACGGGCTTCTTCGCTGTCGTAGGGAATACCGCTCACCATCAGCATAGAACCCAGGTTGGCATAACCCAAACCAAGTGTGCGATAGTCATAACTGAGTTGCGCTACTTCAGGTGATGGGAACTGTGCCATTAGCACTGAAACTTCAAGTACCACCGTCCACAAGCGGGTCATGTATTCAAAACCTGCAACGTCAAAACTGTTATCTTCTTCATTGAAAAAACGACGAAGATTTAGCGATGCAAGATTACAGGCTGTGTTGTCAAGGAACATGTACTCACTACAGGGATTAGACGCACGAATGCTGCCACCCTCAGGGCAAGTGTGCCATTCGTTTATCGTAGTATCATATTGTGTACCTGGGTCAGCACAGCGCCATGCTGCGTAGGAAACTTTCTCCCAAATTTCTCTTGCAGGCATTTTCCGCATTACGTTGCCTGTGCTACGTGCAGTCATTTCCCAATCTTCATTGTTGGCAAGACGGCGGAAAAATTCATTAGGAATGCGGATGGAATTGTTAGAATTCTGACCACTCACAGTTTTATACGCTTCACCTTCATAGTCTGAAGCATAACCTGCGGCAATAAGCGCTGCGACCTTCTTTTCCTCTTCTACTTTCCAATCTATAAAATCAATTACTTCAGGATGATCTAAATCAAGACAAACCATTTTCGCAGCGCGACGTGTAGTGCCTCCGCTTTTAATAGCCCCTGCTGCACGATCGCCAATTTTCAAAAAGCTCATCAACCCGCTGGATGTGCCACCACCACTCAGCTTTTCGCCTTCTGCACGAATATTAGAGTAGTTTGTTCCTACACCAGAACCATATTTGAAGATACGCGCTTCACGCACCCACAAATCCATGATGCCGCCTTCATTCACCAAGTCATCATCAACGCTTAGAATAAAACATGCGTGGGGCTGTGGTCTTTCATAAGCATTTTTCGAGCGCTCCAGATTTCCTGTTTCAGGATTTACATAATAGTGACCTTGTGCAGTTCCGTCAATTCCGTAGCTGCTGAACAAACCTGTATTAAACCACTGCGGAGAGTTGGGTGCGCAGCTTTGATGCAAAATACTGTAAACAAGTTCTTCGTAAAATACCTGTGCGTCTTTAGTGGTTGCAAAATAACCATACTGTTCCCCCCAGCTTTTCCAGCAATTTGCAAGACGATGTGCTACTTGTTTGATGGAAGTTTCGCGACCAAGTGAACCGTCCGGCTGCGGTACGCCTGCTTTGCGGAAATACTTTTGTGCGAGAATATCGGTAGCGATTTGCGACCAATGTTTCGGCACTTCCACATTCGTCATTTCAAATACCTTTTCACCATTCGGGTTGCGGATCACCGATGTGCGGTAATCGTACTCGAACATTTCAAACGGTGTAGTTCCTTCTTTGGTGTAATGACGATTAAAAGAAAGTCCCGTGGTTTTATTTTTAGTTTTCGTACTCATGGGCTGAATATTTTGGAGTTAATTGATGTTGTTTTCGAGTGAATACGAAAATATCAAACCCCTGTGTCGGTTGGCTTTTTATTTATCCAATGCTTTGTGGATAAAAAGCTGAAACCGCGCCCATAAAGCAATCCATGGGTTATACCAAGTTTTCAACAGCAGATGGGTGTAAATTTCATAAAGAAACACTTGATTTCTATGAAGGAATTCATAAATTATCTAAGAGCTTCTTTCCCGCAGAGTGTGGTTTGTTTCACACAGGGGGCACAGGGGAAAAGAGACACAAAGCAAATCCCGGTAATTCCTTAATTCTATAAATTCTAGTTCAGACAATTTATTTCACACAGGGCACGCAAAGAAAAAGAGGCACAGAGCACAGAAAATCATCTTGGCAATCCCTTAATCCTACAAATCCCAATTCAGACATACGCCAACACATTCAAACTAAAAAAGGACTGATCTCTCAGCCCTTTTTCCTTCGTTAAAACTCACTATTTATCTTACTATAAGTTTCCGCACCATTTTTTCACTGTCAGCTTTTACTTCTACCATATAAACTCCACGCGCCAGGTTAGAAAGATCAATTTCTTCCATTAGCTTCTTACCAGGATTAGCAAAATACTTGCGTACCATTTGCTGACCGGTAACGTTGGTTACAATAATAGTCGCTTCGTCCACATGCTTGGTAGCGTCAAATTTCACGTAGAACTTACCATTAGTTGGGTTCGGATAAATGTATAGGTTGGTGATGTTGCTTACATTATTCACTGTAGTTGGCCACCAGGGGTTTGCAGGATTATGAAGCATTATCACATAGTCTTCCGTTTCGCCAGATGTATAAGGTCCGCAAGCACTATCAGAAGGCTTATTCGGGGCTGTATTGTTATTCAGTATCAAACGCATACCCGTAGGAATACCCGGAATACCATAAGTAGGAATGACAATACTATCTACTACCGTAAAATAGGTGGAAGTGGTAAAGCCTGTCCATATTCGTTCGTTGGTAAACGGATTATTGGTGATGTTGTACATACCATCTGCATTGATGTCCATGAACAAAGTAATCTTCGCATCTGCGTGTGTAGCCGAACTCATCGTATGGTACACCAGCAACTGATAACTACTATCGAGGAAGAGATGGAGCATGGAATCTTTGGTATAGTCGGTTCTTTCTTTTACTGCCCATGGGTTCAGCACGTGTGGCCCCACTGACGGCACAAAGAAGCCTTTGCCCGACGATCCTGTAAGCGCCATACCGCCAATATCACTCGTATCCTTGCTGCCACCGTTTGCCAAACTAAAACAGTAACACGCATAAGGAGGGTTGATTCTTATTTTCACCACGTTGGAGTAAGTAGTATCGAAAGTCATAAGACACACCATTCTCACCCGATACCAGGTTTGCCCTGTTACCACCGGATTTACAGTATCTCTCCCCTGCGATTGCGGTATATCTGCCCAGGCATTGCTGTCGGGAGAATATTGCCATACCCATCTGAGTCCGTATTGTTTGGTAGCATGGGTGGTGTCCACAAGGGTTATGGCATAGTTCACGCAGACCGCCGTATCGAGCGTTTCTACAATGCCTGCACTTGCTGGCCCTGTGCATGGATGATCTCTTACTTCAATCAGGTAATCTTCAACCTCGCCATTTCCTATACTACCACATGGCACTGAATTAATATTGGAGCCTTGCTCTATCATTACGCGCATACCTGTATAACCAATAGGCGTAGAAGCGGGTAAAGTGATCATTGCATCTGCTCTTTGTGGAGGAACTGATGTAAGGGATGTTGTACTTTTTAGGAATATTTCATCAGTATCAAACAATCCATTTCTATCCGTATCTATCCATACAGTAATGGTAGCCGCTGAGAAATTAGAACTGTTGATCTGAGAGACCAGTAACTGATAGCTGGTATCATGATACATTGGCGTAGGATAGGTAGAAGTGGACGGTGGATTAAGTGGCAACCATCCTGCAGGATTACCAATTCTGTAGTCTGCGTAAGAACCATTTGCCAGAGGATTATTATTCTGCGGAATACCAACGCCATTATTCAACAAGTTAGTACCTGCAGGCAGACGTTTAATATTGACGTTACCAATGTCCACACCTGTTGGGTTGGTGGCAGCGCTGGCGCAATAACAATAATAAAACGGAGCCACATTCATCAGTATTTCTGTAGAATCCATTTGCCCTGAGTATTTACATTGTACCACCACTTTAAACCATGTAGGCACTGTGATGCTTGTTGTAAAGAATGTCTTGGTAACATCGGCTTGTGCAGACACCCAGAAAGGACTGCTTGCCGGTCTTTTTGTCCAGGTAAAGCTCAAGCCACCCGTAACTGAAAAACCTTGCAGACTAAGTGTAAATGTTTCATTGGGACAAGGTAGTGTATCTGATGATTTTAAAATACCTGCTGATGGGCTACCTACACACGGTGGAGCAATAGTAACGCTATCCAGGCCGATGTCCGTTTGATTGCTTAATTCACCCGACCCTTCAAAGCGAATAACGCATTTTGGGGAAGAGCAAGGTATCTGCAAAGTATATTGCGTCCATTGTGGCGTTGTCTTATACGATTCAAGCCTGTTAAAATTTCTTCCTGAATCAGCGGAATAATACACCTGTAGCGAATCGTTTCCAGTTGTATTGATATAATAAAACCTAAGCTCCTTATCACCAGTTACCTGACTACCATTAAACAACAAATCCATTGCTCCACGACGATTAGTAAAAGAACCATTTGAATGGAATCTTGCTGCATATTGACCACCACCAGGAGGCGTAGCAGGATAACCTGCATTAGTCCAGCCAATCGTATTGAAGAGGCTCCAAATCGTTGTAGCAGGATCGGGAGTATGTCTTCTCCACGAAGCATTTCCTACGTATGGCACGTTTGAGGTAGCAGCGGTTGCAGCACCTGTAATTGCAGAAATGCCAGATTGGGTCCAGTTAATAGCGCCGTTAGCGGAGGCTGGAATATCACCAGTGTTGCAGCGATTCACCCAGGTTTCAAAACTTTGCCTGTATGGAATGGAGGCGTATGTAGGTTGTGGACTAGTTAGAAATACTCTTAGCGTGTCGGAATACACAACAGTACCAGTCGGTCCACATTTCAAAGCAAGCCTGTAGAATACAGTATCATAAGCCGGCGGTGTGTAGAATATTAAACTATTGGAACCTTTCCCTCCATTTACCGGAGTAAATGTATTTCCCATATTAAAGGATTGTTGCCATTCATAAACCAAACCTCCTGCTATAGTAGTACCCAAAGAATATAGTTCCAACTCCATACCGGGACAAAGATTAACAGTCTTAGCAGAGGCGAATGGAACCGATGGCTTGATCCTTCCCGCTACTGGTGTACCAGAACACGGAGCTGCAACAAATACGCTATCTATGCCAATATCTGAGGCATCGGTATTTTGTTTACTTACCTGAAAACGAATAATAGTTTGTGGTGAATTTGCGCCGTTAAGAGGAATCCAGCGTCTTTTCATCTGCTGTGCAGTATCAAAAGTTGCAAGATGTGTCCAGTTCACTCCTCCGTTCGTACTCATTTGAACTTTGAGTGTGTCCCAGTTTGTAGCACCCTGATTTACCTGATAAAAATATAAAGCTTTGTCACCTGCAACTGTTGACAGATTCAGGTACATATCCAGATTTGCAGTTTGCCCGGGGAAGAAGGACGTAACACTGGAATGTGCCCTGGCATAGCGCCTTAAAGAACCGGGCGCTGCTAAATAAGGATACCGTGGAGCGTTAGGGGAATACTGTCCTGTATTCAAACCCGTCCAACCGGAATTGGGAGATGTTGTAACAAATGTAGGTCCCGTTAAACTTGTGTTTGTGGTGTCAATCCTCCAACTTGTTGGTCCTTTGGGCGGACTATTTGACCAGTTACTAGGTCCTGCCAAATCGTTGGGCAAGTCGTTAGCAAAAGGCGCTTGTAAACAAGGACTTGTTAGCCATGGATCATCAAATCCCATATAATAACCCGTAGCCGCAAATGCACGATAGTTTGTGCTCACCACTACGGAAATAGTATTTTGACTTGGAGTAGAAAGAGCACTGTTAATACAGGAATCCATAACCCTGAAGTCTGCATTTATTGCCCCATTGTAAGCATATCCGGGATTTGTAGCACCTGGAATATCCGTCCATCCACTCCCTGTATTAATTTGCCAACGATAAGCATGGTGCTTTTCTGAAAAAGCAGAGGTAGCCCCCATGTGTGCTGTTGAACCTGGACAAAGAGTAATGGTATTCGGACCATATCCCGGCCCAAATGCCATTGGTTCGTTATCAATGCTTCCAACAATATCCGTTACTGGAGCGCCGGCACATACATTTCTCCCCCACAATTGAATTTCTCGAAAATCAGGATTACCAAGACCTGCTGGTGTTTGTAGGTTAACTAAATATATAGTATCAACAGCTAATAGGGTTGGGGGAAAAGGAATTGGGATGTCATTGATTGGAATATGGACATCAATAGAATCTGCAACTACGTTGGTAAAATTATTATAATAGCCAATGGTGTCGTATTTCTGATTGACGTAATCATATCGTACAATCATGCAGTTTGACATCGGACGACTATTTTTATAGAAAACAATCTTATCAATGGTATCAACAGGGTTTGGATTACCACAACCTACAGGAGGCCCAGGACTCCACCAAATCTTAATTGTTGCACCTGTAATTGCATAGGAGTATTCGTTATTTCCTGTGGCGATGTATGGAGGAATAATACCATCACCGTAAAGATCGGGTGTAAAGTTTGGTACCGCTGGGTCAGGCAGTGTATTCTGAAAACACCCCAATGCTCCCCAATTGCGAGGTAACTGCGCATCCGCTCGCTTACTTACGCCCAAAAACGTTAGCGCAACGAAACAGGTAAAAAGCCATTGTTTAAGGGTAAACATATTCTTCATAATAAAACTTTTGCTTTATGGAGAAAGATTAAAAAAGTTAAGACACCACCATCGCTTATGGTAGTTGGGTCATAAATATAGCTATTTTCGGGTCAAGCGCAATAATGCTAAAAAAAAATGTAGTCCACCACGTTTGAAGAGCATCTTTTCAGGTATGAATTGATCTTGTTTTGGATGAAAAAAGCCACTGCAAAACGAATCGCAATGGCTTTCTTTATTTGACAGTTTCTTTATTTTCTACGCTTCCATCTTCAGCATCTTCGCGTATTTCGCACGGTCGTTTTCGTCGAGCATTATTTTACGAAGGCGAATGCTTTTCGGAGTTACTTCTATACACTCATCCTGCTGAATATATTCCATGCACTCTTCCAGCGTCATCTGAATTTTGGGCGTGATGTGCGTTGTGCCATCCGAACCACTTGCCCGCATATTGGTGAGCTTTTTTCCTTCAATAGCGTTTACATTCAGATCGCCGGGTTTTATGTG
>ENA-UOUJ01000185-UOUJ01000185.1-activated-sludge-metagenome-genome-assembly--contig:-NODE-185-length-51822-cov-5.797226_pt1 | contig 51822 bp, 35 predicted proteins | sample MGYA00249839_ERZ747224 | MGnify/ENA primary metagenome ERZ747224 (study PRJEB28782, sample SAMN03220277) | activated sludge metagenome | biome: wastewater; feature: sewage sludge; material...
TGCATTCGTCGGGGTGAATGACGAGCATGTTCTCGCCTTCGTAGAAGCAGTCCACGGGGCAGACTTCCACGCAGTCGGTATATTTGCACTTGATGCAGTTTTCTGTGACGACGAAGGTCATTGTGCCTCGATCTTATCATCCCTTGCTGGAGCTGTGACGGTTCTTTTCTGGCGATAAGCCGTCATCGGGCCATGTGCTCGAGCGAGAATAGGTGCTGTGTATCGGCGAGCGGTGCGTGGCACTGCCTGCAAGCGTTGAGATCCTTTTCCAAGCGCTTGCCGTCGGGGCTGAAAATCGCGAAGTCCCAGTCGCCGTTGCGCAGGCCTTCCGGAAAGGCTGTGCCCCATCCCTCTCCTTTCTGCATCACGGCGACGGCCGCCAGTTTGTCTCGGATCCTAAGGCCCAAACTGCTTTTCTGTACTTTGCCGTTTTCGTCTTTCCTGGCCGCATAGATTTCGCCGACGAGAACGGAGCCGGTCGGCAGCTCTTTTCCGGCCTGGGCGGCCTCGATGGCGATGTCGTTTGCGAACAGATGGATGATCTGGTCCTCGTTCTGGACGCGGTCGAGATTTAGGTAGTTCGTAAACGTGCTCTTGTAGTCCAACGGGAACGAAATGCGTGCGTCGTCGGCCGCGGCCACACCTGTCATCAGGGATAGGGCCAGAATCCATCCTGCTTTTGACATTTATCGCGTCCTCCTAGGACTTCGTATCTCGCCGCTTACTAAGTGGCGTGGTTGTTGTGACCAAGTGTGTTCGATGTCGTTTGTGTTTGCAGTCAGCTCACAGGGTTCCCCAGCGAATAGCGAGCAATGAGAAGCCGATGAGAATTGCAAGCGGGATGGTTGCAATCTGTAGGACTGCTTCCCACCGCTTCATCTGTCCGGTGCAGACATCGACCAGGGGACTTTTGGCCTGGTCGTCTTTGATCCAACGGGCGTCGCGCTTGGATCTCATCCGCAGGAACAGAAGCGGGATCGCGAAGTAGACGGCGGTGAACGCGATGCCGACGCCGACGGCGAACAGCGCAGTTCCGGTACCGAAGAAGGTGACGAACGCGACGATGAAGAACAGAACGTAGCAGGCCACCATGATCGGGCCGGCTATGGCAAGCAGGCCGTCGTCATGGTCGATCTCTTCCGTATCGCTGGTGTCCCTTGCGCTCTCTTCCGGGTTTGGGACCGCATGAGGAGAGACGACGGCGGGAACCGGCTTCTTAAGCGCAAGGGACATAACCTCCTCCTTGGGTCTGCGATCTTTCCGAGTATCCGCAATTCGGGCTTGTGAATGCCGCTTTAGTTATAAGATATAAATATAATGCATCTTTAAGCGTTGTTCGTCCACATAGGAGATATTTTCTATGCATCAAATCGTCGTGAGGGGTGATGCGTGATGATGCGGCGCGCGTTTAGCGGGCAGTTGTGTACGCCGTCGTACTTTCGATGAATGGATTTGATCGATGCCGCGGAAGAGGACGTCTAGATTTCGTCACGGGATCTTTCTCAAGCGGGTTTACGAAATGCGGTGTCCGAATGACGGGGTGCGTGTGCTCGTGGACCGCATCTGGCCGCGCGGTTTCCGGAAAGAAGATGCCGAGATCGATGTGTGGCTGAAGGACATCGCGCCGAGCACGGAGTTGAGACGCTGGTTCCAGCACGACGTTGCTCGGTGGCCGGAATTCGATCGACGCTACCGGCAAGAACTCGAGGCAAATGAAAGGAGCCTCGCCGTTCTGGAAGATCTGTCTCGGCGCGGCCCGATCACCTTGGTGTTTGCTGCGGCGGATGTCGCACACAACAACGCGGTGGTGTTACTCGCTTATCTCAAGCAACGGATCTGCGCCGGGCGCTGAGGCTGTGGCGCGATTACCTAGAAGGTTCCGGCACTACCAGATCCTGAACGCGAAAAAGTGGATCAACAGGAACCCAGATATGAGGATCGCGAGAAAGATTGCAGTTTGAACGGGGTCGTCGCGTTCGTGCTCCTGGTCTTTTTGGGGCTCGTTGCTCATGATGGCCTCCAGTGCGTTTCGGGACGGGGATGTGAGCGCGTTCGGCTGGGTACCAGGTTACGGTCGCCCATCCAGCGCCCGACGGCGAAGGCGATGTAGAAGAGCGCGAGGTTGCCCAAAAGGTGCATGAGAACGCGCTCTGTATCGTAGGTCCATGACAGGGCGGCCACCAAAGGGCCGCTGGCGGTGAACAGGGCAGCGGGGGCGATCCAATGGGACTGTGCGAAGCCGAACCAAAAGAGAAGGCTCGCCAGGAGCAGGGCTACGGTTGCGACAAGCATGACGTTGCCTCCCTTTTCCAGAGCCGGAGTGCGTGCGGGGCGCTCCAGCCAAGCTGCGCCGATATCGACGTAAAATGGTTTTTTCCTGCACAAAGGCTCTAGTCCCGGCGCCTTCCTACAGCGTAAGGACAGAACGCTCTGTCGGACGGAAACGGTAAGCGCGCATCGATGCGGATCGCCCGCTGTGCCGACTCCTCTAATATTGCATCGTGATACGATATATTCAAGGTTGAAACCATGGCCAAGGCTGCGCGCACGAAATTTCCGAAGCAAAGCTATGTCGCGCTTGCGGAATTCAGGTATGCGTTGAGGCAGTTTTTTGCGTTCAGCGAGAGGGCGGCGGACGAGGCTGGCCTAAGCCCTCAGCAGTATCAGGCCCTGCTGGCAATCAAAGGCGCTCCGGAGGGTTCCGAGCTAGGGATCCAGGAGATTGCCGCGCGCTTAATGATCCGTCATCACAGCGCGGTCGAGCTCGTGAACCGTCTCGAGAAAAACGGCTTCGTCGTACGGATGAAGAGCAAGGTCGATGCGCGGCGGGTGCAGGTTCGGACAACGCCCAAGACGGAGCTGATCATGGACGGGCTTGCGGCCGCCCACCTTCGCGAGCTCAAGGGGATCCGGCCAGTGCTCGATCAGTTGCTTGCCGAGTTCGATCCGCCCTCGGGATCGGGTGATTGAGCTGGAACACAATGCCCGCTCTATTCATGGGTCGATATAGGCGGCCTCGGCGAATGGGTTCGAGGACTTGCTGCTTGCGAACAGTAGAGACCACTGCACCGCAAGCTTGAGCCGCAGGTATAGCGAACCAAAGTAGCCGCGTTCCCTGCGCCAATTCGTTCTGTCCGTATAGCCGAGGTACGTCCAAAGGAATGAGCGTCGGACGTACGAACGACACTCGTCGAGCTGCATCGGCTGAGACCGCGGCATTTGAACGAATGCGTTTGCCGTGGCTTGCAAGGCGCTTGCTTGCTTGGCCGTGACATCAGCCGGGTGCCACGCGCCTTCGACGGAGTGCGAGAAGATGGAGGCGAACGTCACGAGCGAAATGTAATAGTTGCCGAGCGATGTCAGGTGGACGCTATCCGATACGAGGCTATCAACCGTGGAACGGACGCTCGAACGCGTTATGCCTTCGATGCCTGGTTCCTGGGTGGCTCGCTCAAGCAGATAGGCGAGCGCGCTCGAGGCAGGCAATGACACGATGCGATCGTGGCGTCCATCGGTGACGAGTTTGCGGTTCATTTCTGAGATGACGCACTGCCAGACGGGGGCGGCCTCTCTCTCATACGCGATCCAACGCCTCGGATCGCTTTTGTCATCGAGTGGTAGCCATGGCTCATAGAAGTGGGTGACGCCCCGAGGGTTGTGTGCAGCAAAGCGGCGCTGAAAATCTTGGAAGTGAAGAATGGTGTCGTTCCATATGAGAGATCCCAGCAGGTGATGCTGCTCGGTAATTAAAAGTACGTTGTAAGGCGTGTCTTTCTGACGATCGAATTCGTCAAGGACATCGATCCGTGCATTCGAGCGATCAATGCCCTGTGCGTAGCCGGTCCAGGGCGCTTCATCCGATGCGTTGCCGCGCGACCGTTGTTTGATGGACGATCCATCCAAATGCTGCTGGTTCCAAGACAGTGGAAACCCAAAGCTGGCGGCAATCTCCGCCACATTCCTGGGGATCGGCTTATTCGTGAGGCTGTGGCCCGAGACGAACATGCTCTGCGGTGCCGGCATGCTGCGGTCTCCAGATTTAGCGGAGGCAACACTGGCGGTCCCGAGCAAAAGCACAGCGCCAACGCTTGCCATTAATGTCCGATAGGTCGTTCGATTCTGGGTGTGAGGCTTTGGGCGTCTGTGACTGGCGTTTCCCACACGGTACGCCATGTCATTCCTTCTCCCCACGCGTTCCGATGAGCCGAATACCCTTTCTCGTATGGTCGCCAACACGGGTTCGATAGGACCGGCGAACACCTTCGCTGAGTAATTTGCGAGACGCTTGGATGAGGCTGTTCTGCCGCGACCAGAATGTGTTTTGTGGCGACAGAGTCCAACGCATCTGTTTGGTATTTACTTTGTTGAGCACCGATCCAACGAGCCGGTCTTGAAAAGAGGATGCGGCGTTGATGCCCACCTCGATATTGTTCTTCGATGCTTGTTTCCATCCCACGACGAGAAGAAATCCGTCGACGAAGCGGGCTGACGCTCGGATGTCGCCACCCATGCCAAGCGTCGGCATGTCGAATATGATGTGGTCATACGTCAAGCTGGCCTCTTCGAGGAAGCGTCGCAAGTTGTCCGTCCAGATATTGGTGGCGGTGCTTTCCGAGCTGCCGAGGGGCATAAAATTCAACTTCGTTTGAGGTTCGACCAAGACGTAAGTGTCCAGCGAACTCTCCTCATCACGTAAATAGTCGATGAGACCCGAGTTGCCTGTTCCTGCGAGACTGCGTGACAGTTCCGGATCATAGACGTCGCCATCAACGAGAAGAACGCGCTTGTTGGTGGCTGCAATCGAAAGCGCAAGCGCGGTCGCGATCGTCGATCGTCCCTCTCCTGCAAACGTAGAGCTGACGCCGAGGCAACGAAGTCCCCGACCGCTGAAACAATCCTGGCATGCAGCCTCCACGATTCGAAGCGTATGCCATGTTGGTGACAGCGGATCGTGGAGCACGTTGTCCAGAAGCGAGGAATGGACGCTGAAGACTCTTTCTGTCTCTGTTTCTGTCTTGTCTGCCTCCGGTTCCGCTTCCACCTCATCCATATCGCTTGGAGCGTCTTCAATGATGTCGGCGACTGGCCGCGCTAGATCCGGTAGGAGTGGAACGGCACCTAGGCACGCGGCGCCGGTAGCGGCCGCCGCCTCTTCCGGCGTTACGATGCGTCGGTCGATGAGCTTCCAAGCAATGGCACCTGCGACGGCCAAGCCCCCGCCGAACATTGCAGCCGCTGCGATTATGAAGATGCCGCGAAGGTTGCTCTTGTGCGGCGGAGGCAAAGCTTCCGCAATGACGCGTGCTTTGGGTCCAACCTCTCGGAGTCGATCCCGCAACCAACTGCTGCCCGCCTGGGCGGCATCAAGCCGGGCTGCATTCAGCTCCGCAATATAGGCTCTGGCAAATTCATTGGCGACGCGCGCCGCCACATCCGGCTGCTGCGACGTATAGGAGATTTGGACGACGTTGCTTAGGCCTGCTCGATCCACGACAAAGCCGCGACGGAGCCTCTCAAGCGCAGCCGCCCTACGTTCAAGTGAAGCGTCGGTATCGAGAAGTTCAAGCGTGTTCAATACGCTGAGCGCGACGCGATCGGACCGGATGATCTGGAGCTGCGTCTCGAGGAAGGCAGGATCGGGATGCGTTTCGGCGAAGAATGTATCCTCTCGACTGAACGTCAGTCGAAGGTTGGTCAGTTGCAGTTGTGTTGAGGCGGTGTAGCTCGGCGAACGCATAACGACGAACAGAGCGGCCAGCGCCACCAGAACGAGCGGGCAGATGATGATGAGCCAGCGGCGCTGAAGGACCGCAGCGATTAACCATCGTAGGTCGAACGTGTCTGCCGATGCTTGGCCCTCTGCATCGTATCCGACCGATTTCGGCCTATCGACATTCTTGTACAACATTAGAAGCCGCTTCTCGCATTGCGCGTATGGTCGAATGCCACGCGAAAATTTGCAAGGCGCGTGCCACGGTTCTTGGCCGGATCTAAGTTGCTCATTCCGAGCCCCGATTTCCGCCGTGCGGGCTCGCTACTCCCGACAACCCAGATAAAGTACGTCGTGTGAGGTTCTTCCACCACGGGACTCTATCGATGGTTAATGGAGATACCTAAAGCTCCCAGCATCCGTCCGAGACCTTGGAGAAAGACAGCCATGGCCGAGTGGGCCTCCGCAGGTTGCCGGCGGACGAGCAGCCTCAGAACGAGCGTTGATGCGGCCGCGATCATCCGTCCGCCACGGAGCAGTGCGCGCAGTCTTGTGGCGCTCCCGGATGCCACGGTCGTCAGCGCCTCCGTGTTGCCGTACCAGAACCGGCGACGGAGCTGATACTTTAGCGTAAGCCGCTGGGCGGGCACCTGTTCATAGACCACGGCCCGCGCGGCCCGACGGTTTCTGAACCCTAGCTTCTGCGCCTGGATCATGAACATCGCGTCTTCTCCGCCCGTCCGTCCAAAATCGGGATCGAATTGAATATCGGACCTGCAGATGGCGTCGGCGGCGAGCAGCATATTTTTCATGTAACCTTCGGTTACAAATTCTCCGTCCTCCCCCTCCAGCGGCGGGTCGAAGTAGGGGCCCTGGTGCACCCACGGCGGAGCTGCTTCCGGAAACCGGTCGATGCATACCCCGGTCACCATTTCCGCGTCTCCGAGCGCGTGCACTCTCAGGAGTTCGGCTAGCCAGCCTTGGCCCGGAGTGCAGTCGTCGTCGATGAGGGCGATCAGCCCTGCCATCTCAATGCCGCCGCGTATGGCCAAGTTTCGGGCGATGGCGATGTTCCGCGATCCTGCGGGAATGTATCTGATGCCCAGATCGAAAGCGGAGATATTGCGCTTCACCGCAGTCTCGGCAGATTTCTCAGGATCGTCATCAACCACGACTACGCCGACGCGCGTATAGTCGGAGACGCGGTCAGCCTCTTCGCGTATCCGCTCCAGGAGCGCCGCGATCATTTGCGGCCGCCGGCATGTACAAATGCACACGGCGACGCTCAATGGGCGTTGTGATGATGCGGCCGTGCTTGTCCTCTCCATGACGCTAGATCCGTGAGCCTGTCGATGCGGTCGCATCGGCTCTGTCGCCCGCTTCGCTACGTGCGCGCGTCAGACAGACCGCAAAAGCAGAAGTGGTCTTTGGCATGTTTGCAAAACCATCGAATATCATGGTCATGGAATATATCCTGGCGCCAAGCGGGCGCGCTTCTCGCGGGTCGCGGAGACAATAATTGTTATCACACATGCGGAGGATCACGACGGCCTCTTCGTTTGCCGGATCGTTACGGTGTCGATGTTAGGCCCGACGGCTTGAGCGTCAGGTAGGGTCGCTTTCTCAACTTTCGAAGCGTACGGGGGATCAGCCAAGACCTTACCGTCAGATACTCCCTGTCGTTGTGTCCGAACCGGCTGCGGTGTCTCAGATACCGTTGAAGCATAATCGGTTTGCTACGGTTCTTTAGACAGGAACTGAATGACAGTACGCGTGATAGATCGTGAGACGGCTGCATCACGCGCATCATTAGTGTGCTCAGTTGGCGGTGCTCTTCCGAAAAATCGGTGCGCCCCGGAATGTCGATGAGTTGCATTGCGTGGCTACAAAACGGTGCTGTATCGAAAGGCTCCAGGTCCTCTCGGTGGGACAGCGATGCAACCAAGTAGCGAGAGATGTCGAGTGCGACCTGCGATTGGGCGACAAACTTAGTGTAGCCAACATTGTTGCCGTGCAGGCGATAGAGAATGAGGCGCTCGGACAGGTTTGCGCAACGCCCGAGAAATGCGAGCTGGCCAAACAGGAAATAGTCCTCGGCGAGACCCGGCACGGTGGTTCTCTGTTCGCTTGGAAGCCAGCGCATAAAATCGACGCCGTAGCGTACTTCAAACTGCCGCAGGGTATCGCGCCGGTAGGCGACTGTCGGATGGAGTAGAGGGGTGAAGAACAATGCGTTCGCGGTTACGCCGTGCGCACTTGTCGGATATTCGATCTGACCGATCACTTTGCCGCTACCGTCGATGGTGGTGGCGTTCGAACCCACGACATCGAGCGTCGGATCGGTTTTCATCGCGGAAACGAGGGAATCGAGGCGATGCGGAAGCGATATATCGTCAGCATCCTGCCGCGCGACGAAGCGGCAGTCGCACATCTCCAGCCCCTTGTTGAGCAAATCCGAAAGCCCATCCGCTTCAACGGATCGGACCTGCACGCGCGGATCTTGCTCGCCATGGCGCAAAGCGATTTCGGCGCTCGCATCGTCTGAGCAATGGTCGAGGACCAACAAGCGCCAATCCCGATGGGTCTGGCTGCGGATGCTCGTGATGGCCTGCGAAAGGTACTCGGCGCCGTTTCTCACAGGCAGTAGGATATCAATTTCCGCCATCGAGCGTCCCCAAGAGACCAGCGATCTCGTTTAGAGGTACGGTGTCGAACGCGCTGCCAAAACCGGCTAGCGAACGTATCCCCGACATGGCGAGAACCATCGATAGAAATAGGAGGGTTGCGACTGCGTCCTGGGTCAGAAAAGAGAATTGCTCACGCTTCTGGCCGACTCCGATGACGGCGTAGCGTCCGAGATCGCTTAGAGCGACGACCATGATGGCTCCAAGTATGCCCAGATATCGATAAGCGAGGGGAAGAGCTATCAGATAGTAGGCAAGTTTGGTTCCGTTGGCGACTACGGCATAAGACGGTTTCCCGAACCCCAGTATCGCGTACTCGTTGATGGAGCACAGGATGGCGAGCCACACTCCAAAAAGGAGAATAGGTAGCATCCAACCTGCCTCGTGATAGCGCGCGTCGTAGGCGAGGTGAACGGCGAGATCGGCGACCGAGATGCCAAAGGCGACGCTGGCAGCCGCCACGACGAGCAGCTTGAAGCGGATAGCCGAAAGGCGGGCACGGGTATCTGCGCGGGCGTGGCCCTGCGCTTCGGAAACCACCGGAAACACCACGGAGTATCCGATACGCGAGGCCAGAAGGATTGGCATGTCGGCCAACGTTCGCGCGATGGCGTAAACGCCGACAACGGCCAACGGTGCAACGTGGCCGATGTAGAGGCGATCGAAGCTCATGCACAGGAACATCAAGATGGACGAGAGAAATATCCAACGCCCAAAGGTCAGTATCTCCCAAGCGTAGGTTTTGTTGAAAGCGATCCGGTTACGGTCGTCTGTCAAAAAATAGCTTGTCGCCGTCCGGATGAGCGCGGCGATCAAGACCCCGATCATCAGGGAGTTGATTGTAGGACTAACGAGAGCGGCCATAATAACGATCGCTGCACCCACGACATCCTGAGCGAGGTCGAACATGGTGAGTTTGGCGAGTTGTAGCCTGCGATGCAGGAGAAGCAGTGAGGTCGACGCTAAGCCTGCGACGAGGAGAATTGCTCCGCTCAGCGCGAAAGCGCTCTCGGGGACGGAGTACAATTGCCCGATCGGTGCGGCGCATATGAGGAGTACAACGCAAAGAAACACGCCCCTCACGATTTGCATAATCCAGGCTGTATTGAAAAATTCCGGTGAGCCCCCAACCTTGTTTTGGATAACGTTTTGGGCAAGTCCGACGTCAGCGCTCAGATCGACGCCCTGCCTGACCGTATTCACGATCATGACCATGCCAAATGTCTCGGGGGTCAGGAGCCGGGACAGAATGATGTTGGATCCGAAACGGGTAACGATGGAGGCCGCGTAGGTGCCCACGGTCCATGCCACGCCACGGGCGACTTTGCCGGTTGCAGTCAAGTGCTCACCCCTACACGCTGTGCATCGCAGCGGTTGCTCCCAATAGCGCGGCTCACCTTAACGCTCCGATCTGGTCTTCGGCCGAACCGTTCTCATCCCCGTCCGCAGTCGTTGCCGGACGGTCAAGAGTGTGGATCGCATCGCACATAGCAAGGGGTGAACGATCTTCCGCGAGGCTATGTCCCGATTTGGGACGCGTCGTCGCTGCGCAACGACCTCTAGCAAAGCTCCGCAAAAGTTAGGCCAGACATTCGGGCTGGGTTGCGAAAGGGCGCGCTGATTTGGGGGCGTTCAGAACGCCTGTGGACCGGTATGCAATTTGACCGCTGTTCGAGGGTGATTGCCAGAACGCCGAGTTGGTGCGGTCCTTACGACATGTCGTAAATTGGGACACTTCATCGGCGCTTGCGGGATTCTTCTCAATAGACCGTACGCACGGAAATTATCTCGTTACGGACGCGGTTTAGCTCGCTCGTCCGCTGCTCAAGGTTGCTGACACGGCGTTTCGGTCGTCTCACTTGCATCGTGGAAAGTCCACTCCTTTCGGCAGTGCTCCTCTGATTGGTCCGGCAATTGCATCCCTGGCATTTGCACCGGGGACCCGTCGCATCGACAACCCGCTGGGAGCGAAGTGCGTATGAAGTGTGGCGTCTATCTTGCCGTTCTGACCGTCATCCTATGGGCCGCTCCAGTCGGGCAGGCGCAAGATGACGAAGCCTATCGCCTTGGCGTGCAAGACCGGGTGCGTATCCATGTCCACGAGTGGCCTGTTCTAACGGGGGAGTTCCCCGTTGGTGCCAACGGCGCCCTCGTTCTGCCTATGCTCGGCAACATCCCAGCCGAAGGGCTTTTACCTTCCGAGTTGGCTGCTGAGATCGGAAATCGACTGCAGGCCAAGGCCGAGCTGAGCGCGGCACCAGACACGACCGTGGACATCGCTCAATACCGTCCATTCTACATTCTCGGCGGCGTCGAGCGGCCAGGCGAGTATGCCTACAGGCCGGGAATGATGATCGTGAATGCGGTTGCGATTGCCGGAGGCATTTATCGCCCGGTGCGAACCTCGGATTGGGGGTTTGAAAGGGACGCCATCACAGGGCGGGGCGACTTGCGGCTTGCCGCCGTGAAGCGTGATGAGCTGAGCGCAAAAGAGTTTCGGCTCAAGGCGGAGGCTGAGGGCCTGGAAGTGTTTCCAGAGGTACCGGAAAGCCTGTCGCGTGCCGCAATGCGGTTCGTAGATGAGGAGCGTCTTCTCTTCAACGCGCGTCTCCAACAATACCGCAAGCAGTACGATGCGCTCGGTGAAACGGTCACCTTGATCGAGGGTGAGATCAAAAGCCTCGAGGGGCAGCTGGAGGCTGCGGGCAAGCAGCGGGAATCCATTGCCAGAGAACTCAACGACACGCGAGACCTCGTCGCGCGGAAACTCGCGCCGTTGCCGCGCATCCTGCCGATCGAGCGGACGCTCGCTCAAATCGAGCGAGAGCAGAAAGAGATCCATACCGCCATCATGCGGGCCCGCCAGCAGATCAATGCGACCAAGATACAACGAGACACTTTGACGGAAGAACGCCGCAGCACGGCTGTTTCGGAGCTGCAGGTTCTCAAAGTCGAAAGGGAGGAGCTTGATGAGCGGGTCGAAACTGCGACGCGGCTGATTGCGGGATCCGGCATTGCGTCTTCTACGCAGCACAAGGTTGGCGAGGTCGATCCAACGCCGAGTTTCGTCATCGTCCGTCGTCGGGGCGGAGCTGTATCAGAGTTCAAGGCTGAGGAAACGACGGCGCTTCAGCCCGGAGACGTCGTGAAAGTCTTTCGTCCCCAGGATGTCGGCAACTCGGATCGTTCACAGGCGCCTGGCGCCGTCAGATGAGCCTCCGGCCTCCGGCCTCCGGGCGGCCGAACGGGAAGAACTCCAAGATGTGGCTGCGGGCACGTTTTCCGGGGACTCATTCGAAGGCGGGGTCAATGAGGCTGGTTCGGCAGGTGCGGGGTCCTGAGCCGGAGGGAAAGACGCTCTCGCAGTCGCCCCGGGAGGGGCGTGATGCGGAATCGATATGGCTAATACTCAAATTAGTAAATTAAACGTTGAAAACTGTCCCATAGTCCCCTAAACGACTCTTAACGTTCGAGTTTTGTGCGTCACCATGTTTTCCGTAACGCGTATAAGACCTTCTAGGGATGGCTTGAACCCCGTTCTCGCGGGATCGTTCAACGCTAGGCCTGCCGTTGCGCGTCGGCGTGTGACCACGTCTTTGGGGCGGGTCAGAGCTACGCTGGTCGTCTCTGACGCATGCTCGGTGCTGTTCTCCGCGCTCGTCACGAAGATTTTCTATCTCGACCTGATCCTCGCGACCGGCCAGCCTTTGCTGCCCTACGTTCTGGTTGGGCTTTCGCTCGCCGCGATCCTTGTTCCGTTCTATGAGCAGATGGATCTCTACCGAGACGAGGTCATCGTTTCACCGCTGATTGGCTTCGGAAAGGTCTGGGGTGGCCTCGCGCTCTCCTTCCTCGTGACGCTCGGTCTGCTCTACACACTTAAAGTCGCAGAAGATTTTTCGCGCGTTTGGATTTTCGCGTGGTTCGCGGTTTCGGCCGCGATGGTCGTTTATGCGCGGTCTCGGTGCTTGGCGTGGCTCAGGAGCAAAGCGTGGAGCGGGCAGATTTGCTACCGCGTGGCATTGGTCGGCACGGCCGAGCACATGTTGAAAATCGAGGCGCATCTCGCATCGTCGTGCCCGCTGAGCGAAGTCGGCGGTAAGTACCTCGTCGGTACTGCCAACGATTGTTCGGCGTTCGACGGAAATCTAGATACTCTGCACCGTGAGATGATGGGCGGAGCGTATGATCGCGTCATCATCTGTGTGCCATCCAGCGAGCACGCTCTGTTGTGTGCGACGACGCGGAGTTTGGCCTCCTTCTCCGCCGAATTGCTTCTTTGCACGGATATGAGCGAGTACCCGGTCGCGGTGAGTGGATCGCGAGCGATCGGAAGCGTGCGCATGGATGTGGTGAATGTCGTGCCGCCCTCCGAGCGCTCTCATCTTTTGAAAGCGTTGCTCGACCGTGTGTTAGCCACGGTGGGTGTCATTATCCTCGCGCCTTTGTTGGCGCTGGTTGCAATCGCGATCAAGCTCGACAGTCCAGGTCCCGTATTTTTCGTCCAACGTCGCTATGGACAGAACAACAAGATCTTCGGGATCATCAAGTTTCGCACGATGCACGTCGCGGATGATGGGCCGGTGATACGCCAAGCTCAGCGCAACGATCCGAGGGTCACGCGCGTTGGCCGGTTTCTCCGCCGTACGAGCATCGACGAGCTGCCGCAACTCTTCAACGTGCTGTTGGGAGATATGTCGATCGTAGGTCCTCGCCCACACGCGATTGCGCACGATGATGCTTTCGAACTCGAACTGGATCTTTTTGCAAGGCGTCGGCGCGTTCGTCCGGGAATAACCGGCTGGTCGCAGGTGAATGGGTTCCGGGGCGAAACGCCAACGACTGAGTCTGTGCGCCAGCGGATGGAGTATGACCTCTACTACATCCAGAACTGGTCGATTTGGCTGGATCTGGAGATCATCGCGCGAACGGTGCTGGTTGTTGGCAGAGGGGCCTACTGAGCCCGGTTTCAGATAGCGATCAATCACCGTCAGGTGAGCCATTGCTACGATTGAGTGCCTTACTTCTTCGGCCTCGCGCCCCGACCGCGGCATCGCTCTCAAGCGTCAACCACCCCTGAAAATAGCTTACGCAGGCCCGCTGCATTGCGATTCACGTCGTGGGTTTGGAGAACGCGACGGCGCCCTTCCTGTCCCATTTCCATCAGTTTGGAGGATGGCGCCTCAAGCGCTGCGATCATGGCGCGTTCGATTTCTTCGATTGAGCCCGCCGGAACGAGCCAGCCACAGCTGTCGTCTACCAGCTCCGGTATGCCGGCTATGTAGGTCGAGATGACCGGTCGGCCCATGGCGAATGCCTCCATGATCGCAACCGGCAGCCCCTCGGCGAAGCTTGGTAGTAGAAACGCGCGGGCTTGGCCGAGCGTTTGGCGCACCTCGACGTTGCTTTTCCAGCCCATGAGGATGACGTGATCGCTCATGCCGAGGCGATGAATCGCTTCTTCTATCGCGTCACGGTTTTCGCCATCACCAATCAGCAGAACGCGGACCTGCGGATACCTATGGGCGACCCGGCTCGTCGCCTCAACGATCAGGACCTGCGCCTTATGTCGAGAGAAGCGGCCTACGCATACGAAAGTGGAGTTGTCATCGAACGGTGTCGCGCTGGGTGTGAACGTGTCCGCATCCACGCCGCAACGCACGATCTTCAGCTTGCTCCAGACATCGATCCCGGCAGCGCTGGCCAACTGCGCCCGGCAATAGTTCGAGATCGCAGCAACAAAGCGTGCTCGAACGATTTTTTCACGAAGCGATAAGCTTACGGTGTTTTCAAAGTCATCGGGGCCGTGGACCGTAAAGCTGAAGCTCGGTCCGCCAAACCTCTCGGATAACAGAGCGACGGCTGCGGAGTTGGCGGCGAAATGCGTGTGGAGGTGCTGGATGTTGTCTTGCTTGGTTCGTCTCTTGAGAGATGCTGCCTCCAATAGATACGCGCAGTGGCGCACGAATCCGCCCCCGGCGTTGCGGACCAGACGTTGCCACGTCCCAAGTGCGCGCAGCAAACCAGCAGGGTTGGATATCGCTTCGGCGATGAAGTCGAAGATTAGTGCCGACGTCCGTCCCGTAAGAATGTAGCGCGTGCGTTTCTGCTCGCTCTTATCGTTTTCGTCGACAAGAGGTTGATGCCATTGCCGAATGGCGTAACGCTCGATCTCGACACCCTGTGCCTCTAGCGCCTGTATTTCATCGCGAATGAAGGTCGTGCTGGTCATGGGATAGGAATTCATAAAGTAACCGATCTTCATTCGTCAGTTCTCCGGCGAAACACGATCTGAGTGGTTGCTGCCTGATCGGCCAGGAGCAGCATATCGAGCTACTTCGACATCTTTAGCCTGCGTGGCTAGACACACGTGCGGGGTACCGTTCTACTTATTCACATGTGGTCGTGAGCGGAGGTCGCGGTGTGACATCTGAGCGTTTGGCGCAATAGCACTGCCGGAGTTCCTTGTTGATGCTCGGATGAAAATCATCCTCTCCGCTGGAGAGCTTTCGGTCGGGGGATCAGGACTGAAGATCACGGCGGTTCGCTGCAATCAAGATTTTGTCCATCGCATTCATTCGCCCACGCGCATCCTCCCCAAGACAGTCGGCGATGTCTTCGGCCGGCATGGAATCAGCCTCGAGCAGGCGGCCCATGCGTACGGGAAGGCGCCGCACATCGATGCCGGCATGCCAGCACGTTCGAGCCAAGCTTGCATGACCGTGGTAATCGGGAGTGCAGTCGAACATACCAAGTGCGGCGAGTTCAGGCACAAGCTGATAGGTTTCCGCATAGGTGCGCATCACGTCGGGGGTGCCAATGGCGAGTTGGTCACCGATTATTGGATGGGTGTACTGATGTCCAAATCCGATGTCGGCGTAGATCACGGGGCCGGTTGCCGCCCTCATGAGATCCGACCATGCGAATGCGGAGAGACCAAGTTCCTTATCGGGGCGAATGCGCAGCACCAGATCAAATTCGGCTTGGCGTTTGCCCACTAGCTCGTGAGCAGCAGAAATCTTGTAGTGCAGTTTTCTGCTGTTGGGCCAATTGGCGAAGCGGTCGGCGGTATCGTCTTCGACCACGACGTCGTCCGTCTCGTAGTAGTCACAAAGGTCGGCTTTGGAGACTTCGCCATTTTGGCTAAGGCGAGCGAACAGATTGGGATAGCGGGACATCGCCTCGGTCAGCCCGATACGCTGTACCTGCTCGCGATACGCGGAGCAGAACTCTTGCCCGGAAAACGGCAGAAAGGCGCGATGGGGTTCCGCACCGGAGCGGCCTATGAGCTTCCACGTGTGAACGAAGACGTGGCAATCGGCTCCTTGAAGGATCGTTCGGCGCCAGGAAGGGAGGGCGCGCCGATAGCCACGCAACTGCCCGGATACGCACACCGCTATGCGAGGCTGGCGACGACCCAGTTTCAGAAAGGGCATTTTTTGCCCGCTTAGCGCGCGTACAGCGTTGATCGCTTGCCAATGTTTGGAATCCAGACGACGTGCCGCGCGTTCCGCGCCGTTGTGTTCGTGTTTGCGTAAAACAGACCACTGTCGTCCTTGCGCTTTTGCGTTGTCCTGTAACAACGGTGCGTTGGTCTCGAGCCCGAGCGCCATGGCGCGCAGCGAAAGCGAGCGGATCGCAGCGATATCGCTCTCCGACCGGGCTTCCCCGCTGTCGCTCGCGTGCAGAGCGTCGATGATCGCGGGGAGCAGGAGATCGAGCGTCCGACCTTTTGTGATCCAATGGAAGAGGATGATCTGCCAGGGCGCGTATCGGAGGGCGATTTCTTCAGATGAACTTGACTTCAACAGCTGGTCGATGTCGTTGACGTTGTCTCGAAAGTTTTCCTGATCGAACGCCCAATTATAAGGCAGCGAAAAATGTGGGCGTGTGAGATGAGGCAGCAGTTGCGTATGCCATCGAGAGATTTCGGCTCGGTAGGGCCATCCTTTCAGATGCTGGCGCAATAGGAGAACCATAAGAAGAAAGCTGGGTGAGCGATCGCCTTCTTCCCAAAGGGAGGAGAGGGTCGATTGCAATGCCGCAGCCGACATTTCTAGTGCATCTTCGATCCTGGCGGAGTGGCTGCTGGCGATACGCGCATGTAGGGCGGGCGCAGCGTCGGATGTTGCGCCCTGAAGGACGAGGTTTCTGTAGAGCGCGACGCGTCGTTGCTCCGGCCACTCGGCCAAAAGGGATGGGTTCAACAAGGCCGCGAGAGCGGCTCGGGAAGCGGCCTGAAAGACATCGTCCTGTTGTTCGAGGCTGAGGAGATGGGGCTCCAGGACAGCCAAAGCTTCCGCTATTTTTCCCTCTTCCTCGAAATCCAGCGCGACGCGGACAGGATCATCAAACGAGCTCGGTTTGGGTTCGTTGTGCGTCGTGCTCATCACGTTGACCAAATTTACGATAGAGAGGGCTTATTCTGGCATCCGTGCGCTAAAGTGCGGTGCGCGAAAAAACCATGGCAGGCTTCGGCTTGTTGTAGCGGTTTGCCGCCGGCGCCCAGTGGTTAAAAGAAATTCATCAGTTAGCATTGTTCCTGCGACATCGATAACAAGCGTATGCAAAGAAATCTGTCAAACCGTGAACATTGCCCTTGGCCCTTAGGTGTCGATCTCAAGCCGTTCGACGCGCTTCTTTTCGATCTTGACGGGACATTGGTGAATACGATGCCTCTTCACGGGCGCGCATACAGCCTGGCTTTTGAGGCATTCGGCTACCGCCTGCGGGAAGAAGATTTCCTCGCTCATATCGGCCCACCGGCCAGGGTTGCCATTGCGGCGTTTGCGGCGGCGGCGGGGATGGGGGCGCTCGACGAGCCTATGATCGGTCTGATCCATGGGGAGAAGAAGAGGTTCTTCGATCGTATCCTTGCCGAGGAGAAGCCGGAAGCTCTGGCTGCGTCGAAATTGCTTGGCGATCCGGAGCACGGCAAGCGTATGGCAGTTGTGTCCTCGGGCAATCGCGAAGGCGTCGAGGCGATCCTTCGCAGAATGGAATGGGACAGGTTTTTCGATGTCGTCGTGAGCGGCGATGACACGGACCGGGGGAAGCCGGCGCCTGATCCTTATCTGCAAGCGGCCACGGCTTTGGATGTGCCCGCCGCGCGCTGCCTCGTATTCGAGGATACCGAGGCCGGAATTCAGTCCGCTACCGCAGCAGGGATGAGTGTTATCGACGTGACGCGTCCCGGCGCGGCGAGCTTTGTGTCGGTTGATCGTGAGCGGCAGGCCAATGCTCAGTGAGCTCGAGAATGTCGGTTCTCGCCACCCTGCGCTACGGAAATACCGGGATACCTTTCTCCTTTCCGGCTTTTCTGGCGCGACAGTCGCCCTGGTTCTGGATCAGGAAAAACCATTCGTTCGCAAGGCTTCCAATCGTCAAGAAGGCAACGTCTCGCTCAAGGAACAAGCGCTCCGGCAGCAAGAGTTGGCCAAGCTTGTGGCCGGTTGCGCTTCGATGCCGGAAGTCCTCGACATTGGCGAGTGCGAGGGGCTTCTGTATTTTGATATGCCATTCATTCCGTCCCGCGATGCCGTGAATTTTCTTTCCCACGGGACGTTCGATAGCATCATGGAATTTGCCGATCGTCTTGAGAGGCTGTTAGAGCGGCTTGCGAGCGCGCCTCCGGTTGGAGATCATCCGCTTCCGCCTTCGAAATCACTCGTCGTCGATAAATTGGAGCAAATTCGCGAAAGGACATCCGCGCAATTTGCGTCTGTTCTGGCTCCTCTGCAGTCGGCCGTGGATTTGCTGGATGATCTGGTGCCGGGCGGGAATCCTACTGCTGCACATGGCGATCTCACTTTCGAAAACATTCTGGTGGATCGAACAGGCGGCTTGTGGTTGATCGATACGATCCCGTCACCGTTCGATCACTACTGGATCGACTGGTCCAAGATTTTTCAGGAATGCGAGGGACTGTGGCACGCTCATCGGGGCCGTCCACTCGCGCGTGGCGTAACCTGGTGGTTACGTGAACGCATGCTCGGCGTTGCTACGCGACTCGCGCCTGACTATGTGTCTCGCCATTACATACTTCTCGGGTTGACGTTCGCTCGAATACTCCCTTATGCGAAGACTGATGCGGATCGTGCCTTTGTGGCAAAACGCGTAGCGGAATGCGGTCAGGCAGCACTGGAACCGATGCAAGCGAGGTGAAGTCATGCGTATCATCGTTCCGTGTGCGGGCCGATCGTCACGCTTTCCTGATATGCCGCCGAAATGGATGCTTCCGGACCGCGACGGCCTGCCGATGGTCTATAGGGCTGTCGCTGGGCTCGGCGTTCCTGCGGACGATCTCATCTTTACCATCCTCAGAGAGCAAGATGAGAGGTTTGGCGCGAGAGAGGGGCTGCGCGCCGCCTTTGGGCGCGAGATGAACTGCGTCGTGCTTGACGAGCCGACCCGAAGCCAGTCGGAGACGGTCGTACAAACGATCCGCTATGCGGGCGTTGAGGGCCCCTTCATGGTTAAGGACAGCGATAATTATTTTGAGACGGGGCGCCTTCCGACCAACGCAAATTATGTTTGCGTTGCGTCCTTGAGCGCATTCAGTCAGATCAATCCGCAGAATAAGAGCTATGTCCTGGTCGACCAAGAGGACGTAATCGTAAACTTCCGAGAGAAGCAGGTCATTTCAGATCTGTTCAGTGTCGGAGGCTACTGTTTCGCCAACACCTCGGATTTTCTCTCGGCGTACGACGCGCTCACCGCGCAGGTGCCGCTTTCGGCAGGTGAACTCTACATTTCGGAGATCATCAGCTACCTCGCGATGAATGGGCACGTCTTCCGGATCAAGAGGATTGAGAAGTATCAGGATTGGGGGACAGTGCATGAGTGGCGAGACTATCTGAAGAAGCACCGGGTGTTCTTCGTCAGTATCGACGGCTTTTTGTTGGAGCAGGGTTCACCGTATTTCAAGCCTCGTTTCGAGGACGTCAAACCTCATCCGATCGCGCTTGAGGCCGTGCGGACTCTGATCGCCGAAAATCAAACGATTATCTATCTTTCGATCCGCTCGCCCGAACTGGAAGCACTTACACGCAAACAGCTGGCCGATCTCGGGTTGCCCGATGGGCCGATACAATTCGGATGCGACCTCGCCCAATGGGTCCTACTGACGTCGCCTCATCCCAGCCAGCCTTTCGAAACGGGGCGGTCCATCGAGTGCGCTCCTGACGATCCGAATATGATCGAGAAGCTTCGGATTGGCTGACGAGACACCGAGGATCAGCTAGAAGGCCGCTCGTTCAACTGCGTCTTCGGCTGGTGCTCGCGTGCGCTTGAGGTGTGAGTGTGTCAACGCGATAGGGTCTGCGACCTGGGCCGCTAGAGGCGTGGACGACCGTCGCGCGGCCTTCGCAAACGTGAGGCACCACTCCAATTACCACGTTGATCTCCGACTCTTGTCTGCTTGGCGGCTTCTCGGTAATTTCCCCCCGAAATCGTTTTCCTGAAGGATTGCAAGCGGATCGCCGGGAAAATCCCGTAAAATTCCGCTCCTTCCAAATGATCGGATGTAGTCGGACGTAATGGCGAAGAAACATTTAAGGCTGCGGACATTCGCGTACTTTCTCCGACCGTATCAGGTCGCTGCAAGACGACGGCGTTCGGCGGTGTTTGCGGCGGCTATGCGCCTTCGCCCCGGCATGAGGGTGATCGACCTCGGCGGTGCCCCGATGATTTGGCAATTTGTCAATGTTCCCCTCGAAATCACACTGTTGAACATCGAGTTTTCCGAGACGGCCGCTGCCGAAGCCGGCCGTTACAGTCAGCACAAGTTCCATTTTCTCAAGGGCGATGCGTGCGACAACGATTTGCCTGCGCAGAGCTTCGATCTCGCGTTCTCCAATAGTGTCATCGAGCACGTTGGCGATGAGGCCCGGAGAGCTGCCTTCGCGCATCACGTGCGGCGTCTAGCTCCAAAATATTGGGTTCAAACGCCTGCGAAGTACTTTCCGATCGAGGCTCATAACGGGATGCCGTTCTGGTGGTATTACCCCGAGTCATTAAGGCAACGATTGATCCGCGATTGGCGAGCGGAACTGCCTGATTGGACGGAGATGATTGAGGGAACGACGCTCGTCGAGAGAAAGGAGCTTGAGACCATTTTTCCTGACTCCAGGATTTTCACGGAACGAGTGCTCGGTATTCCGAAATCCTATGCCGCTTTCCGAGTTGACCGGGATTGATCTCTTCGAGGGTGGTCGAGCGAATGCTCAAGCAAGGCACGCAACGAAGAGCTTCTGCATCGCGGTACGTGGCTGTTGCGTGTCGTTCGCTCCTCTGCTCGATTGCTTTCTTGGGTGCGAAGGCCGATGTCGCAGCTCAAGCCGTTCACGAGATCACGATTGCTACACCCAACATCATTGCGGTCGAGGTGAGAGATGCTCCATTCGAGGCCGGGAGCATCGAGCAACTTGCGCAACCCAGCAGCAGCGAGCAGGGCACCTGGATCAAGGTCGGACGTCGATGGGGCATGGTGATCGGTCCCGACCGCGCGCACATCCGAATTGCGGACACGCCTCCCGCGGTGCATTTGGATCGCGCGAGCATTGACGATCCTTCTCGCTATGGGGAAATCGCGGGCGGCAAAGTCACATCCGTCTATCGCAAGTCAGTCCCTTATGATTCAGGGATTTACCGCGGTCCCAACGGGGATACGCGGACGGGTGCAAGCCTCAAGCATTACATCTATCTGGAGCTCTCTCAGCCGCTGGCCGAAGGCTCACATACGATTCGTTGGCCGTCCGGCACGCTTCCCGACAGCGAGTTCCGGTACGTTAGCACGGGTACGCGCGCTATCGCCATTCGCGCCAATCAGAATGGCTATAGGGCAACGGATGCCGGAAAGGTCGCATACCTCTCGCTATGGCTGCCTGGAGGGAAGGCTGAGGGGGCTGTCGACTTCAGAGACTTTGGTGTCAACGCATTTCACATCATCGATGAGACAGGTACGACGCATTTCTCGTCGTCTATAAGGCTGCGCTCGGCTCCGTACGATCCGGAACCGGGCAACGGATTTCCTGCTCCGCTGCTGGAGTATCCGAGTGCGGCCCAGCCGCCGATCCGCATCGACAGAATCGATCCTGGGGCGCCGCCCACGTTACATGCGCCAAATCACGGATTTTCCTCTGGGCAGCGGATCTGGCTGGATGGCTTCGCTGGCTCCATGGCGCAATTCAACGGGTTCGTGACAGTTGGTGGCGTCACGACGAACGCCTTTACACTTGGTGAGCTGCCGAGCAGCAATTCAGCGGCGCCCAACTCCTTTGCTCCTCCCGTCGCGCTTGCCGTTCACAATGCCAATCGTGCTGGCACGTTTGTTTTCGAACTCGATTTCGGGAGCTGGAAGCCAAAAGCGGAGGGCACATATCGCATCCATATTCCAGACCTTGGCGTATCCGACGCGTTCGAGGTTCGTGAAGACATTTGGTCCCGTGCAGGAAAAGCGTCGATCGGAGGTCTCTATAACCATAGAAGCGGGATCGCGCTTGATGGACGTTTCGGCTTCACCCGGCCAGCTCCCTTCCGCCCCGGTTCTCAAGTGGCTGTTCGGTTGTCAAAACTCCCGCTGACATGGAGTTCTAATTTTCATGGCGGCTTCATTTCCGCCGATCTGGGTGGCAAGCAACCTTGGATCACGGACGAAGCGGCACCCGAAACGTATTGGGGCGGTTACATGGATGCCGGCGACTGGGATCGTCGCATTGATCATCTCGACGTGAGCTATCTGCTGCTCGACGTCTACGAGAGTTCCGCTGATGCGTTGCGCGCGTTGCCTCTCGGGATTCCGAAGTCCAGCGACGTGTTGGATCGCGATGTTTACGCCGAGGCCGACGATCTGCCGGACGTGCTTCACGAGGCAATCTGGACAATCGACTTTTTTCGTCGGCTGCAACTGCCCGACGGAAGCGTTCGTGGCGGGATAGAAAGTTCGGGACATCCCCTTTTGGGCACGCCGAGTTATCTGGAGCACCAGACGGTGTTCGCCTATGCGCCCGATGAGATATCGTCGTATCGGTATGCGGGAGTTGCAGCCAAGCTTGCCGGGGTTCTCCATCGGGCGACCAAGCCTCAGTTGGCCGACGTCTATCGAAGTAGCGCGCTATCCGCTTGGCGAGCTGCGGAACGTATCAGCGGCAATCGAGATGCCGTCTATGCCGAGGCGCGCTCCTTAGCGGACGCGAGTGGTCAGTTCGCTGCAACGCCATGGGATGTGCGTGCGAACAGCTTGACGCAAATTGCCTCCGAACACCGGGTGGCAGCGGCAGGATCTCTGTTTCGCCTGACGGGCGAAGACGAGTACCGAGAAATTTTTGAAGCGGGCTGGGCCGGCGAGGTAGAGCCTTACATTCACAATGCTGATGGGGCCTGGGAGTACTATCGCGCCGCGCATTCGACGGTGAATTCCAGCCTTCGAGACCGCATTGCCGCAGTGTTCATCGCTTCGGCGAAACTCATCGTGGATGCGCAGAATGCTTTCGCTTATCCCAGCATGAAGCATCCTTTCGCTCCTATCGGCTGGGGGCAGGGCCTCGCTCCGGATTATAATCAAAGCCAGCTTTTGATCCGCGCGCACCAGATCGCGACGGATGGAGACATTCTGCGCACGATGCAGGTGGCATCGGCGCATATTCTCGGAGCCAATCAAGTCGGCCTTAGCTTCACGACCGGGCTGGGCCATCGGAACATCAAGCATCCTCTCCACGTCGATCATCTCGCGATGGGCGTCAAAGTGCCTGATGGAATTACGATCTATGGATGGGCGCCGCAGTCGGATACCTCCCACGAGTGGCTTTTCGGGCCACCGTGGACACCGTTGCCAATCAGCGGAACGGAAGAGGGTGCGCAAGGTCGGAGGGTTTCCCCCAATCGCTTTATCATGCCCTTCTACGACTATTTAATCGAGCATCCATTGCTGATCATGCAACAGGAATATACGGTGCATCAAACGATCGGCACGACCGCGGGGGTGTGGCTTTATCTGCACGCGCATGGCGGAGAGGGCTCTTCGCCAGAAGGTCGTTCTCCTTAATGCGCTGTCATGGTCGATTGAATTGCGACTTCGACCTGCCTGAATGCGCCTTCCTGCGGATTTCCTTGCTCGGGACATGCAGCGTCCGATGAAGTACGTCGCGCTTTTCATAGGTATTGTCGGTCTTGTTCCGCTCACTCTTTTCCTGAGAGGGAATCCGGTCGCGCGCAATCACTTTTGGCTTCTGCTCGGTGTCATTCCGTTTATCATCAAAGCCGTGCCGTTTTTCGACCTTGCGCTGATCACGTGGCATGATTTCTGGTTCGGATTTGTTCCAGGCCTTCAGGTCTCGGCGATCGATCTCATCGCTGTTGCCCTATATTTTACGGTGAGGCACCAGACCAACAGCATCCGCTATCACTTTCCGTTTTTGCTCTATTTGACCGCGATATCGTTGTCGGTATTTCAGGCAGACGAACCGCTCGCAGCCGTATTCTATTTATGGCAATGCCTGCGCATCTACTTCTTCACGGTCGTCATCGCCAAGGCTTGCACGGATGAGGCCGTGCCGATGCAATTGCTGAAGGGCATGGCCATCGGGATCGGAATCCAGTTCTTCGTGGTGATCTACCAGAAATTTGGCTTGAAGCTGATCCAGCCCACGGGCACGTTCGTCCACCAGAATACGCTGGGTCTCGTGATGCACTTGGTGGTGATGCCTCACTTTGCGCTTCTCTTGCGTGGCCAGCGTCAGATCCTGAACGTCCTCACTCCAATGTGGGGGCTGACTGTTGCCGCGCTCATCGCGTCGCGAGCCGCGCTCGGCTTTGCCGTCATAGGTGTTTTGGCGACTTACGTGCTTTCATCATTTCGCCGGTGGTCCACTCGGAAGGCACTCGTGGGCCTCGGTGGAATGCTGATTGCGGCGGTGTTGGTGCCGGTTGCTATTTCGTCACTCGAAAAAAGGTTTGATGCCGCTCCGCTCATGGAGGAGGAGTATGATGAGCGTGCAGCGTTTAATCGCGCGGCTCTTTCGATGCTCGTAGCTGAGCCATTAGGAGTCGGAGCCAATCATTATGCGTATGCCGGGAAGAAGTACGGTTACTCCATTCGGGCAGGCGTGGTTCCGTTTGAAGGAAATCTCAACAACATCGTTCACAATGCTTATTATCTCAACGCTGCAGAAGCGGGGTATCTAGGCTTCGTCGCGTTCACGATCCTGATGCTCTACCCGATCTGGATCGCGTTTCGATACTGCTGGATGGCGCGCGGCGATCCAAGGGGCGATCTCTTGCTTGGTCTGGGCATGGGGTTGGCGACCGTAGCCGCCCATTCTTTGCTGGAATACGTCGTCGTCGTGCAGGAGGTGCAGTACGTTTTAGCCATGGTCGTCGGCATGACCTTTGGCGTTGCGCATCAAATCAAGGTCGCTCGTAAAGAGCAGGCGAGCCCGCTCCCGAGATCAAGTTTGTTTCGTACCCCAATTGCGGGCAAAGTCATTCGATAAGCTAAGTGGGATTTGAAAGCGAACCGGCTTCAAATTGGCAACGTCAGTCCTGATGATTGGGATGCTGGCGAGCGTCTGCGAGTAGATCGTCCAGTGCGTCCTTGATCTGCGATTGGAACGTTGCCTGGCGCTGTTCCCACCACCGCCGTCCTTCTGCACCGTCGCCGCGCTGGGCGTGGAGCAAGTCTTCGATAGCCGCCGACATTCTTGCGGCATCACTTTCGACGCGAACAGAAGATGGAACGTCGCGAAGGCCGCGCATCGCGATGGGTGTTGCCACAGTGGCCACGCCCAGGCTCAACGTCTCAATGGTTTTGATTTGCACGCCGGACCCGATCGTCGTCGGGATAACTACCACTCGGCACTCTCGCAGAAAGGCTCCCGCGTCCGGTACAAAGCCGACAAAGCGAACACGGCCAATTTGGGTCCCAGGTGCATACCGGCTTTTTCCTCCGACAACCACGTTTAGGTCGACGGGGAGTTGCGGAACGACCTCGGCAAGAAACCAATCGAGCCCGACGCGATTGATGTCCCACGTCCAACTTCCAAGGAGCCCAATATCGGTTCTTGGTGGCGGGAGTCGGTCCACATGCGCAAAACGTTGGCCGGGCACACTGAACGACCGAACCGGTACTCCCCTGTCCGCGAGTGATCGAAACGCTGCCGCATCGTCGTCTGTCAGAGTCCAAACGGCCTGCGCTCGTTGTGCGGTTCGCCTTTCCAGATCGTGCACCAGCCGCGCCTCTCGCCGGTAGGCGAAGCTCTTTGCCTTTCCGCGTAATCCTTTGGCAACCCTGTTCTCATAGGCGCCATAGAGCCGATGCTCGATATTGTGCGCGACATATACAACGGGGAGGTCATCGGGTAGAGCTGCCAGCAGCCACGCAGCCTGAATATGGTCGATAATGACCAGATCCCAGCGGCTCGAGCGCAGTTTGTGACGTACGAGGTCCATCATCTCCCTGGTCACGTACTTCTGGACGGAGAACGGCCGCGCGTTCAGCAGAGCATGCGTCATCCAGAGCGCGGATCGTGTTGGAGATTGCGCACTTTCGATCACCAGGCGTCTTGGAGACGAGAATCCGGCCGGCAGGGGGGCGGGCGCTGATTGATCCTCTCTCTCATACCCCACGACATCGACCTTGCATCGGGCGTTTTGCAGCGCTTCGATGAAATTCATGGAGCAGATCTCACCGCCGCTCTGCCGGCCGTGCGGTAACACCGTTGTTAAATAGAGCACCCGACGCCCCGATAATCCGTCGAATGGCTGTTCAGAAATTCGCGTCATTAAAAATTACACCCCGCACCCGCGCGCCCAGGCCAACGATTTACGCCGGAGGGCCGACGACAGCCCTACGTGACTCCGTCCGCCCCGGGCTGTCGGTTGTTTTCGCGGCTTGCGGTCTTTAGTTCAACCATCCCGATGCAGTAATTGTTTTATCTATTGACGTTAACTGTTTTTAGCGATGCGGGCCTTCGGCCTACCGCAAGACTCGGATCGCAGGTCAGTTGCGAGTAGAATACGTTTCGTTTTTCAGCGGGTTTCGGGGTCTTTCGTGACAAAGATTGCGTGTGTGTTGATGGGCGACGGCTCGCTCCTGGTGCAGTGCGGGGAGACCCTCCTGGCGCGAGGGCACAAGGTTTTGGCGGTTGCGACGACGACTTCGAGTGTTGTCGAGTGGGCGACCGGGCACGGTATCTCCGTGGTGACTTCAGAGACACGCGATCTTGCGCGGGATCTTGCTTCGTTCGAGTACGACTGGTTCTTTTCCATCGCGAACTTGAGGCTCGTTCCGGAGCCTGTCTGGCTGCGTGCGCGTCAAGGTGCTGCGAACTTTCACGATGGGCCGCTTCCCCACTACGCCGGCCTGAACACTCCCGCCTGGGCTATTCTGAAAGGCGAGACCCAGTATGGCGTGACGTGGCACGCTCTGACCGACAGTATCGACAAAGGGCACATTTACGCCGACGTTGCGTTCGAGATCAGCGACGCCGACACTGCCCTGACGTTGAATACCAAATGTTTCGAAGCAGGCATGACCTCTTTCGCGATGCTGCTCGATCGTGTGGAGCAGGGTGAGGCGCAAGGCCGGCCGCAACCTTCCGTCGAAAGCAATTATTTCGGTCTCATCGACCGTCCGGATGGGGCTGCAACGATCAATTTCGAGCGTACGACAGGTGAAATCTGGCGGCTTGTTCGCAGCCTTTCGTTCGGTGAGGGTTATATCAATCCGCTTGGCTTGCCCAAGGTCCGGACGCCGCGCGGAGCGTATGCGGTCACCTCGCTCGCTGTGGCAGATGCAGATTTTCTGCATCCCCCCGGCACGGTCGTATCGGTCGACGAGGATGGTGCGATCGTAGCCGTGGCAGATGGTGCGGTCTGCATCAAGGTGCTCGCCAACAGTTCTGGTCAGCCCGTGCCGCTCACCCAAGTTTTTTCCGCAGGCGACATCCTTCCTGCGCTCGACGAGGACGAGGTCAAGCGTCTGACGGCCCTCATGGCCGATCTTGCGCGACATGAGGAGTTTTTCCGCAAGCGCCTCATGGGAGCGGAGAATCCGGAGATCGATGGTCTCGCACCGACTGCTCCTGGAGCGGTGCCTCAGTGGGAGGCGGTGGAACTTGCGCTGCCGGATAACCTGAGCGGAGATAAAGTCGTTGCGGCGCTTGCGTCGTACGTTGCCCGCACGGGGCGCAAAGCTCGCGTTCGGATTGCTTACGCTGACGATGATCTCGCCGCCCTGGCCGATGAGTATCGAGGATACGTCGCGCCGACCGTTCCCCTCACGCTCGATGTGACGGGCGAGACGACGATTGATGCGCTTGGGCGCCGTATCGAGACCGAGCTTGCTGAAGTCCGCCGTCGGCGCGGCTATGCGGGGGACATCGTGAGCCGGACGCCGCGCCTCGCTCCCGGCCCGGCCACGCTCGCCATTCGGCAGACGGCGCGGGCACTCGCTGTTGGAAACGCGGGTTTGCCCGGCAGCGTTCTGACGTTCGTCGCCGCATCTGACGCGACAACGCTCCGTATCTTGTTCGACGCCGCGCGATTGCCGAAATCGGCAGCAAGTGCGATCGCCTCTCAGCTCGAAGCCTTGTTTGAGGTGGTCGCTTCCGGCGACGCGCCCGAGCGCGTCGCTGAGCTGCCGCTTATATCGAAAGCGGATATCGACGAGCTTGTCGTCTCCCGTAACCAAACGGCGCGGGACTACGACCGCGCGGCACTCGTACATACGCTCATTTCCGCGCAGGTCGCGCGCACGCCCGACGCTACGGCGCTGATCGCGGGCGACGCGCGCCTTACTTATCGCGAGTTGGAGGAGCGGGCAGATCGTGTCGCGAGAACGCTTGCTGCTCTCGGCGTCGGTGTGGATACGCCGGTCGGTCTCTATGTCGAGCGCTCCCTGGATCTCGTGGTCGGTGCGCTCGCAATCCTCAAGGCCGGCGGAGCCTATGTGCCGCTCGATCCAACTTATCCGAAGGATCGCGTCGCCTTGATGATCGAGGACAGTGGGCTGTCCATCTTACTCACGCAGGAGGGACTCAAACCGCCGGCCGGAGATGGCCGCGTGCGGAGCGTTACCGTGAAGGATGCGCTATCGGGCGCGGAAAATGCGACGCCTGCGAACGTCGAGCCGCACAATCTCGCCTACGTTATTTACACGTCTGGCTCCACCGGCCGACCGAAGGGCGTGATGGTCGAGCATCGCAACGTGGTCAATTTTTTCGCGGGTATGGACGACCGCATCCCCATGCCGGAGGCTGGGAGCCAGCCCGTGTGGCTGGCGGTGACGAGCCTTTCATTCGACATTTCCGTGCTGGAGCTTTTTTGGACGCTGACACGCGGCTTTGCCGTTGTCATCCACACGGGCCGCCAGCAAGCGGCCGCGCCGCATCGTGCCGGGGATGGCCACGGGCTCGATTTCAGCCTCTACTTCTGGGGTAACGACGACGGCGCTGGGCCACGCAAGTATCAGCTCCTGCTCGAAGGGGCTCGCTTCGCCGATGCGCACGGCTTCTCAGCCGTCTGGACGCCGGAGCGCCATTTCCATGCATTCGGCGGGCCTTATCCCAATCCGTCGGTTACGGGCGCTGCCGTTGCCGCGGTGACAAAGAACCTTGAGATCCGCGCTGGAAGCTGCGTGCTTCCGCTTCATCATCCCGCTCGCGTTGCTGAGGAGTGGGCGGTCATCGACAATATCTCGAACGGGCGCGTGGGCATTGCATTCGCGTCGGGCTGGATGCCGGAGGATTTCCTGCTGCGTCCGGAGAATGCGCCGCCCCACAACAAGACGGCTCTCCTGAGAGATATCGATGTCGTGCGCCGCCTTTGGCGCGGCGAGGCCGTACCGTTCGACGCGCCGGGTGGCAAGAAGGTCGATGTCGTGACGCAGCCGCGCCCGGTCAGTCCCGAGCTCAAGATCTGGGTCACCACGGCCGGCAATCCGGATACGTATCGCGAGGCCGCGCGTCTTGGCGCCAACGTGCTGACGCATCTGCTCGGTCAGTCCATCGACGAGGTGGCCGAGAAGGTCAAAATCTACCGCGAGACGCTGGCAGAAACCGGCCGCGATCCGGACAACTACACCGTGACGCTGATGCTGCACACCTTGATCGGCAGCGATCGGGAAGAGGTGCGCGCGGCCGCGCGCGAGCCGATGAAGGCATATCTGCGCAGCGCCGCGGCGCTGATCAAGCAGTATGCGTGGGCGTTTCCCGCTTTCAAGAAGCCCAAGGGCGTGACGCAGCCCATGGACATCGATCTCCAGTCTCTGGATCCGGATGAGATGGATGCGATCCTCGAGTTCGCATTCCTGCGTTACTTCGACGATAGCGGTCTCTTCGGCACGGTGGACGATGCGCTGGCACGGGCGGAGCAGGTGAAAGCCATCGGTGTGAACGAGATCGCCTGTCTCGTGGACTTCGGCGTGCCGACGGAGAGGGCCTTGTCCGCGCTCGAGCCGCTGGCGGAGGTCATCTCTGCGCTGAACCAACGTGCGAGCGTTTCCACTGATATCGTGGCCGACGGTCTCGCCGACCTCGTTCGTCGCCATGGCGTTACGCACTTTCAATGCACGCCATCAATGGCCACCATGGTTCTGATGAGCGACGAGGATCGCGAGGCGCTCTCCGCTGTCCGCCACCTCTTCATCGGCGGCGAAGCACTTCAGCCCAGCCTAGTCGAGGCGCTGGGTAAGGCGACTTCGGCGACCGTCGAGAACATGTATGGGCCGACTGAGACGACGATTTGGTCGTCCACCGGGCCCGCTAGGGCCGAGGGCAGCGGCTCCGCGCCACTCGGCACGCCCATAGCCAACACTCAGCTCTACATCCTGGACGATACACTGCATCCTGTACCGTCAGGAACGGCGGGTGAGCTGTACATTGGCGGAGATGGGGTGACGCGTGGCTACCTCGGACGCGAAGACCTTACGGCCGAACGCTTCCTCGACAACCCGTTTGTGCCGGGTGGCCGTATCTACAGGACGGGCGACCTGGTGCGGATCGGGGAGGACGATGCGATCCACTTCCTCGGCCGCGCGGATCATCAGGTTAAGGTGCGCGGCTATCGTATCGAGCTTGGTGAAATAGAAGCCCGCCTCGGTCGCCATCCCGATATTGCGGAGGCGGTGGTCGTGGTGCGAGAGGACGAGCCGAGCGACACGCGCATCGTCGCCTATGTCCGCTTTAACGGTGAGCCCGTGTCCGACGCAGCCTTGAAAGCTCACGTCTCGGCGGAACTTCCCGATTTCATGGTGCCGGCGCATTTCGTGACGATGACGTCCTTCCCGTTGACGCCGAACGCAAAGGTGGACCGCAAGGCATTGCCGCGACCGGACGAGGTGCGCCTAGCGGCACCCGTAGCGGAGTATCTGGCCCCTTCGGACGATCTCGAGGTGCGGCTTGCAGACGCCTTCAAACGGTTACTCGGTGTGGAAAGGGTCGGTGCGTCCGACAACTTCTTCACGCTCGGCGGGCATTCGCTGCTTGCCGTTCAGCTTCACCGCGATCTCAAGGCCAACGTGGCGGCGGATATCACGATCACAGACATCTACCGTTTCCCGACCGTGAAGGGGCTCGCGAGCCATGTTCGCGACCGAGGGCAAGCGAATAAGAACCTTGAGAATGTGGCGAACCGCGCTGCTATGCGCCGCCAAGCAATGCTCGGACGCCGCGGTTCCGGACTTGCGCGCGACGTGTCGTGAGCGCTTTCTCCGGCCTCTTCGACCAACGGATTGCCTTTGCCGAAATCCCGATCGGCGACCAATCCGTTACGATCTTCGAGGAGGAGGCGGCAGCCGTTTCCAACGCGGTTCTCCGCCGCAAGCAGGAGTACGCGGCGGGGCGCACGTGTGCGCATCGTGCCCTAGCGGCGCTTGGCGGGTCGCCGGCTCCGTTGCTCGCGGGGCCCGACCGCGTACCGATCTGGCCGACCGGCTACGTCGGAAGCATTACGCATGACGACCGTTCAGCGGCTGCTGCCGCGGGGCGCGTCACCGACGGCATACGGTCGATCGGCATCGATCTCGAGCCGGCCGAGCCTCTGCCCGCCGATCTTCACGAGATGATTTGCCGTTCCGAAGAACTTGCGTGGCTCCGCAGGTTCCCGGCAAACGAGTGCGGCTTGCTTGCTCGAGTGATTTTTGGTGCAAAGGAAAGTGCGTTCAAATGCCAGTATCCGCTTACGCGGCGGATGCTGGAGTTTCATGAGGTTGCGGTCAGCCTCGACGTGGAACGTGGAACTTTTTCCGCGTCGTATTTGTGTGATGAGATCGGTGCAATCTGCGGCCCCGTCGTGCGGGGCCGGTTTGGGATCACGCGAGCGTCGGTCGCTTGCGCGATCGTGTTGGATGTGGCCCCGCTAGCGTAACCTCATTCTGCGGCAATCGGCCGGAATGATGGGTAACGGTCAGCCCGCGCAAGCGCCTCGCGCAGTCGGCTGGCCATGACGCGGACGTGGGGCTCAAGCACCATACTGTCGTGATCGCCTGGGATTTCCTGCACCGAGAGATTGGTCGTGTATGGCGACCAGCCGTTGTCGGGCAGCAGCAGCGCGCGGTTTTCATTGAGGGCGCGGTTGCCCGTGACGCGATAGCGTATTTCTTGCTTGGGTCGCATGAGGAGCACGGGCCCTCCGTACGGTTGGCCGTGATAGCGCGATAGCGCCCGGCGAAACGCCGCCTCGAGCTCTTCGTTGTGGAACTGCTCGGCCGTCTTCTGCGATCCGGGTCTACGTCGTGCTTCGATACGCCTGCGCTCCCACGCGATACGCCGATGGGCCCAGTTTCCGAAAAATGCAATGCCCTCCCGCTCCATGTCCTGGAGCTTCATCAGGACACGATCCTGGATCGAGAGCGGTACGTCCGCGGGGTACGGCGTATCCAGCAGAATGACGAGTGCGGTTTCTTCGCCGGCCGCGCGAAGCTGCTGTGCCATCTCATACGCCACGAGGCCGCCGCCCGAGAAACCACCAAGAAGGTAAGGGCCTTCCGGCTGCACGGTTCGGATTTCCGCGAGGTAGTCGCGTGCCGTCTCCTCGAAGGTTTCGTGCGGAGCCTCCCCGCCGTAAATGCCGCGGGCTTGGAGACCGTAGACGGGACGATCAGCGCCGATATGGACCGCGAGATGGCGTAGGTTGAGGATGTTGCCGAACATGCCAGCGGCAAGGAAGAATGGCGTGCGACGTGTCTCTTTTCCTGCGTCCATCCGCACGACATGCCGAAGCTTGGGCCGATCGAGCGCTGTGACTGTCGCACTTTCGCCCGTGGTTTCGCCGGCCTTCGGCGCGGTCTCTTCGATCAACGCGGCGCATTGAGCGATCGTTGGCGCCTCGAACAGCACAGAGATCGGGAAGTCGACCGCATAGGCGGCCTTGATCATCCGGAATAGGCGCACCGCGATCAGCGAATGCCCGCCGAGATCGAAGAAGTTGTCCTGCGTGCCGATAGCTTTCACACCGAGAAGCTCGGACCAGAAGCCCGCCAGCGTCTTTTCGACATCGGTCGTAGGTTCGATGAAGGCCACACCAAGGTTGGGCCGCTCAAAGGTGGTTGAGGCCGCTTCGGCCCCATCAATACGCGCGGCAGCGCGCTGGAGGGCTGCGAGATCCATGGAGCTTACGATGACCTGCGATTTTCCGGCCCCCACGGCGCGCAGCAACGCTTCGAAGCCTTCCTCCGGCAGGATGCCTTGGTCGACTTGGGCTGCGAGGCGCTGAAGCGCAGGGCTGAGTTCCGCGGTGTCAGTCGTTGCGCGGGTAGCCGATGCTTCCTCCGCCTCGACGGAAAGCGAAGCTGCAAGGTCGGTGTTTGCCGGAAGACGCCTCACGGTGAAGCCGTTCACCTCGATCAGGACTTGGCCGGCATCGTCCGTGACGGTGATGTCGAAGGTGGCATAGTCCGCGCCGAGCTCCCGCGTCGTATCGAGGCGCACGTGGCTCCAAACCGAGGCTGGCAACGCCCCAAACACCCGGATGCGCTCGTAGGTCATCGGCACCCACAGGCCGGTGCCGGGATCGTAGTTTGGGATCAGATCCATAGCGTAACCGGTCGCGATGTCGAGCAGCGCGGGGTGGACGAGGAAGCCGTCGTCGAGATCAGTCTTGAACGCGTCGTCGAGCGCGAGCCGTGCGATCGCTTCGCCTTGGCCGAAGGCAACAGAGCGCAAGACCTGCCAGCGAGGGCCGAACTTGAGATTGCCGTCTTGGGCGGATTTGAGTGCGGGACCCGTCTCTGCCGCACGAGCTGTCTGGCTGCAGGTAGCAAGCACCTGCGCAATGTCTGTGCGGGCAGGTCGTGGGCCAAAATGCGTGCTGACCCGTGCTTCGGCGTGCCGTAGCAGCGTTGTCGCTCCCTCGGTCTCGCGCTCGCTTTCGACGGCAAATACGTAGTCGTCGCCGTCTTTCGCGAGGGTGACGCGCGCGATGAGGGGCGTCTCGTCGGGGACATGGAGTGGACGCAGGAATGTGAGATCCTCGATTTCGAACGGTCCGCCGAGTTCATGCTCTGCGAGGGCTTCGGCAGCGAGTTCGATGTAGCCGGTGCCGGGCCAGATGGCATGGCCTGACTTGAGGCGATGTTCGTCGAGCACCCACTGGCGTGTGCTGGTGAGGCGGGATTCGAGCCAATCGCTGCGGACGCTGCTTAGGCGCCGGTCGAACAGCGGTGTGCGGGCCGGTGCGACCTTCGGTGCCTCGTCCTCGTGCTCAGCCGCGGCGATGGCGCGCGCCGCGAGGCCAACACTTTTCCAGACCCCCCAGTGGAGCGCCAGCGTGCGCCCTGGTGCGCCCGAACGGGCTTCGGCGAAGGCGTTCAGGAACGCGTTCGCGGCCACGTAATCCACTTGGCCGGCGGGTGCAGTGTCGGTGCTCGTTGAAGAGAAGAGCACCATGACGTCGAGCGGTTCGCCCGCGAGCACATCGGCGAGCACGAGGGTGCCGTGGATCTTGGGTGCGAACACATCCTCGATATCAGTTGGGTTCTTGAGTGCGATCAGGTCGTCCTTGACCACACCGGCCGCGTGCAGCACGCCGTGAATGGCACCGAAGCGCGCTTTGGCATCGGCGACGACGGCGCGCATGGCTTCGGAGTTTGTGATGTCGGCGTTCGCGAGCATGACCTCGCCGCCGGCTGCCTCGACGCGTTCGATGGCGGCGATGGCCCGGCCGATTTTGTCGCGCGTGCCGAAGGCGGAAAGATAGTCACGCCATTCTGCACGATCGGGCAGCTCTGTTCTTCCGACCAGAACCAAACGTGCCCTGAAGCGCCGCGCCAAATCTTCTGCGCATGCTGTCGCGAGTTCTCCGAGACCGCCGGTGATCAGGTAGACACCGCGCTCGCGGAAGGCTGCCTCGCCTTTCGATGTGTCGTCGAGCGTAAGCGGCTCGTACGCCAAAGCCCAGCGGCGGCCCTTGCGATAGGCGGCGATCTCGCTACCGTTGGACGCAAGCAGATCATCCCAAAGCTGCGAAAAAACGACATCCTCGGGATTATTGTCCGCACCTGCGCCTACAAGATACCGCAAAAGCCGAGCCCGTTCGCGCGCGAAGAGACCTAGGCGTGCATCTGGCGAAACTGGAATGTCCAGAACGCGCACCGAAACGTTCGGCATCTCGCGCGGAAGCACGCGAGCAGGTCCAAGCAGTGTCGCTTTCTCTGGATAGAGTAGCTCCTCGTCTCCGACACGCTGCATGCCGTTCGTCACGGCTGTGATTTGGAGCGGCTCGGTTGCGCCGATCTCACTCAACGCTTGCCCGAGCCAGAGAAGACTAAGGAATCCGCGCTCGATGTTGCGATGGAAGAAGCTCGATCCAGGCCGGAAGCTTTCGTCGTGTGTCAGAAGCCAAAGATGGACGATCCGTTGCGGCAGGCCCCGCTCGGCGGCGAGGTGCTTCAGAAGCGCGTCATATCCCTCGCGTCCGTGCTCGGGGCATAGAACATAATCGCCTGGGGCGATGACGCCAAATGTGTCGCCTAGCGAGACAGTCGCTACCTCGTGTCCGAGCTCGCGCAAGCGGTGGGTGAGTGAATCTCCGAGAGGAGATCCGTCGAGGAAGATTAGCCATGAGGCCGGCACTTCAGCGGCGTCGATTCTGACGTCTGGCGATGCCTGCTTCCAGATTGGTTCCCACCCCCAGTTCGCCATATCCGTCAGTTTGACGGGCGAGGCCTCGTTCTCTGCCGCACCCGACGGCGCGATGCGTTCGAGGAAGTAGGTCTCATGCTGAAAGGCATAGGGTGGCAGGTTAACGCGGCGCGGCGCGGCGTCGATGGTTAGCCGGTCGAGTGGAACGTCGAGGCCAACAGCCCACGCGCGCCCGATCGCAGTCATGAAAAAGAGGCGATCGTCGACGATCTCATCGGCGTGCGGCAGACTGTTGATGACCTGGTTGGCGGGAATGCCCTGCGCCTTGGCAAGCGAGCCGAGCACACGCCCAGGACCTACCTCTATGAACACCCGTGACGGCGTTTGCGCGAGCAGAGCGAGCCCGTCGCCGAACCGCACTGTGGATCTGAGATGGCGCGTCCAGTAGTTGGCGTCCCGCGCTTCGTCCGCGGTGAGCCAAGTGCCGGTCAGGTTGGAGACGATGGGAATGCGGGGCGCCGAAAGTGGTGTGGCCTTGAGGTACGCTTCGAAACGTTCGAGGATTGGTGCGAGCATCCGCGAATGGGCCGCGATGTCGATGGGGATGCGGCTCACGTCGATGTCATCGGCCGCAAGGGTTTCGCGGAAAGCTTCGAGTGCCGAATTTGATCCCGAGACGACGCAGAGCTCCGGCGCGTTGACCGAGGCGAGGTCGAGATCGTCAGGGAGGCGCTGTTTCAGGGCATCGGCCGCGATCGCGACGCTCAACATCCCGCCCGGGGGGACCTCTTCGAACAGCTCGCCGCGAAGACGGACGAGGTTTACTGCGCGCTCATAGCTGAGGACGCCCGCGATGCAAGCGGCAGCGTTCTCGCCCATGGAATGGCCGATCAGCGCGGTGGGCTTCACGCCCCAGCTCATCCAAAGACGTGCTATCGCCACCTCAACGATGAGGATCGCGGGGAGCTGCAGGGACGGCCGCAGAAAGCGTTCCGCTGCTTCGGGCGCGGCTCTTTCGTTTGCGAGCCAGATCTCTCGGATCTCCTGGCTGGCGGCCGCTGGGAGATAGGAAAGTCCTTCATCTACGATCCGGCGGAAGGCGGCCTCGTCCCTGTAGAGGGCGCGGGCCATGTGCGGATACTGAGCCCCGCCGCCCGGGAACAGGAAAACGGCATTCGCCGTGCCCTCAACCTGCATATGTGTGAACACGCGATGCGTGTCCGGCTCGGCGAGGATGCCGATTGCGTCGGCGCGGTCGGCAACGGCGACGACGCGCCGTTGCTCAAAGTGGCGCCGCCCGTCGAGCAGGGTATGCGCTACGTCCTGGAGTAGCACATCCGGGTTTGCGCCGAGGTGTTGGGCGAGCCGCCGCCCGCCGTCGTCGAGCGCTTTACGGTTCTTGGCGGTGAGGACCAGAACGTGCGGGCCGGTTTCGGCACGCGCTTCTGCTGTTTTGGGCGGTGGCGGCTCCTCGACAATAACATGGGCGTTGGTGCCGCCGACGCCGAGCGAGTTGACGGCGGCGCGTCGCGGTGTCGATCCGGACGGCCAAGCCGTCAGCCGGTCGGCAACCACGAACGGGCTCGTTGCAAAGGGGATCGCCGGATTGGGTTTTTCGAAGCCGAGCGTGGGTGGGATTTCGCCGTTCTTTACGGCGAGCACCGCCTTGATCAGGCTCGCGACACCTGCGGCCGTATCGAGATGGCCGATGTTGGATTTCACCGATCCGACGCGGCAGAAGCCCTTTTTGTCGGTGGTTTGACGGAACGCCTGCGTCAGCGCCTCGATCTCGATTGGATCTCCGAGATACGTGCCCGTGCCATGGCATTCCACGTAGCCAATCGAGTCCGCGTCGACGCCGGCTATTGCTTGTGCCTCGACAATGGCTTCCGCCTGGCCGGTGACGCTGGGCGCGAGGTAGCCCGCTTTGCTGGCCCCGTCGTTGTTGACGGCGCTGCCCTTGATGACCGCATGGATCGGATCGCCATCCGCAATCGCATCTGCAAGGCGGCGCAGCACGACGACGCCGGCGCCGCTCCCGAACACGGTACCGGATGCGCGATGGTCGAACGAACGGCAGTGACCGTCGGTCGAAAGGATCTCCCCTTCCTGGTAGACGTAGCCGCGCCGATGGGGCAACTCGATGGTGACGCCGCCCGCGAGCGCCATCTCGCACTCGCCGTTAAGAAGGCTCTGGCAGGCTTGGTGGACCGCCACGAGCGAGGTCGAGCAGGCCGTCTGCACGTTGACGCTCGGTCCGTGCAGGTCGAACAGATAAGAGGCTCGTGTCGCGAGGAAGTCTTTGTCGTTACCCGTATGGCGGAGAAGAAAAAGCCCGACGTTTTCAACGAGCGAGCGGTGGCTGAGAACGTTGAAATAGAAATAGCTTCCCATCCCGCAGCCCGCGAATACGCCGACGGGTCCGTTGATGCGTGCAGGCGGACGCGTGGAGTCCTCCAACGCTTCCCACGCGCATTCGAGAAACTGCCGGTGCTGCGGATCCATGATCGCCGCTTCCTTCGGGCTGAATCCGAAGAATTCGGCATCGAACTCCGCGAAGCCCGGAAGATCTGCCGTGCGCGGCACGTAGTTTTTTTGGCGGATCTTATCGGGATTTTCCCCGGCTTCGATGAGTTGCTCGGGTGTGCGGCTCTCGATCGATTCCACGCCACTGCGAAGGTTCTGCCAGTAATCTGCGACAGAATTCGCGCCGGGGACGCGCAACGCCATCCCGATTATGGCGATGTCGCTCTGCGACACGCTGCTGCCGCTGTCAGACATCTCGGTCGTGTCTCCAGTCCCTCTGTGGTCGAGAGTGCGAGTTGGCAAATGTATAGCGCGTGGGCGCAGTCGCGGTCTCGACGATAGGCGGGCGGTTGGCCGCTGCGCGGACGCCCGCGTTTGCGGCAGTTCGAACAAGCCCACCCACGGCGTCCGCTCTGCTCCGCCGCGTTCGATTAATCTTCAGCCTATGCGATTGCGGACGATCCGAAAACGTAAAAGTCATGGGCTCGCTGGATCGGCAAAGCATAGGGTAAATGTGGCATCTAAAAACGTGGACGAAAGTCTTGCCTGCCCCTTAAGACGGGAAGCTGGGGTGTCGATGTTGGCGACAATTTTGTCGTGCTCGTTTTACCGCGCCGATACCGGTAAAGAATGAAACACGTTGTTCTTGGAACCGTGACGGGCGCATGCTAGCTAGCATAAACTGAGTTTAAGGGATGTTTCAGCGTGCGTGCCGAGCCCTTTTGTGTTGAAGGCGTGAGCGTACAGACACTGTCGTTGAAAGAGGCGTCGTGTCGCATTTGTGACGATGTTGCTTCCGGCAAGTCGTTCTCGGTCTTCACGCTCAATCTCGACCATGTCGTCAAGCTTCGTGCAAACCCGGCTTTCCGGGCCGTGTACGAGCGCGCGGGTATCGTGCTTGCCGATGGTTTTCCGATTGTTCTCGCCGGACGCCTGCAGGGGCGGTGCCTTTCGCGGACGACGGGTGCAGATCTCATTGTGCCGCTCTGTGAAGAGGCCAGCCGCCGGGGTTTGCCTGTGTTCCTGCTCGGCTCGACGTCGCGTTCGCTGGCTGGTGCGGAACGCCACCTTACGAACTTGATCTCCAATCTCGACGTGGCAGGAACATATGCGCCGGATCAGGGTTTCGCGGCGCATTCCGAGCAGGCCGATGAGGCGATAGAGGCCATTCGCAAATCCGGCGCACGCATATGTTTTATTGCGCTGGGCGCTCCTAAGCAGGAAATTTTTGCTGACCGCTGCGCACGGGAAATAGAAGGAGTTTCCTTCCTGTGCATCGGCGCGGGCCTCGATTTTCTCGCCGGGCACCAGAAGCGGGCACCCAAAGTTTTTCAGGTCACGGGGCTCGAGTGGCTCTGGCGGATGCTTCTGAACCCTGGGCGTCTCGCCCGGCGCTACGCTGAGTGCCTCGCCGTATTGCCGAGTGTCCTTCTCGATAGCCTATCGCGGCGGTCGGCGCAGGCTGGCCGTTGAGGGACCGACGTGGCGCGCAGAGCGCTTGTTTGGTATTGCGGTTGGATCGTCCGCCTTTTTTCCGTGGGGGCCTGAGGCGCGTGAGGAAGCTTACCGCGTCTCATCGGCACTGCGATTGTAGATGTCTTCGCTTCGGATGATGTCATCCTCGCCGAGATAGGTGCCGATTTGCACCTCGATCAGTTCAAGCGGCACCTTTCCCGGATTTTCAAGTCGGTGCCATTGCGTGGCGACAATGTACACGCTCTCGTTTTCACTCACGAGTTTCTCGCTACCATTGACGGTGACGCGAGCGGTGCCTTTGACCACGACCCAGTGCTCAGACCGATGGTGGTGCATCTGGAGCGAGAGAACGCCTCCTGCCACCACGTGTAGCAGCTTGACCTGAAAACGGGGACCTACGCTCAGAGTTTCGAAGAATCCCCATGGGCGGTGGTTCCGAACATGATGCTCATGTTCCTTACGTCCTGACGCCTTGAGCTTTGCGACAATGATCGCGACGTCCTGCGAGCGTGATTTATCTGCGACGAGCAAGGCATCCTGCGCTTCAACGATGACGAGATCCTTGACCCCGATTGTCGAGACAAGTGCCTTCTCGCTGCGGATGTAACAGTTGGTTGAGTCTTCGACGAGCGCGTCGCCGTGCACGAAATTGCCGTTCTCGTCGCGGGGGGCCGCGTCCCAGAGGGAAGCCCACGATCCAAGATCGCTCCAGGATGTTGCCAACGGCAATACGACAGCCTTGTCGGTTTTCTCCATGACAGCGTGGTCGACGGAGATGCTGGGCGCTTTTGCGAAGGCCTCGGCGTCCAGGCGTAAAAAGCCGAGGTCTCTTGACGCCTTACTCAACGCCTGTCGTGCAGCATCGAGGACTGCGGGTTCATGCCGAGCGAGTTCCGCAAGGAAGCTTTCAGCCTTGAAGACAAAGATTCCACTGTTCCAGAGATAGCCGCCGTCGACATAACGCTCGGCTGTTGCGGAGTCGGGTTTTTCGACGAAGGTCTCGACTTCAAACGCATCGCCGTGGTCCTTGTCGGCTGCCTTGCCTTTTTTGATGTAGCCGTAGCCCGTGTGCGGGCCGGTCGGTTCGATTCCGAAGAGTACGAGGCTCCCTGTTGTCGCGATGTTCGCCGCCTGGCGGACGGCTTTGCGGAATGCATCGGTGTCCTCGATCAGGTGATCGGACGGCAGCACAACAAGCACCGCCTTGGGATTGCGCGCCGCTGTGATAAGGGCCGCGACCGCGATAGCGGGTGCTGTATTGCGCGCTGAGGGTTCCAGTACGATGTCGTCGAGCGTGGCGCCGGCTTGAGATGCTTGCTCGCGCACGAGGAACCTGTGGGCGTTATTGCATATGACAACTGGCGCCGAAAAATCTTCTGCTGCGACGCGGGTGAGTGTCGCGCTTAAGAGTGCTGCCGGCTTGCCGTTGAGCCCGGGAACAAATTGCTTTGGGTATAGCGCCCTAGACAATGGCCAAAGCCTTGTTCCTGAGCCTCCGGACAGAATGACTGGAACAATTTCGACAAGGTCAGAAGTGTTAGCGTTCATGGTGAGCCGCAGCACGAGATTCTAGGTGGGATTATATAACATTCTTATAGCGGAAAAATTATCTGGAGGGCAGTGTTTTAAGGGTACGAGCTTGATCTCGTTCGTTGATTATGCCGCCCTGGCATTTTCCGCCTCGTTCGCTCATAGCGGTCGCGTTGCCCGTTGAGCATCTCGCCAGCTCGATTGGCGTAGCCCATTGTTTTCCGTGGCTGTCACCTTGTCCTCCGCAAATGACCATCCGGAATTTTCCGCAGTGGACAACTATGGACCAATTTGCACTCGTGTACTCGGCCGTCTGCTCTGACGAACGCATGCGAATGCAATTCCATTGCTACCCTATTATCGGACGCAATGCGTCGGTAATTCCTGAAAACAGAGCGACGAAGTTAAGCGAAACAAATTCTCATTGATGGCGATGGGCGCTGTATCGGACGTTGACGCATCGGTGAATTTGAGCCCAGGCTCGCGACTGCGGTCCGATGGCCCGTTGACCGCGGGCGAGATTTCGTGGTGCCGAGCGAATGACATTGTGCTCGCATATTGCCCGATTCAGTATGGTCTCGTGCCCGTCGATTGCATCGACGACATGCAGGTGTCGCAATCCTCTCATGCTCGATCGGCCCAGTCTCCGCGCTTCGCGTCTGGCCGGCTCGTTTTCCGCCGGTGGGGCGCATCGGATGCCGAGACGTTTGCCAATCTTCTTGGAAACGAGCGAGTTTGGCGATACCTGCCTGATCCGTTTCCCGGCGAGATTGACCGCCGCGCCGCGGAAGATCTGATTGCGCTTTCGAACGAGGCCGAGCATCACGACGTATATGCGGTTGAGGATGAAGCCGCCGTTGTCGGGCAGGCGCGCTTGCTTTTCGATGTGAACTCCCTCTCACGCGATGCGGCCGAAATCAGCTACTGGTTGGGAGATCGCTACTGGGGACAGGGGCGAGGAACTGCGATTGTTGCCTCCTTTGTCCGCGAAAGTTTCTCTCGCTGGCCGGAGCTGCGTACGATTGTGGCTCGCGTTCACAAAGACAATCAGGGATCGGCGCGGGTTCTGATAAAATCAGGTTTTCGACCCGATCGCGCAACGCTGACAGATCTGTGGCAGCTCTATTATTGCGCGCGTCCCTCTGGGAACTGACACACACGGTCCGCATCCGCTTCTTCTTCAAATCGCATTTTTATCCTACTGGTCGCGGCTCGGTCGGCCATACTTTTTGCCGCTTCTCCAGCGCAAGCCCGGCTATTTACTGTGGCGGAATCTGTTGCTGCGAGAGCGGCTGCTGATCGTTGAGGAGGTATGCGATAGCCGAAAGGATCGTCGCGTTCGTGTTAACGTCGATGCTCGTCGGCACCTTTCCGGACGTTTCATAGATCCCAGCGTGGTAGCCGAATTTTTCGGCACGGGCCTTTTCCCGAACTGCCGTCCATAGCTCTCGGGTGTAGTCGCTCGGATACGTTGCAAACCAGAGGAACGCAGCTTTGGCGCTCACCATGCGGAACTTTTCGGCGAACTCCGGCGTCGCCCATTTCGGGTCCGTGATCCACGGATAGACCGTCCATGCTGTGTCATTGTTTCGCGAGAGATCGTAGCCCTGATAGGTGAACCAGGGCTCTTCGTCGATTGGGCCTTCGGAGACCGACGTTAGCTGTCCGGTTTCGGCGAAGCGCTTCTTCTGAGCCGCGCCGAGCGTCTCGGCGATCACGCGCCCATATGGCGAACCCCCGAGTTCGACGATCTCGTTAAGGCTGGGTTCGCTCGAAATCGGGCCGATCGAGCTAAGTTCTTCAATGAAGCGTGCGCGTGCAGCTTCGTTCGCATCCGGCGATGCGCCCGCATAAACTGGTGCGTGAGCAATGTCCCAAAGACGGTAGCCGTGGGAAACATAATAGCGATAGACGTTGGATCGCGCCGGGTTGAGTTTTCCGCCCTTGATGTCCTGCAGTGCGCCGTCCGACACCGTTGCGCTGATGTTCCACTTTTTCATCAGCGCTTCAGCTTTGTACTTTCCGCCAGTGGCGCGGTCGAGAACGTGGAGCGCAACGAACAGCCGTCCGGTATCGGTTGCGTCGTAGCCGCCTTCGATTGAGCGGCCAGTGTTCGAGTTCGAACGGAAATTCGGAAGCTTCGCGCCCTTATATGTCGTGGTCGCCCGATCGAGAAACTTCATGATGCCTGTGATGCGGCGGTCGAACTCGCGCTGGTCGATGATGCCGATCGATCGCGCTGATATCGTTGCGAGGATGATCGATCCTGTGTCCCACATGGTCGCAATGTCGTAGGAGCCATAGCTCGCGCCTTGCCGCCAAACGTTGATCGAGGGCATGCCAGCAAAACGGCCTGTGACACGCTCGAAGTATGACCAAGCGTGTCGCGCGTCGCTCATCAACTTCTCGCGCATATCGGCATCCATGACGACCGGGCTTTCTGTGGCCTCGTATGGCTTGGCCTGCGGCTGGCCGGCATTGACCAACAGGAAAAAGGGTACCGTCACGGCTGCGAGGAGGACGCGGCTAAGGGAGGTCGTCATACACACTCTCACTCGGTCAACGACTGTCCCAAGTTGAACCCGGTGGGACAATCGGAGTTACAAAGCTACGTCTGGCGCAAAGCGGAAAACGGTGTTTTCGCGGCGATGCGGCCGGGCGTGATGAGGACGCTGCACAACCCATGCCAGCTCCACAGCGAAACCTGTGGGCAACGCGGCGACGTTAAGGTAAATTCCGACCGCTTTTTGAGGACGTCTTCTATTCTCCTGATCTCGGCTCAACTCTGGATATGGCATTTCAGCGGTGACTGCGCTTTCTGGATGTTCCCTCGCCAATTCGCGATCCTCCCTCGGATCGCCGGGCCGCGCTGCAAACCGCTCATGCTCGTTTGCCGGCATTTCTCTTAGCTTGGTCGTTGCGGCGGCGGGCCTCTTGGTCGCGCCCGCAGCCGGAGCTGAGCCTTATTCCCGCGCGGTGTCGGATGCGTATGCGTTCGGCTTTGTGTCTGCGGCTCTCACCATATGTGACGGCGTGGGGACCGAGTTCACTGACGTACTCTCCGTCTCGAGTGATCCGAACGGGCGCGTACCGCACGAGGTCGCGCAAGGCTTTTCGGCGTTCGCCGTTGCCCTTGATACAAGCGGTGCCGCGGAGGCGTGCGTCAGCGCGCGTCACATGGTCGGTCCACGTAGATAATCGTAGCCATCGCTGACCTCACGGGCTCGTGCGCCACACCTCGCCTTGGCGAACGCACTTCTTTGCCAGTGGCAACATCCACCTTCGTTAATGGTATATGAACCGCCGGCTCGTAATCGGCCAGCTCTCAACGATACACTCGTTAATGCATCATCAACTTTTGCCGTCCTCGCCGTCGGGAAGTGACCGACCGATCGATTCCGGCAGTGCATCGAGTGTTTCATGCGTGAGCCAGGCCGGCGGCCAGTTTTTTTCGATCCTCGCGGTCGTCGAAGAGGCGCGTTCCGAGTGATCCTCGGTTTGCTCGCAGTTTCCGTGTGCATCGTGATGGCGTGCATGGCCTTCAGCTTGGTGCGCACGCCGTCTCTCCCCGCGTTCGAGCGCGTTTTCGAAAAGACGCCGATCTCCGCCGGCTTACTTCCAATCACGTGGCAGGACGTCACGGACAAGCTGAATTTCGGCCATGCTCGTATTCCGAGTAACGAGCACGCCAAAGGCGTCAAGCGTTATGCGTTCTATAACAACTGGGATGAGAACGCCTTTCTTTCGCTGCGCTCGAACATCCAACATCTCGATGGGATTCTGCCCGAATGGCTGCATGTCGACGGCACACAAGGTGCAATCCGCCTGGATGACGCGCGCAAACAATCGACAGCGCGCCTCTGGCTTCAGAAGAACACCAAAGAGTTCGAGATCATTCCGGTCTTGAACAACTACAATGTGCGGACCGGCCTTTGGGAAGGTGAGACCGTCACGCAATTGCTCGCGTCCGATACGGCCGTAGAAACGCTCATCGCAAACATCGTCAGCGAGATTGAGCTTCGGCGGTACCAGGGCATCGCTATCGATTTTAAGCGTATCGCAGACGAAAGCGTCGATCAGTTTTTAGCGTTCGTGAAGAAACTCAAAAAGCGGCTCGAAAGCATCGATAAATCGCTCTTCGTCACGCTGCCGGCGTACGAGCGGCGTTTCGATGTGTGGACACTCGCCGACAGCGCGGATCGACTGATCCTGCTCGCTTATGATCAGCATTGGGAGCAATCGGCGGCGGGTCCGTTGAGCGCGCAAGGCTGGTTCGAGGCTCAATTGGAGCACGCATTCAAACGCGTTGACGGGTCAAAGTTCATCGTGGCTCTCGGGTCTTACGCCATGGACTGGAGCCACAGCTCAACGCCTACGGCGCGCAGGATTTCGGTTTCCGACGCATGGGAGATACTCGGCGATTCCGGTGCGCAGTTCTGGTTCGAAGGTCAAAGCCTCAACGGCATGTTTTCCTACGTCTCCCCAGGAAACGTTTCGCATTCCGTGTGGATGCTCGACGGCGTGACCATGCACAATCAGGTCGCGTCCGCCTTGGCAATGGAGCCGTCGGCGCTGGCATTGTGGCGTCTCGGAACCGAAGAGCCTACGGTGTGGGCCAGCTTCGGAAAGGGGAAGGTTCCCACCGCTGCATCCGCGAGCGAGATCCGGAAGCTTCCGCCGAACGAGGCGATCTCTTATCGTGGCGACGGCGAGGTGCTCACGGTGATAGACCGTAACTCTCCCGGATTTCGTTCCATCGACTACAAAGCCCAGCACAATCTCATTACGTCTCAGCGCATTCAGGAATTGCCGAAATCGCTCACGATCACGCGATGGGGGCACAACAGAGACAAGCTCCTGGCGCTTACGTTCGACGATGGGCCTTCGTCTAATTACACGCCACGCATCTTGAAAATTTTGCGGGACAAAGGCGTCAAAGCGACGTTTTTCGTCGTGGGCGCGAATGCCGCGCTCGAGTCTTCCATCCTGCGCGATATCTACAACGACGGTCATGACATCGGGAATCATACTTTTACGCATCCCAACCTGTCGTCGATCGGAACAACGCAGCTTGATCTCGAACTCAACGCCACGCAGCGCGTGCTCGAGGCTAAGCTTGGCATTGGCACGCGCCTCTTCCGGCCGCCGTTTAACAAGGATGCGGAGCCTTCCACGCGTGATGAAGCACGTACGCTTATCAGTGCAGCCGCGCTCGGTTATATTTCGATCGGGCTTCAGATCGACCCGCTGGACTGGGAACGTCCCGGAACGCAGAAAATCGTGGAGCGCACGATCGAGTATGCCGAGACGCAGAGCGGCAACATCATTCTTCTCCACGATGCCGGTGGCGACCGAGAGCAGACCGTTGAAGCTCTGCCTGAGATCATCGATCGCTTGAGCGAGAAGGGTTACCGGTTCGTTGCGCTTCATGAGCTTCTCGGCATGTCTCGCGACGAGGTGATGCCGAGCCTCAACGACGCGACGCCGTACGTGCCCGGAATCAACAGCGTGGGTTTAAGTGCCGCGAGTACGCTCAACTGGACATTCTCGGTGTTGTTCTACGCGGCGATTGTCCTGGGCGTGATGCGCCTCATGGTCATCGTGGTGGCTGCCTGCATACAGAGCAAAACCGCTCAGCGAAGGAAGTGTCTCGATTGGCAACCCGCGTCGATCGCCATCATCGTACCTGCCTACAATGAAGCGGAGGTCATCACCGACTGCATTGCATCGTTGCTCAAATGCGAGGGTAACGTGTCCGAAATCATCGTTGTTGACGATGGTTCGACGGACAACACTTACGACGTGGCGTTGGATGCGTATGGGCAGCATCCGCGCGTGAAGGTTTACAGAAAATCGAACGGCGGAAAGGCGACGGCTCTCAACTTCGGGATCGAGATCGCGAGATCCGACATTATCATTGCCATCGATGCCGACACGAGGCTCGACAGTCGCGCCGTAAGCCTGTTGTCCCGCCATTTCGTGGACCCGAAGCTTGGTGCCGTTGCGGGCGCCGTCGAGGTTGGCAATGCGAAGAAGTTGATCACGCGTTTCCAGGCTATCGAATACGTGGTGAGCCAAAACCTGGATAGGCGGGCGCTCGAGGTCGCTAACGGTATTATCGTCGTTCCGGGCGCGATCGGTGCGTGGCGTCGTGATGCCGTTCGCCAAGTCGGTGGATACGAGGAGGATACGCTGGCCGAGGATGCCGACCTTACTCTTAAACTCCAGCGTGCGGGGTGGCATATCCTCTACGAACCTGCTGCGTTCGCCAGAACCGAGGCGCCCCAAACGCTCGGCCTCTTTCTACGCCAAAGGTTTCGCTGGATGTTCGGAATGCTGCAGGTTGCCTTCAAGCATATCGGCGCGTTGCGGGAGCGTGGCGCTTATGGCGTAAAATATTTCGTGCTGCCCAACATCCTGCTGTTCCAGTTCCTGTTCGCGCTGGTTTCTCCAATCGTCGACCTGCTGCTGCTGCTCAGCATAGGTGCCGACGTTTATCACTACCTTCAAAATGGAGTGGCCGCGGCCTCTCCGCGTACGCTCGCAATCCTGAGTTACTGGGCGATCTGGCACATTCTGGAATTCGCCGTTGCGGCTGTCGCCTACAAACTCGACGGGCGTCCGATCCCGATCGCGCTTTTCCCGATGCTTGCTCTGCAGCGCTTCTGCTACAGGCAGCTCATCTACTATGTGGCGATCAAGAGTGTGGCGGCAGCGATCCGCGGCCGTCTCGTAGGGTGGGATAAGCTGCCGCGGCAGGGACTGGGCGACGAATCAGTCGAGCGATCGATGCCGCATCGTTTGCAACAGAAAATATCCACGTGAACAACGTTTCAATGCAACACCAGATCGATCGTTTTGAGGTAGACTAGGGCATTACGTTTGTTCCGTTTCTCCGTGCTGCGTCGGCGGATCTCACTTTAATAGCCAGCAGGAGAAGTTATGAAAACACTATGTTATCGCGCATTGCTGACAGCGGTAGCGGCAGGCACAGTCTGTATTTCGACATCGGCCTCTTCGTTTGAACACCGGTCTTCCGGGCCAACCTCGACCGTTGTGTTTTCAGGCGTCGATTTTGCCAAAGATGCATTCGCTGCGCATGCTGGCGCCATCAAGGCTGTTAATGGAGATCTCGGGAAAGACGGCGTGATGCTTCGCGCTCTCGGTGTCTATGTCGACTACGAGTACGACACGGACTTCGGTGCAGGACCGTTGGGCATCGACGGCGAAGCCGGAATTTTCGACTTGATGATTGGCTATCAGTTCCTTCGTACGACCCACCGGCTGGGCATCTATGCGGGCGTCGAGTTTCAGGGTCACGAGCTGTCGCCCGACGATCCATTTAACGAGATCGACGGCAATGAGTGGGGCTTCAAGATCGCGGCCGATTATGAAACCGCGGCAAACAGCCCGCTCTACGTCGGCTTGATCGGCAGCTACTCCACAGCGTTCGATACCTACTGGACGCGTGCGCGCGTCGGCGCGCCGGTCGGACGGTTTGTGCTCGGTGTCGAAGGGTTGGCGCACGGGAACAATGGCTACGACGCGCAACGGCTCGGCGGGTTCGTCAATATCCCTCTCGGCATACATTATGGCCAGCTGTCGCTCTCGAGCGGCTATCAATGGGCGGATGAAGGCGGTGCATCGGGCAGCGGTGGCAGCAGCGGCGCATATGGGAGCGCGGGCATCAGTTTTTCATTCTGACGCGTGCATTCTGGCGCGTGATTGTAGATGGCCTGCCTTCTCGCGAAGGTGGGCCATTTTCCACTTCGATGTCGCTCGTCGCTGGATCAATTCTCATTTTATCCTGTGGTCCACGTGCCGGTTCGTTCCGGGGCTATCGTAACTCCCGTCTCAAGACCAAGACCTCGAGGGAGGATAGATCGATGGCCATTTATCAGAGCATGCAGCGGGTGCGTTTTTCCAGTCCCGACGACTACAAGAAATTCCAGATCATTTTCGCCGACGTTCGTCATCATCTGAAGAAACTGCCGGGCTTTTGCACCTGACGTGGTGGATCCATAACGACGACCCGTGCTGGTATAATGAAATCAGCCTATGGACCAGCTTCGACGCGCTCAAGGACTGGCACATGAACACCTACCACAAGCACGCGAAGGAGTGGGCTGTCCGCAGCGGTGCTATCATGGAGGACATCATCACGAACTTCGAGTTCCAGAACGCGCGATTGATCCGTGTGTGTCCCAACTGCGCGCACATCCAGGATAAGCCCTACGAGCTCAACAAGGAGCAGGAGGTGCTGAGCCAACCCTGTCCGAAATGCGAGTTCACGTTTCCGGTGATGCCGGAAACGAACAACAGCACGGCGGTGTTCAAAGACGTCGAGATGCCCCCGCAAGCGTTCTTGCCGAGGGAAGCCGCAACCGCTTCGTAATCCGCCCGGGACATCGGTTGCGGGCTCTGGAGAGTTCGGCAACCGACGTCCGATGATGGATGGGGTGGGCGGCTGCGCGGGAGCTGAGATTAACTCGATGCACGGAGAAGATGTTTTATGCGCCCGACCGCTTGGTGGATTTGCCCTTCGGTGAGCGGTGTGTAGCCCAACATCACGTCGCGTGGGCTCGCCGGCGCAAAGGATTTGCAGATCGGTGAGCCGAGGATAGGATAAATGCCGACGCCCGCGTCTTGGCATTTAACAGCGAGATCCCGCGCCGTGGGTTGATTTCGCGCGAGTGTCCACACGAGATGCATCCCGCCGTCCGCCCCGGAGATCCTCGTTTCGGGAAAAGCTTCAAGCAGACCGGAGATCAATGCGTCGCGCCTCGCCAGGTACTGGCGACGCATGACGACGAGATGCCTTTCGAACGCGCCCGATCGCATGAACTGCGCGATGACGGCCTGCGATAGTGTCGGCAGGCCGTTGCTCATAGTCGCCTTCATATCCCGCGCGGCACGGGCGAGATGCCGCGGGAATACGGCATAGCCGACGCGCAACCCTGGACCGATCGATTTCGAGAATGTCCCGAGATAGATGACGCGTCGTGAGTGATCCAATGCCGCCAGCGCAAAGAGCGGAGAAGAATTGTAGCGAAAATCGCTGTCGTAATCGTCTTCAACAACGTAGGCATCCGACTCGTAAATCCATGACAGCAGTTTTTTGCGCCGTTCGAGAGACATCGTTGCGCCGTAAGGAAACTGATGCGAGGGCGTGACGTAGACGAGCTTCGCATCCTTCGGCCAGTCGCCAACGGATATTCCCTCACGGTCGACCGGCGCGGGAATGAGCTTCATGCCGAACGTTTCGATCGCCGCTGCGGCGCCGTTGTAGCATGGGTCCTCGACAATAGCCTTGCCGTTCGGCTGGTTCAGGAGGCGGGCAACCAGGTTCAGGCCGTCCTGAGTTCCGGAGACGATGACGATCTGCTCGTCCGAGCAATCGATCCCGCGCGTGAGGCGGAGATGCTCGCAGAGTGCGAGTCGTAAGTTGCGATATCCTTGAGGATCGGGATAGTCGCTGATCACTCTGGCGTGTGCCGCGAAATTCTCGAACATGATGCGCTGCCAGGCTTTCTGAGGAAATAGCCTGTGGTCGGGCCGGCCGATGCCGAAATCGAGCTCCGAGCGCTGGTGTGCGGGAATGTAGAGATTTGGGCTGTTGCGCGTCGCGCAGGGCAGATGTGCCGGAGGACAAGTTTCTTCGCGGTGAGAGTTCGGCGCCCCTCCGCCGTCGACATGAATTGCCCGTATCGGATTTAGCGCGCTTACAAACGTCGCGGACGACTGTCTCGATTCCAGATATCCCTCGGCGATCAGTTTCTCGTAGGCGAGCATGATTGTCCGTCTCGCTACACCCAGTTGCTCGCTCAGTTCTCTGGAGGAGGGAACGCGCGTGCCGCTCGACAGGAGACCTCGATCGATCAAGTCGCGGATCTGAGCGACGATCTGAGCTTGGATAGGGGCGTCGGACGACCGGCTTACCGAGATCGGAAGTTGCATTCACTCGCATCCTAAAGGTGCGTTTCTTGTCGGCAGCATGCTCATGCCCAAAGCTGGTGGCAACCGCGTTCGAAGCAGAACGATGGGAAAATTTGGGCGTTGCCAGGATCTGTCGCCGGAAGCTGTCACGTATGTAAGATTTTTGCGGACTTCACGTAAGAAAGCGTGTCCCGCGCGCGTAGCGATACTTTCCGCTCCTGTGAGAGCGAGCTTCGAATGTCCGGATATCCCTGCATTTCTTTCGAACGCTGGGCGATCGAGGACGACCGAGCACCGGACCAATTGTTCTTTTCTCAAGTGGCTCACTTGTCGCAGCGTTCATTGGAGATAATCGAATGATTGCGCTCCGCAGCATTCGGTTCTCCATCGGGACACTGGGATGAAAGATCGGCATGACGATCACGAGTTCATAAACATCGTCATCAGCGACGAGACACATCGGAGGCTGACGGCACTGCCCATAGCCGTTCATGTCGAGAGCAACGCAGTCCCGAATGTGGATGGATCTGTCTCCATTCCGATCACGCACGCGCTTCTCTCCGAGCTTCAGTCCGTCGACGAGGATCCAGACACAGCGATTCAGCTTCTGTTGGGTGCAGGTCTTTGCGGATAGAAATGCGAGTAACACCGTCTCTTTGTTCCTGATGCCCTCATCTGTGACGGACCAATAAGCATGCCGCAAAAAAACAAAACGTAGAGACCACGAGGAACGCCATGACGAACAAGTTCATTGCGGACGCGGGAGAGCAACTGCCTCCTGTTGGAGGATCGCCCGAACGGCGCATGAAGCCTGTCGAGAAAGCTCCTAAAGCGAAGTCCCCATCGGCGTCGGTCTCCCGTCGGGATTTTCTGGGCACGGCGGCGA
>ENA-UOUJ01000187-UOUJ01000187.1-activated-sludge-metagenome-genome-assembly--contig:-NODE-187-length-51278-cov-5.775706_pt1 | contig 51278 bp, 39 predicted proteins | sample MGYA00249839_ERZ747224 | MGnify/ENA primary metagenome ERZ747224 (study PRJEB28782, sample SAMN03220277) | activated sludge metagenome | biome: wastewater; feature: sewage sludge; material...
TTTTCTAATATTAACTGTGTACCATTTAGCAGAACGCCTTCGATGTTTGAAATGAAGTGCTCTATAAACTGTTTCTCTTCGCTTACCCTTTCAGAGTGCTTGAAGATGTCCGCGCCTTTGGTTTGGGTAATAATCCAATTCTTGGCTTGGTCAATTAAAACTTTAATCTCCTGTTCATCACTACTTACGCCAACAGTTTTCAATTCCTTGAATTTTCCTTTCTTCTTTTCAACAATCACCACACTTGTCGTTCCTGAACGATTCTTTTTTTTATGCACAAACATTCTCAAAAATAGCTCATTTAGCTGTTTGCGTCACCCAAAATGGTGACGCAAAAAATATAATATACTGAAATACAGATAGTTATAAAATACAGCAAAAAATAGTGTCAAAGTCAGGAAAAAGCCTCTGAGAATCAGAAGCTTTCTGTGGTGTGGGCTCCGATCTGCATCAGAGCGACCCAAGGATTTGCCCAGAAACGAAAAAAGCCTCTGAACAATCAGAAGCTTTCTGTGGTGTGGTGGTGTGGGGCGGGATCGAACCGCCGACACAAGGATTTTCAGTCCTTTGCTCTACCGACTGAGCTACCGCACCATTTTTTCAACACTTTCCCTTTCGGGGCAGCAAAAATAGAGGTTTTTTTGATAATTCCGAAATCAAAGTTCAAAAATCTTAAATTTCTTTTACATTCCGTATTGGCTAAGGAATTTAATTCTCATAATCTTTAATTGTTCTAAGCTGAAATCAAACTCAGACAATTCACTCTGTGCCACTTCTAATGAGGATGTTTCGCAACTTTTGAAATAGTCAATAATTTCTTCCTGATCGTCATCGTCCAGCATTTCGTCGATGGCATAGCTTAGATTCAGTTTGGTACCGCTTGCGGCAATTGTTTCCATTTCTTCCAGCAACTCATTGATTGTCCAGTCTTTATTCTTGGCAATCACTTCCAGCGGAATTTTCTTATCTGTCTGTTGAATAATATACACCTTATTGCCGCTTTTGTTTATTACGCTCTTCATCACAAAATCATCAGGACGCTCAATATCATTATCCTCCACATATTTTGCTATCAATTCAACAAAGGGTTTGCCAAACTTTATGGCTTTTCCTTTGCTCACGCCCTGACATTTTTCCAGCTCCTCCAACGTAGTTGGATAAAGTATGGCCATGTCTAACAATGAGTTTTCGAGGAAGATTACAAAAGGCGGCAGGTTTTTCTTTTTCGCTTCCTTTTGCCTCAGTTCTTTCAGCATGTCAAACAGCCGCTGGTCGGTAGCTGCTCCACCAACAGCGTCTTTGCCTTCATCATCATCTCCCTGAGCTTCCTCAAACTTATTATTGAGTATTACTTTGAAAGATTTGGGTTTCTTCAGATATTCAAGGCTTTTTGCTGTAAACTTCAAAACGCCATACTCCTCAATGTCTTTCTTCAAAAGACCCTCCAGAAGCATGTGCCGGATGAGCGAGTTCCAGAAATGCGCATCCTTATCTTTACCAATACCAAAAGTTTTGAAATTTTCGTGCCTGAACATTTTTACCTGCGGCGTTAGTTTGCCTATCAAAATATTCACCGCATATTCGGTAGCAAATCTCTCATCTAATTCTTTTACAACCTGCAATACCTGTACCACCTGTTCTTTGGCTTCAATCTTTTCTTTAGGATGCAGGCAGTTATCGCAGTTGCCGCAATTATCATTGGAATACACCTCGCCAAAATAGGTAAGAATTACCTTGCGCCGACACACGCCGCTCTCGGCATACGCCACCGTTTCATTGATCAGTTGAGCATTGATTTCTCTTTCGGTAAGTGGTTTGTCCCTCATCAGGTGTTCCAGCTTGCTCACATCTTTGTGCGAGTAGTATAGCAAGCACTTTCCTTCCAGCCCATCGCGCCCGGCACGCCCGGCTTCCTGATAATAGTTTTCAATAGATTTGGGTATATTATAATGAATCACAAAACGGATATCGGGTTTGTCTATTCCCATACCAAAAGCAATGGTGGCCACAATTACCTGTACGTCTTCATTCAAAAACTTATCCTGCCGTTCGGTACGCAATTTACTGTCGAGTCCGGCATGATAAGCCACAGCTACAATACCATTAGCCATTAGAATATCGGCCAGTTCTTCGGTTGTTTTTCGGTTGAGTGTATAAATAATACCGCTCTTTTTTTGCATTGATTTGATAAATCGCACGATGCTTTCATCCGTTTGCCCCTTTTTGATTTTCGGCACAATTTCATAATATAGATTAGGGCGATTAAAGGATGAAATATAAATAACCGGATCTCTCAGTCCCAGATTTTTTACGATATCGCTCTGCACTTTGGGTGTAGCAGTAGCTGTAAGCGCAATAACAGGAATCTTTTCGTTTATCTGGTCCATCATTTCGCGTAACCGTCGATACTCCGGCCTGAAGTCGTGCCCCCACTCGCTGATGCAGTGTGCCTCGTCCACAGCAAAGAAAGAAATATTCAGATCACTGAAAAACGAAAGATTTTCCTGTTTTGTAAGGGTTTCGGGCGCTACATACAGTAGTTTTGTTTTTCCGGTGATTAAGTCATCATGAACTTCACGAATTTCCTTTTTCGATAAGGTAGAATTAAGAAAGTGAGCTACTTCATCGTTACTGTTATAGCCCCTTACCAGGTCCACCTGGTTTTTCATAAGCGCTATCAGAGGCGATACAATGATGGCTACACCGTCCAGAACCAGTCCCGGCAATTGATAACAAAGGCTTTTGCCACCTCCTGTGGGCATAATGACAAATGTATCCCTGCCGGACAGGAGTGATTCTATAATTTGTTCCTGATTTTCTTTGAAGCCCGAAAATCCGAAGTTTTTTACAAGTTCGTCTTCAAGATTGAATTTATGAACCGGTTTTTGTTCGCTTGTCGTATTTTTCTTCTTAGCAGAAGTTTGTTTTTTTGTCGCTTTTGCCGTCATTATATGATTGTCTCAGTTTTTATCAAGTAAATTGTTTTAAAAGTTACGCCTAATTTTCACAATAAAAAAATAATATTTTTTTAGAGGGTATCGAATATACGAAATCCTGAGTTATTGCACGATCTTAAAAAGTTAAATTTTTATTATCTCCAAAAACAAACAGAATCAATATTTTTGCCAATAAGTACACTATCTGATGATTGAAACCGAAAATATTCTCAATATTGCCAAAAGAACGATTGAATTGGAGGCCGATGCCATTGCTTCACTTGTGTTGACTAAAGACTTTGAAAAAGCTGTTTTAACCATAAATAACAGTTTGGGCAGGGTAGTAGTGAGCGGAATAGGAAAAAGCGCTTTGGTTGCCCAAAAAATAGTGGGAACCTTTAATTCCACCGGAACGCCATCTATCTTTATGCACGCTGCGGATGCGCTTCATGGCGACCTGGGCATCGTGCAGGAAGGTGATGTGGTAATTATTTTGAGCAAAAGTGGTAACAGCCCCGAAATCAAAGCGTTAGTACCATTAATTAAGAATTTTGGCAATATCCTTATAGCTATTGCAGGGAATACCAATTCTTATCTGGCGCATCATTCAGATCTTGTGCTGGATACTACCGTTAGTCAGGAGGCCTGCCCCAATAATCTGGCGCCTACGGCCAGCACTACTGCCCAGATGGTTATGGGCGATGCGCTGGCGGTTTGTTTAATGCAATTAAAAGGGTTTAAAGATGCTGATTTTGCAAAATTTCATCCCGGAGGAACATTAGGCAAAAAGTTATACCTGCGGGTTGCAGATATCTATGTAGAAAACGAAAAGCCTTTTGTATATGCTCACAATTCGCTGAAGGAAGTGATTGTGGAAATCACCAAAAAACGGTTGGGCGTGGCAGCAGTGATAAATGAAGACAATGAACTCATTGGCATCATTACCGATGGAGACCTGAGGCGTATGCTTGAAAAAAACAGTGATATTGAAAACTTTTCGGCAGCCGACATTATGACCCGAAGCCCCAAAACGATTGAGGCAGGTGAATTGGCGGTGAGCGCATTGGACATCATGCGAAAAAGCTCGATTACGCAATTGGTGGTAATAGAAGGTAAAAAATATTTAGGAATCATTCATATACACGATTTATTAAAGGAAGGATTAATTTAAAAAATAATGGAGAGCAATCAGTACATAGCAATAATGGCAGGCGGTGTGGGCAGCCGGTTCTGGCCCAAAAGCAGAACGGCCTATCCCAAACAGTTTCTGGATATTCTGGGTACCGGAAAAACACTAATCCAATCCACTTTTGAGCGGTACAATAAGGTGGTGCCTGCCAAAAATATTTATGTGGTTACCTCAAAAGACTATCTGGATATTGTAAAACAACAGCTTCCACAGATACCTGTTGAAAATATTGTGGCCGAACCATTTAGAAAAAATACGGCTCCCTGTATTGCCTATATTGCCTTCAAAATTCATGAAATCAATCCCGACTCGGTGATGATTGCAGCGCCGGCCGACAACCTCATCAGAGATGAAGAGAAGTTTTTTGAAGTGTTGAAAAACGGATTAGAATTTGTAAAACATATTGATGCCCTTGTTACAATTGGCATTAAACCCACCCATCCGAATACCGGTTATGGTTATATTCAGCACGACCACTCCGAGGTAGCGCCGGGTATTTATAAGGTAAAAACTTTTACCGAAAAACCGAACCTTGAATTAGCAAAAGTTTTTTTGAAAAGTGGCGACTTTCTTTGGAACTCCGGTATCTTCACCTGGAGGAGCAAAACCATTTTGGCTGCATTTGAAAAACTGTTACCCGAAATTCATGACCTGTTTATTGGTGAAAAAGAAAAACTGAATACGCCTCAGGAAAAAGAGATCATTGAAGATATTTATGCCAAATGCCCGAGTATTTCGATTGATTTTGGCGTTATGGAAAAGGCCTCCAATGTATATGTGTTACCATCGTCGTTCTACTGGAGCGACCTTGGCACCTGGACCAGCGCTTACGAAAATATGGGTAAGGATTATTTTGGCAATGCCGTGGTGGGTAGCGATGTGATGGTTTTTGATACACAAAACTGTATGGTTCATGTACCCGATAAAAAATTAGTATTGCTTCAGGGGCTGGAGGATTATATAGTGGTAGATACCGACGATGTACTGATGATTTGCAAAAAAGATAAAGAGCAGGAAATTAAAAATTTTGTGGCTGAGGTAAAACGAAACAAAGACGAAAAGTATTTGTAATCAAATTGTATTGACATTTTTTAAAATGATTTTATGCTGCAAAATATTCCGATACAAAATATAATGTTTTTGGATGTGGAGACGGTTCCTCAGCAATTTTCTTTTGATCGGTTGGCCGAAGATTGGAAAGAATTGTGGACCCGAAAGGCCGCTTCACTGATTAAAAGCAGAGAAGAAGAAACCGTAGAAAGCATTTACGAGCGTGCCGGTATTTATGCCGAGTTTGGAAAAATCGTTTGTATCAGTTGCGGTATTGTTACCGGTAGCGAAAATAACAGAGGAATGATTCTTAAATCATTTGCAGGAGATGATGAAAAGGAAATATTGAGCGCATTTTCAGAAATGATAACCAAATGGACTGCCAATGAACAGAAGTTTCTGTGTGCCCACAACGGCAAGGAGTTTGACTTTCCATATATTTGTAGGCGACTGATAATCAATGGGTTGCCAATACCATTGGTATTAAACTTAGCCGGCAAAAAGCCCTGGGAAATCAATCACCTGGACACCATGGAATTGTGGAAATTTGGCGATTATAAAAGCTATACCTCCCTCAACCTGCTGGCCCATGTATTGGGTGTACCTACGCCCAAAGACGACATTGATGGCAGCATGGTAGCCGAAGTGTATTACAAAGAAAAAAATATTGACCGTATTATCACCTATTGTCAGAAGGATGTGATAACAGTAGCTCAGATTTTTTTGAGAATGTGTGGAGAAGAGTTGATAAAAGAAGAAAAAATTGAAATCAAATAGATAAACCGTTTGCGCTAAACAGGCGTCCATTTATTGTTTACCTTTGAAAACGGAACATATAATCCTCTTCATTCATTTTTTTAAAAATTATCTCTATGCTGTTTTTAAAAAGGACTACCTGTCTGGCCATGTTTTTTCTGCCTCTATTTGTAAATGCTCAAATTACTGATCAATACAAAGGTGGCTCCACAAAAAGAACCACTAATACCAAAGCAGATGCAGTGCTGAATTTTCCTGCATTATCGAAGAAAATATACAAACAGGGCTGGATAGATTTTAATAAAGACGGTGTTAAGGATATTTTTGAAGATCCGCTGCAACCGATAGCCGCCCGTGTTCGGGATCTGTTGCAAAAAATGACGCTTGATGAAAAAGCAAATCAGCTTGCTACGGTTTATGGCTATGGCGCCGTACTGAAAGACAGACTGCCCATGCCGTGGTGGAAAGACAGCATCTGGAAATATGGCATTGCCAATATTGATGAGCAACTCACCGGTTTGCGAACCGATACAATGTTTGCTTATCCCTACTCCGACCACACAAAAGCAATCAACATCATTCAACGCTGGTTTATCGAAAATACCAGATTAGGAATTCCGGTGGATTTCACCACCGAAGGAATCAGAGGCCTTAATCACATGAAGGCAACTTATTATCCGTCTCAACTCGCTCAGGCATGCACCTTCAATTATGATCTGGTACATCAGATCGGACGGGTTACCGGCAGAGAAGCTAAGGCTTTGGGATACACAAATGTATATTCACCGATTCTTGATGTGGCACTGGATCCGCGCTGGGGTCGCATTGAAGAAACTTATGGAAGCGATCCGTTTTTAGTGGGTTCACTGGGTGTTGCCAATGCCAGCGGTTTGCAATCTCAGGGAATAGCTTCCACAGCCAAGCACTTTGCCGTTTATGGAATTCCGCTTGCAGGGAGCGATGGCGGAGTGCGCACCCACCCGATGATCGCTCCGCGGGAAATGATGGCCAAATTGCTGGAACCATTCAGAATGGTGATTGAGCAGGCGGGCATAATGGGTGTAATGGTTTCTTACAATGATTATGATGGTACCCCAATTATGGCCAGCAAATACTTCCTAACCGATCTGCTTCGCAAACGGTTTGGATTTAAAGGATACACCGTGAGCGACAGCCATGCTTATGAAGATCTGTATGAAAAATATTTTGTTACAGACAATATGGTAGATGCTGCAGCGCTTACCATCAATGCCGGACTGAATGTGAAAACGGCTTTCAATTCGCCTACACCGTTTATCAACGCTGTGAAAGAAGCGGTAAGTCAGGGAAAAAATTAACCAGGCCATGCTCGATGAGAGAGTGGGCGAAGTGTTGAGCGTAAAATTCAGGCTGAAACTGTTTGATGAACCTTATGTTTTAAATCCCAAAGCTACTGAGATTGTTCACAATCAGGAAGCAGTCAGCCTGGCATTAGATGCAGCACATCAAACAGTTGTTTTGTTGAAAAATCAGAACAATCTTTTACCCTTAAAAGATTTAGCGGGTAAAAAAGTGGCGATCATCGGCCCCAATGCAAAAGAAAAGAAAAGCCTATTGAGCAGGTATGGCCCTGTACATACAGATGCAGTAACTATTTTTGACGGATTATCGCAGGCGCTTACTGGTGCAGAAATACTATATGCCGAGGGTTGCAAACATACTGATCCTAAATTTCCCGAGAGTGATATCAGGGATTTCCCGCTGACTACTGCCGAAGAACAACTTTTGAACGAAGCAATAGGTGTGGCAGCTCAGGCAGACATCATCATTCTTTCAGTAGGCGATAATGCCAGAACGGTGGGTGAAAGCGCTTCTCGCTTAAGCCTGAAACTGCCCGGTCGCCAGGAATTTTTGATTGATAAAATGATGGATTTAAACAAGCCGGTAGTTTTAATCAATACCAGTGGTAGGCCAATGAGTTTTGTTTCGGCTGCCGAAAGAGTACCTGCGATCATTCAGAATTTTTATGCAGGCGAATTCAATGGTACTGCAGTGGCAGATGTGGTTACAGGTAAGTATAATCCTTCAGGCAGGATGCCGGTAGCAGTTTTGAAAACAGTAGGACAAACACCTCTTTCTTTCCCCATGTATCCTGCAGATGCCAAGAGTGGCAATGCAGCGGTAACCGGGTTTTTATATCCGTTTGGTCACGGTTTAAGTTATACTCAATTTGCATACAGCAATCTTCAGATTGATACGACAGGATTTGCAAAAACAAATCATTTGAAACTATCATTAAAAGTAAAAAATACCGGTAAGGTAAAGGGCAGGGAGGTAGTGCAGGTATATGTTAAGGACAACTTCAGCAGTTTTATTACTTATGCAAAAGAATTGTGTGGTTATACTCCGGTGCTATTAGAGCCCGGGGAAGAAAAAACAGTAGAATTGAAAGTAAGCAGACAAAGTCTTTCGCTGTTGAATGAAAAGTTAGAATGGATTATGGAACCCGGAACCTTTACCTTCTTCGCAGGTTCTTCATCCGAAGACATAAAGCTGAAGAGAACGGTCGTTTTTTAAGAAAGCGTTGGATAACCGAAATGATGTAAGTGAAAATAATGGCAAAAAATGATTAGGCATTAATCTAGCCCCGAGAGTACAAAAGGCGATTTTGAAAAAATAAATAGTTTTCCCTCAAATACGAATCCAATGTATTGATGCGTGTATTGTTGGTAAATCTTTTCCATTATTCAATATTTATTTTTGAGGCGGAACGCTAATAGGTTCACGTGAATTATGCTGGTTTTGTATATGAGTCCCTTCTCTGAATGTGTTTGACATAGTTTGGTTTGAAATAGACTTCCCATTTACGATATTGATAATTTTTATGGTTTTATTCATTAGTTCGCCATTCCTTCTAATAATTATTTTTACAGGGAGATATGAACCTTGTAGTGACTGTTTCAATTCCTCTAAACTGAGTCCGAATTCTTTATTAACTGCAATTACTTCGTCACTGGCTAATAACCCCGCCTTGTCAGCAGGTGATCCTTTTGGGATGTCTCCAATCAAAATGTTGCCATCTATTAAGTATAGTTCGATACCTGAGTAAGCATAGTCAAAGGGATCGGTGTAAAATTTATTGGGTTTTAGAAATATTTCTTTGTTTCGATAATTGATAATGCAATTAAAACGTCTGAAAATCTCATTACCGATAAGCCCTCCAAGGTTAGGATATGACAATAGATTATAAGTGTCATCGAAAATATTTACCGGAACATTTCTGAATTTGTAAGGGCCCAGTTTTAATTCCTTCATCACGGTAAGATACATTTCCACCTTGCCGCCAATTCCTTCTCCCTGTTTTAAATATTTCTTTCTTTTTGATTTCAGAAAGGCGCTGTCTTCGATATAATCCTGAGAAATGAGCGTTGAAAGACCGGCGCCAATATCTAAGAGATATCGAAAATCTTTGCGTTTGGCATCCTTCACCGAGGTCATTGAAAAGGGAATCAAATTTATTTGGGGATGAAGCAAATATCCGCCTTTTGGATATTTAATTGTGCCATTGGACCAAAAACTCAGTATCTTTTTTTCATAATCAATTTTTACAATATATCGGCTCAGTAAAGAATAACCGGCTATACCGTCTATTCGCTCTCCATATAATGCCGATAAAATTTCGTAATCTATCACATGAAAATTCAGGTTGCTCACTATTAGCTGATTGATAATCAGGGTTTTGTTGTTTATAAACCCCACTTTCCGAATCCCTCCAATACCTCTTACCAGACGTTCTGGTTCAGGAGGAGATAATCCCAGGTTAGCCACTGTGGTTGAGTCTAAAGAAATACCCCCACTTCCGCTATCGAGAATAAAATTTAATGAGTCTGGAAAATTTTCTAATAAAGCTTTAAAAACAATCACTCCACCTGTAAATTGTGTGAAAGGGATTTTGGTTATTTCCTTGCTTGGAGGGTCCATAAATGTTTCTTGCGATAGACATGGCATCACCGGTATGATTAAAAATACTATGGCTAATATAGTTTTCATAAGCTGTGGAACCTTGTATAAAATTAAATCATTTCACAATAATCTGGCAAAAGTTTTTTTCATAATCTCGTTCATTCTGCCTGTTGCCGCTGCTTTGAAAATTGGAGTTGGTTAGAGTTGTAAAAAGGACAGAAACAGAAAACCTGCCCAATACCGACTTGACATAATAAAATTCAAGTGAATTATTCTGATATTTTATTTCATCAATCGTTATTTAATTTTGGGCAAAAATATTTTTGTATTGTAAAATAAAAATAAAGTGAATCCATTTTTTCATAAATGTTAATTTCTTTTGTATAACAGAAAAAAGGCCGCTTCCTAATCAGAAACGGCCTTTTCATTTCATATTTCTGGCGTTTAACGCACCAGCTTCAATTCATTGATAATATTTTTGGCGCCGCCTAATTTGTCAATGCACCATAGTACATACCGTATGTCCACATTAATGGTGCGGTTGAAGGTTTTATCAAAAGCTAATTTGTGACTGAGCGCTTCATAATTACCGTCAAAAGCCAGACCGATCAATTCGCCCTTGTCGTTCAGCACCGGCGATCCGGAGTTGCCTCCGGTGATATCATTATTGGTGATGAAACCTACCACTAAGTCTTTTCTCACCGGATCGGCATACTGGCCGAAATCCTTTTTACGCAACAGTTCAATCTGTTTGGCAGTAAGGTCAAATTCATAATCGCCCGGTTTGTATTTTTCCAATACGCCTTTTGAGGTGGTCAGAAAATCGTAAAATACGCCATCGCGCGGGCTGTAAGACTGCACCGAACCGTAGCTGACCCTCATGGTAAAGGTGGCATCAGGATAAGTTTTTGCAGCTTGCGCAGGGTTCATTTCATGTTCTCCTTTGATGTACAACCGACCCAGATCATTATTCTTGGTTTCAAACTCCTGATACAGCGGCTCATATTCGGCATTGTATCTGGCCACAAATGCATCATAATGTCTGTATGCAGGATCATTATTAAAAGTGGTAACATCGGGGTTTGCGATAAATGTATTCCATTTGGCATCATTCAGAACGATGGTGTTGCCGAATACATCGGCAGCATATTTTTTGTAGGTATTATCATCATCCAATGGTCCGTATTTTTGCGCCAGCATCTCATAAAATCCTTTAGGCTGCTGGTTTTTGGCAATATTCTGATAAAACATTCTGGTAGCTGCCGCAAAGAATTTTTCATCCGAAGGTTTATCTTCACTCAATAAGAAAGAATTTCTCATCGCCGTTGCCCTTTCAAGTGTTTTTTTCAGATTTTCTTTAGATAGAGACGGATTATTTAAGGCGCTTCTCAGGCCGGAGAGCGCTTCCACAAATCCGATGAGCGGAGAAGCTTTAATTCCCTGAGAAATATACATTCTTTGTTTGGCAAAGGGCAGCCATTTGTCATAAGCCGCTTTCCATTCGCTAAAGATATTTTCAAACCCGGGTTTTCCTTTTGCCCAGGCAATAAATTTTTCCTCCGCAGCCTTCTTTTGTCCAAACACATCAAATTTCAATAGTTGCTTGGTTTCGCCGTCATAAAATTTCCAGTAGTTGGCAATGCCTGCGTAGCTGGAAGCCAGTTTTAGTTTGATGGCGGGGTCTTTTACCATTTCTTCTCTCATATATTTCAAACGAACATCACGAAGCTCCACCAATGATGGATTATTAATGTCGGTAGCCAGTTTGATTCCGTAGGATGATTCGTAGCGGTTGGTTCCGCCGGGATAACCCCAGATCATTGCAAAACTTCCTTCTTTTACGCCTTTGAGCGAAACCGGTAGGTACCATTTTGGTTTGAGCGGCACATTGTTTACATCGTAGTTGGCGGGTTTATTGTCTTTGCCGGCATATACCCTGAAGACAGAAAAATCACCCGTGTGGCGAGGCCATTCCCAGTTGTCGGAGTCGCCGCCAAACTTACCGATGTTTTCGGGAGGAGTGCCCACTAACCGCACGTCATTATACCTTTCATACACAAAAACCAGGTACTGATTTCCTTTGAAGATAGGGCTCACTCTGGCTTCAATGAATTTATCGGCATCGCTCATCCGTTTGCTGATGGCGCCCATCACTTCTCTCTGTTTGTCGGCTCTTTCTTTTCCGCTCAGGCCGGCCAAGGCATTGTTTACTTCATTACTTACATCCTCTATGCGTAGCAGAAATTGAACCGAAAGTCTGGTCTTTATTTCTTCACCCATGTTGCGGGCATAAAAACCATCTTTCAGGTAATTGTGTTCCACTGTACTGGCGCTGGCAATGGCATCGTAGCCGCAGTGGTGATTGGTGAAGATGAGGCCCTGAGGACTTACGATTTCGCCGGTACAGCCACCGCCAAAAATGATAATGGCATCCTTGAGCGAGTTTTTGTTCACACTGTACAATTGTTCTTTGGTGAGTTTCAATCCTTTTTTCACCATGTCGTTGTAAACCTGCTGTCCCAGCAACTGAGGCAGCCACATACCCTCATCGGCAATTGAATGGAGCGCGATGGAAAGCGATAAAATCAAAAAAAGTGCAATTTTTTTCATAAAAACGTTTTATACATAAAAAATTTGGAGTATTTCATCGTTAGAAGTTTCAAATTTACATAGAAATTCTTCTACTGCCGAATTCCAATGCAAAAGAATGACAGACGGTTGTTCCCGACAAAAAACTTAGTTTTCAAATGCCTTAACATGGGTAATAAAAATATGAGGGTAGGCGGGCCCCATTGCAGTACAAGCCATATCCTCTTCCGATTTTGGAGCGCGATATTCAAGGCTGATCCTTTTACCCGGAATTTTATATTGGTCGCCGAGATTGACTTCATAACAAATATTACCTGCTATGTTTTGGGAAATACCTTTGGGAGGCTTGTCAAATTGGATTAAAAATCGGCCGCCGCAATCCGTACCCACGCCGATTATGGTGGCATTGAAACTCCTGTCCACCTTGCAAGGGCAATCTCTTTTGCAGGAGATGAATAGCAGAAAGAAGATTATGAGACGGAGGATTTTTTTCATAAAGCGGATTCTATTTTATAACCACCTAAGAAACTCGACCTTTTTTGTAGATAAAATCAACGTATCTCTACACATCCAACTTCGCATAGCGTGCATTGGCTTCAATAAACTCTCGGCGTGGCGCTACCTCATCGCCCATCAGCATACTAAATACGCGGTCGGCTTCGGCGGCGCTGTCGATGGTTACCTGCTTCAGTGTTCTACGCTCGGGGTCCATGGTGGTTTCCCAAAGCTGTTCGGCATTCATCTCACCCAAACCTTTGTATCGCTGAATATTTACCGAGTCTTCTTTTCCGGCGCCTAATTTTTCAACCAATGCCTTTCGTTGTTCTTCATTGTATGCATAAGCCGATTCCTTTCCTTTTTTTACTAAATACAGTGGCGGCTGTGCCAGATATACATAACCCTGCTCTACTAATTCCTTCATGTAGCGATACACAAATGTAAGAATCAGCGTTGCAATGTGGCTTCCGTCCACATCGGCATCGGTCATGATGATGAGTTTGTGATAACGGAGCTTGGCAATGTTCAAAGCTTTTGGGTCGTCAGGCGTGCCAACAGTAACGCCGAGCGCGGTGTACATATTTCTGATTTCTTCATTTTCATAAATCTTATGCTCCATCGCCTTTTCTACGTTGAGGATTTTACCTCTGAGGGGCAAGATAGCCTGGTAGCTCCTGTCGCGTCCCTGCTTGGCAGTTCCACCTGCAGAGTCTCCCTCCACTAAGTACAACTCGCATTTTTCGGGATTACGGTCGCTACAGTCGGCAAGTTTGCCCGGCAATCCGCCGCCGCTCAAGACCGATTTTCTCTGTACTAATTCTCTTGCTTTTCGGGCTGCCGCACGTGCCTGAGCCGCCAATATGACTTTGCTAATGATATTGCGGGCATCTTTTGGATTTTCTTCAAGATAGGCTTCCAGCACGCGCGAAACAGTGGTATCCACCACACCCATTACTTCGGTATTGCCCAATTTAGTCTTGGTTTGACCTTCAAACTGAGGCTCGGGTACCTTCACCGAAATGATGGCGCTCAATCCTTCACGAAAGTCATCGCCTTCAATACTCACCTTAGCTTTTTCAAACAAACCGTTTTTGTCGCCATAACTTTTAAAAACTCTGGTAAGCGAGCGCCTGAAGCCCGAAACGTGGGTTCCGCCCTCAATGGTATTGATATTGTTTACATAAGAGTAGATGTGCTCATTATAAGAATTATTGTAGGTAAGCGCCACTTCTACCGCTACATTGGTGTTTGTGTCCAATCCTTCCACATACACTACTTTAGGAATCAGCGCCTGCCTTCCGGCGTTTTTGTCAAGCATTTCCACAAACTCTACTATGCCGCCTTCGCTAAAAAAAGTTTCGGAAATCACATTACCGGCATCGTCTTTTTCCCTCAGGTCGGTAAGGGTGATGCGTATTCCTTTGTTCAGATAAGATAATTCCCTTAGGCGACCTTTTAATATGTCGCGCTTGTATTCTGTAGTGATGAAAATACTGCTATCAGGCCAGAAATGTTGTCTGGTGCCTCTTTTTTCGGTAGTGCCTATCTCTCTTACATCATATTGAGGAATTCCGATTTTATACTCCTGTTCAAATATTTTTCCTTCACGCCAAACAGTGGTGTGCATTTTTGTACTTAGTGCATTCACACAGCTTACTCCCACACCATGCAAACCTCCTGACACTTTGTAAGAGCCTTTGTCGAACTTACCGCCGGCGTGCAAAACCGTCATAGCTACCTGCAATGCGCTTACGCCCTGTTTTTGATTAATACCGGTAGGAATACCGCGACCATCGTCTTCTACCGAAATAGAGTTGTCTTCATGTATGGTTACTGTAATGTTTTTGCAATATCCGGCCAGCGCCTCATCTATCGAGTTATCAACCACCTCATATACCAAATGGTGCAGACCTTTTTCAGAAATGTCACCAATATACATGGCAGGCCTTTTGCGTACTGCTTCCAATCCTTCCAATACCTGAATACTATCTGCGCCATAAGATGGTTTAGAACCCGGGTTAATATCCTTTAAATCCTCACTCATAAATAAATCCGATTAAATATTTTTAAGTAGAAACAACTTACAAACTTACGAAAAATAAAGGGATTTCAGCTTAAAAGCAGCATAAAGTTGCATCTGAAGAAATACCGAATAAAATAGATGATACAGGCAACTTACCTGCCTTTATAAAATGTGAGCGGGTCGCCATCAGGCAATGAGGAGTAGAATTTTTTGATGGTAAATTTATTGTTACCTTCAAAACTAATTTTATAAGGCACATTCCTGTCCTTTGGATCGGCAGAGGTCATATTACTCAGCCTGACAGAGTCGCCGTTACTAAAAAATTGATAACTGAAAGGAATTGCAGGTTTACCATTTGGGTATAAAATCATCATAGATCCGCTCTGGGTTTGTTCTTTTGTTACTAAAATGGTGTCTTTCATCCTGCTTTCTTCTACCCATAACCCGATAAATTTTTGTTCATTGGTTTTGGGTGCTTTATCTTTTTTCCGGCAGGAGAAAACAAATATGAGTGCCAAAAATAGAATAACAGGGAAATAATAAATTTTCATTCTAAACGGTTAAAATAATAAATACATAAATACTCGCATGCATACACCTTTGAGTATGAATGACATACCTTTCCCAAGCCGACTTTAATTGGTTAACGCTTCACAATCTGAGCCACAAAATCGCCTTCGGTAGCTACCTTATTGCCCACATAAACCGTGCCGCGCATTTCGCAGATGCCGCGCCTTATGGGAGAAATTAATTCCATTTTTAAAATCATGGTATCGCCGGGTTTTACCATTTGCTTGAATTTGCAGTTGTCTATTTTCAAAAAATAGGTATCATACTCTCCCTCGCCTGCTAAGTTTATGGCCAATATACCGCCACACTGTGCCAGCGCCTCTACCTGCAATACGCCGGGCATTACAGGATTGCCGGGGAAATGCCCCTGAAAAAACCACTCGTTAAAAGTTACGTTTTTTACGCCTACAATCCGATTGTCTGTCAAATCAATAATTTTATCAACCAATAAGAACGGAAAACGGTGTGGCAGGGTTTTTTCAATATAACTTAAATCATAAACAGGCGGTTGGTTAGGGTCGTATTGCGGCGTGTCTTTTAAATGCTTATTTGCCTTAATGTGTTGCTTAATCAGGCGGGCAAACTCAACATTGGTACTGTGCCCCGGCCTGTTGGCAATCACGCGGCCTTTTACGGGGTAGCCGATGAGGGCAAGATCACCCACCACGTCCAACAGCTTATGTCTTGCCGGCTCGTTGGGGAACCTCAGTTCTAAATTATTCAGATAGCCTTCACTTTTTACTTCAATATGTTCTTTTTTGAACACTTTTTTCAGCCTTTCTAATTCTTCAGCCTCAATTGCCCTGTCCACTACTACAATTGCATTATTGATGTCTCCGCCTTTTACTAAATTATTATCCAGCAGCATCTCTAATTCGTGCAAAAAGCAAAAAGTACGACAAGCAGAAATTTTCTCTTTAAAATTGCGCATGGTTTTCAATTCGGCGTGTTGAGTGCCCAAAACCGGAGAGTTGAAATCAATCAAAGTGGTAATCTGGTATTCTCTGGCCGGCATGATTACCATTTCTACCCTTTTTTCTTCATTAGTCAGATAAAGGTTTTCATCAATTGAGTACCAGGCCTTGGCCGCATTCTGTTCTACCACACCTACTTCTTCAATAATTTCTATAAAAGGCATGGAACTGCCGTCCATTATGGGAACCTCGGGGCCGTTTATTTCAATCAGGCAATTGTCCACTCCCATTCCTACTAAGGCAGCCAACAGATGTTCTACTGTACTTATTTTAGCGCCATTTGCTTCTAATGTAGTGCCTCTGCTGGTATCGGTTACTAAGTCGCAGTCTGCCTTGATGATGGGCTTATTAGGTAAATCTACCCTTTGAAACTGAAAACCAAAACCGGCATTTGCGGGTTTCAGGGTCATGTCGGCCAGTATGCCGGTATGCAGTCCGGTGCCACTGATGCTTATTGCGTTTGCAAGGGTATGTTGTTTGTCGGGATTGAATGAATTGTTCATATTGTTGATTTAAACAGCGCAAAGGTATTTAAATTTTATCTAAATTGAATACCGTATTATGGTTTAAAGCATTAGAAATACGTTGTAAATTATTGATTATCAGATTTTTATTAAAAAATTAAAAAGTATCATTTCTATAAAAATGCGCTGCATTACACCTTCATCTCTTTGAGCGCCTGCTCTAATTCTTTAATTCGTTTTTCAAGTTCGGGCAGTTTGCGGCTGATGGCCTGGCTGCGCAATGCCGAAGTGTAGTCATAAGCCGGCGAGCCGGTAACGGCTTGTCCCGGCTCCATACTCTTGCTTACACCGCTCTGTGCATTTATTTTGGCGCCATCGCCTATCTGAATATGGCCTACGATGCCTGCCTGTCCGCCCACCATCACATTTTTACCTAATTTGGTGCTGCCGCTGATGCCTGCCTGTGCTGCCACCACCGAGTTGGAACCTATCTCCACATTATGTGCTATCTGAATCAGATTGTCCAATTTGGCGCCTTTTTTAATGATGGTAGAACCAATGGTGGCACGGTCAATAGTGGCATTGGCGCCTATTTCCACACTGTCTTCTATAACTACATTGCCGATTTGGGGTACTTTGGCAAAGGTGCCGTCTGCCTGTGGTGCAAAGCCAAAACCATCGCTGCCTACCACTGTGCCGGCATGGATAATAACCTGACTGCCTACCACACATCCCTGCATGATTTTTACGCCGGCATGGAGGGTGGTGTTATCGCCTACCTGCACATCATCGCCCAAAAACACACCCGAATGTATTTTGGTATTGTTGCCCACCTTCACGTTTTCGCCCAGATAACTAAACGCACCGATGAACACATTTTCGCCATAAACGGCTGATTTTGAAATATAACTGGGCTCCTGAATACCCCTGAGTTGTTGCTGCTTCAGTTCCTGATACTTTGCCAGCAGGGTGGCAAAGGCAGAATAAGCATCATTTACCCTTATTAAGGCTGCGTTTACAGGGTTTTTCAGTTGATATGCTTCATTGATGATAATGACACTCGCCTTAGTGCTGTACAGGTATTCTTCGTATTTCGGATTGGCCAGAAAGCTCAACTGCCCCTCCCGGGCTTCTTCTATCTTGCCAAAAGAAGTAACCTCGGCGGTGCCATTGCCTTCTATTTTCCCGTTGACCAATAATGCAATTTGTGATGCAGTAAATACCATAAATGAGTTTTTGTGTGTTTGCTCATCGAATTTCCTGAAATTAAACAAAATACCCAAAAATCTCAGGATTTTTTATCCATACGAAAATAAACAAAAACTATTGAGGTTTGGTAGCAAAATGATAAGGATTTCTTAAAAAATGGATTTGTAAATATAAAAGAAGTCATTTGATTTTAATTAAATTATACATCGCTGCTAAAGTTTGGTTTTTTTTAGTATTTCCTGCTAACAGGGACTTTCAATAATCAAAACTGCTGCATAGTTCATTAGGCTACATGACAACCATCATTACCTATCATACCGACTAAATAATAAACGTTATATCGACGGAAGGGAGATATCTCATCTTTATGAAAACAGGAGATTACTCGGTTCGCATTGCTTCGAGATGTAAAGTGAAATAATTTTTCATAACTTGTCCAAATTGCGTCAGTAGTCTAAACTTTTTTCAGGAAAGAAAATTTTTATCTGTTAATTTTGATATTTATAAACCAAAGGATATGTACAAGGGAGCCAAAACAACCGGTATTGCGCTAATCATGGTTTTTATCCCCATGTTTTTATTTTCGCAGAAAACCTTTTATATTTTTATGATGCCGATTTTAATCCTACAACAAAGGAAAATGCGGTCTTTATAGGAAAGGGATTGAAAACTGATTTTGGGGTAAGAACCAGTTTTTTCAAAAATAGCAATAATCAACTGGTTGCTATAACCGATTTTGCAGATTCTACTTTGACAGAGATGAATGGTTTTAGTATAGCGTTTTATTCCAACGGTAAAAAAGCATCGCAAAGTTATTATCGGAAAAATGTACTGGAAGGGAAACGCTTTGAATGGGATAGCACAAGATTACTTACAGATTCAATAATTTATCAGGATGGAAACGCTGTTTACGGACTTCATAATAAATATGCGCCGGAGGGATATCTTGCATTAAGGTTTGAAAAGGATAGTCTGAACGATAGCTATAGGGAACAAACCTTCCATGCTGACGGCAGTATTGAATCGGAGGTAGATTTTGCAGATGGAAAGGGCATTTTCAAGCGTTATCAAAATGATGGTAGCATAAGAACAGATAGTATTTTTACATTAAATAAAACGGAGGCGGCTTTCCCGGGAGGGTCTAAAGCATGGAAGAGTTTTTTGGAAAGAAATCTTGATGCAGCTTCGGCTATGTCAAAAGGCGCACCTTCAGGAGTTTATGTAGTTCAAATAGGTTTTATTGTAAAGGAGGATGGAACGGTTACTGATATTAAACCGATTACAAACTTTGGATACGGAATGGAAGAAGAAACGATTAGAGTAATTAAAAAATCGGGCAAATGGATACCTGCAAAACATTTTGGTATTCAGGTAACCTCGTTCAGAAATCAATCGATGACTTTTATGCTACAAAGATAATTCTAATGCTAAAGGGCAATATTATAGGTGATGACCCTACTGATTTTTTTGCTATTTGCATGAAGATACAATTGCAACTACCCCTGTATCTCCCCTTTCACAAACATTATCAGTTCCTTAATATAATCTGGTGAAAAATCGAATTTCAATCCTGCGGTTTCAAACAGTTGCGGAAGTGTTTTTGTGCCGCCAAGACTTAAAGCCTGCATATAATTTTCCAAAGCCTTCTTTTTATCTTTTTTAAATTGCTGCCACATGCCTATGGCGCCTAACTGGGCGATACCGTATTCTATATAATAAAAAGGCACTTCGTATAAATGCAATTGTTTTTGCCAGCCATAGTTCCGGTATTCATCAAGTCCCTCGGTGTTGAGACATGCGGGTGTGAACTCATCTAAAATTTTCCGCCATTCCTGTTTTCTTTCTTCGGTGGAGTGATGGGGATTTTCATAAATCCAATGCTGAAATTTGTCAATAGCGGCTATCCACGGAAAAATGGTTATTACCCGCTCTAATTGTTGCTTACGTGCGCGGTCATGTTCTTCTGCATTATCATAAAACACATCCCAATCATCCATGCTGAACAGTTCCATGCTCATGCTGGCCACCTCGGCTATTTCGGTTGGGTATTCTTTAAACCCTGTTAAGGGTAAGGCATGTGTCAGGAAAGAATGAATGGCGTGTCCGCCTTCGTGTACCATTGTGGTTACATCATCCTGCGTTCCGGCAGCGTTCATAAAAATAAAAGGTGCTCCGGTTTCGGCAAGGGGACAATTGTAGCCACCGGGCGCTTTGCCCTTGCGACTGTCCAAATCGAGGCGCTGCATTTGGTTCATGGTTTGCAGGCAGGCACCGAAAAAAGGATTCAGTCGGTTAAAACATTCAATGGTTTTGGTAAGAAGTTCGGAGCCGTTTTGAAAAGGTTTTAAAGGAGTTTCGCCTTCTTTTTCGGCATCCACATCCCAGGGTCGCAGACTGTTCAAGCCCAGGGTTTGTTTTTTCTTTTCATAAATTTCATCTACCAATGGCATCACGTGTTGCTTCACAGCATTGTGAAATTGAAAACAATCTTCTTTGGTATAGTCAAAGCGGCCTAATTCGGCAAAACGGTAATCGCGATAGTTTTCGAATCCTACATTCAGCGCTACCTGATGTCTTTTTTGTACTAAAGCGCTGAATAGCTCATCCAATGTTTCTTTATCCTCCAGCCGTCGGTCCGAAATTTTTCGATACACTGATTCTCTTAAATTTCTGTCGGCATCTTTCAAAAACTTAGCAGCCTGTTGCAATGTATATTCCTTATTATTAACGGTTACAGTCATTTTGCCTGCAATCATCCCAAAGTTTTGTGCTTCCACTGCCAGTTGCGATTGCAGCGGTATATTTTCTTCTCTGAATAATTGGATGTTCTTTCTGATGTTTCTCAAAAATGTGAAGAATTCGCCTTCGGGTAATTCTTTTGTAAAAGGGTTTTCAATCAGTTTTGTATTCAGCTTGTCGGAATACGGCTGAATGTTTGGCTGAATTTCCATCACAAAATATTGAAACGCGTCCGTAAGTTTCGGGTTTTCGGTATCGCAGGTCATTCGTATCTGTCGCCAACTGGCATCTTCACTAATCACTGCCTCCAGTTCGCTGCTGTCAAGGAGCCATTGCTTCAGGTCAGATAATGAATTTATATCTCTGTTCAGCAGATCTTCAAAATAAGGTTTAAGTGTGTCCCAGTCTGTAATTACAAAGTCCTTGGGTAAAAACTGTCTGGGTGCAGGTTTAATGTTTGCGTTCAGTATGCTCATACAAAAAAAGCAACAGACCAATCCGGTATTTGTGAAAACCCGCTGTCTGTTGCTGATTGGTTTATAATCTGTTAATTATTCTTTTGTGGTTTTTTTGGGCGCTGTCTTTTTTACAGCCGTCTTTTTGGCCGGAACCTTTTTCTCCTCCTCAACCTCAACCTTCCCCTCAACCTCAGCCTCAACCTTAACCTCAGCCTTAACCTCAGCCTTCTCCTCAACCTCCTCCTTCGGCAGTTCTATTTCAATATTATTTTTCTTTATAATATCCAGCCATTTTACCATTTTTTTCATATCGCTGGTATAAACCCTTTCAAAATCCATTGAAGGATATACTTTTTGAAAATAGGCTCTTACAGCTTTATCATTTTTTACATCTGGCAGCGGCTCTGATGAACCTTCCATTACTTTTAATACTTCTGCAAGATTTACGTTGTCGCCGGTGGTATAAATCTCAATACTCTCGATGTGCGAAAATTGATGTCTGCGGGTGGCGGCAAATTTTGTAGTACCGTCTTCCAACGATTTTACGATAGCGCCATCGGTTTTACTACTAATCAATTCAAATAAACCGGATAGCCCGGTTACTGCTACTAACTTATTATATTCCATAATTTCAAATTAGGGCTGCAAGATAAATGACTTTTTTTAAATGGCAATTTTGTAAAAATTGTTAAAGACTTCCCAAAACAGAATTAAAGCTTAGTTAATCAGGCTTTTTTTTGTTTAAAATATATGAGTTTGGCAAAAATTTATCGAAGGTTTGATTTTAATTAAGCGTCCAATTGGCCATAATAACAGTTTTTATGCAGAAATACGGAATAATTATTTTACTATTAAGCATTAGTTTTTTAACAAATGCACAGTCAGTAAGAGGGGTTTTGACAGACCCGATTGAGAACACTATAATTAATAGTGCCACTGTTCAGCTACAAAATGCCGAAGATACCACCCAAAAAAGGAGTTCTTTGTCTGATAGTAAAGGCGCTTTTATATTTAGAGGTCTTACTAAAGGTAACTATATATTAAAGGCTACTTCAATTGGTTTTGAAACATTAATCAGAACTGTGAGCATTACCGATTCGGTGCCTAATGTCAATTTGGGGGTAGTGTATATACCTAAAAAAACAGTAACCTTGGAAGGAGTGGTTATTGTGGCATCGCCTCCCAATGTGGTGCAGAGAGGTGATACCACTCAGTTTGGTGCCAGCCAGTTTAAAGTAAATCCCGATGCGACAGTGGAGGATTTAATTAAAAAAATGCCGGGCGTTACTGTGGATAGAAGCGGTACTGTAACCGCCCAGGGAGAGCAGGTAAAAAAAGTAACAGTGGATGGAAAAGATTTTTTTGGCGATGATGCTACAGCAGCGCTCAGAAACCTGCCTTCGGATGTGGTAGATAAAATTCAGCTTTTCGACAGAATGAGCGAGCAGGCACAGCTTACCGGTTTTGATGACGGTAATTCGGTAAAGGCAATAAATATCGTAACCAAATCGGGAATTAAAAACGGCCAGTTTGGTCGTGTATATGCCGGTTATGGTACCGATAATCATTATGCCGGAGGTGGCAATATGAGTTTTTTCAATGGAGACCGAAGACTTTCTTTTGTGGGTAATTTCAATAATATCAACCAACAAAACTTTGCCTCTCAGGATTTACTGGGTGTAACCAGCAGTGGCGGCGGACGTGGTGGATTTGGCGGTGGCGGTGGAGGCCGTGGTGGTGGCGGTGGATTTGGCGGGTTTGGAGGCGGAAACTTTATGGTAGGGCAAAGCCCGGGTATCAGCCAGACCAATGCTTTTGGTATTAACTATGGCGATAAGTGGGGCAAAAAGATGACCGTTACCGGCAGCTATTTCTTCAATAACAGTAATATTGATAACAATTCTTTCAACAACAGGGTTACTACTTTCTCGCCTGATTCAATTTTGGTTAACTATGATCAGTCAAAGTCAAATTCTACCAATTTTAATAACAGGGTGAATATGAGAATGGAGTATAAAATTGACTCGAACAATACGATTATTTTTATTCCAAATCTAAATTTTCAGAGCAATAAATCAAACTCGGATTATTCATCCTATGCTTTTTTGCAACCTAATGATTCAACAAACTCTTCTTCTGGAACCAATGAATCAAAAAGAAACGGTTTTAATCTCAGTAATATGCTTATGTACCGACATTCTTTTGCCAAAAGAGGCAGATCTTTTTATGTGTCTTTAAATACGAATCATAGTAAGAATGATGGTTATAGTATTGCAGATGAATTTACCCGAAATTTTTATCCTTCCTTTGTACGAGATTCTATTCAAAATCAAAAAACAATTAATAATACAAAGGGTAGCAATTACAGTGGGAGAGTAGGCTATACCGAACCAATTGGTAAAAATTCAATGCTGGAGTTTAACTATTCAGGTAGCATTCAAAGAAATAATGCCGACCAAAAGGCATACTCTTTTGACGGGAATGATTATACCATCTTCAACACGCAGCTCTCAAACCTGTTTGACAGTAAAGTAATAACCAATGGCGCAGGGATTAACTATCGCATCGGACAAAGTCGTGATAATCAATTAGCTTTTGGACTTGATTATCAAAACTCTAATCTGCAAAGTGATAGGTTGCTTCCCAATCCAGCCCAGGTAGATCAGTCTTTCAATTCATTATTGCCTAACATGAGGTGGATGAGAAAGATAGGCCAGTTTAGTAATATCAGATTGTTTTATCGCGCAAGCACCAGTTTCCCGTCAGTTACCCAATTGCAGGATGTGCCCAACACCGTAACCCTTTTGCGTCCGAGTGTGGGTAATCCTAATTTGAAACAATCGTATTCCAACTTTATTTCGGGAAGATATTCTTATACCAATACAAGAAACAATAACAGCTTTTTTGTAAATATTTTTGCCCGTACAACTAACAATTATATTTCCAATGCTACTTATTTAGCAAGAAAAGACTCTACTATTGAGCAAGGTGTAGTAATTAGCAGAAATGCCCAGCTTTCAAAACCAGTAAATCTGAATGGATACAGTAATATTAGTTCGTTTTTGACATATAGTATGCCACTCAAACCCATCAAGTCTAATTTGAACGTGAATGTGGGCGCCAGCTATTCCAGATTGCCGGGTATGATTAATTATCTTAAAACCTTTACAAAAAACTATTCTTATAGCGGTGGTGTAGGCTTGTCCAGCAACATCAGCGAATACATTGATTATAACATAGCCTATAATGCAAATTTTAGCAATGCCATCAGCAGCGCTAATAATGCCAATAACCGATATATAAATCAAACTTTGAGTTTGCAACTGAATCTGTTGTCTAAAAACGGCTGGTTCTTACAAAATGATGTGTTTAATCAAAGCTATAACGGGCTGTCTGCCGGTTACAATCAGAACTATTGGCTGTGGAATGCCGCAGTTGGTAAGAAGTTTTTAAAACAAAAGAAAGGTGAGTTGAAATTGACGGTTTTTGATTTGTTGAAGCAAAACCAGAGTATTAGCAGAACAATTGCTGATAACTATATTGAAGATTCGCAAAATTTGGTATTAAAACAATATTTCATGCTTACCTTTACCTACAGTTTGAAAAACTTTGGCAAAGGAAGAGCTTCTTCGGGTGGCGATAATGAAAGACGCGATTGGAGAGGCGGCCCACCACCCGGAGGGATGATGGGTATGCCTCCTCCTGGTGGTTCAGGACCAATGTTTTAAAATGTAATGAATGTAGAAGATTGCTAAACCAAAACGGTATTGAGCGAGGAACTTTTAATACAGGAACTAAAAGAAGGCAAAGAATCGGCTTTTAAAAGTATTGTAGATGCCTATCAGGACATGGTTTACAATACCTGTTTGGGTATTGTAAAAAATGAAGAAGATGCTGAAGATTTGTCACAGGAAGTTTTTGTTCAGGTATATCAGTCAATAGGTTCTTTTAAAGGAGAGTCAAAACTGTCCACATGGATTTATCGCATTGCTATCACAAAATCGCTGGACCATGAAAGAAAAAAGAAAAGAAAAAAAAGATTCGCTTTTGTAAGAAGTATTTTCGGTGATGACAGTCAGGTGGTGATACATGTCCCTGATTTTCATCATCCTGGAGTGCAGTTGGATCAAAAAGAAAATGCGGCAGTTTTGTTTAAAGCGATTGATAAACTGCCTGAAAATCAAAAAGTAGCTTTTTTGTTGAATAAAATAGAAGGATTAAACTATCAGGAAGTAAGTGAAGTTATGGAGGTTTCGGTTTCGGCGATTGAGTCCTTGCTGCACAGAGCAAAATTAAATTTAAGAAAAATCCTTAAAGAAGATTTTAATATTAGTTAACACAAGGATATATTATTTTAAACGTCTTATAAGTAAGTTAGTTAGTAATGGAAAGACAGCAAAACATAGAAAACATTCTGAGCAGCTTTGATAATATTCAAAGGGCTAATGCACGTCCATTCATGTACACAAGGGTAATGGCAAGGTTTCAAAAGGAAGAAAACAACGTCTGGTCTCGTGTCAGCGCCTTTGTAGCCCGTCCGATTGTAGCCTTAGTAACACTGGTAGTAGTTATATCCATTAACTATTTAATTATCAAAAGCGACGATGCCGCACAGAATAATAATTCGATAACAACAACATCCACCTTTAATTCAGTTACCGATATCCTGCAAAGTGATAATTTTATTTCTGCTGTAAATAATTATGAATCAACTCCTTAATAGTAAAATGAATAATATTTCCAAAAACAGAGCTTTGATAATAATCATTGTGCTATTATTGTTTTCCAATATTTTTTTAATAGCCTACTATTCTTTTTTTAATAAAAAGCGCGGCCCCAATCCAAAAGGAAAGGATGGTTTTGTATTGGCTTTGAAAAAAGAAGTGGGATTTGATGATAATCAGTTGAATGAATTTTCACATCTGAAAGAGACCTATTGGACGTCTGCCAGAGAAAAAATGGACGATATCAGGCGTATTAAAAGCGAACTTTTTAACCTGACAAAACAAGTAGAGGTTCAGGACAGTGTGGTGGAAAAGTATGCCGATTCGATAGCAATGCTTCAAAAGCAGGTAGAAATTGAATCTTTCTGGCATTTTCAAAAATCAAGGACAATTTGTACCTCCAACCAGTTGCCGGCTTACGACAGCCTGATGAAGAAAGTGTTTTCAAGATTTGGGAAAAGAAACCAATCCCCAAATAATCGTTAATCAGGTTTTTTATACAATGTTGCAACTTTTATTTTTTTTAAACCTCTTACAATAGAGATTTAGGGAAATGTTGATTTCTTTTTACTTCAGACTTTTAATAGTTTTGCAGTAAAAACAAAAGCTTCTCTGAATGTATTATATTGATTATAAAAGTTTTATGCACATGAGAACCAAGATTTTAATATTATTTACAGTTATCATTTGCTTAGCAGCGCCTCTATCATCAACAGCACAGCAAGATAAAATTATTGAAAAAAAAGTAGCTCTTGTCCATCAAAAATTCGAATCAATACTAAAGGCAGATATCAATAAGCTAAACGAAATAGATAATATTTTTACGGAGTTTTATACGCAACAGGAAAAAATCAAAAATAATATTCAAAAACCAGCCGCTCCGGGAATGGCCCAGGGCTTTGCCGGACAAGACTTTCAGAGCGTAAGGAAACAAAACGAAAAAATCATTGCCACCAGAGATGAAAATCTTAAAAAAGCGCTTTCTCCCGAACAATACAAAATCTGGATAGACGAAATTGAACCTTCCTTAAAAGGGAAGCGTTAGTTTTTTAAAACTAATTCTTTAATCGTTTTTGTTACACCCCCTGAATTATTATCAACCTCAGTCATAAAGTTTGCTGCTTCGGCTACTTTGTAATAAGCATTCTTCATGGCATAGCTGTATTGCGCCGTGTGCATCATATCCAAATCGTTCATATAATCGCCAAAAACAAGTGTTTCATCATAACCGAGGTTCAGTTTTTTCTGTAGCATTTTTACGGCCCTGCCTTTACTGGCTGTTTTGCTGGTAATATCCACCCACACTTTACTCGATAAAACTACATTATAGTCATCTGCAAAATGTTTATAATGCGGATAAGTGTTTGATTCAGAATTGTTTAAATCACAAAGAGATACTTTCAAAATCGGCGCTTCAACAGTTGTAAGATCGTCCACAATTTTATATTGCTGATAATATTTCAACGTTTGCCGGAGCAAATTTTCATCATTATCCTCCATAAAAGCCATGTCTTTTCCGCATAAAACGGGGTAGGAGTCGGGTATGTTTCTTGATAATCTTACAAACTCATTTACCACATTATTGTCAAGCGTATCTTCCAATAATTCTTTACCGTCAAATAGCATGTAACTGCCATTATCGGATATAAAAAAGACTCGATGCCGTATTTTTTCGAAAACAGAAACCATGTTGTGATAAGGCCTGCCGCTCGCTATTACCAGCGTAATGTTTCTTTCGTTCAGTTGCTGTTCTACATCCCAAAAATCAGTTGGCAGCGATTTGTCATCAGCTAATAATGTGCCATCTAAATCTGTAACAATTAGTTTTATCATAAGTAATCATTTGGTTTAAATAATCCATTCTATCTCACCAAAGGAGAACAATTCCTGGGTAGAATGGTTCACTATCAGCTTGCCATTAGTATTTACACCAATAACTTGTGCCTCAAACAACCTGTTTTCTTTTTTAAATCTCACTTGTTGGCCTCTTCTGAATAGGAATTGATTATACTCATTTATTAATTCTTCTCCTTTAATTGTAACAGAATCAAAATTTTCAATAATTAATTTGCTCAGTTTGGCTGCTAAGTCTTTACAGTTATATGGGAGACCTGTGATTTGATTTATTGAAATTGCATTGGGTATTGAAGCATCAAATTCTTTTTGATTTATATTAATGCCAATACCGGCTACTGCCCACTTCCAGTCAGAACCTGCGAGAATATTTTCTATCAAAATGCCGCCTGCCTTTTTGTCTTGTATGTAAATATCATTGGGCCATTTAATAAATGTCTCTTTTTCAATCAGTTTTTCAACAAAATGCCTTGTTTTTGTGGCAATAAATGCACTTAATAGAAATTGTTGATGCAGTTTGATGGCTTTTGTATCCAAAATCAGGCTCATTAGCAGGTTTTCGCCCGGTGCCGACAGCCACTTTTTGCCTCTCTGCCCCTTTCCTTGCAGTTGCTCATGCGCAAAGACCACTGTCCCGTGCAAGGAAGTCGTCTGCCGCTCCGTCAGTTTTTGGGTCTTTACCAGGCTAAGGGCATAGTTATTGGTACTATCTATTGCAGGTAGCTCAATAAATGAATCAATTTGTATTTGATAAGGCAATATTTGTTATTTTTGAGCAAAGTTATCGGTAAGTTTGAATGTTTAAGGTTTAATGTTGGTTTATTAAATAATAGGCTGAAAATTCAAACCACTGATGTTTTTTCATTTTTAAAAATTATTCTTCTATTGGAACCATTAGCATCGCTAAAAAAACGCAACCTTACGGGTACAATCAGGCTTACCAGAAATTCTAAGATTTTTAAGACTATCCTCGAGGCCATTCAGGAAAAAAAGGGAGAAAATATTGTATCGATTGATTTGAGGAAGATATCTGAAGCGGTTTCCGACTTTTTTATTATTTGCGAAGCATCTAATCAGCCGCAAATAAGAACTATTGCGGAGAATGTGGAAGATAAAGTGAGAGCGCTTTTAGGCGAAAAGCCTTATCATACAGAGGGTTATAAAAACCTTCAATGGGTGCTGATAGATTATGTAAATATTGTAGTGCATGTAATGTATCCGGAAAGTCGCAGGTTTTACAAACTTGAAGAAATGTGGAGTGATGCCTCAATAGTCAATCATAAAAGCTGAATATCTGCTTAATAATTAAACATTTATCATTTATATACCTTATATATTCAATTATAATACAAATGTCACAACAGGATAATAATCACAAACCCGATAAAAACAATCCATTTTTACCCAACAGAAACGGTATGAAGGGAAATAATCCCCAAAAAGGCCCAAAATTTGGTTCTTATTGGGCTTTTATCATCATACTGGCAGTCATGCTGGCATTTCAGTTTCTGAATCCAATGGGTAGTTCGGTATCAAGTATTACACAGCAGGATTTCTTTACCATGCTGCAAAAAAATCATGTGGATAGGTATGTAATAATTGATAATCGTGATATTGTGCGTGTTTGGGTAAAAAAAGACAGCCTTTCGGCGTATCCCGAACTGCAAAAGAAAGCATCTTCTAAAACTGCGCTTACAACGGGAGAACCTGATTTGTATTTCAATATCACCAGTGGCGATAAATTTGAAGACCAGTTAAGCGATTTTTATAAGGCAAATCCTACAGTAACAAAGGCCAAAGGCGATGTGGAGCGCGAAAGTGATTTCTGGGGCAAGGCTATTGGTATGATTTTACCTTTTGCCATCCTGATAGTCATTTGGATACTGATGCTCCGAAAAATGGGTGGCGGTGCCGGTGGCGGCGGTGGAGCCGGAGGAATTTTTAACATTGGCAAGTCAAAAGCTACCCTTTTCGACAAAGGAACCAGAGTGAATATAACCTTTGCAGATGTAGCCGGCCTGGATGAAGCAAAAGTAGAAGTAATGGAAATTGTGGATTTCCTGAAAAATCCAAAAAAATATACCAGTCTGGGTGGCAAAATTCCAAAAGGCGCTTTGCTGGTGGGGCCACCCGGAACCGGTAAAACCCTGCTTGCCAAGGCGGTAGCCGGAGAAGCGCAGGTACCTTTCTTCAGCCTGAGCGGATCTGATTTTGTGGAAATGTTTGTGGGTGTGGGCGCCAGCCGGGTGAGAGACCTGTTTAAACAGGCACGAGAAAAGGCGCCTTGTATTATTTTTATTGATGAAATAGATGCCATTGGCCGCTCTCGCGGGAAAAACGCTATGATGAGCAATGATGAAAGAGAAAGTACGCTTAACCAGTTGTTGGTGGAGATGGATGGTTTTGGCACCGATTCGGGCATCATTATACTGGCAGCTACCAACAGGCCCGATGTGCTGGATGCAGCATTACTGCGCCCCGGCAGGTTTGACAGACAAATTTCGATTGACCAACCCGATCTGGTTGGAAGAGAAGCTATTTTTAAGGTACACTTAAAAGACATAAAAATATCTGAGACCCTTGACGTTCATAAATTAGCAGAGCAAACACCCGGTTTTGCCGGTGCAGATATTGCCAATGTGTGCAATGAAGCTGCCTTGATAGCAGCCCGTAAAAACAAGAAAGCGGTTGATATGCAGGACTTTCAGGATGCAGTGGACAGGGTAATAGGCGGACTGGAAAAGAAAAGTAAAATCATTTCGCCTGATGAAAAAAGAATTATTGCCTACCACGAAGCCGGCCACGCCGTATGCGGATGGTTTCTGGAACACGCTTATCCCCTGCTGAAGGTTACTATTGTACCACGTGGTACTGCAGCCTTGGGTTATGCGCAGTACACACCTAAGGAGCAATATCTTTATAATACCGACCAACTTACCGACCAGATTTGTATGACATTGGGAGGCAGGGCCAGCGAAGACATTTTCTTTGGAAAAATATCTACAGGCGCTCAAAACGACCTGCAGCAGGTAACACGCATGGCTTACTCAATGGTAACAATCTATGGCATGAACGAAAAGGTGGGAAATGTAAGTTTCTACGATCCGCATCAGGAAACAACTTTTACAAAACCATATAGTGAGGAAACGTCCAAGCTGATAGATGAAGAAGTGAGAAAACTGATAGACGAGTGCTTTAAAAGTACCAAACAATTATTGAGCGATAAGAAAGAAGAGGTGGAAAAAATAGCAGAGGCATTGTTGGAAAGAGAAGTGCTGTTTCAATCCGATGTGGAGCACCTGATCGGTAAACGTCCATTTGGCGAGAAAAAAATACTTGTGGATGAAGATGCTACTAAACCTACAGGAGAAATTTCTGCAGGCGTGCCTCCTTATGATAGCGGAATAACCAATAAATCTTTGTCGTAAATTTGTGGTATGGCCACTGCAAGAGACAATATTTTTAGAAGAATTAGAGAAGCGTTAACGCAGCCTACCGACCTTCCTTTTCCAAAGAGCGAAGGTAATTCTTCGGTATTTCAACCGCTAAATCAGGAAATAGAAGTAGAGTTTGCCGAAAGGTTTACTGCTTTGCAAGGCAAGTTTGCATTTTGCCTGAACAAGGCAGAATTAAGAAAACAGTTCAATAATCTTATTGCACAGGAAAAGTGGGATAAGATTTACTGTGTGGAACCGGACATTTGTAAATTATTGGGCGAGGCGGTAAATGTGTCGGGTGATGAGCAGGAGTTGGCCTCCTGTGATGTGTCGGTAACAGGGTGTGAGTTTCTGGTAGCCCGTACCGGCAGTATTGTAATGAGCGCTGCACAAGCCAGTGGCCGCAATACCAGTGTATATGCTCCGGTTCATATTTGTATTGCTTTTACTAACCAATTAGTATATGATATAAAGAATGCCATAGAAGGCATGAAGGAGAAATATAAAACAAATATACCTTCTCTCATCACTTTTGCCACCGGGCCCAGCCGTACTGCCGATATTGAAAAAACATTGGTTGTGGGCGTACACGGCCCCAAAGAAGTATATGTCTTTTTAGTGGAAGAAGAAACTACGGCGCAATAAATTTATTATTGTTAGCTTGTAAAAGCAACCAACTTGCCGTCCTGATATAATGGCAATATGTTTGCGTTATCTTCGGTAAGGCAATATTCGATATCTTCAATGTAGCCAAACCTTGAGACTAAGCGATGATAATGGGTAAAATTTTTTGCGAAGGATAACAAATCGCTTTTATTCTGATTGTATAAATATTCGGCGGCCAACGAACTGTCGCAATGAATGGTAAAATGTTCTTTTACCCGGTTAATGACAGCGCCGGCAAATAAAGTATCTTCCAAATTAAACTTATCTTTCCATCCGGCGCAAGCCAGGATTATATTTTTTTGCGCTTTTACAACATAATCGCAGACAGATGAAATATTGCAAAAAGTACCTGTTATAATATTGTCAGCGCCATTATCAAGCGCCAGATGCAACAGTCTGGTACCATTGGTGGTGGTGAGTACCAGCGTTTTATTTTTTATCAGTTCGGAAGTGTATTCCATCGGCGAGTTGCCGTGCTGTAGTCCCTCGGCCATCACTCCGTCTCTTTCACCGGCGGCAATGCAATGAAATTTTTTGCTCATTTCAATGGCCAAATGAACCGAGTCAACCGGAATTATTGCTTTGGCGCCATTGTGCAGCGCAGCGGCAATGGTTGATGTGGCTCTGAAAACATCAATAATTACTACAACAGCATTTCTAAGGTCATACAAATTTATTAAAGCCGGAGAGAGGCTTGTAAACAGTCTCGGTTTAGTATCCATTTAAATATTTTGATTGTTCTTGGTATTCATTATGCAAAGGGTAGTTTGACCACTTTGGCATTCAACATTTTATCCCTGACCTTAATGAACAGTGGTGTGTCAATTGCCGCAAAAGCCGGTGGCACATATCCCAGCCCGATGGCTTTGTTTAATGATGGCGCTTGTGTGCCGGAGGTAACCACTCCGACAATATTGCCTTCTACATCGCAAATTTCGTAACCATGCCGGGGAATTCCTCTATCGGCAAGCTCAAAACCAATCAGTTTTCTGCTAACGCCTTCAGCTTTTTGTTTTTGTAAAATTTCTTTGGCCGTGAAATCCTTTGTGAATTTGGTAATCCAGCCCAGACCGGCTTCCAAAGGCGTGGTAGTATCGTCCAAATCGTTTCCATAGAGGCAAAAACCCATTTCTAACCGTAGCGTATCTCTTGCTGCTAACCCTGCGGGTTTTAAGCCTTTGGACTCACCTGTTTTAAATATTTCATTCCATATTTTTTCGGCATCATCATTCTTGTTTTCAAAATAGATTTCCACACCGCCGGCACCGGTATATCCTGTAGCGCTTATTAAAACATTATCCACACCGGCAAACGTACATTTTACGAATGTGTAATATTTTAAATTCATAATGTCTGTTTCGGTCAGCGGTTGTAATATTTCGGTTGCCTTTGGTCCCTGAACGGCAAGTAATGCAGTTTTGACAGAAATATTTTGCATATCTGCCTGATTCGTATTATGTTCCGAAATCCATTTCCAATCTTTTTCGATATTGGCGGCATTTACCACCAGCATATATTCATTACCTTCTTCCAAACAATAAAGCAAAAAGTCGTCAATAATCCCTCCATTGTCATTGGTGAAACAGGTATATTGAACCTGCCCTGCTTTCAATTTTGAGGCATCGTTGGAAGACACGCGCTGTATCAGGTCTAAAGCATGAGGTCCTTTTATGATAAACTCGCCCATGTGGCTAACATCAAAGATACCGGCATTTTTTCTTACGGTCAGATGTTCATCATTAATACCGCTATAGCTGATGGGCATATTATATCCGGCAAATTCGGCCATCTTAGCTCCCAAAGCAACATGTTTTTGGGTAAAAGGAGTTTCGAGCATAATAGATAATTTTAAAACGGCAAAATTAACGCAAATAGCCCAAAGCAATAAATGAATTTAAGAAAATTCATTTGCTGTATTGTATTTGAAACATTAAAACAGGTCGGAGTTGTCATTATCGTTCTGATTCAGTTTTAAGGTTCTTTCTCTGGCATAATCCCTTCCTAATTGCCACCATCCGGTCATTGTTTCTTCATCAAATATTAAAGAATTGGAAGTGAGTTTAGAAGGGGTATAGTAAAAATTGAGTTTTACATTATTTTTTGCGGCTATCAGTTTACCGATTCTAATATTTTGCCTGGATATCCTTCCGGTAATGAATAAATTAAGGTTTGACAATAAGGAAAATGCATTTTTGGAGATAGGATGTACTTCATGCGTTACCTCGGTAAGCAGCGCAATCACATCAATTGTTGTAGCTCCATGAAAAATGGCTTCTTCAATGGGTACCATATTGCCAAAACCACCATCGCCATACTCACAGTTGTCTTTAATGGCGATGCTCATAAATGGAATGAAATTGCACGAAATCCATACCCAGTCGCAGTACTCTTCATAAGTAAAATATTTTAACGGCTTATATTCTACCCTGTCGTAAGTAAGATTGGATACGGTAACAATCACTTCCTTATCAGACTTTTTCAGTGTTTCAAACTCTTCTTTTGTAAATTCTTTTGCTATCAGCCTTCTAAGATTTTTACTTTCGCCAAAAGTTTTTTTGCCCCTAAGAAATTGCCTGATAACATTGTAGTGGTTGATTTTGATTTGCTTGCTGCCATTAGGTCCACTTCTAATGAGGAAGGGGCATCTATTAAAAATAGAAGATTCATTAACAGAGGTATATATACCTTTTATTTTTTCTACCTTGTTCAAAGCCAGATGTGAAATAAGCAGGCTGCCGGTAGAAGAACCCACAAAGATGTCGTACTTATGACCAAGTTCCTCTATCAGATATTGTGCCACACCTCCGGCAAAAGCACCCTTGCTGCCACCGCCCGAAATAACAAGCGCTCTCATTTTTATATAAATTCTAAATTTTGTACCAATTTAGTAAAAAAAATTAGTTTTCAAAAAAAGATACAGAAAGTAGGAAGAGTTCGTCAATATAAAAAGCAATTGTTGAGAATAACAATCTATTTACCAAAAGTTTCAATTATAAAAATGTACTTTATTGCTTAAGTAGTTGTATTTTCGGAGAGCAAAATTTATAAGGTTAAAATTTTGGCTTTAATGCGTACCTGTTTTAAAAAGATTAAATTAAAGGGTTTTATTTTTTTTCTGATTCTTTTTGGTTTGGGCAACGCTCTTATTGCCCAAAATCAGGTTTGCGGGTTCGATGAACTGTATCGTCAAAAAATGAACAATCCGGAAACAGCCGCCCGAATTGCCGAAACTAACAAGAACATTTCATTAGTGCAGGCATCTGTAAAGCGAGACAGAGAAAAAACAAAGGGCATACAAGGAGCGCAGCTACAAAATAACATTTATGAAATACCGGTGGTGGTACATGTAATCCACAAAGGTGATCCTATAGGTTCAGAAAATAATCCATCTGATGCGACAATTGAAGGGATGATAGACTTTTTGAACAAAGTATATTCGGGGCAAAACGTTTCCAATGCTGTAGCATCGCCGATACGCTTTAAACTGGCCAAACGGTGGATGGGATGTTTACCCACTAATGGAATAAACAGAGTAGATGCAAGTAATAACTCCAGATATGTATCTAATGGCGTAAATATGAACTTCTTTGAACCCGCTATGTCCGAAATAGAAATGAAAAACCTGAGCAAATGGCCTTCGAAAGATTATTTCAATATCTGGATTGTATGGAAAATTTATAGCAGTAATCCCGGTCAGATAGTGTATGGATACACTTACCTGCCCAATGAGTTGGAAAGTCTGGACGGAACGGTTATTATTGGCAGTGTTGCCAATAATTATTCATTAACTCTTCCTCATGAGTTGGGACATGCGCTGGGGCTCTACCACACTTTTGACGGAGGAGATGGCGTAAGGTGCCCCAGCAATACTAATTGCGAAACTCAGGGGGACAGAGTGTGTGATACCGACCCACACACATCCACTTATGATTGCCCAAGCAGTACAGCCATCAACCCTTGCACCGGATTACCGTGGGGAGAACTGCCTCTAAACCTGATGGGCTACTTCAGCTGCAGAGCTAAGTTTACTCAGGGACAGGTAGATAGAGCGGTGGCTTCTTTGCTTACCTATCGCAAATCATTGACTGAATCTTTGGGAGCTCAACCTTTGCCTACCTACACATCCCCCAAAACAATACCTTTTCAGACATCTGTTTCGGCAAGTACTCACAATGGCATAGGAATTAAAAATGTATCATTAGGAGCGCTGAACTATCAGTCCCAGACTTATGGTTCTAGTATTAAAATTCCTTATGAAGACCATAGTTGTATTGCGGGAGGCAATATTGATGTGGGTACGCCATCTGCATTGCAGGTAGTAACAGGCAATAAAGCGCAGATTGTAAAAGTCTGGCTCGACTTGAACGATAACGGAACCTATGAAGCCGAGGAACTTTTGGGTACAAGCACCAGTTCGGGTGCCGATGATTTCACCCATTCTTTCCAATTAGGTGTTCCGGTTTTGGCTAAAGCGGTTTTGAACACACCTTTAAGATTGCGCATTGCTGCTGAAAATGTGTCCAATCCGGATTTTGGGTTCAACAGCCAGTTGCAAAATGGTCAGGTAAAAGATTTTTCTGTAACAATCGAAAACAAAAACCCCTCGGCAGTAGTATTTAATAACCTATCGGTTCAGTTGGTTAATGACAGCCTTCGAATAAGTTGGGAGTCATTAAAGGAATACAAAGGAAAGTCTTTTCAGGTACAGATTTCCAAAGACAGTATTTCGGGTTTTAAAACAGTGGGCGAGTTAGATTCAAAATCATTGAACGGTTATTCGTCATCGGCATTGACTTACGCCACTACTATTTTGTTTAATAATGTTTCACAAATATTGGCGGGTATAGTGTTTCTGGGTTTATTATTTGTAATTCCTGTTCATCGTAAAAACCTTTCACGACAGTTATTATTTATTTCGGCTGCTGTAATATTATTTTTATCTGCTTCGGTCTCCTGCCGTAAGGAAAAGAGGCCTACCCCGCCCACCCCACCTAAGGAGACAAAATATTATGTGAGAATTGCTTTTGTGGACAGTGGCAACGAACTGAAATACTCCAGTGTGGCCAGTTTTGTAAAAAAGGAAAAGTAAATACTCTTTAATAACTTATTAATCAATTATTTTCGCTCAAAAACCGGTTACGATAATCTTGTGGCGCACAGTTTGTAAACTTCATAAACTGCCGGTAAAAAAACTGAAGGCAGTCATAACCGCAGCTATAACCTATTTCATTGATGCGCATATCTGTTTCTTCCAAAAAACGATAAGCTTTGTTAATTCTGAATTCATTAAGGTAAGTAAAAAATGGTTTTTTATAGGACTGGCTGAAGAACCTCGAAAAAGCGCCTTCACTCATATTTACAAATGAGGCAATTTTTTTCAGCGTTATTTTTTCAGAATAATTTTCTTCTACAAACTCAAAAACTTTTTCAAGACGGCTGTTGGGGATAGTTCTTCTTTGTTTATATCCATCCTGAAGCAATACTTTATGGTCGCGCGATTTGGAAAACTCATTGAGCAACTGTAGTAAGAGTATCAGTTTTTCAAAGGCCGGCAGGTTCAATAAATCGGTTTTGTATTTCTGAATCTCTTTTCCCAAATCCTTATCCAAAACAATTCCTTTATTTGACATGCCCAGGAAGCTGCCAATAAGTTTAAATTCGGGTGTAACCTGACAAATCTTATCAATAAAGTCGCTGTCCCATTGCATTACAAACGAAGAGTAGGCAGCAGACCTGTTTCTTTTATTTGCCCAGTTGTGCGGAATTCCCGGGCCCAAAAGTATGAGGTCGCCTTCTTCAAAATGTTCCTGGTGGTTGCCTATATATCTTGTGCCTTCACCCTTCAGAACGAAATTAAGTTCGTAGCTGGGATGGTGATGAAGGCTGGTAGTTCCTGAATCCATGTTTTTTAAAAAAGTACGGAACGATTCGGTTGAAGCTATGCCCGGAAACAAGTTTTCTTTATTCATTTGACAAATTCGTTTAATTAAAAATAATGAAATTATTAAAATCACCAAAAAAAATCGCTTTCATCAATTTTTTCCAGTAAAAAACTAAAAAAATCAGTGCAAATTTTTCGATTTCCGGCTATTGACTTGTTTTCACCATAAGAAAAAATCGCTTTTACTAAATAAGTTCAAATTTGGTCAATTTAGTTGATAGTGTTAACGGGTATAATTATTATCTTCACTGAAACGATTGATTATTTGAAAGATTACTTGTTTTTCATGATTTGGAAATGAATTGAGTTCATGTAAAACATAGATCAGGTAAGGTAAAACAAAACAAAAAAAAGTTTGCGCCGAATTGTTTTTATTAAAAACCAAAGAAACAAATAAATAATTCGGCAATTAGTATTATTAAGGATGTTTTTAATCAGTTATGGAATAAAGGCTGTTGGTTTTTTTGTTAGGTGTTTATTAACTTCAAAAAATTCATTTAAACAATAAATTATAAAACTTAATAAAAGCTGATATGAAAAAGATTTACTTTTTATTAATGCTTGTCGTTATTACTTTTTTATTCAATTCGTGTAAAAAAGATGACGACACTGCCGAAACGCTTCATTATAAAAAAGATTGGGTTACCGGCAAATGGAAGCAAACAGATTTGGTAATGAGTGTGGATGCCAAGTTGGGCAGTACTAAAATACCTGCCGGTACCAGTATGATTGCGATTGCGCCATTGCTGGCGCAGGCGCTTAAAAACCCGGCATTGATCCCTGCCATTACCTGTACCAAAGACAATCAGTATGAGTTTAATGCTCAGGGGGCATTTACCATTACCGGATGCACCGATTTTATTTTGCCAAAGGCAGGTAACAAGGGCACCTGGGGGCTGCAGATTTACGATGCTGTTATAGAGCTGCTTAACGATAAGAGCGAAAAAGATCCGCATTGGATAAACAGTATTACCCCAACCAAAATGGAACTTGCTTTAACGGTAAATATTCCCGGAGTGGGGGCGGTGCCATTGGGTCTGCAATTAGAAAAACTGCCATAATCATTAATCAACTTATCACCAAATCAATTAGAAAGTATGAAAAAATATTGTTTGCCAGGGTGGATGTACTATTGTTTTCTGACTTTTATTCTAAGCGCTGTATGTGTATCTGTCAATGCAGAAATGCCGGATAATACGGCTGTTTATGCAAATAATAACAATAGCCAAAGGATTACAGTTACCGGAACGGTGCGTGATGCAAATGGTCCACTGGAGGGTGTCAACATCATCGAAAAAAACGGTACGGGTACTTCCATTTCTAAAGCCAATGGTTCTTATTCAATAAGTGTGGCTGATGGCAATGCCACATTGGTTTTTAGCGCTGTGGGATTTGAAAAACAAGAAGTAGCAGTGGGTGGCCGCACTGTTATTAATGTGGAGATGAAGCAGTCCTATACCGAACTTTCGGATGTAATAGTTACGGCTTTGGGTATTACCAGAGAGAAAAAATCGTTAGGTTATTCGGTTGCTGAAGTAGATGGCAAAGAAATGAACAAGGTGGTTCAGGAAAATATTTTGAACAGCCTTTCAGGAAAGGTTCCGGGTGTGGTTATTAACCAGACAGGAGGGGCCGGTTCATCGGTGAGTATGGTTATCAGAGGAGCTTCTTCCTTAAGCAATGATAACCAGCCTTTATTTGTAATAGATGGAGTACCTATCAGCAATACGTTGAACAATGTTTCTCAGGTGGGTACCGATAACAGGGTTGACTTTGGTAATGCCATATCCAGTCTTAACCCGGATGATATCGCCAGCGTAACCATTTTGAAAGGACCCAGCGCCGCTGCATTGTATGGTTCTCGCGCCGGTAACGGAGTGGTTTTAATCACAACCAAGAGCGGTAAAGGGCTAAACAGAATGACCATTAATATTAACTCCAGCACCGTTTTTGATAAACCTTACAGGTTCCTGGACTGGCAAACAAAATACGGATCGGGGCAGTTCTCCGCCATTCCTATTGAATTATCGGGGAATATTCTTACCGATCCTTTCGGTGGATTAATTCAGGAAAATGTGAACGGAACCGGTGGCGGAGAGTTAGACCGAGGCTATTTTGCAGTGCAATGGAATAGCCCATTGGATGCAAACGGAAAAAAAGTGCCATTACCATTAGTATCCCATCCCAACAATATGAAAGATTTTGTACAGACCGGCATTACCAGTACAAATGGTATTTCGATGGCCAATAGTAATGACCTGATGCACTATAGGCTCTCCTATTCTAACATGCAAAACAAAGGAATAGTGCCAGGCGCTGATTTGTTTAGAAATACCTTCGATTTGGGAGCATCCTTAAAGGTAAATAAAAACCTGCGAATCAGTACTAATATTGACATTAGCAGAAATAATTCAAACAATCGTCCGGCAACCGAAAGGGGCACCAATCCGCTTCAATGGGCTTATGCAGTTTCTCCCCACATTGATATTAATGATTTGAGAGATTATTGGGAACCCGGGCAAGAAGGAATTCAGCAGCGTACCCAATATAATGGGGTGTACAACAATCCGTTTTTTCTGGCTTATGAGGTAAACAACGGTTTTGTGCGAGACCGGCTTTATGGAAATCTGAAAGCAGATTGGCAAATTACAAAGAAGCTGAGTTTGATGATGCGTTATGGATTAGACACCTATCAGGAGCAAAGAGAGTTTCGGATACCTAACAGCTATACCGGCGAGAAAAAAGGAGCTTATGGTTTGATAAACATAAAGGCTTTTGAAAGCAATGCAGATTTCCTCTTTACCTATAAAGATAAATTCAATGATTTTGGAATGTCGCTTTCTGCCGGTGGTAATGCTCGTTATCAAAAAGGCTCCACCTTGCGCAATGCATCAAAAAATGGTGCCGGATTGATTGTGCCCGGCGTTTATACCGTTCAGAATATTCTTCCTGCTTCGCTCGACTTCTCCAGTTATTCTTATCAAAAAGGAATTAACAGTATTTACGGAACCGCATCGGTTGATTATAAAGAAATGATATTTGTGGATGTTACCGGTAGAAATGACTGGTCCAGTACACTGCCTAAGGCAGCCCCTTATTTTTATCCTTCCGCTTCGCTTAGTTTATTGGTAAATAAAATTGCAGGTATCAATGCTGCTGATGTTAACCTGATAAAACTTAGAGGCGGTGTGGCTCAGGTGGGCAATGATACCGACCCTTATCAGTTATTAAGCGTTTTGAGCAATGCGGGTACCTGGGGCGATATTCCCCGTCTTACTACCTCAGGCACATTGCTGAACCCCGATTTGAAACCCGAAATTGCAACTTCTTACGAGGCAGGTATTGATGTATCATTGTTTAAAAACAGATTAAACTTCTCAGGTACCTATTATATGGTTGACAACAAAAACCAAATTTTCACAACTCAGTTGACATCTTCAACCGGTTATACCTCCAAAAAAATCAATGCAGGTTTGTTGAGAAGTAAAGGTTTAGAATTATCATTGGGCGGAACTCCGGTTTTAACGCGCAATTTCAGATGGGATGTGAATGTAAACTGGTCGAAAAATCGAACTACAGTGGAAGAACTGGCAAATGAAATGCCTTATTTTACCTTCTGGGAAGATGCAAAAGGTGGTGCATGGACTTACCTGGGAGAAGAAGTGGGTGATATTTACGGACCTATGGTGAGAACCGTTACCGATAAATCATCTCCTTATTACGGATGGCCTTTACTGGCCGAAGAAGATGGTGGCGCCAAATGGGAGGCCATAGAAGCAAAGAATGCAAGAAATAAAATAGGCAATTTTAATCCTAAGTTTCTGATGGGCTTGCAAACTTCTTTAACCTATAAAAATGTAAGCCTGAGCATGAGTTTCGATTGGAGAAATGGCGGCCAGTTTGTTTCTCAAACATATAGGTACGGAACAGAAGATTATAGATCTTCACTTCAGTTTAAACAATTTGTTGATATTGGAAGCAGAAGCGGAAAAGAACTGAGAGACTGGTTAGTTGCCAATGCTGATAAATATATCATTGTAAAAGATGGCAATTTCCCCAGAGTGGGATGGCCTACTCCCGAACGCACGAGTTATCCTTTTGAATTCAGCGGTATCAAACTTCCTTATGGCGGTGTGTTTATACCCGGCGTATATGCCACAGGATATGATGCACAGGGCAATCCGACAGGCTATGCTGAAAACTTGGGTGAGAATATGTTAGGCGCTGATAAAAATAACCCCAATGCTACCAGACCATTGCCTTATGCAGCTTCTAACCCCTGGGATTTTATGCAACCTTCTATGTTTTCGGCATCTTACATTAAGCTAAGAGAAATAACACTTAGTTATGCCTTACCCCAAAAATGGGCTTCATCCTTGAGGCTGCATGATGCCAGCATCGGTGTTTTTAGCAGAAATATAATCCTGTGGACCGAATCCAAAATAGGTGTAGATCCTGAAAATGCATTTCAGGTTAGCTCCGATATTCAGGGAGGTGGTATTCAGTTCAAGCAGGGGATTGAAAGGTACAATGTAACACCCTGGGTGTTGCCAATAGGTATTAAATTAAATGTAACATTTTAAGTAATTGAAAACGATATAATTATGAAGACTATTAAAATCATATATACAACACTCTTCATTTTAGCCGCATCAGCTATTTTGTTTTCTTGTACAAAATATTTGGAAAAACTAAATGAAAATCCTAACGGGGCAGACCCTGATAAGGCCAATCCGAATCTGGTAATATCTACAGTGCTTACCGAGGCAGGAAAAGCGTTTACCACACTTGGATTTGGCGATGTAGCCGGAGTGATGCAATATACCCAAAAAGACGGATGGGGCGGCGGACATAATAACTATGACTGGGGTGGAAGCAATGACTGGGCGGGTTATTATTCCATTCTGCGTAACAATCAGTTTGTTTATAATAAAGCTGTTGCATCTAATGATGAGTTGTTAGAGGGAATAACATTGGTAATGAATGCAATGATGTTCGGACTCATTACCGATCTATATGGTGATATACCTTATACTTCTGCTTTGCAGGGAGATTTAGGAGGTCAGGAAAATACTTTCCCTGCCTATCAGGATCAGCAATCTATTTATACGGATATTTTATCAAACCTGGATAAGGCAAATACCTTATTATCAAAAAATCAAAATGATTATCCCAATAAATTGGGCGCTGCGGATGTTTACTATCAGGGGAGTGCTGCCAAATGGCGTAAGCTGGCTAATTCTCTTGCTCTTCGCTATTATTTGCGCATTTCAGATAAACTATCTTCTGTAGCAAGAACAGGTATTGAAAAGATATATGCTAATCAGACCCAATATCCAATCATCACGGCTGCTGCCGATGATGCTACAATGGCCTTCGCCGGAAACGGAGCAGGAGATTCCTGGCCAACAAATGTAACTTATGATGGATCTGATGCCAGTAATTATCGAAGGATAAAAATGGCCGATCCATTTGTAAAAACACTTTTGGCCTTAAAGGATCCACGTATTGCGCTATGGGCAAACAAGGTGCAGATTTTTCTTCAGGTGGATGAAAATCTTCCACCCAATTCAGACAAAATAAAAGATACTATTGTCAACGGAGAACCTCGAAAGGTAAGGGTAATTTCTACCGATATCGTTACTTCCAGAGGATTAACATTAAACGACATTAATCAGGACCCGAATTATGTGGGATTGCCTATTGCTTTAACAGGACCTCAAGCCTACAACCTTAGCCCCGACCTGAATCAGGCATCCAGAAATCCGCATGTTTCCTGGCTCAATGATATTTATCAGAGCGCCAAAGGGCCACTTTTAAAGACAAGATTAGTATCCGCAGCCGAAGTTCAATTTATATTGGCTGAAGCTGCACAAAAAGGATGGGCTACCGGTGGCGCCGAGGCAGCTTATAATGCTGGCGTGAAAGCCTCATTCGATGCATGGGGCATTTCGGGTTCTTATGCGGCTTACATTGCCCAGCCGAATGTTAAATACGATGGCACACAAAAGCAAATCATCTCTCAAAAATGGATTGCCAACTGGTCAAATGCTACCGAAGCATGGTTCGATTTCAGGCGTACCGGCTATCCAGAACTGAAAGGGGTGCCCGGAAAAACAATAGCACCCGTATTACCGGTAAGGTTCTATTATCCATTGGATGAGCAAAGATTGAATACTACTAATGAAGAAGCAGCAGCCTCTAAATTAGAAACTACTTCCAATTCAGCATTTGGCGCCAACGGTTCCAAAAACAGCCCCTGGTCTAAAATGTGGCTGATACAGGGAACTGGAAAGCCCTGGTAAACATTATTTAATCCTTTTAAAATCAATTAATAAATAAAGCAAAACGAAATGAAGTTTAATTTTTCAAAAATCTTAATTACCTTATTACTACCTTTTCTTTTCCTCTTTTCTGTGTCGGCGCAGATGCAAAACTCGGCGGTTACCATTACGCCAGATAATGCACTGGTTTCTTATCTGAATAATGGGGATAAATCCTACAAATGGGAACTCAAGGATACTTACGAATCGGATGAAGTTACTATTTACAGTCTATTACTCACTTCCCAGACCTGGCAAAACATTGTATGGACGCATCAATTGGCCATTTTTGTTCCCAAGGAAAATAAATATGACGGCGCCATGCTTTTCATTACAGGAGGTAGTGTAAAAAACGGCTTGCCCAATTGGAAGAAGCCGGATGATAAACTGAATATATTTTTCAATGCAATGGCTGTAAAAAATAAGGCCACCGTAGCTATTTTGAGTCAGGTGCCCAACCAGCCTTTGTACAATGGTCTTACGGAAGATGCACTTATTTCAAAAACGCTGCATGATTTTAAAAATGATAATGATTATTCAAAACCCTTGTTATTCCCCATGACAAAGAGTGCTGTGAGGGCAATGGATGCCATTCAGGAGTTTATGAAGAAGAATAAAAACCATGAGATTAACCGTTTTGTGGTTTCGGGCGCATCCAAAAGAGGATGGACAACCTGGCTTACCGGAGCGATGGACAGTCGTGTAAAAGCGATAGGGCCGATGGTGATTGATATTCTGAATATGCCAAAAAACCTTACCTATCAGATTAATGCTTATGGCCAATACAGCGAGCAAATTGATGATTATGTAAAACTGGGTATTGTGAATGATATGCGCAGCGAAAGCGGCACAGCCATCATTAAAATGATTGACCCTTATTCGTACCGGAAATTATTAGATAAGCCTAAGATGCTTTTTATGGGTACCAATGATGAATACTGGGTAATTGATAATGTAAAAAACTATTTGAGTGATATCCCGGGTATTAATCTTATCAATTATACCCCCAATGCAGGCCATAATCTGGGTGGAGGCGTTTCCGCATTTAACGCATTAAGCGCTTTTTTCGGAATAACACTCAACAATACCGCCTATCCTGCCGATAGCTGGAAAACCAAGGTAAAAAGAGGCAAAGTAAAAATTACCGTAAATGCTACAAAAGATATTCTGGAAGGCGCTAAACTTTGGTATGCCAATTCTACCGACAAAGATTTCAGAAATGAAAAGTGGGAAAGCAGGGATTTGAATATTTCCAATACCGGTAAGTTTACTATTTTGGAAAATCTTCCTAAAACCGGCTATCATTCATTTTATATTGATTTGATATACAAGGATGCTAATGGCGGTAAGTACAATGTAAGCACCAGGGCGTTTATGACTGATAATAAAAAAATATTGTAATACAATAGCTTATCCGGCTTCTTTTCTGATAGGAAAAGAGTCACTTTTACTATATGCCGCCATTGAAGGATATTTTCAGTGGCCGGCATTAGTAATTTTAATGAGAATCAATATTAAAAAAAATATTTCTTATTCAAATATGAAAAAGACACTTCCAATATCACCTTCCGAGTCGGCATTTAATCCTGGGTTGCTGATAAAATCTATTTTAGACCAGTCTTTACATTATGAACCTGATAAGGAGATTTTCTATAGAGACCGGTTTAGCATGAACTATAGGACACTACATGAAAGAGTGGCAAAATTAGCCAATGCGCTCAACGCAATGGGTGTTGGCGCCGGAGATGTGGTAGGTGTGCTTGAGTTTGACAGCCATCGTTACTTAGAATTGTATTTTGCAGTTCCGATGATTGGTGCGGTATTGCACACCATCAACTATCGTTTGTCGCCCGAGCAGGTAAGCTACACCATGAACCATGCCGAAGATAAAATTGTCTTTTGCCACGAAACAATATTTCCATTAGTAACCCTGATAAAAGAAGGGCTGCAAACTGTTGAAAAATATGTATTAATAAAAGACAGTGATCAACCGGCGCCCTCCTCGGTAACTTTTGCAGGCGAATACGAAGAATTGCTGGCAGCACAGTCAGACGAATACCGTTTCCCGGAGTTTGACGAAAACAGTATGGCCACCCTGTTTTACACAACGGGTACCACAGGTCTTCCAAAGGGCGTTTGCTTTTCTCATCGTCAGTTAGTGTTGCACACACTGGCTGTTGCCGCTTCACTTAGCGCCGTAGATTCGCCGGTAAGGATTCATTCTAAGGACGTTTATATGCCACTAACCCCCATGTTTCACGTGCATGCCTGGGGTATGCCCTACATTGCCACCATGCTGGGGATGAAGCAGGTATATCCCGGTCAATATGAACCAGAGGTGTTGATGAAGCTCATTTTGACCCATCGTGTTACCTTCTCACATTGTGTGCCTACCATATTGGGCTTATTGGTTACTAATCCCAAAGTGAAAGAACTGGATGTGTCATTTTTCAGAGTGATTATTGGCGGTTCGGCATTACCAAAGGGGCTTGCACAGGGAGCTATGGCATTAGGGATTGATATAATAGCCGGTTATGGCTTATCAGAAACCTGCCCGGTTTTGACCGTACCCTATATTCCGAAAGAAAAACTTGCTTCAATGGAAAAAGATGAAGAAGCAAATGAGAGAATTAAAACCGGAAGACCTGTATTGATGGTTGACCTGAGATTGATGAATGAAGAGGGGAATTTTCTGCCACATGACGGAAAATCAATCGGTGAAATTGTAGTGCGAGCGACATGGCTCACACAGACCTATTATAAAGAAAAAGAAAGAAGTGAAGAGCTGTGGAAATATGGTTATATGCACACCGGTGATATGGCCTGGGTGGAGCCTAACGGCACGGTAGTCATTTGCGACCGCAAAAAAGATGTCATAAAATCGGGTGGCGAATGGATTTCGTCATTGGCGCTGGAAAGCCTTATATCGGCACATCCGGCAGTGAAGGAAACTGCAATTGTTGGCATTTCGGATGAGAAATGGGGCGAAAGACCATTAGCACTGATAGTACTTGCCGAAGGTCAAAACACGGATATAAATGGCATTAAGCAACATCTGCAGCAATTTGCAAAGACCGGTTACCTAAGCAAATGGGCAGTACCCGATGAGATGCGTTTCGTAAACGAAATACCTAAAACCAGTGTTGGAAAGATTGACAAAAAACTCATTAGAACCAAGGTTGAAAACAATGAAATATAGCCAATGAATAGTAAATCAATTATCAAAAATATCTTTTTTACTTTTTGCTTCTTATTAATTATCAATCAATTAGCAGGTCAGGCGTTTAAGGTAGGAGCTGCTTACAGAGTGATTACTCCTAATCCTTTGTTGCCTGTTTCGGGCGGTATCGGTCCATCCAAACCGGTAAAAGAAAAGAAGGGGGATTTGTATGCTCGCGCGCTGGTTTTTGAAAAAGAGGGTACCAGAGTTGCCATTGTAAGCATTGATAATCTGGGATGGCCTGCTGCATTGGGCGATAAATCCAGAGCATTGATTAAAGGAATTCCTCCGGAAAATGTATTGATTGGCGTTACCCATACGCATAGCGCTCCCGATGCTTATGGTTTTCCTGATGAGACAGGACATGTGTCGGCTGACCTGAAATACTTGAACTGGTGTGTACAACAGGTGGCCGATGCCGTAAATGAAGCGATAAAAAACCTAAAACCTGCAAGCCTGAAAATTGCTGTGGGCGAAGCCAAAGGAAAAATAGCCTATAATTATTATGCCCCTGATTTGTACGACCCGCGATGCGGTGTCATTCAGGCTTTGGACCAATCAGGCAAACCTATTGCAACTTTAATAAACTATGCGATCCATCCCGAAATAATAGGTTCGGGTAGAGGCATTCTAAGCCCCGATCTTTGCGGGCCATTATACGAAAGAATTGAGGCGGCCGGAGGAGGAATGGCCATTTTTATGAATAGTGCACAAGGCGGAATGGTTACGGCCGATAATCGCCGACCGGATGGTAAGGAAGCGAATGATTGGGATGAATGTGTTAGAATAGGGAATCTGCTGGCCGATCAGGCGATAGCAATTATAGAAAAAGCACCGGTTGAAAAAAATCCCGGTTTGTTTTGTGCCTCCAGAAAAATAAGCCTTCCGGTGGACAATGAAATCATAAAGGCGATTATAAAATTCTCGCCACTTGAATACAAAGGGTTTGAAAATGATTCGGCCCACACGGTGTTAAATCTGTTGAATATTGGCACAGCTCAAATAATAACAGTACCCGGAGAAGCATTACCCAATATTGGATATTACATAAAACGAAAGATGAAAACCCGAAAACCATTTCTGTTTGGCCTAACCAATGATGCTTTCGGATATATGCTCACAAAGGTTGATTTTGACAGCTTCAAAAGATACAGATATATCTCTCAAACCAGCCTGAGCGAAATGGTGGGCGAAGTGTATATCAATGAAGTATTGGATTGGCTGAAGCAGGCTCCTGCCCCAGCAATGGAATAAAAAACAGGGTTAGTAATTATAGACATAATTTGCCCATAATTACTGACCCTATAAAATGATTTATTAGTAATTTATTATTTCAAATAAGCTGAATACATCCATACTAATTTTTCTTGCGCGCGAATGTAATCGCTCATTAAGGCATTGGTACCCTCATCATCAGCATCTTCAGACAGATCCAGTAGTTCTCTCTGCAGGGTAATAATGGTTTTGAAGGAATCCAGAATATTCTTTACTGCCAGCGTGCCATCAGAAACTTCTGAACTTTCTTTTACTGTTGATACTTTGCTGTAATCAGAGAAGTTATGGTTAGGTGCAAAACCGAGTGTCAATACTCTTTCGGCAACTTCGTCTATTTTTACAAAAAGGTCATTATACAATTCTTCGAATTTCAAATGAAGCTCAAAGAATTTTTCACCCTTAATATTCCAGTGATATCCACGCACATTCTGATAAAAAATAGAGTAGTTAGCCAATAACACGTTTAATTTTTCTGCCAAATTCTGAGACTTGTTTACATCAAGTCCAATTCTGTTTAATTCACTCATAAAATATATTTTTAAAGATGATTAATCTAAATAAACTATTTAAAATCTTCCGGTTCCAATCTCAAACAAGGATTTCAAATATACAATATTTTTTTGAGATTAACAAGTAAGGTGAAACCCAAATCTGGTTATAAATTCTGACACACCCCATTCATAAAAACTGAAAGATAAATTATTAGTTTAGGTCGGTTTGTGTGTTTAATCACCGAATATTATTGACGTAATCCGGTAGTGACCTCGTCAGCCATTCATATTCAAGACCTGAAAATTTTTGTGATACCCAATTTGTCCGCCACTATTTCAACCTTCTCAATTTTACTACTTCAATTCGTGTATCGCTTACCGACACGATGTCAAATTCATAGTTGCCAATGATGATTCTTTCCTTTTGAGTGGGGATGGTTTCAAAATGTTCAATAATATATCCTGAAAGTGTTTCGGTGTCGTTTTCTTCAAAGTTCAGGTTATATTTTTCTTCAAGGTAATCAAGTTCCAATCTGCCTGAAAAAATGTATTCATCTTCAGCGATTCTTTTTTCCACAAAAACCTCGGTATCGTATTCATCCTGAATTTCACCAAAAAGTTCTTCCAGCACATCCTCAATGGTGATGATACCTGCGGTGCCGCCAAACTCATCCACTACCCAGGCAATGCTTTTGCCTTCTTTACTGAATTTGTTGATCAGATTCAGGGCGCCCATACTTTCTGGTACAGCCGGTATCGGTAAAATAATAGGCTTAATGGCGTCCGGTTTCTTAAACAGGTCCAGCTCATGCACATAACCCAGAATATTATCAATATTGTCTTCATAAATGATAATGCGACTGCGCTTTGTTTCGGTAAATTTTTGTACCAGCTCGGCAATGGTAGCATTGATTTCCACTGCTACAATTTCCTTTCGGGGTACCAGGCACTGTCGGATTCTTACATTAGGCAATTCCTGTGCATTTTCCAATAGTTGCGTACTGGTTTCGTCATCCATCATTTCCTTTACATTGTCTCTAAACAAAAATCTGAGGTCGCTGCGGTTGAAGGGCGATTTACTTTTGTCAAGACGCACGTTGAAGACGTATTTCAATATCCAGTCTGATAATTTAAAAAATGCAATGGTAATTGGCTCCAAAAGCCAGTAGAAAAAATTGATAATAAAAGCCAGCCTGCGCAGGAGTGCATTGCTGTGGGCTCTGAATACCGCACGGGGAATAAATTCTACAAAAACGAGCACAATCAAAGCGTTGGCAAAAATTTCCAAAACAATTTGAGCCGAACGCGACTCAATGTGGAGGAAGGGCCAAACCCTTGCCGAAACCTGGCTGGTAAACAAAACAAAGGCAGTAAGTGCAATGACAAAACCAATAATTGTGGTGCCCAAAAAAACAGCCGGTGAGTCAACAAATTTGCCCAATATCTTTCCGGATTTTGCACCTTGATTTCTTCTCAGTTCAATATTCAATCTGCTGGCGCTGAAGAAGGCCATCTCTACACCAGAAAAGAAAGCCATGAATAAGAATGACAAAATCCAAATAATTAAAATCATATCCATAGAAAATAAAGATAAATGAATAAAAGTGAATTTTTAAAAAAGATGCATTAATTTGGAAAAAAAATCTAAGAAAACTCTTGGAATTTAAGAAATTTAACTATTTTCATATTGTAATTTTTATCTTTTAATCCTAAAATTTATTAAAATGAAAAAGAGCATCTTTATTTCTCTCGGATTATTTTTCGGGGGGGGGGGGGGATTTTTTGGGTGAGAATATTCATTGATTCAAAATCACATAAATTAGATAAAAACCAAAGGAGAACTTTTTCTCATTGAAAATTCATAAAAATGAAAGCCTAGTTTTGTTGTTTTAATTATTTATTAACATTATTATTTTTATATTCAAGAAGAAGCTTCAAAGAAACAATATT
>ENA-UOUJ01000188-UOUJ01000188.1-activated-sludge-metagenome-genome-assembly--contig:-NODE-188-length-51205-cov-4.733431_pt1 | contig 51205 bp, 41 predicted proteins | sample MGYA00249839_ERZ747224 | MGnify/ENA primary metagenome ERZ747224 (study PRJEB28782, sample SAMN03220277) | activated sludge metagenome | biome: wastewater; feature: sewage sludge; material...
AGGTTATTGGGCTAATGTAAGCAATACCCCATTCCGCCTTTACAAAACCAGAGTACATGAGGGAGGTATCCACGCTCCTTTCATTATCAGTTGGCCCGGGCATACTGCTGCTAAAGGCTCCATTTTGGACAACCAGCCTGTACATGTGATAGACCTGCTCCCTACCTTTTTAGCTGCAAGTGGAGCAAGTTATCCCACCAGTTATCATGAAAACCTGACAAATCCGATCAATGGAATAGACATTTCCAATATTTTTATGGGCAAAAAAATACCCCGAAACACCCTTTTTTGGGAACATGAAGGAAATAGGGCCATTCGGGAGGGAAAATGGAAATTAGTTTCCCGAAGTATTCATAAAGTCCCCTATGAAAAACCTTGGGAACTATATGATTTAAGTAAGGATAAAACCGAAATGAATAATCTTGCAGCAAAATTTCCCGATAAGGTTAAAGAATTAGAATCAAAATGGTTGAGCTGGGCCAATCAAAATCATGTTTTACCCATTAATGGGACTGGAATGACCCAACGAGGAAAGGAGTTCCCGAGAGAACATTAAGTGTTGGTTGAAAAATACATTAAAAATCATGAAAGCGTGATTTATTTTGTATTGTCTCTCTAAATTTTTGTTAATTTATTCTCAAAATTATTTTACACCCCTACCCTTTCTCCTTGGTTTTCAAACTGCATTTTATGAAGCCGTGCATAAAAACCATCCTTAGCCAACAATTCGTCATGAGTACCTGACTCTACCAGAACGCCTTTATCAAGCACTAATATTTTATCCGCCTTGCGGATGGTGCTGAGCCTGTGCGCGATGATGATGGAGGTTCTGCCCCTGATAAGCGTTTCGGTGGCTTTTTGTATCAGCATTTCGCTTTCGGTATCAATGGATGAGGTTGCTTCGTCCAAGATTAAGATGGAAGGATCATAAAGCAATGCCCGGATGAAGGAAATCAACTGCCTTTGACCCAATGACAAGGTAGCTCCTCTTTCTTTTACGTTATAATCATATCCACCGGGCAGTTGCATGATAAACTCGTGCATATCAATCATTTTGGCGGCAGCTACTACTTTTTCAGCAGGAATTTCGGGATTGCGAAGGGTGATATTATCCATAACAGAGCCCGAAAACAAAAATACATCCTGAAGCACCAACCCAATATTTCGCCTTAGATATTCGGGCGAAAGTGTTTTTATATCAATACCATCAATACAGATGGCGCCTTTCTGAATGGTATAAAAACGGTTGAGGAGGCTGATAATGGTTGTTTTACCACTGCCGGTGTGCCCCACAATGGCAACCGTTTCTCCTTTTTTTATTTCGAAACTGACATTTTTCAGCACCCATTGCTCATCAATATAGGCAAAGGAAACATCTTTAAAGGCAATATTTCCACTCATCCTGCCCGTAGGCATATAATAGCCCCCCTCCGGCGCTTTTTCCTCATCATCGTTATCCAGCACAGTAAATACTCTTTCGCTGGCAATGATGCCCATCTGCACGGTATTAAACTTGTCGGCCAGCATCCTAATGGGCCTGAAGAGCAGGTTGAGGCAAAGAATAAATGCTACGATGATGCCCTGCTGCCCTTCATGCAGGATTAGCGACTGCCGGGCGCTGTACCAGATTATCAATCCTATGGAAAGCGCCATAATGATTTCGATGACCGGGAAAAATACCGAATAAGCAAAAATGGACTGAATATTGGCATTTCGATGTTGCTTGTTAATTGACTTAAACTTGCTAAACTCCCTTTGCTCAGCCACAAATGCCTGTACAATACCCATGCCCGAAAGATGCTCTTGTACAAAGGCATTGAGCGCCGATACAGCATTACGAACCTTCAAAAAGGATTTATTGATGCTTTCCTTGAAATAATATGTGGCAATAATCATGATGGGGAAAGGTATGAGCGATATGAAGGTCAGCCGCCAATCTACCCAAAACATATAAGCCAGCACACAAATAATGGAAAGGATATCAGCCACAATCGGAATAAGCCCATCGGCGAAGATATCGTTGATGGCTTCAATATCGTTAATCGTGCGGGTGGTGAGCGTACCGATGGGTGTTCGATCATATTGCCGGAGATTCAGCCCCAGTATTTTTTTGAAAACCGATACCCGCATATCCTTCACCACTGCCTGGCCCAGCCATGCCATAGTAAAAGAAAACACGAAACGCATGAGGGTTTCTATAATAATAATGCCAATCTGGATAAGCGTAATATACACGACCATTTTGGCCATTGAGTTGGTAATGTATTTATCCACAGTCAGTTGTATCAGCATAGGGCGCAGCGGCGTAATGATCGCCAGCAGGATACCCAACATTACCGACAGGTAAAATTTTCTTTTATAGGGAGCCGCATATTGAAAAATACGCCGCAAGGTAGAAAAATTAAAAAAGGATTTCTTTTTCCCTGACATGAGGTGCAAGATACTGAATATGACCCAACTGATTTTGTTAAACCTTCACAATAATTACCTCTACCCCCATTGCCCTTAGCGAATCGGCGGTGTGTTCGGATATATTATTATCGGTTATAATCATATCCACATCCTCCATTCCACAGATTTTGCCAAAGCCTCTTTTGCCAAACTTGCTGGAATCGGCCAAAACGATCGTTTTTTGCGAAGATTCAATCATTTTGCGGTTTAGTTGCGCCTCCATCATATTGGTAGTAGTAATGCCATATTCAGTATCCACCCCATCTACACCCAAAAAAAGTTTGCTGCATGAAAAATCATCAAGCATATTACCTGCATAAGTGCCTGTAACAGAGGCAGATGTCCTCCTTACCTGCCCTCCCAATTGGATAACATCCACATCAGGATGATGGATCAACTCCAAAGCCACATTAAGCGCAGCCGTAATGACGGTTAGATGACCCGATGCCGCAATGTTTTTGGCCAGATACAGCACCGTAGTGCCAGAAGCTATCAGGATGCAGTCGTTGGGAACAATCAGGCCGGCAGCACACTCGCCTATTTTTTGCTTTTCGGCAGCCTGCATCATTATCTTTTCGTTTACATGCCGGTCGGGCATGTAGGGATTGTTGAGGGTGGCTCCTCCATGAGTACGAAATAAAAGGGTTTTGTCTTCCAGAAATTTCAAATCCTTTCGAATTGTTACGGATGATACATCCAGTTCTTTACACAAATTGGCCACATAAACCGTTCCCTTTTCTTTTAACTTATTGATAATGTGTTCATGTCTGCTGGTAAGTGTGCTCATTTTTTTATATTAGATGCTATTCAAAATTAATCAAACCCAAAGAACTGAAAAAATTGTTGTAAGAATTTTATAAAATATCGCTCATTTTATTTCTTTTTGTTATAAAAACAACTTAGTTTTACTTTCGATTGGTTGTTTATACATTTTTTTATATTTCGATTTGAATAAATTATTATTCGCAGTGAACTTTAACAGAACTCAATTATTGGAAAAAGCCACCTCCCAAAATACATTATGGGACGTATTGGTAATTGGTGGTGGCGCCACAGGTTTGGGAGTAGCCTTAGACGCAGTTACGCGAGGGTACAAAACCTTATTGGTAGAACAAGCCGATTTTGCCAAAGGCACTTCCAGCCGTAGCACTAAATTAGTGCATGGCGGTGTGCGTTATCTTGCACAAGGCGATGTGGGCCTGGTGCGCGAAGCCAGTGTAGAGCGCGGACTATTACAAAAAAATGCACCGCATCTCGTTAAAAATCAAACATTTATAATTCCGGTTTATAGTTTTTGGGAGCGGATTCAATATACCATAGGGCTCAAATTTTACGATTGGATAGCCGGCAGATTATCATTAGGCAGGTCAATATTTATATCTCGAAAGAAAACCATTGAAGCCTTACCCGACATCAAAACCAAAGGACTTACCGGCGGTGTGCTCTACCATGATGGCCAGTTTGACGATTCACGTTTGGCTGTTAATCTTGCTCAAAGTATTGTAGAAAATGGAGGCGTGGCTTTGAATTATGTAAAAATAACCGGAATAGTGAAAGATGGAAATACCATAGCAGGCGCTGAAGCTGTTGATATAGAAAAGGGCAATCCATTTACCATCAAAGCCAGAAGCGTAGTAAATGCAACCGGTGTTTTTGTGGATGATATTTTGAAAATGGATAATCCGAAGGCAGCCAAAACAGTAGTAGCCAGTCAGGGTATTCACCTTGTAATCAGCAAAGAATTTTACGCATCCACTCATGCATTGATGATACCAAAAACCAGTGATGGAAGGGTGCTCTTTGCGGTACCCTGGCACAATGAAGTGGTGGTGGGTACTACCGATACCCCTGTAGGAGAACCTTCGCTTGAGCCACATGCTTTGGAAAAAGAAATTGAATTTATACTAAAAACCGCCGGGCAATACCTTATTAAAAAACCCAAACGCAGTGATGTACTGAGTGTTTTTGTGGGCTTAAGGCCGTTGGCAGCCCCCAAAGAAAACAATCAAAAAACAAAGGAAATTTCCAGAAGTCATAAAATCATTATTTCCGCCTCAGGTTTATTTACCATTATTGGCGGCAAATGGACAACTTACCGCAAAATGGGCGAAGATATGGTAAATGCCATCGAAAGACATTTTGGCTGGCATGGCACCAAACCCGAAACCGCTCATTTGAAAATACATGGATTTTCTCAAAAGAATGATTGGCAGGATCCGCTTTATTTTTATGGCAGTGATGCCGATGAAATTATCAAGCGGATGAATGGCGCAGCCGATCAATGGATTAGCGAAAGCCTTAAACTGCATGAAGCACAGGTACACTGGGCGGTAGAACATGAAATGGCCAGAACAGTAGAAGACGTTTTGGCAAGGCGTACCAGGGCATTACTGTTAGATGCCCGCGAAAGCATCCGCATTTGTCCACAGGTGGCAAGTATTATGGCCAAAGATTTGAATGAAGATGAAGCCTGGATTCATAAAGAAGTTGAAACATATACCAAATTGGCAGAACAATATTTATTAAACTAAATTAAACTGATTGATGAAATTGACTGAGTTTTTGAAACCGGCTCCACACAAAAAACAATTATCGGAGGCAGAAATAGAACCTACCTATAATAAACTGAGGTGGCAGGTTTTTACAGGCATATTTGTAGGTTATGCAGGCTATTATCTTGTGCGGAAGAATTTTTCATTAATCATACCCGATTTGGTTGAAAAAGGATTTACCAAAACGCAGTTAGGTATTGCATTGTCTGCCATTTCAATTGCTTATGGCATCAGCAAATTTGTAATGGCGCTAAAATCGGATAGAAGCAATGCCCGAATCTTCTTATCGCTTGGCCTGTTTTTGTCGGCATTAATCACGGCAGCAATGGGTCTGTTTGCATTTGCCACATCCTCTATTGCGGTGATGTTCGTTTTTCTTTTTATCAATGGCTGGTTTCAGGGTATGGGCTGGCCTCCCTGCGGCAGGGTGATGGTTCATTGGTTTTCGGTAAAAGAACGCGGCACCAAAATGTCTATCTGGAATGTGGCTCACAATGTGGGAGGCGGTATAATGGCGCCTTTGGCTGTGGCAGGGCTTTCAATTTTTGGCGTGTGGCAGGGCAAACTTTACTTTCCTGCAATAATAGCAGTGTTGATAGCTTTTGTTGCCTATATGCTGGTAAGAGATACGCCTCAATCCTGCGGATTACCGCCGATAGAAGAATATTCCAAGACCCAAACCAAAGATTATGATGCCTTCCATGAAAATGAATTAAGTACAAAACAAATTCTGTTTGACTATGTACTCACAAACAAACTCATCTGGTATATTGCATTTGCCAATGCTTTTATTTATTTGGTGCGTTACGGTGTTTTGGATTGGGCGCCTACCTATCTTAAAGAAGCAAAAGGCTTTTCATTGAGCGGAACAGGATGGGCTTATTTTCTGTACGAATGGGCAGGCATTCCCGGAACGCTGTTATGCGGCTGGTTGAGCGATAAGGTTTTTAAAGGCCGAAGAGCGCCGGCATCCATTATATATATGTTTTTAGTAGCAGTGGCAGTGATCGTTTATTGGAAAAATCCTCCGGGCAATCCGATGATTGATAATTTTGCCTTGGTTGCCATCGGATTTTTAATATACGGACCGGTAATGCTGATAGGCGTTCATGCCCTCGACCTCGTGCCAAAAAAAGCTGCAGGTACTTCGGCAGGATTAACTGGATTATTCGGATATTTGGGTGGCGCTTTGTTTGCCAACGCAGCTATGGGATATGTGGTTGACCATTGGGGCTGGGATGGTGGTTTTGAGGTTCTGGTAGCCTCCTGCTTTCTTTCCATTATTTTGATAGCGCTTACCTGGAAAAAAGAAATACAATCATTAGAATCTAAAAAACTATAACCAAACTCACAAAAATGATCAACAAACTAATATTTCAAAAAATCATGACTAAGTCCGGCATTATTTTTTTGTTGTTACTATCTGTACCGGCTTTAGTTTGGTCGCAGCAGCGAACCATTACCGGAAAAATAACTGCTGCCGCCAATAATGAACCATTGGAGCATATATCCGTACAAATCACCGGTACTTCAAGGGGTACAACAACCAAATCAGATGGCTCCTATTCAATTATGGCAAGTCCGGGCGAAACAATTGTATTCTCTGGTGTAGGTTACAATTCAAGAGAAATGAAAATTGGCCAAAACAGTAATATTTCTATTCAATTAATAGCCAGCACCACTGATTTGGAGAATGTGGTGGTTACCACAGCTTTAGGAATTAGAAGGGAAGCCCGCGCATTAGGATATTCTCAAACAACGCTTGAAAACAAAGACCTGACCGATGCTGTTTCCAGCAACTGGACAGATGCATTGTCCGGCAAGGTGGCCGGGCTAAATATGATACGCTCGGGAGCAGGACCTACGGGGTCTAACAAAATCATTCTTCGGGGTGAAAATAATCTCACAGGAGACAACGAAGCGCTGATTGTTGTAGATGGGGTAGTTATTAATAACAGTACCGCCAAAAGAACCGCAAATGGCAGTGAAGCCGTTTATGGAACAGGTAGCGACAATATGCCTGCAGACTATGGCAGTGGATTAAACGATATTAACCCCGAGGATATTGAATCGGTAACAGTATTAAAAGGACCGGGCGCTGCGGCACTCTATGGTCAAAGGGGCGCAAATGGTGCCATCATCATCACCACCAAATCTTCAAAAAGAAAAAAGAATGAATGGGGTGTTACCCTGAATTCAAAATTCAATATTGAAGAAGTAAACCGCTGGCCCGATATGCAGTTTGAATACGGACTGGGCTTAGATGGACAAGCCGACTATGATTTTGGATTTTCGGCCAACAGAACCACCAGTTCAGCTTATGGCCCCCGATTCGACGGTCAGCTTTTTTATCAGTACAACCCAATTCGCCATGGCAGAGACTCAATACCCACTCCCTGGATACCATACCCCAATAAATCGAGAAAATATTTTGAACAGGGAAATACGTTAACAAATAGTGTGACGCTGGATGGCAACTTTGGCAAAACCAATGCCAGACTGTCGTACACCAATGTTCAGAATAAATGGATTACGCCCAATACCGGTTACAAAAGAAATACGGTGGCTTTTTCCATCAATTCCAATATCACCAATAAATTAAAACTGTCTTCAAAAATTAATTACACCAATAAATACAGCGATAACCTACCGGGTGCCGGATATGGCAATCAGTCCATTATGTACTGGTTTATTTTTTGGCAGCCCAATGCCGATCTGGATTGGTTGAAGGATTACTGGGCTTATGATGCCAATGGGAATCACCTGGTAGGCACCAAAATATTTTATCCATACAGTTCTTTCCCCGAAAACCCTTATGCCATTGCTTATCAGTTTATCAATAGGTCTGAAAGAAACGGTGTAACCGGAAATGCTCAATTAAGTTATAATTTTACAAAAAACCTGAGTTTATTGGTAAGAACCTCGGCCGACTATGGTGTAGAGCACAGGGCACAAAAGCGACCTTATGACGCAGGTTCCAAAATGCCAAAGGGTAGTTTTCGCACACAAGACATCACTGCTAAAGAAATTACCCACGACTTTCTTTTAAAATATGAAAAAGAATTTTCAAAAGACATCAAATTGACGTTTACAGGAGGTGGAAGCACCCTGAGAAATAATTACGAAAGGGAAGAAATGAGGGCCGACTCCTTACTTAGGCCGGGCATGTTTTATCCCGGAGGCGCCGCCGGCGACCCTGTCTTTATTCCATACAAAAGCAAATATGTAATAAATAGCTTTTATGGTTTGATTGCGGCAGAATACAGAAATTATTTATTTGTGGACATTTCGGGCAGGCAGGACTGGAACAGTGTATTAGCTACGCCCACCAGAACAAATAGTACCGGGTTCTTTTACCCTTCAATCAACACAAGCCTGATACTTTCGGATATGTACAAGATGCCCAAGAAGATCAACTTTGCCAAGTTGAGGCTGTCTGTATCCAGTGTGGGAAGCGGCACCACCGAACCTTACAGAACGTCTTATAATTATGCCAGAAACTATCTTTTCCCTGATAGCATCTATCAGAATCCGGCAGTTTTTGCCAATCCCAACCTGAAACCGCTGCGTACAGTAACCACTGAGCTTGGAGGCAATGTGAAGATGTATAAAAATCGCTTAGGAATTGATGTGGCAGTGTATTTGGGAAATACCAAAAACCAGATTCTGGAAAGAATTGTTGACCGTTCCACCGGTTTTACAAGAGAAGTAATCAATGCGGGGAATGTAAGAAACACAGGACTTGAACTTACACTTAACACAACCCCTGTAAAGGCTAAAAAGAAAAACGGCTTTGGCTGGAATTCGAATATTATCTTTTCAACCAACCGAAACAGAATTATGGATATGCCGGACACTAGCATTGTTTTAAACATGGGTCCTGTAGGCGGCGGACAGATTGTTGCTAAGGTGGGCGGCAGCATGGGCGACTTATATGGGCGTGGTTATGTGCGTGCTCCGGACGGGCAGGTGGTTTATGATGCCGTAACCGGCAATGCGCTGATTACGCAGGAAGTTGTACACATCGGCAATACAATTCCCAAAGGGAAATTAGGTTTTTCAAACGATTTTTCATACAAGGCTTTCCGCTTTAGCTTTTTGTTTGACGGCCAGTGGGGAGGTGTAGCCCATTCATTGATGCATTATAAAATGGTGGAACAAGGAAAATTGAAAGTAACACTGCCGGGCCGGTATAATGGCATTATTGGAAACGGAGTTGTTCAAAACCCGGATGGCACCTACCGTAAAAACGATGTAATAGCCACCGATATTGATGACTATTACCGATCGCACATGGGAACCGACAATGCTGAAGGAAGTACCTTCAGAACTGATTTTATAAAATTCAGAGAAGCAAGGCTCGATTATACGCTACCTGCAAGAATTTTGAGTAACAGCGGCATTCGCAGAGTATCGATCGGCATTTATGGCCGCGACTTATTCATCTGGTCGCCATGGCCAATGTTCGACCCCGAGTTTGGCACACTTAGCGGTACAGACATTGTGCGTGGTTTTGAAATTGCCCAATTCCCTTCGACCAGAACAATTGGCGCCAACCTGATAATTGTATTTTAATAAATGTAAAATGACCAAATACATAAATATGAAAAAAATATTTTATTATAATATTATACTTTTGGTTCTGGTTTCTTCAATTTCCTGTACAAAGGACTTTGATAAAATCAACACTAATCCCAATAATATAACCCAGGTTTCGCCCGACCAATTGTTACCATCGGCCCTGGTAAGTTCTTTTACCTATAACCTGCTACGTAACCGAAACTTCAACAATGAACTGATGCAGGTAACAGTATCGCCCAGCGATGCAGATGGTACCGTATTTCGCTATGATTTCAGATCTACATGGGCAGACTACTTATGGAACGGTCTTTTTGTGGAGCTGAACAATTTCAAAGACATGTATAATAACAAGGAGTCAAACAACAAAAGTTACAAAGGCATATCCCTGATTTGCCAGGTTTGGCTATTTTCTATACTCACCGATACTTATGGGGATATACCATTCTCACAGGCATCCAGCGCTAAAAATGAACTGGGGCACATCATGGAACCGGTATTTGACCGACAAAAAGATGTTTATTTAGGAATGTTTAAAATGCTTGAAGAAGCAAATACGCTCCTGGCGGCCAATGAGCCAATCATTGTAAAAAGCGACCCTGTGTATAATGGCAACATCAGCGGCTGGCGCAAACTTGGCAATTCGATGTACCTGCGTCTTTTGCTGAGAGTATCAGGAAAATCAGAAGTGGCAGACCAGTGTAAGGCCAAGATTAAAGAAATTGCAGAAACCAATCAGAGCAATTATCCTACATTTAACGCGGTGCAGGATGCAGCAATTTTAAGATGGACAGGCACAGCGCCCTATATTTCGCCATTATCAATAAATGTGCGCGAACAGGATTTCAGAATGCCGGGACTTGCTACTTTTTTCATCAGAAACCTTACAGACTGGAATGATCCACGCATCGATATCAACACCTATGGAAAAAGTGGAGTAAACCGGTGGGGAATCGCTCAGGGACCAGGAGGTTTTGCCGGCATTAACAGTGGATATAATCCCGGAGAACCTGCTAATAAGCAGTCTTACTTTTACTCCAATACTACACCGGCCAATAATCTGCAAACCGATCCAATGACAGGGCAAATAATGAACTATGCCGAACTGAATTTTATTTTGGCAGAAGCTGCCTTAAAAGGATGGATAAGCGGTTCTGCTGAAAACTATTACAACAAAGGTGCCGAAGCCAGCATTAAACTCTGGCTTCCCGACTGGCCAAAACAGGGAGAAAATATTGTAACCTGGCTCACAAATGCTGATATTCAATGGTTTAACAGCTACTCTTCGGATGAAAAAATGGAACTCATTCATAAACAAAAATATTACGCTTTGTTTTGCAATGACCTGCAACAATGGTTCGAATACCGGCGTACCGGACATCCGGTATTGCCCAAAGGGCCCGGTTTAAGAAACGGCGGGGTGATGCCGGCCAGAATGACTTATCCGATTTATGTACAATCTACCAACCCTACAAATTATAAACAGGCCGTTCAAGCCCAGGGAAATGATGTTATATCCACTCAGGTATGGTGGCAAAAACCATAAATGGCATTAATAAACATTTTATAATAAATGAATATATAAGAAAATGAACAAAATATTTAACTACTTAATTTTTTTGGTTCTTTTTACTTCGATATATAGTTGTAAAAAATCAGGCTATGGCAATTATCCGGGAGGAGAAATCAGCCCCTACATTGCCATATTCGATCTGCGCAGCCTGTATAAAGGCCAGGATGTTCCGCTCACTAAGGAAACGCTCCTTGGCGCTACCAGCATTACAGGAGTAGTTGTTTCCGACCACTCCGGCAATAACATTCCTGAAAACCTAATAATGGTTCAAGACGGGAGACGTTTATCTCAACTCAGGGGAATTGCTTTGGACCTGGGCGCAGATGCCAGGAGCTATACACCGGGCGATTCGGTAATCATAGATGTGGAGGGCGGAATTTTAAAAAGAGTAAATGGTACACTGCAAATTTCAAATATCAGCAAATCCAATATCAGCAAATTACCCGAAAAGGTGCGGCTAACTCCTGTTGTGGCGCCTGTAGCCAATATCATTAATGACCCCGACCGGTACGAAAGCACTTTACTGGCTGTAGTGGATGGAAGTTTTTTGCCGCTGCCTAAATCTGGCGATATATTGTCTGGCGAAAAAACAATTAACGACGGATCAGGGAACATCACCCTTTTCACAGATATAAAAGCAACCTTTGCCAATAATTCACTTTATGGCAGAGCCAATTATTATGGCATATTGTTAAACTCGCAATCTTCTGATGGAAAGCTTATTCCAAAAGTGTGCCCAAGAGTAAAAGAAGACATCATACTACTTAGTTCAAATTCGGAATTGCAGCATATAATTATTACGGGATTTGTAAGCGATGCTAAAGGTGCAGACGGAAATTATGAATACATTCAGTTTATGGCCACCAGCGATATCAACTTTGCCACCACACCGTTTTCTGTAGTAGTTACTAATAATGCAGGCGCATCTACACCAATCGGATTGCCCAAAAACGGATGGGCAACCGGAGGATTGCGTACCTACAAAATTAATATTACCTCAGGCAGTACCAAGAAAGGAGCTTTCTTTTATGTAGGCGGAACTGAAAAGTTGATAAACGGAAAGGGTTCTACTGATATTTCATCGGCCAATTGGGTTAGAGCTGTCAACTACACAACCACAAACGGAGATGATTTTGGAACAAAAACAGGTGGTCTTCTTGCAAATAGTGGCAATGTGTCAGGAATAGCAGTTTTTAAGGGTACTAAAGTAGATTTGAACACCATCCCCGTGGATGTAGTAATGATTGCCACCAATGGTACGGTGTATGATCCCACCCAGCCGGAGTACGGATATAGAATTGCAGACAATGATTTATATAAAACAGTTAATCTTATTACACTGGAGCCGCAGCCATTTTTTAAGAGCGGAAACAACACCTTATCATTCCCTTACAATGCTTCAGATTTGGGATATTTTAACCAATTGGGTGGCAGGTACAATATCACTATGGGCAGATGGACTGAACGCCGAAATCAAAAAGCGATTTTAATGGCGGCAGACTCTCCGCTTTCCTTTATAGAAGATTCTTTCTCCACAAAACTGATGAAGATTGAAGGAAGTACCGAAGTGGAAGACAAATAATTATCCTATTATGCAAAATAAATTATATATAATTATAGTTTCTATTTTCTGGCTGAGTTGTGGGCCTACAAATAAATCGGTAAGAGAGGCTACTCTACCCAAGTTTGACACAGAGGCACATCGTGGCGGACGCGGTCTGATGCCCGAAAATACCATCCCGGCAATGTTGAAAGCAATTGATTTGGGTGTAACAACACTTGAAATGGATTTGCAGATAACAAAAGATAAAAAGGTAATCGTATCGCACGACCCTAATTTTAATACCGACATCACTACCACGCCCGATGGCAAATATCTTACCAAGGAAGACGCTAAAAAACTGATGCTTTATGGTCTCGGCTACGACGAAATTAAAAAATATGACGTAGGACTGAAACCGCATCCGGGTTTTCCCCGGCAGCAAAAACTGGCAGCCATAAAACCTCTTTTGGCTGATTTAATAAGTGAAACAGCATCTTACTCGCATAAGAAAAATGTTTCCTTATTTTACAATATTGAAATTAAATCTAATGCCAAAAATTACGGGAAAAACCATCCACCCGTAGAGGAGTTTGTTGATCTGGCAATGGCCGTTATCAATTCAGGCGGCATAGCCGGTCGTACCATTATTCAGTCTTTCGACCCGAGAGCTCTGATTGTTATGCACCGAAAGTACCCAAAAGTGAAAACAGCTCTTTTAATTGAGCAAAAAGATAAACGCAGCATCAGGGAGCAATTGGACGAAATTGGTTTTACGCCCACCATTTACAGCCCCAACTATCACCTGGTGACTCCCGAACTGGTAAGGGAGTGTCATAACCTAAAAATGAAAGTGCTGCCCTGGACACCCAATACATTAGAGGAGCTAAGGCGACTGAAAGATATGGGTGTAGATGGAATTATTACCGATTATCCTGATTTGTTCAGTCAGTTGTAAACTGCAAATTCCTCAACAAACTCCCGTCACCTTAGCGCAGAAACTTGAATTCGTTGTATAGAACAAAGCCATACGTTAACGCACATTGCAGTTAAGGAGGCTGAAGTTCTTTGTGGGAGCGGCTTTCATTTTTTTTGAGTTCCGGTTTGTGTACTACAGATTTTCTTTTGATAAATAGGCATTTGAAAATTTAACTTTCCAAATTCCTTTGGGCTAAACCATAATTTCCGCAGCTAAATCTTTACTACCCATCACAGATTCTATAGCTCAATTTCAACAAATTCAAGAATGGCAAGCTACAACGTATAAAAATAAGCTGAACCCAGGTATCAATAATGAAAACCCACCTCTTTCAACAACAACCCATGTGCAGGTGTATCGAAAAAGGCCTTGGTGCAGTCTTTGATCTCAATAATGTTTTTAAAATCTTCCAAAGAGATTTTCCCTCTACCTACTTTTAGCATGGTAGCCGTAAGTGCGCGCACCATACCACGCAGAAAACGATTGGCAGTTACTTTGTAAATCAGCCTGTCGTCCATTTTAATCCACTCGCTTTGGAGAATAGTACAGTTATGTGTTTTTACCTGAGTATTACGTTTGCAAAAACTGGTAAAATCGGTATAACCCATAATGATTGATGCAGCCTGTTGCATTTTTTCAAAATCGAGTGTGTAAGGGAAAAAATAAGCAGTTTCAAATAAAAACGGATTTTTGGACTGATAAACAGAGTAGTGATAGGTTCGGCTGACGGCATCAAAGCGGCAATGTGCATCTGGTTTTACAGATTTCAGGCTCTTAATAACAATATCATCAGGTAGAATGGCATTGAGATTGTAAATTACTTTTTCGGGAAACGGGTTATTCCAATCAAAATGAAAAAAATTTTGCAGGGCATGTACACCGGCATCTGTTCGCGAGGAACCGGTTAGCTCCACTGTTTGCCTGAAATAAGTTTGTAACGCCTTCTCTATTTCGCCTTGAATGGTTTGCGCATTTTGCTGCACCTGAAAGCCACTGTAGCGTGTTCCCTTATAACTTACTTCTAAAAAATATCGGGGCAAATCTTTTATTATTTAAAATTGTTCACAACGGCAAATTGCAAATCAACAAATTAAAAGTCGATTATTTACCTATCAACGCATCAAATTTGCCGAGGTAGTAGTCATCTTTGATTTCACTGCGAAGACTGCTGAAATTATCAGCATCCGATACATGAGGCAATGAAGCTTTATAAAAATTAAACTTCCCTGCATTAGACAAAAACATACTGCTCAGGTACTTTATTTGGGCGGTAGTGTAGCATTTGCTCTTATAAGCTTTCTCAGCTTCACTTATCATTTGGTCATCATTATCTCTGTTTGCCATTCTTCTTCTCAATTTGAGAAAATCATCTTCATTTGCAATTGCATTACAATCGCTGTTGGTTTTTATCACTATTTGCGGACCATCAGTGTTTTCCTGTTTTTGTTCTACCGGAGGCATTTCTTTCACCTCAAATTTGGCTGGTTTCTCTACCGGAGGATTTACTATTTCGGGTATTTCCTTTGCGGCTTTGGGCTGCTCTACATTGGAATACACTTTTTTAGGTTCCGGTATAAAAATAGTGATCTGCTCATCATTTCCGTTTTCATCCTTGTCGTTATACACCATCGTTACTCCCTGAGGCGACACCGTAGATGATACCTGAGATACATCTGATCGTTTGGATGCTACCGGTGTCATTGACTCACTTTCATTTACCGCATTGTTGGCTGCTTTTTCTTCAGCAACCACCTTTTTTGATTCTTCTTTTACCATCACCACAACTTCCTCCACAGGCTTTTCAACCGGTTTTTCAACAATTGTATTTTTTTCTTCTGTGATGGTTTTTGCAGATTCCTTCGGAGCCTCTGCCACTTTAGTTTCTGCCGGTTTTTCCTTTTGGGCAACAACCACTTCTTCCTTTGGCTGTTCTTTGACCACAGGCGTTTCTTTTACCACCACTTTTTCGGGAACAGGTTCTGGTTTCGGTGGCTCTACTACTACCGGTTCGGGCTTGGGTTTTTCAAGCAGGCTGGGGTCATTGGCTGCTTTGGAGAGCACTTTAGTAAAATCCGATACGTTTTCGGCCGGCACCGCTTCTTTTTTTTCATCCTTCACTGCTATTGCATTTTCTGATGCTGATACGGGTTTTTGTACAGACATGGTCTGAAGGTCAAAAAGCCCCCAACCCTCATTGCCAAAATTTTTAATCAGATACCCTTTGTCTTTTGAATCTATTTTGAAATCAAACGTCTGCTCGGGATATTTGTTTTGAGGAAAACCTACCGTTAGTTTATAATCACCATCTTTTAATTGCGGGAGGATAAGATACCCTGATGTATTGGCGCTTATATTTTGATTATTGATTTTAATATAAAAGGGTTGAGCCGGTTCAGTTTGCAGATACACAAAGTATTTGCTCTGGCCATTGCTAAACGAACAGAAAAACAACCCTGTGAGTAAAAAAAAGAATGTCAGTACGGAGTGTTTCATCATTTCCAAATTATTTTATTATGCGGGCAAAAATAACCCAAAATACCCTATTTACAGATTAAGACAGTAATTTTTAAGTTTTTGTTGCAAAAGGGCATTTGTCTATAAAACAATGTGAAAAACGATTACGGCAAATGTTTACCAACTGCCGCCTGCCCCGCCGCCGCCAAAGCTACCACCACCAAAGCCTCCGAAACCGCCGCCACCGCCGCCGCTCCATCCACTACCGCCACCGCCACCACCAGGAAAAATCCAGGGCGTATAACCTCTCTGTCTGGGCCAGTTATCTGTGTAGCCCCTACGGGATACATAACCACCATCACCCCCGTTACCTTTGCCAAAAATTAATGCCAGTAGCACAATTACAATGATAAAAACAATAATCATGCCCAAAACCGAAAAACCGCCGCCACCGGAATGATAGTCCTCCGGAGCTTTATAACGCCCTTCGGCTGCCTTAATAATATTATCGGTTGCTTCATTTAATCCCAGATAATTATTTCCTGCCTTAAAATTTGGAATCAGATTGTTCTGCACTATTTCTCCGGCTACTAAATCGGTAACAGCGCCTTCTAACCCATAACCGGTGGCAACAAATACACCGCGTTGACCACCTTTTTCCCCTGTGTTCACCAAAATCACTACCCCGTTGCTAAATTTCTTCTGCCCACCTACCCCCCATTTCCTGCCCAGCGCTATGGCATAATCAGCTATGGAGTAACCTTTGAGGTCATCAATAATCACAATAGCTATCTGGTTGGAGGTGCTGTCGTCATAGGCCACTAATTTATCTTCTAACGCCTGGCGCTGCCCTGGTGTGATAAACTTACCCGTAAAGTCGTTTACCAACTTAGGCGGATTAGTCGGATTCACTATCTCGCTTTGAGCAAAAGAATAAAGCGACATGAACAGGGTAAATATAAAGAGTAGCTTTTTCATTTATTTAGATCTTAGACTTTAGATATTAGACATTAGATTACAGATTACAAATTACAAATTACAAATTACAAATTGAGGAATATTAATTTATAGAGATATTTTTCTGTTACCCTTCGTCCAATATTTAATACATTTTTCCATTCAAAGAATTATTTACCAAAAACAATTTCGTCTGGCAATTCATTATGATCATCTGTTTGATAAGGAAAATGATGCGTCAATCCTTCGCCTATCTGCCTTACACACTCACTGATGCCTATAGCAAAGTTTTCTCTGTCAAAATGACTGAGAATATCTGAAACCAATTTTTCCCAGTATTCTTTGCCTGTTTTTTTATAAATCCCCTCATCACCAAAAATCGCAATCTGCCGATCTCGAAGCGCTACGTACAGCAAAACGCCGTTTCTATCCTGTGTATGCTGCATTTGAAGATTGTAAAAAATTTCAGTTGCTCTTTCCACAGGGTCAATATATTTGCACTTTCCTTCAATATACACCCTTATTTCGCCACTGGTGCTACATTCTGCATTGCGAATAGTCTGCACTATTTTTTCTTTTTCTTCTTTGGAAAATATATCCAAGGGTTTTTTACGAAAAAAAGATAGACTCATTATTTTAAAATTTTATTTCTACATTTTGGGAAGCGCCTGCATCGGCCTGAAAACCTTCTTTCACTTCAAAGCCAAAAGCCTTTGCTACCAGATTTTTGGGGAAACTGCGTGTCGCCATATTATAGTCGGCTACTGCTGCATTAAAATCGTTTCGTGCCACTTTGATGCGCCTTTCATTGCCTTCAAGCTGGGTCTGCAGGCCTCGATACGCCGAAGTTCCCTTCAATTGCGGGTATTTTTCTATCACCACTATCAACCTGTTGGAAGCCGCTGCCAATGTATCTTGAGCGCTGCTTTGGCGTTTATAATTTTCGCCTGTCATTTGCCCTCCTGTGGTTTTCAATGCATTAGCCCTTGCCTGAGCAACCTGTGTAAGCGTTGTCTGCTCAAAATTAGAAACCCCTTTCACCACATTTACGAGATTCGGTGTAAGGTCCAGCCTACGCTGGTACGTACTTTGAACCTCGCTCCACATTTGCTCCATTTTTTCCTCTTTTTGTACCAAAGAATTATATGCAACAATTATGTACAGCCCAAGCAGCACTATGAAGGCGCCAATTAAATAGCCGGAATAACGTTTCCTGTTCATTACAATAATTCCCTTTTTAGAATATGAAAAAGAAAACAGGACGGCTTCAAAAAATTTGACCGTCTTTTCTTAAAAGAAATAAATACACCCTTAAAACTCCACTTTTGGCGCTTTATCGGCTCCTTCATCAGCTTTGAAGCCTTCTTTGGCCTTGAAGCCGAACAAACTGCCCAAAATATTCATTGGGAAAGAACGAACTTTTGTGTTATAGGAATTAATAGCAGTATTAAAAGTCTGCCTGGAAGCGCGGATATCGTTTTCAATTCCTTCCAACTGGCCTTGTAACTGAAGGTAATTTTGATTGGCTTTCAGGTCGGGATAGCTTTCTACCACTGCCAGCAGGCGGCTTAAAGCGCTGCTTACTTCACCCTGAGCTGCCTGAAACTTATTGATATTTTCAGGAGTCAGTTGGTCGGCAGTAATATTTACCGATGTAGCCTTGCTTCTGGCTTCTATTACTTTGGTAAGGGTTTCCTGTTCAAATTTGGCAGCGCCCTTTACCGTATTGACAAGATTACCCACCAGATCGTTACGCTTTTGGTATTCGCTCTGCACATTGTTCCAGGCTTTATTTACGTTTTCGTCTTCAACAATCAGGCCATTATAGCCTTTCCAGGCCATGAAACCAATTACAAGCAATGCGATGATTACAATTAAAGAAGTTCCTTTCATTTTTTTTAATTTTGAAGTTTAATAAACAAATGTAATATAATTCTTTTCTTAAAATTATTCTGTTATAATATTTTCGGCGAATTAGCCATCCATGTCGGTAAACTGTTAATTAATTCATTTTCATTCATTTGTTTTCAAGTTTAATGAGTATTTTTTTATTCAGAAACCAAAGTTTGGCGCGGCCATTTGTGCCCAAAAAAATATCTGGATTGCCTTTATAATTTTCCTTTCCTGCTTCTAACTCAGCTTTTAACGGCTCATCAAGCCATTTGAATTCAAAATCTTCTTTATTATAATTACCTTTTGGGAAACCGGCATCCATATACTTTTCGAGTATGGCACCAAAAGTAGGCTCGTCATACAAAAAAACTGCCTCAAGATTGTAATGGGCAGATGTATCATTTTGCAAACTGCTAATATCCGGGCCTTGGTATTTGGCAAACACATTTAGCGGCTTGTACCTACTCACATCCAGCAGGTTTACAGCAATGGCAGAATCATTAACAGGCTTTGCGGATTCTCCGGTGTTGCCTGTATCATTTTGTCCGCAAGCCACCAATATCATCGCCACCGTCAGGAAAAAGAGTATTCTATTTAAATGATTCATTATCAGGCTTTTAAAATCGTTTCCATCAAAAAAATCCCCGCTTTGGTGCGGGGAAGTATTTATTGAAAAAGGGGAACCACCCGATTTCAATTATAATTTATTGATCACATATAGCCTAACCAAGATGTGCTTCTATCTTCTTCACAAAGTTGGCCTTTGGTTGAGCGCCTACCAGCTTGTCAACCACTTTACCGTCTTTGATAAAAAGAATAGCGGGAATGGAGGTAATGCCATAATCCATAGACACCTGAGGGTTCACATCTACATTCAGTTTACCCACATTCACTTTTCCTTCATATTCTTGCGAAAGCGCTTCAATTACCGGACCGATTGCACGACAAGGGCCACACCATTCTGCCCAAAAATCAACGATAGTCAATTTATCGGAATCAATTACTTCGGTTTGAAAATTTGCATCATTAAATTCTTTTGCCATTTGATTTATTTTAAATGTTAATATTTCATAGTAAAAGGAACTGCAAATTTAGTTCCCAAATACCAAACAGGCAAAAATGGCAGTCGGATGTGAAGAAATTGTCAAAAGTATTGTAAATTTTTGCCATTAATGGGTCAGATTTTCTACATCCTCCACTACATGCTTATGTTTAAAAAAGATAGCAAATAACACGGCCACTACCAAGGCATACAGGGCAAATACGAACCAAATTTGCGGCCAGTCTTTAATCATCGCAGGAGCAGACAGCAAGCCATCAGCACCCACAGTCGCTTTAAACTCATTGGCTATCACCGACAAAAAAGTAGGGTCGGCGGGAGAAGTTTTTAGATATCCTGCCAGATCTGCCGCAGAAGTAAATGTATGCGTAAAATACTTGTCAATGAGCCAGCCCGATACCAAACTGCCCATTACGGCGCCAAAACCATTGGTCATCATCATAAATAAGCCCTGTGCCGATGAGCGTATTTTTGACTCAACCGTAGTCTCAATAAACAAAGAGCCGGAAATGTTGAAAAAATCAAAAGCCATACCATATACAATGCAGGACAACAAAATCATCCATAAACCGGAGGAAGGGTTGCCCATCCCAAACAAGCCAAAACGAAGCACCCAGGCAATCATTGAAAGAAGCATTACTTTCTTAATGCCGAATTTTTTCAAAAAGAAAGGTATTGCCAATATAAACAGGGTTTCGGATACCTGAGATAAAGACATGATAAGGGTGGAGTATCTAATTACAAAAGAATCGGCATATTTGGGAAAGAATTTAAACTCATCCAAAAACACGTCGCCATAAGCATTGGTCAGTTGCAAAGCAGCGCCTAAAAACATAGAGAATATAAAAAATACTGCTATTTTGTAATTGGCAAAGAGTTTAAATGCATTTAATCCCAGCAGTTGCGTCAGACCGGCATCTTTATCAATTTGCTTTTGTGGAGGGCATTTCGGAAGCGAAAAAGCAAACAAACCCAACAGTAAAGCAAAAACTCCTGCTATATAAAACTGGTATTCATTTGCCTTGCTACCCGACAGGTTGGTAATCCACATAGCGGCTATAAAACCAATGGTTCCCCAAACCCGGATAGGCGGAAAAGCCTTAACGACATCCAGACCTTCATTTTTCAAAATAGTGTAGGACACAGAATTTGCGAGTGCAATTGTAGGCATGTAAAAGGCCATTGCCAACAGCATCACCCAGAAAAACGTACCCGGATCAGCTACTTGTGGAATGTAAAATAAAACACCGGCATACAGAATTTGCAACAAACCATACAGCTTTTCGGCATTCATCCAACGGTCAGCGATGATACCAGCCAAAGTGGGCATAATGATGGAAGCAAACCCCATCGTGCTGAAAACGGCGCCAAACTGTGTGCCATCCCAATGCTTGTTTCCAAACCAATAATTTGCAATAGTTATAAGCCAAGCTCCCCAAACAAAAAACTGAAAAAAACTCAAAATAGTCAGTCTGAATTTTGTGCCCATAGCAATCTTTTTTTATTTCGGTGTCGAAGGTAAGATTTTTTTAAGCCATTCAATATCAGTCTTTAAATTACCAAAAAAAAATAAGTAAAAACAATATGGCGGTTTTTTAATTTTTTTTGATATATTAGCCCTCACTAAATTAACAAAGGTATGAGTAACGTAACAAAAATGTTGTCAAGAAAAGGATACAGCTCCATTAGTTTGCCTTCTGGTTCTACCGTTTTGCAGGCAATTGAATTAATGGCAAACAGAAATATTGGCGCTTTAGTAGTTCTGGAAGCGGGAAAATATGCCGGAATTTTAACTGAAAGAGATTATACCCGCAAAGTGATTTTAAAAGGTAAGCACTCCAACGATACAAAAGTGGAAGATATTATGACTACCGACCTCCCGCGTGTGTCGCCCTCCGATTCGGTAGAACATTGTATGACGCTGATGAGTGATAAATCAATCCGCTATTTACCCGTTTTTGATGGAGAACAAATGGTGGGCATCATTTCAATCAGCGATGTGGTAACAGAAACCATTCTTCAACAAAAAGAAACCATCAGCCATTTAGAAAATTATATTCACGGCCAGCAATAATCTAAATCTTAGCCAATACTTGATTAATTATATCACTGATTTCACCCGCCCTGTTCCAGGACATCATGTGTGTGCCGCCCTTGATCAGGTGGGTGGGTGAAATAGTTTTTATGGGGAAAATATTGTCCTTATCTCCATGAATATGAATGATGTTTTCGGGAATCCAAGTATTTTTCCAATTGAGTATTTTGTCAAAAGACCAGTTGATATAATTGATATCTCCGTTTTTTCGGTAGGTATTGGCAAAAGATTTCTCTTCTTCGGTGAAAGCGCCTAATCTTTTATTGGCAATATTATAAGCCCTTTCGCTTTGCTGTATTTTTTTTACCGGAAAAATTTTATCCAATCGAAAAAAACCAATCGTTTTAAGGTGCAAAGGCAATTCTTTTCTGTTTTTGACACTGGAAATGAGTATTATTTGCTTCACCGGTCTTTGTTTGGCAATTTCTATAGCCATCATTCCTCCAAAAGAAATGCCTATGATTACCGGTTCGGGCTCATCAATATCCTCAGCCAGGCGATGGGCATACTCCTCAATAGATTCTTTAGGCAAAGGATCAAGCCAGTTTAAGAATTTTAGTTCAGCATTTTGAATACTCAGCCGCCCAAATATTTTTTCATCCACCCCAAATCCGGGAATACAAAAAACCTTCATTTAAATTCGTAATCTAAATTCAAAATAATCAATCAAATAGTGCTGCTTTATTAAACCCTTTATCCTCCAAAAGGTTTTTTCCATCAGCTGCCTCAGTAGCGAGTTGGTCGCATCTATTATTAAAAGGGTTAGTAGCATGTCCTTTTACCCATACCATATCAATTTGAAAATCCTTAGCCAACCGATAATACTCCGTCCACAAATCTTTGTTTTTTTTACCCCCTTTAAAATCAGTTTTTATCCATTTGTTCAACCAGCCTTTAGTTATGGCATTAACCACATATTGGCTATCAGAATAAATGATAACCGGAATATCATTCTTTTTCAATGCTCTCAATCCCTCAATCACTGCCATCAACTCCATTCGGTTATTGGTAGTATGTGTAAAACCCGCCGAAAGCTCCTTTCGGATATTACCAAACATTAGCACCACTCCATAACCTCCCGGGCCCGGATTTCCTCGTGAAGATCCATCAGTATAAATTATGATTTTATTTTTATCGCTCATCTGCCAAAATTTAATAGCCGCTCATCAATAGCTAAAACCCTGCTGTAAATAACTTTAATTTTATGAAAATCCTTATTAGTTGTATTCAAAATAAAATTATTTTCCTCAAACAAAATTGCCGAAGGTACTTTTAATGCCAAAAATTTATTTTCAACAATTAGTTCATCCCCATATTTTTTTAAAATATCAGGAGGTGGATTAATATGCCAGTCATTGGGAAGGTCATCTAATGTTAACTCCATTATTGGAGCGCTGTCCGGAATATCCAAACAAATCATACAAGCCCGAAGCCTGGTAACACTGGTAATATGAGCAAGGCTTTCCAACATAGCCAATGAAGCAGAAGAAGCAGTATATAATACCCTTGAGCCCTTGCTATGCCATCGCCCAGGATACAACACTGCACCTGCGCCAGAAAGATCATTAATAAATTCGCATCGGCTAATTCGATAAAGTTTCATCAGGCAAAAATTCCATATTCAATACGACCCAATTCATCCATCAACATATCAATACCCATAGATGTGTCCAAGAATTCCTTTGGCATTTTGTTGCCAAGGGCCATTACCGGCGAACTCATCCAAAGCTTAAACTGATCCATTGTATTAAAAACCTCCTCTCCCCTTGCATACAAAAAAGCCAATTCCACTAATCTTTCAGATTGCTCCGGGTTTAATAGTTGGTTGGCGGTATAGCGGCGCAGTGTTCTATCTGTTGTATGCAAAATATTAGCCATCTCCAAAGCAGAAAATCCTGTAATATCACATAATTCATCAACCGCTTTTTTGGGAACGCCTTTTCTGATAAAACCAATAAAGTCGGTTTTACTTTTTAGTGAATCAAAATTTTTTTCATTCTCCAGCGACAAGAATGATAGTACCCGCCTCACAGGATTAATGAAGGCGATAGCAGAAAACCGCTTTTTTTCAGGCTTATCTGTTATCAATACTGCCGACGTTTCATTGACAACAGAAGCAATTTCTTCTTCGGGGTACTTTTTTTTCATCTTTAGTTATTTGTCCCAAATATACGGACTTTTATCCGAAATAAAAATTTTTTTTCTCATAATCTGCTGAAGCAAAAAACCGGCACGAGGCCGGTTTTAATATAATCTTTCCAATATTTATTAGAATGTATATCTCAATCCCATTTGCATCGAGTAAGTACTACCTGTAGAATACAGAGGAGTAAACACATTAGTTGGTAAAGCGCCGCTAAATTCTCTCATATTGAAAGTTGGAGCTCCATTTACATATCCTTTAAACTGAAGCGGGTCGGTAAGGGTAGTCGTCTGACGATAGCCCCATCCTTTCCATTTACTGTTAATCATATTGCCAAGATTAAAGATATCCAGACTGAACTGAAGAGTTTGCTTCACTTTGCCATTCTCACCTCTTCTCACCAACAAATCTTGTAAGAAACGGAAATCAATTTGATTGTACCATGCTCCTACTCCGCCGTATCTGTTTACGTACTTACCTTTCATCTTAGTCAAATATTTGCTGCTTGCAATAAATTCATCATAAGCAGCCTGTTGTTGAGCTACAGTATATTTTGCAGTTGCCACAAAAGGCACATCACTCCCTTTTGCATACACATACATCAACTCGGTATTTCCGTCACCCACAATTGAACCATTCACATTGTAACTCAGTACCACTCCATTTGACCCTTCGTAGAAAAGAGAGAATGTAGATGGGAAATTGAAGATGCCATGTTCGATTCTGTAAGACAAATTAGAAATAATTCTGTGAGGAATAGCATATTGTGAGTTGTCCAGAACATTGTCATTTGGTCCATTTACATTATAAATAGACTGCCATGCAGAAGTGGCTCTGGAGCCCGGATTGGGGCTCACTTCTTTAGCTCTTGAATAGTTGTAAGCCACCATTCCCGAGAATCCGTTTTTAAAGTCTTTAGATAACTGAGCAGTGAAGGAGAATGCATTACCTTTTTTAATATTTTCAAGAACAATAGGAGTTCCCACCTGGTTTGCAGGATAATACAGGCTACTATTAATTCCGGTTGGATAATAGAATCTGTTATCTTGCCCTGTCAGCCTGTCTGTAGGCGCTTTCAGGTTAGGGTTGCGCATAATTACAGCATTGATATCTTTGGTATAAATGATATCTACGGTTGCAGTGAAACCATCACCAAATTTCTTATCAGCGCCAATATTTGTTCTCCAAACCTGAGGAAATTTGAAATCAGGATCAATCAGTACAAAACTTTGTGGTACTGTGGTTCCTGCTGTTTTAACAAAGGCAGGAGAATTGGCATACGCATCAGGGTTAGGGTCAAACTTAGTAATACCTGCTGCCGCAAGGGTGGCAGCGGAGTTCAATCTTACCGCATTTTGATACATACCACTATTGGATGGCATATTGGTTAAGAACACAAAAGGAACTCTACCCGTAAACAAACCTGTTCCGCCTCTCACAATAAAGCTTCTATCTTCAAACACATCCCAGTTGAACCCTGCCCTTGGAGAGAACAAAGGTTTGTTCTTTGGCCATGCTCCTGTGTTATAATTTATCATATTGCCATTCTTGTCAGGGAACTGCAATTCATTAATTTTTGGATTTGGTATCGGATCTTCGCCATAAATCGGCATATCGATTCTGATACCATAAGTCAATTTAAAATTACTTCTTATATTATATTCATCCTGAGCATAAATACCTAATTGTGCCATTTTTAAATTGGCAGAAAAAGGAGAAGGATCGCCGGGAACCAAAGAATAAGTATAACCATAATAAGCAGGAGCCTTTTCATTCAAAAAGTCATCCAACGTATTGTAAGCATAGTGTCCGGCAGCGCCACCCATAAACATATTACCGATTCTTTGTCTTTCAAAAGTAATACCTGTAGTTATATTGTGTGCTCCAAGATATAATGTAAGGTTATCAGTGAAATTCAAAATATTATTTACAAGTTGGTTATTTTTTGTAAAAGGATCGGAACCTAAACTGATGAAATTTTGACCGGCTCCATTAAAAATATCCACTGTCGGAAAAAATACCGGATTACCCCATGGCTCTCTGATATCGCTTGAGTTAGTGTATGTGGCAATAAACTGATTTGCGGTTTTGGAAGAAAATCTACTATTCAATTCGAATGAACCTGATTTAACCAATCGGTTGGTAGCATAGTTGCCACTGGCAAATGACATGGAGTTGGCGCTGAAGCGGTTATTAGGCAAGCGGTTGAAAGAGCCGCCTGTTACTACGATAGGACCGTTTTGAGGCAAACTGCTACCGTTTTCAGAAGAAACTTCATAACCTTTGAAGTCAGAGTATTTTAAAGTGAGTTTATGCTTGCTACTTATATTCCAGTCAATTTTTGCCAACAACTTACGGTTATTTTCATCGAAGTTGGGGAAATTCTCATAAGCACCCAAATCATATCCATATTTTTCTTTCACGAAATCATATACTTTTTTAAGATCGGCTAAAGTAGTATTAGAAGGAGTTCCAGAAGCAGTAGAACCCTTTGGCACAAAGTTTATGCCCGGCCTTGATCTTTTTTCATACTCATAGCTACCAAAGAAGAATAATTTGTTCTTGATAATGGGTCCTCCCAAAGTAGCACCGGTAACTGTATTGCTATTTGGAGTTTTTGAGAGTTCTCTTTCATTTACTTTATAGCCATAAGAGTTTTGATTTCTAAGGTATCCGTAAACAGAACCATGAAACTTGTTGGTACCACTCTTTGTTACTGCATTTACACCTGCACCCGTAAAACCGGACTGGCGCACATCAAAAGGCGCTATACTCACGCTTACCTGATCAAAGGCATCCAAAGAAATGGGGGAACCGCCACCCGGAGCCAAATCATCACTTAGACCAAAGTTATTATTCAAATTAGCTCCATCTACCTGAAAGTTGTTGTAACGAGCATCTCTGCCTGCAAATCTGGTGCCATTGGCCTGAGGAGTAAGTCTTGTAAAGTCGGTAATAGACCTTGAAATAGAAGGCATGGTACGTAATTGCTCGGAGCTAACTGATGTGGAAGCCCCTGTTTTTATGCTTTGGCCTCGCTTACTGGTAGCTGTAACATTCACATTCTCAAGGTTTTTACTATTTAAATCTAAATTAGAAGTGATAACAAAAGGTACACCTAACTGCAATGTTACATCATTAAAAATTTCAGTGCCAAAACTAACATGACTAATTTTAACAGTGTACGGACCACCAATTCGCAAACCGTTCAAATCGAACAAACCCTGACTTCTGGAAATAGTTTCATAAACTGTTCCTGAGGGTTCATGAGTTGCAGAAATTGTAGCACCTTCTACAGGATTGCCATTTTTGTCTTTTACAGAACCGGTAATACTACTGGTAGTAACCTGTCCATTTACATAAACTGCGGTAAGAAGCGCCACAATTATGAACAAATAAATTTTCTTAAGCATAATTCTAATTTTATTTGGTGCAAATAAAAGAAATAAATTTTAACATTTTACTTACAAGTGTTAACAAATTGTAACCATTCCTTGTTAGTCAAAAAAATTGATCTGAATCAAGAAAAATAAACCCGATTAAGGTTTAATTAAATGAAAGTAAGGCATTTAAACAACCAACCTATTAAATGGAAGCGTTTTTATCCCCCTATTTTAATTTAATTATTGCCCAAACCTCATTCTTTACCTTTACCTCAATCTCAACCTTAACCTTAACCTCAACCTCAATCTTAATCTCAACCTTAACCTCAACCTTATTGTTAAGCATTATATCTTTGCAAAAATTTATTATTGATGTTGGACAGTATTGATAGCGCTATTGAGGATATAAAAAAGGGTAAATTAGTAATTGTGGTGGATGATGAAGATCGTGAAAATGAGGGCGATTTCATTACAGCAGCCTCAAACGCCACTCCTGAATTGATTAATTTTATGACCAAAGTAGGTCGTGGGTTGATTTGTGCGCCAATTTCTGAAACAATTGCCGACAAGCTACTCCTTCCACTAATGGTAACTAACAATACCGCACTGCACGAAACCCCCTTTACAATAAGTGTAGATTTGCTGGGACATGGATGCACAACCGGAATTTCGGCTCACGACCGGGCAAAAACCATTCAGGCGCTAGCCGATGAAGAAAGTAAGCCCGAGGACTTTGGCCGTCCGGGACACATCTTTCCCCTAAGGGCAAGAGATGGAGGCGTGCTGCGCCGGGCAGGACACACCGAAGCCACCATTGACCTTGTAAAATACGCCGATTTACCGCCGGCGGGTATTCTTGTAGAAATAATGAACGAAGACGGCACCATGGCCAGACTTCCCGAGCTGATTGAAATTGCAAAAAACTACAACCTGAAAATAATCTCAATCAAAGACCTGATAGAATACAGGGTAGCCAAAGAAACCCTGGTAGAGGAAGTAGTAAGAGTGAAAATGCCTACTAAATACGGTGATTTTACGCTCGTTGCTTTTAAGGAAAAAAATACTACCAATGAACATATTGCCCTCATTAAGGGCGAATGGAAAGAGGGTGAACCCATTCTCACAAGAGTTCATTCTTCTTGTTTTACGGGTGATATACTCGGCTCATTGCGTTGCGACTGCGGCGATCAACTTCATAACGCTATGAAAATGGTGCAGGCCGAAGGAAAAGGCGTAATATTATACATGAATCAGGAAGGGCGCGGCATTGGGTTGATGAACAAGTTAAAAGCCTATAAACTACAGGAAGAAGGAATGGATACTGTAGAAGCAAACCTGCACCTCGGCTTTAGAATGGATGAACGTGATTATGGTGTAGGAGCACAAATATTAAGGCACCTGAATGTAACCAAACTTCGGCTGATGAGCAACAATCCTAAAAAACGGGTGGGGTTAATTGGTTATGGGCTGACAATTGTTGAAAACGTACCCATTATTACCAAACCTAATTGTTATAATGAATATTACCTGAAAACCAAAAAAGAAAAACTCGGTCATGAGATATAGGCGCAATTGACCTTTTTAAAATTCATCGCGCTGAGCGCTGTCCTTAACGGGTTTAGTTTGAGAATGAATAAGAACCGCCGCCGGCTCTATCTTTTTTAAGGTATCCGGCATTACCGGAGATGTCTCTGGAACAACAATCTTATTTCCTGAGCCGCTACCTGTAAACAAATCTATAAATCTATCAAACTCACGGCGATACGACAAGCCTGCACCGGTACGTTTTAACTTTGCCGCACTACTACTGGAGGTAGTAAGATAATCCAGATTTTCCCGATAGAATAAATTAGCCCGGATAGTGCCACTGGCATTAATCAGCCATTCCAGCGTTACATCCGGCAAAAACTGGACGGTTTGTTGCAACGAAGATTGTAAAGGCACTTCCATTGAACTTCCTAAAGAAATAATAAATCGATCTTTAAAAACAGGAACGGTAAGCGCGCCGCTAAAATTGGCCTGATTAGGAAGATTAAAAGCATTATTCCCTGCTGTCAGTAGGTTTCTATTATAAAATGAACTTCCAAAAACAAGGCTTACCTCCGAACCAAACAATTTGGTCAATTCATTATTTAGCTTTTTATTTATCTCATTGAATAATAAACTGGAAATACTGCTGATAGTACTATACCCAAACTCATTAACCGCACTACTGATTTTAACATCGGCTATACCAGATTCGGGTGGCGCAAAACTGTTAAACACAATTAAATAAGTTACCTGGCGGGTGATTTGGGTTTCATTGTTCTGAAGCTGGTCAAAAAGATAAGTAACATTAAAATCATTTCGATACTTACTGTTGGGATCAAGATCAAGGCCAAATTTAAATTTCGGTTGAAAAAGCTGCCCCGTCAGTTTTGCATTTACATATACATTTTCGCGAACATTGCTAAGGTTCTGATTCAGGTCAAAACCACTGGACAATGTTGCAAAGCTCACCCGCTCAGCTTTATAATAAGCATCAAGATTAATATTCGCTGCCATTGGGTCGCCATTCCAAACGATTGAGTTCTCAACTCCTTTCTTTATGATAAATGGTTTTTTAAAGAAAGACTGAAATGTAAAGTCATACTCGCCTTCATGAATATCAAACCTGCCTTTCAAGCTTAATGGTTCCGAAGTTCCTGCACGAAGATTGAGCGTTCCGGAGCCTCTGCCTTTTATTTCATCACCTGTCAGGTCATCCAATACAAACCTCATCAACACATTGGGATTTGCTGTTACATCTAAATCATATACGATATTGGATAATGTACTTTTATAAAGACTGTCTGCCATTTCTACCCCGTATTTTCTTTCCACCATCCACTCAGGCATTTTACCTGCCTTGCTGTCGGACGAAGCAATGGTAAAAGTGCTCTCATGTGCCGTAGAAGCAATAGCATCTATTTTCATATAGGTATTGTTGGCATAGCCAAATAACACAAAGGAGCCCGTAGCTTTTACATCGCCATAAAACAGTTTATTATCATTGAAGGTAGTTCTCAACACCTGCACAGGGCGGTTATTGGCTTCATTTCGGGTACCGGGCTTGCGCGTTGATACTGTGAGGTCAAAAAACATTTTGCTGAATGCTTCGTGCTGAATGCCACCTTGAAGATAGATTGGATTGTGGGTTACGGTATCCTTCAAAACAATACCGTCTAAGTTTATATTATTAGCTGTAAGCGCAATATCACAATCCTCAACTTTATAATAACACTGGGTGAAATTAACCTTTAATCCCGCATCGTTCATTCTTCCTTTGCCTACAACGTACAATGCATTGAAAGGGCCTTTTACATCAAACTTGCCGGTAACCTCTCCTCCGATATCAGAAAACAAATCACCAAGAAAGCGCGTAAGGTATTTGAGGTCAAAATGATTGGCCGTTAACGAAATAATATTTTTCTTCTGGCTTTCTTTGTCTTTAAGGTAAAAATGAATATCGTAGGCAAGGTCCTTCTTTTGCGGATTGAGTGTGGCTCCATTAATTAATAATTCCTGAGAGGGTAAATCATACAAAACCTTCGCAGTCAAATTCCCAAGCGAATCATTATCCAACCTGATACCTTTACCCATAAAATTATCCGTCATAATGCGCATCTTATTTCCGGGGTTTTCAACTAATATATCGGCTGTCGCTAACCCTTCTAACCTGTTGGACGGCATCAGATAGAGCGCCAAATCTCCAAGATTCAGGTTTTTTAAAGAAACGGCAATATCATTCCAATCACCTGCTTTTGACTTAACTGTTTTTATATTTATCTCCTGATTGCTCTCCTTCAGCGACACCTCCCCAAAGGCAGACATATTGGTTCTAAACTCCAATTCACCGTCTTTTTCAATTGTCCAGGTTTTTCCCGCTACCATAAAAGAAGAAGGGTTGAAGTGAATTTTGGCGCCATTATTATAAGTATAGACAAGTGCATCTAACGAAGCCTGCCTAACGGCAGTGTTTTCGCCGCCGGTAAACAGCATTATTTTTGAAACATCTTCTTCGGCAACAATACTAAACTCCACCATAGGTATAGAGGCGCTGTCGCTTAGAACAATGCTATTGGCCTTACCGGTCAACGACAACTTGTCAATATCTCCTATTGCCGAAATATCTATATTGTCAAATTCAATTGTTTTATATTTAAAATCCGGGGCATCCACATTTAAAATAATATCATTTGTAATGGTGTTGATGCTTCCGGCAATATGGCTATTATTTCCGCCCGCAAGGCTGCTATCTATTAAATGCAGAAAATCGCTAAAATAATAGGTTTTGATATCAAACGAAAATACTTGATTTGCCGGTACTTTTTTGGGTGGTTTAATGTATGCCGGATAATAATGGGTCAAAAAGCTGGTGACCGAGTTGGGCATATCGCTGATATTAAATTTTCCGCTCAGACTTGCCGTAAACTCATTAGAGTATAAACTTAGCACTTTTTGAGAATCTACTACGGCGGAGTGAAGCGCCAATGAATCAAAAGACATTGGTCGCCCATCGCGGGTTAGTACAGCATCCGAAATACTGGCGCTACCCAGAAAGTCGTCAATTGTTTTTCCGCTAAAGTGGGCATTTGCTTTACCGCTTAATGAAATATTGTCTTTAATCAGATTTAATGGCTTAAAATTCAAATGGTCAATATGCGACAGAAAATCAAATTCAGGTATTGCTTTTCGGCTGTCTATTGAACCGTTCAGCGTTAATTTAATATTAGGATCATCTATTGATGCATTACCATTGAAATTATTACGATTTACATCTCCATCAAAACGGATATTCTGGTATCGGTATTTGTTATAATCAAAATAATTAACTTTCGTTTCAAGCGCCACATTTCCCTTTTCGGGATTAAAGCCTGCTCCTTTCAGTTTGGCATCAAGGCTCACATAGCCCATCATGGTATCATTCAATAATTTTCCTAAATTAAATCCGGAAGAAGAAATATTACCTGTATAAACCGGCGGTCTTCCCTTTGGCAATTTCATGTTTACATCAGCTTTTACTTTTCCCAAAGCCGTTTCAATACTGCCATAAGTAACAAAATCGTTTATAAACCCGGTGAAACTTCCGGAAAAATTTACATACTGCAAATTGTTAAGGCTGATGTTGTTCATCTTTTTTAGTTCGGGCGCAAATGAAACCGCATCAGCATAAGTGGTTTTTAGATTCTTGGCATTTATTTCAATAAATGTTTCATTTATATTTGGCAAACCCGTTAAGGAAGCATCGCCATTAAAATAGGTTTGTTTGTCCGTCTGAATTTCTAATTGTTTCCCTGTCAGTGCAGAAACCGGTCCGCGAACATTTCCTTTGAGGTTGATTTTTTTCTTCCAAGTTTTTAATGCAGGCGCAAAAAAAGCTATATCATCGCTGCTCACTTCTGCATTATTAAATCTGCCTTCCAAAACAACCTTATCAATAAAATCACTCATATCAGTATTAAAATTCTGATACTGCATGCTGAAATAGTCATGTAAATAACTGTTATTGGTGTGTATATCCAGATTATGGAAAGTCATTTCTCTGGGCGTCATTTTCAGTTTAGCAACCAGTTTCTTTACATTAAAACCACTTCTTTCTATAGTGCTGAGTTTCACATCTGCCGTAATGGTGTCCAATTGCCATTTGGCATTTTCAAAATCTCCATTAATTTTTGTAAATTCAATATGATTACCATCAAAATAGCTGGTTGGGGAAGGGGTATTGTCATTATCCACCTGCAACTTACCATTCACCAAAGAAACTTTATCGGCAAAAATCTCCCATTTATCCTGATTCCATTCGAGCTCCGAAGTATCTGATTTTTCCTGTGTTTTAACCGATACCGATTTTTTTTTGCTTGGTTTATTGCCTTTGTAATCTTTTATTGCAAAATGTGGTCTATCTATAAAGATGGAAGCCAACTCAATTCTATTTTTATTAAAATCAACTTTTTTAGGATTCACATTTAAAGCGCCCAGATACAACATCATATTTTGGCCATACCACCCATCATCCTGTTTTATAAGAATGTTTTTCAAATCTACTTTCTTAATAGCCAGATTGATATTACTTTGTGTCTGCGGTTTCTTTTTATTGCCCGATGGCGAAAAATAGTCAATTAGAAATTGATGCCTCCACACAGAATCACTTCTCTGCAGATGAATGTAGGCGTCTTGCAAGCCAAGATATTTAAGTTCAATTTTATCTTTCAGAAAAAACCAGTCGGTAATGTTTACACTAAGGTTACCCGCACTTAAAATTGTATCTTTCTTCTGATCTTCTACTAATACGCCCTGCAGGTGCATTTTGTTAAAAAGAGAGAAATCAACGTGTTTAATTTCAATTTTTGCCTGAAGATCTTTTGACAGTTTTGATGTAACCTTTCCTATAATCCAGTTTTGCACGGGTGGCAATTGAATAAGCATCCACACAGCTATCAATAAAAAAAGAATTGATGCCAAAACAATTAATAATATCTTCTTAAATTTTTTCAGGATACTAACAGGTTAATACATTTTGCAAATTTAATTTATTCATAACCATCATACAAATCTGTTCAATTTAGTTATTTTTTTTCAATGCCACAAGATTATAAAAATAACTCATAATATTGCTTAATTTTTATTAAAAAGCCTGACTTTAATGAAATATTTAGGATTTTTCATTTGTTTTATGTTTATGCTTCTGCATGACCTGAAAAGTCAGGAGTTCGGCGCTAACCGTTTTTCAACCCGATGGAGGCAAATAAACAATGATACAGTTCGGGTTATTTTTCCTAATGGGAATAACGCAACCGCAAATGAAGTGGCAAATATTGTGCTAAACCTGGCTGCTCAAAACAAAATTTCATTGGGCAACAGACTAAGGAAAATCGATATTGTGCTTCAAAATGCCCCTGTGATTTCCAATGGTTATGTGAGCCTTGGACCTTTCAAAAGCGAGTTTTACCTCACACCGCCATCAGATAATTTTGACATGGGAACGCTTCCTTGGTCAACACAACTGGCCTTACACGAGTACCGCCATGTGCAACAATATAACAATTTTTACAAAGGACTGAGCAAGGCAGGGTATTTTTTGTTTGGTCAGGAAGGTTATGCACTTGCAGTGAATGTGGCCATACCAAATTGGTTTTACGAAGGTGATGCTGTTTTTCAGGAAACTGCATTGTCTGCACAGGGACGCGGAAGGATGCCCACCTTTTTAAAAGCATACCCTACACTTTGGACAGCAGGGAAAAACTACAATTGGATGAAACTCCGTAACGGCTCCCTGAAGAATTATGTACCCAACCATTATGACCTGGGGTATCTGTTGGTCAATTATGGCTACGAAAAATATGGTCCTGATTTTTGGAAGAAAATAACCTCAGATGCCGCTGCCTTTGAAGGGTTGTTTTATCCTATGCAGAAGGCAATCAAAACTTATTCCGGCATCAGATACAAGGCTTTTATAAAGGATGCTTTTGATTATTATAAAGGTATTTACAATATCGATTCACTGAAAAACATTAACTCCGAATCGGACAATAAACGGCGACCAAAATCTTCTTCTGTTGAAAATTATTTTTATCCTGCTTTTATATCTTCCGACTCAATGCTTTACCTGAAAAACAGCAACAAAGCCACTCCTGCCTTTTACATCAAAGACAGCCTCGGCGAGCATTTCCTTCGCAAAAGAGATATTGGTTCAGAAGAACAATTTTCATTCAGAAACGGAAAAATCGTCTATGCTGCTACAGAAAATCATCCACGCTGGCATTGGGAAGGTTACAGTGTGATAAAGCTTCTGGATATAAAAACAAACAATCAAAAGAGGTTAAGTAAAAGGTCAAGATATTTTTCGCCCGACTTATCATTCGATGGGAAACAAATCGTAGCCAATCATTCGCTCATAAACGGAGGCGCTTCGCTTATACTGCTGGATGCAGAAAATGGCCAGGTTCTGAAAGAAATTATAGATACCGGTATTCATTATTATTCTACGCCAAAATTTGTAAACGACAGCATCATTATTTCTTCAATCAGATTTGCAATGGGCAAAAATGCTTTGGCATTAATTAATCTGAATTCAGAAAAAATTGAAAACATTACACCGCCCACTTTTAACACAATCGGGCAGATTAATGTTAGAAACGACAGCGCTTATTTCATTGCCTCTCAAGGATTGAAAGATGAAATATTCTGTATTAATTTGAAAACCAGACAATTAGAAAAATTAATAACCGATAATATTACCAACTATTTCATCAATGCAAATGACAATTTTCTTGTATGGAGTAATTTTACTACTGATGGTTATCGCTTGAAGCAGACAGAAAAGGACAATGCAAAATGGCTGAAAGTAAGTCTTAACCAATTAGCTGAAACAACATCCGGAATCGTTACTAAATATTTTGCTGATACGTCATTGGTAAACGAAATTAGTTTAGAAAAATCTTTTACCGAGGGAAAATATACCAAACTACACCGTCCAATAAACATTCACAGTTGGCGACCTTTCTATGAAGCGCCCGAATATAGTTTAACGATTTATGGGAATAATATTCTTAACACCACGACAACTGAAATATCTTATTTGTTTAATGAAAATGACAAAACCCATGCTGTAGGCGCCGAGTTACGATATGGCGGCCTGTTCCCGCAAATCAGTTTCGGCTCCAAATTCACCTTCAATAGAAAAGATTCCGTGCAGAAAAAACTCAAAGAGTGGAATCAATTGGAGAATCATGTAGGACTTAGTATTCCACTGCAATGGACTAAAGGAAACACTTATCGGTTTTTTAATGTGAGCAGTAACTACGTTTATCGAAATGAATATAACATAGGCATCTTAAAGGATAGCTTTCGAACAAGAAATTTTGGGTATCTCAATCACAGTATTAGTTGGGCACAGCAGGTGCCAATGGCCAGGCAGCACATTTTTCCCAGACGGGGATATAGTGCATCGGTTCAATACCTACATACCACCAATCTTTACAAAGCCCGTCTTTTTTTCTCAAAGGTCAATATATTTCTACCAGGATTGTGGCCTACCCACAATCTTGTTGTAAGCGCCGCCATGCAGGAAATGGGTGCAAAAGATCGCCGTTTTAGCAATCGAATGCCCTATTCGAGAGGTTTTATTGCTGTTGATTCGGCAAGGGTCTTGGGTGTGCGCACCAATTATCATTTCCCGTTAGCATACCCAGACTGGGGCTTTGCTAATCTGCTTTATCTACAAAGGATAAGAGCAAATATTTTTTATGATTTCACAAAAATTAGCGGGAAGAAAACGTCTTATAAAAAGGACATGCAGAGCATCGGTTCCGAAATATATTTTGACACCAAATGGTGGAATAGTTACCCTTTAACTTTAGGTATGCGTGGAGGATATCTGCTAACTAAAGAACCGCAAATACCCAACAGGAAATTTTTCTTCGAACTGATTTTGCCAGTCAGTTTATTGCCCAATTAAAAAAACAAATTTAGGCCAAATCGGCGCTGATTAGTTTTAAAAACTCACTTCTGGTAGGGTTTTTCAGAAACAATCCGTCAAAAGCCGAAGTAGTGGTAATCGAGTTTTGCTTTTGTACACCGCGCATCATCATACACAGGTGTTGCGCTTCAATAACCACGCCCACACCCAAGGGGTTCAATGTATCTTTTATAGCATTCATAATTTGTACAGTGAGGCGCTCCTGAACCTGCAACCTGCGCGAAAAAACATCCACAACTCTGGCCATCTTGCTCAGTCCGGTAATCCACCCATTAGGGATATAAGCGATGTGGGCTTTCCCAAAGAAAGGAAGAATATGATGCTCACACATACTGTATAACTCAATATTCTTAACCACTATCATCTCGCTCACATCTTCATGAAACTTTGCAGAGTTAATAATATCATGGGCATTTAACTGATATCCTTGTGTAAGGTATTGCATCGCTTTGGCCAATCTTTCGGGGGTTTTCAGCAAGCCTTCGCGTTCGGAATCTTCGCCAATCAAATTCAAAACCTCCTTATAATGCTTCATCAAACCTTGTGTTTGCTCCTCACTATAAATTTCTTTCTTTTGGTAGCTCATTGTTTTATTCTAAATAATTTCAAAAGTAATTATTATTTTGATTTATCCTTTCACAAACGTTTTAAAATACATAATGTTTACTGCATCAGTACATTTATTGAACAGGAGGAGGATTAACCGGAGGCGGTAAAATAGAGGCATTTACCTCCTCAATCTCCTTATTCTTCTCTGCCTTTTCATTTCTGGCATCATCAATTCTTTTTTGCTGCGCATAAAGCGAATCCAGAACAGTCATCAACTTTTGTGGATGATCGCGGTAATAATCGAGGCTTTTTTCAAACTGCTTTTTAGTAATGCCGTTTGACTTAAAAACTTTTTCCAACAACTCATTATTAACAGCAGCCCGGTTCAGGTCATAATATTTGGAAAAAATATACCCGTTGGCATATTCACCTGCCAGCGTTACATCCCACAATACCTTTTGCATTTTATCTCTGGGCAAAACATCTTTGGGCGTGCTTCCCGAGCACGCAGCGAGAAAAATAAGAAACACAAAAATTAATTTAATCTTCATCTTAAATTGTTACTGTTGATTTATATTTTAAAACAGTATTGATAATATCAGTTGCCACCTCAGTCTTAGGTTTGTGGTCAAATATTATCTCATTGCCATATTTTGTAAAGATGGTAATTTTATTACTGTCTGCGCCAAAAATCATACCGTCCTGTAAGGAGTTCAGCACAATGAAATCAGCATTTTTTGTTTTAAGTTTTTGCAGTGCATTTGCTTTTTCGTCATTGGTTTCTAATGCAAAGCCCACCAGTGTCTGATGTTCTCTTTTTATTTCGCCAAGGCTTTTAAGAATGTCTTTTGTTTTTATCAGTTTCACTTCAGGCGCTGTATCTGTCTTTTTTATTTTGGTTTCTTGCACCTTTTCGGGTTTATAATCGGCTACCGCAGCCGCCATTATGGCAAAATCAGCACTTGCAAAATGACGGTGGCAGGCATCATACATTTCATCAGATGATGAAATGCGGATAACAGTCACCCCATCTGGAATTTCTTTTGAAGACACAGGACCTAATACCAGCGTTACATTCGCCCCTCTGTTTCTACATTCTCTGGCGATTGCCAAACCCATTTTTCCGGAAGAATGATTGCTGATATAGCGCACAGGGTCAATCGCTTCCTGAGTAGGCCCTGCAGTTATCAGCACATTTTTACCTTCAAGATCCTTTGGATTACTGTTTTCAAAAAATGATTCAAGATATTGTACAATCAATTCCGGTTCCTCCATTCGCCCCGGGCCAAACAAGCCGCTTGCCAACTCACCGGTGGCTGGCAAAATAATTTTATTGCCATAACTTTTTAGCAGCATCAGATTATTTTGTGTAGAAGGATGTTTCCACATATCTTCATCCATTGCCGGAGCAATAACGACCGGACAGGTTGCCGATAAATAAACAGCCAGCAATAAGTTATCACACTGGCCTTGCGCCATTTTACTGAGCGTATTGCAGCTCAGTGGCGCCATCACCATTACATCTGCCCAGCGGCCCAGTCGCACATGGTTCGACCAGGTGTTTTCGGCAAACATATCTGTCAGCGCCTCATTTTTTGAAAGAGTGGACAAGGTTAAAGGCGATACAAAGTCTTTGGCTGCGGGGGTCATTATCACCCTTACTTCAGCTTCCTGCTTAACAAGCAAACGCACCAAATAAGCGGCTTTATATGCCGCAATGCTGCCTGTAACACCTAATAATATTTTCTTCCCTTTCAGCATGAAACATCAAAATTAAGTGATGCGGTTAAAAATACAATTAATAAAATATTAATCTTTTTTTCCAAAATAAAAACCACAGCCATTTTTACAACAGCCGTGGTCGAAAAAATATTTGAAAAAGGATTAGCTGAACAGCTCGTCCTCAGCTTTGCGATAATAAATTTTATCATCCATAAACTCCTGGGTAGCCAGCAGTGCAGGGTTGGGCATTCTTTCGTAGGCTTTCGAAATTTCGATTTGTTCTTTATTTTCATGTATTTCTTCCAAAGAATCGGTATGGCTGGCAAACTCATCCAGCTTGCTGTGCAATTCTTCTCTTATTGAAATATTTATCTGGTTGGCACGTTTGCCAATGATTACTATTGACTCGTAAGTATTTCCGGTTTTTGCTTTAATGCTGCCAAGGTCTTTGGTTTCCACATTGCTGGCGATACCGGCGCTAAGTTGTCGTCTTAATTTGCTCATTATTGCTAAATTTTTGTATTTCCGAATTAGAGATATTCATATAATTGTCTATTTCCTTGCGCCATTTGCTTTCAGGAAAACGATCAAAAAATTCATTACATTCTGTAAGTACGTCCTGATACCTTTCCACTTTTTTTTCGGCCACACTCAGTTCTGCAAAACGATAGTAAGATTTTACTACCATGTACTGATATTCATCCGCCAATGGCGATTCAGGAAAATTGTCCATCAGACTGGTAAAAGCTACTCCTGCCGCCCTAAACTGCCCCATATCATAATACAACTTAGCCCCCTTGTATTCTTTAGTTTCCAGCCTGTTTCTTAGTTCGTCTATAATTCTATTGCTCTCAGCCACCCTTACCGATCCCGGATGTGTAACCACAAAAGTCTGAAACATTCCAATCGCTTTAATGGTATTGGAAGGATCCAGCTCAGGCTTAGGTGCCAGTTTATAATTTGTATAAGCCCTCATATATTCCATCTCCTCTGTTCGTGGACTGTTAGGATAACTTTCTACAAATGTTTTAAAAAGATTTTCGGCATTCAAATAATCTTTTTGATTATAAATGGCATAAGTCCATTTGTACAAAATATCTTCATACTGCGGCGTGCTGGTATAAAAAGGTTTAATGTCTTCAAAAATAGTAGCTGCCTTCCCATATTTTTTACCGGCAAAAAATTTTTCGGCCATCTTCAATTTATAAGCAGGGTCTTTACTCTTTAAAATCTTGTTCATGCCCGGACCACAAGAAACCAAAGAAAGCGCAAAAAATATGATAACAAAAATCCGCATAAAGTGTGCAAAGTTAATTAATAAAAGGCAAATCTTGCGAAAAAACTATAACCACGCAAGTTTAGGGTAGTTAAGTTTTTGATAAAGATGCAATGAAAGCTATCATTTATAATATATTTTTAATAACTGACTGATTATCAAGTATTTATTTTTACACATAAATTGTTTAACTTTGTGGGACATTTTTAAACAACTAACAATTATGGACGATTTTTCTGTTCCCTTCAGTATAAAAAACTTAGTAAACTATGCTCCCCAAGCCATTGTAAGCAGGGCGATTATCAAAAATCCGGCAGGCAATGTAACGCTTTTTGCCTTTGACAAAGGCGAAGAATTGAGTGAACATTCGGCGCCGTTTGATGCTTTTGTGCAAATTCTGGACGGCGAAGCAGAGATTACCATCGGCAGCGTTAAACATACTGTTTCTAAAAGCCAGTCAGTAATTATGCCGGCTAATGTACCCCATGCTCTTAAAGCAGTGCATCAGTTCAAAATGATGCTGACAATGATTAAATCCTAACTTTAATCGTCTGAGGGTTTTTGCTTACTTATCAACAGATTTTTTTCGATAAGTCGGTTTTTGCGGTAGGCTTTGCGCTCTGTTTTAAACAGACCCCTATCATATTTTTTGGTAACAATACCATTAAGATCAGGGCGGCCGGCATCTACCCAGGCAGTGTACCAGAAGTCTGAAATATAGTTTGCAGTGGCTATCAGTTGGTCGTTGATGGAATTGCCCAAAGCCTTGTTGTATGCCTTTGCAAAGGCAGATGTATAAAACCTGCGGTTTTTGCCCCAGCGTACCTGCCATCTGTATTTTGTAGAATCGGTAAAGTGTTTGGAAACCTCTTTTTCTTTTGCGAACATTTCAGGCAGCAGCGAATGGGTGTGCTGCAATATTTGCCAAGCGGTATTTGTGATAGAACTGATATATTTTGCCTTATGTCTGCTTTTCAGGGTATAGTTGGTTATTTCTATTTCGGGCACAGTGGTTTCCCACAAATCATGAAGACCGTTCTGACCGGTCAATTGCCCGTCATAGTTGAGCGAAGTGTGCAGGGGTACGTGCGCATCGGCAATATAATGACCCAGGTCGGCGGCATAGAAAAGAATACTATCCCTGTTTTTCATTTTGAAGGCATTAGTCAATTTTTGTTGAGTTTCTTCGATAGTATAGGGAAGTGTACCATATTTAAAAAGTGTATCGGCGCCATATTTAGCTTCTGCTTCCTGCCGGTTGCGCGGTATGGCGGCAAAAGGATTATCGCCGTAATACTCCATATCCATAAAGTGTTTGTTGCCCTCGGTACTGTCTGTACTCCGGCGCTGGTCGGGGCGCGGCGCATTATATACCAGATAATCCTTTTCGCTGAAAAACAAAGGCCTCATTTTTTTGGGCAGACCGTATATCGCCAACTGGTTTACAGTGCGATGCACCAAAAACCCCCAACTGCCAAAACCTATCAATATTATTACCAATGAAAAAAGAAATACACTTTTGCGCATCGTTAATTGTTTGAAATTTTTGCAAAGGTGCAGGAAAAAGGTAGAAAAGTTCAGTAAAACTGCGATGCAAATAAATTTTATTTTCTATTCTTCTATTTTTTCATCTTCTAATTTAGCAGTAACCTCAGGCATAATTCTTTTAATCGGATTGGCTCTGGCTTCTTCATACTCTTTCCTGTTTGCTATCACATCCATACAGAAATAGAGCGCATGAAGAAATGATGAATGATCTGCCACTCCTTTTCCTGCAATATCAAAAGCCACACCGTGGTCTGGCGAAGTACGTACTACCTTTAATCCGGCAGTAAAATTCACACCTTCGCCAATTGCAAGAGATTTGAATGGAATCAGCCCCTGGTCGTGATACATGGCCAGCACTGCATCAAACCTTTCATGATAGCCTCTGGCAAAAAACGCATCAGCGCTATAAGGACCAAATACCAGCATATCTTTATCCTTAGCCTGTCGGATAGCCGGTTTTATGATGGTTTCTTCCTCACTGCCCACCAATCCTCTGTCGCCTGCATGTGGATTTAAACCCAGCACTGCAACTCGGGGCCTGCTTACATCAAAATCTTTTTTCAGACTGGCATGCATTATATTTAACTTGCCCAGGATATTTTCGGTGGTAATGTGCTGTGCCACTTCGCTGATAGGCACGTGTTCGGTTACTAAAGCCACACGCATATTGGAAGCGCACATCATCATCACTACATCAGAAACTCCAAAAAAGGATTTCAAAAAAGGAGTATGTCCGGTAAACGAAAAATCGGCAGACTGCACATTATTCTTATGAATGGGAGCCGTAAGCAAACCGTCAATTTTCCCTTGTTTTAGGAAATTACTGGCAGTTATTAATGATTTAACAGCATATTTTCCACCGATTTCATTTAATATGCCGGGGTTGATATTTACATCCTCATCCCAACAGTTAAAAATATTAACCTGCTTAGAATTAAGGCAGTCAATATCTTTGGTATGGTAAAAATTGAAATTGGAATCAGGAACCGTCTTTCTGTAAAAATTTATTACTTTATTGCTGGCAAAAATTACCAGCGTACAAAGCTCTGCAATTCTTGTATCTGAAAAAGCTTTTATAATCAGTTCGATACCGATGCCATTCACATCACCACAGGTTACGCCAATAATCGGCCTTTTTATATTCGTATTCATTTTTTTTAAGATATTCTGCGAAAGTAAAGAATTTGGGTAAAAAGATTTGCACTTTTAATTAAATCACTTTATTTCTACAACAAAACGTCCAAAATGTTTTACCGGCAGTAAATATAGATTAAAAGAAAAAAACTTTGACCGGAATAATTTGCACCCAACCAAATATTACAGCTTGACTTTAATAACCTAATTTTGCCTTATGTATTCGCTAAAAAAGTCGCTGGGTCAACACTTTCTGAAAGATGAAAATATTTGCAGAAAAATTGTTGAGGCTATCAGCGAAGACACATTTTCACAATTGCTGGAAGTAGGCCCGGGTGGCGGGGCGCTTACCAAATACCTGATAAAGATGCCGGACATTGATTTTAAAGCAGTAGAACTTGATGAGGAAAAAGTGGATTATTTACTAAAAACCTATCCCGAACTCGAGGGCAGAATCATTCATGAGAGCTTTCTGGATACGCAACCGCCATTTGAAAACGAATTTAATATTGCAGGAAATTTCCCTTACAATATTTCCACTCAAATTTTATTTAAAATACTGGAATGGAAAGATCAGGTGCCGGTGGTGGTAGGTATGTTTCAAAAGGAAGTGGCACAGCGAGTGGCTTCACCGTCTGGCAATAAAGTGTATGGCGTATTGAGTGTGCTGGTACAGGCTTTTTATGAGGTAAAATACCTGTTTGATGTGCATGAAAACTGCTTTAATCCGCCGCCCAAGGTAAAAAGTGGTGTAATTAAATTATTACGAAAAAGCAGTGTAGAGGAGATGAAAAGTGAAAAAGATTTTTTCCGGCTTGTAAAAATGGCTTTTAACCAAAGGAGAAAAACTTTGCGCAACGCCGTCAGAGGAGTTTTTCCTGAAGAAGTTTTAAGCGATACTATTTTTGACAAAAGAGCAGAACAATTATCAGTAAAAGATTTTGCAACATTAACCTTTAAAATGAAATGATATTTTAAAATGAAAGTAATTATTACGGGCAAGGCCCATCCTTATTTGCAGGAGTTTCTTACAGAAAAAGGGTATGAGGTAAATTATGCGCCTGCTATTTCTTATGATGAACTCAAAGAACAAATTGGTGATGCTACCGGCATCGTGCTTACCACACGAATTACTGTGGACAGGGCTTTGATTGATGCAGCGCCACGCCTGAAATGGATTGGTCGCCTTGGCAGTGGCATGGAATTAGTGGATGTGCCTTATGCCGAAAGCAAAAACATTCTTTGTGTGAGCAGCCCCGAAGGAAACAGAAATGCTGTGGCCGAGCACTCCCTGGCAATGATTCTGATGCTGATGAACAAAATAAATATTGCTTACAACGAAGTAAAGCAGGGCATCTGGAAGCGTGACGATAACAGAGGAACCGAGTTGACAGGCAAAACTGTAGGTATTATTGGATATGGAAATACGGGTGGCGCTTTTGCCCGTTTGCTGGCGCCGTTTAATGTAACTGTGCTGGCTTATGATAAATTTAAAAGTGATTTTGCATATAACTTTGTAAAAGAAGCCTCATTAGAGCAGGTTTGCAAATATGCAGATATTATCAGCTTCAACGTGCCGCTAACCGAATTTACACACTATATGCTTAATAAAGAGCTTATCCAAAAAATGGAGCAGAAACCCTTTATTATCAACGCTTCCAGAGGAAAAGTAGTAAATACCGACGATCTCATCTGGGGCTTGAAAGAAGGATTGATTGCAGGAGCCTGCCTCGATGTGTTGGAAAATGAAAAGCTTAGTTCCTACAACGAAAAAGAAAAAGAGCAGCTCAAATGGCTTACTAACCAGCCCAACGTAATTGTAACACCTCATATTGCTGGATACAGCCATGAGGCATTTATAAAAATGGTAACGGTAACGCTGGAGAAGTTGAATATCAGGTAGAATATATAAAAGGGGTAAAATGAAGGTTTAAGCATAGAAAAAGTTGAGATATGAAATATGTCAAAAAAACTTTTTATTTCACCGATTCAAAAGCTGTAGGCTGTAACCTTGAACTTTGAACCTTGAACTTTTTAATATGCTACAGCTATCGGCTTTTGGCTATGGCAAAAAAAGCAATATGCTTTAGGCTATAGGCTATAAGCAATTTGTAATCTGTAATCTGCAATCTGAAATCTGAAATCTGCCAACCTTGAACATTGAACCTTAAACCTTGAACTTTTTAATAGGCTACAGCTATCGGCTTTCGGCTATGGCAATAAAAACAATATGCTTTAGGCTTTAGGCTTTAGGCTATAGGCTTTATGCAATCTGTAATCTGTAATCTGAAATCTGAAATCTGAAATCTGAAATCTGCCAACCTTGAACTTTGAACCTTAAACCTTGAACTTTTTAATAGGCTACAGCTTTAGGCTATAGGCTTTATGCAATCTGTAATCTGTAATCTGCAATCTGAAATCTGAAATCTGCCAACCTCTTATTCTCCTACCCTTTCTTATCTTTGCAAAATGAAGCAACAAAACATACGCCACTTAAACTTAGAAGAACTGGAAGAATATTTTTTAAGTATCGGCGATAAAAAATTCAGAGCACAGCAGGTATATAACTGGCTGTGGGTGAAGCCGGTGCAAAGTTTTGATGCCATGACTAACCTCAGTAAAGACCTCCGTGAAAAACTGAAAGATGATTTTAGCTTCCCATCATTAAGAATTGATTTGACGCAACACTCGGATGACAGAACCATCAAAACCCGATTTGCCGCCGGCGACCATCATAAAACAGAAGGCGTTTTAATACCCACTGAAGAAAGAAAGACCGCCTGCGTCAGTTCTCAAATCGGTTGCAGTTTAGGATGCAAGTTTTGCGCTACCGGTTATCTGGGAAGAACCCGCAACCTCAATTTTGATGAAATTTTTGATGAAGTAGCGCTCATTAATGAGCAAAGCCTGCAAACCTTTGGCGCCAAACTTACAAACATTGTGTTTATGGGTATGGGTGAGCCATTGCTGAATTACAAGAATGTATTGAAGGCAATCGAGCGCATCACCTCACCCGATGCGCTGGCAATGAGTCCAAGAAGGATAACTGTATCTACTGCAGGGATTGCCAAACAAATCAGGCAGTTGGGCGATGACCAGGTAAAGTTCAAACTGGCGCTTTCGCTTCATGCCGCCAATGATAAAAAGCGCAGCGAGATAATGCCCATCAATGACACTAATAACCTCAAATCATTGATTGATGCACTCAATCACTTTTACAAACAAACCAAAAACGAAATCACTTTTGAGTACATCCTTTTCGATAATTTCAATGATAGCCTTAAAGATGCCGATGAACTTATAAAAATTTACCGTCAGGTTCCGGCAGACCTCATCAACATTATCGAATACAACCCCATTGATTATACACACTTTAAAAAACCCTCGGAAGACAAAGTAAATGCCTTTATGCAGCATCTTGAAAAAAACAGGGTGAATGCCCGTCTGCGCCGGAGCCGCGGAAAGGATATAGATGCCGCCTGCGGACAATTAGCTAATAAAGAGTAATCAAAAAATTACTTTAAAGATTCTTTTTCATCAAACGCCCGAAATTCTTTAAAAAGGAGTGCTGTACAGCTTCCGGGAATACCACCATCAATAATATTTTTGTCAATTTCAATTACAGGCAGCATTTTTTTTGTAGTACTTGAAATGAAGACTTCTTTGGCTTTATATAATTCATCCAAAGAAATATCTCTTTCCTCTATCTCAAAATGATTTTTGGCAATTTGTAAAATGTGTTTTCTGGTCACCCCGTGCAAAATATTATGAACCGGAGTTACCAATATATCCTCATGGGTTATCATAAAAATATTTGAACGCGGCAATTCACTGATTATACCGTTTTGATAATATAAAACATCATCAGCTCCTTTATTTTTCACTTCTTCCTGCATCCACACTCCCATCAGATAATTAATAGATTTTGCCTGTGGCAATTCTCTTTGATAATGATGACTTATAAGCCTGAGCCCTTTATTATACTGTTCAGGTTTTGGAAATACCACAGGCTGTTGCTGTATGATCAAATTAGGTGTTGCCGGTGTGTAGGCATCTGTAGAATAACCTCCTGTAAGTGTTATCTTTATTCCCGATTCGGGAATATTGTTTTTAGCAATCAGTTGTTCAATAATTGCCTTTAATTCATGCTTTTGTTGTGGCGGCTTCAACCGCATCAAAGTTGCCGAGTGAAAAAATCGTTCAAGATGGTCGTCCAGATAAAGCGGCTTATTATTGCGGGTTCTGAAAAAATCAAAAATGCCATATCCTCTCTGGATGGCAAGATCGTGGATACCTATGACAGCTTTTTCTTCTTCAACAAACTGATTGTTTAGCCAGGTCCATCTCATGGTTTATAACGGTTATATTTTTTTAAAATGGTAATTACTTCTTCTTTTGGAAGCGCTTCTATCGCCCTTCCGCCTTTTCCTTTCATGGTTTTGGCTGCAAAAAGCGAATTGATGATTGCCTGCTCGGTTGCTTCAATGGCTGCCAAAAAAAGGGGAGACATATCATCATTAAAAACCACAGCAGTCCGGTAAAAGCTCTGTCGGGGGTTATGCGGCACACGCACGTCAGGGTTTGCAGAAAATGCAATCACATAATCGCCACTGCCATTACTGGCAATGCCGCCTGTTTTTGCAAGTCCCATAAAAGCCCTTTTGGCCAATCTTTCTAAGTTTCGGGCATCCATAGGCGCATCCGTAGCAACAACAATCATGCAGCTGCCATCGGCAGGATTATTCAGCTTATCACGGAGGTAATATTTTCCCAATTCCTTACCAACCGGCACACCATCAATCTGCAACACTCCTCCAAAATTGGTTTGCACCAGCACGCCCACCGTATAACCACCTAAGTTTTGTGGCAATACCCTTGAGGCTGTTCCGACTCCTCCCTTAAAACCAAAGCAAACCGTACCGGTTCCGGCACCCACATTTCCCTGCGCAACAGGGCCTTCAGCAGCTTTATTTATAGCTTCCAATACGTTTTCTTGGGTAATATGCCTGCCTCGGACGTCGTTGAGATAGCCGTCATTGGTTTCGCCCGCCACCACATTCACGCTTTGTACATTTTCATTTCCTTTTTGAGTTAAAGTATAGGTTATCACGGCATCAATGGCTGTTGCCACACTTAAAGTGTTGGTGAGTACTATCGGGCTTTCGATATTACCCAATTCCCGTACCTGAGTGAAACCGGACAGTTTTCCAAAACCATTGCCTACAAAAATAGCCGCCGGTACCTTTTGCTGAAAAATATTTCCGCCATGCGGTAAAATGGCGGTAACTCCGGTATGCACAGTATCGTCTTTTTCCAATGTAAAATGACCGACTTTTACTCCGGCAACATCGGTAATTGCATTTAATTTTCCTTGCGGCAGAATTCCAATTTTTATGGTAATAAACTGATTATCAATATGCTGCGATAATGCAGGGTTCCAGAATAAAGCGGGGATAATGAATGTAACAATTAATTTTAACAACATGGTTAAAATTAATGATATTTACTGAAAACCGAAGATTCAATAATCAATATGACAGGTAGTATGTTGATTAGGTAAACAAATTGTTTCAAATAGAAATCATGTTTTCTATAAAACTTCGTAAAAGCCGGAACACAAAAAAAGCAAAAAATCCTATTGCTTACAGCCTATCGCCTATCGCCTTAATAAGCCCGTGCAAATAAAACTCTTTGTTTGGAAGGTTTACCTGACAGGATACAGGCACCTTCCTCCACTCCCGAACCATCAATCGGTATGCATCGAACAGTCGCCTTTGTTTTTTCTTTGATTTCGGCCTCTGTTTCTGCGGTGCCGTCCCAATGGGCAAATACAAATCCGCCTTTCTCATCCAAAATTTTAACAAATTCACCCCAGCTATCGGCATTGGTAATATGCTCATCTCTGTAAGCCCTCGCCTTTTCAAACATCGCCGTTTGAATATCCTGAAGCAATTGTTGCACATAAGCGGCAATGCCTTCTAAAGAAACAGACGTTTTTTCTTTGGTATCGCGGCGGGCTACTTCCACCACATTGTTTTGCAAGTCGCGTGCGCCCAATGCCAGTCTTACCGGCACCCCCTTCATCTCGTATTCGGCAAATTTCCATCCGGGGCGTGCATTATCATTGTCGTCGTACTTTACGCTGATTCCCAAGGCTTTAAGTTCTTTCATAATTTCATTGACCTTGGTATCTATCTGTTCTTTTTGCTCCTGACCTTTATAAATAGGCACAATCACCACCTGTAGCGGCGCTATTTTTGGAGGTAAAATCAATCCCTGATCATCGCTATGTGCCATTACCAGCGCACCCACCAAACGTGTACTTACCCCCCAACTGGTTGCCCACACATATTCCAATTGGTTTTCCTTGTTTAAAAACCGAACCTCAAAAGCTTTTGCAAAGTTTTGACCCAAAAAATGCGAAGTTCCGGCCTGCAATGCCTTACCATCCTGCATCAATGCTTCAATGCAATAGGTATCCACCGCACCCGCAAACCGCTCGCTCTCTGTTTTAACTCCTTTAATAACCGGCATTGCCATAAACTCTTCGGCAAACTGAGCATAAACATTCAGCATTTTCACGGTTTCCTCTACCGCTTCTTCCTGTGTGGTGTGTGCAGTGTGGCCTTCCTGCCACAGAAACTCCGCCGTGCGCAAAAACAAGCGGGTACGCATTTCCCAGCGTACCACATTTGCCCACTGATTGACCAGAATTGGTAAATCGCGATAGGATTGAATCCAATCTTTGTAGGTATTCCAGATGATGGTTTCACTCGTTGGGCGCACAATCAGTTCTTCCTCCAGCCGGGCTTCGGGATCTACTACCACACCACCTCCATTAGGATCATTCATCAACCTGTAGTGAGTAACAACTGCACATTCTTTGGCAAATCCCTCTACGTGTGCAGCTTCCTTACTAAGAAAGCTTTTGGGTATAAACAAAGGAAAGTAGGCATTTACGTGCCCGGTGTCTTTAAACATCTTGTCCAAAGCATCTCTCATGTTTTCCCAAAGGGTGAAGCCATAAGGTTTAATAACCATGCAGCCCCTTACTGCCGAGTAATCGGCAAGGCCGCCTTTCAGCACTAAATCGTTATACCATTGCGAATAATCCTGTTGTCGTGGAGTGATCTCTTTACTCATAATATTATACTGTAAATCAATATATTCTATTAAATTTTAACTATTTTTTCAGAGCATTGTTAATTAACAACGCGTTAAGCATCCTTTTTACTAAAATCACGTCAATAATAGTGTAACTTTACCCTGAAATGTGCAAATGTAAATTTATTAAGTGTAAGAATGAAAGTAAAGATTTGATTATTTTTGAAAACTATTTGTAATAATATAAACTGAGCCACAATGAAAACGAATACATTAATTATTATGCTGGCAATTGCCCTTATGATGGGGGGATGTGCCACTGCCTATCAAACCGGTCAAACGCCGGATGATGTGTATAACTCTCCGGCTGCACCCGAAAGTGAATATGTAAAAGCCAGGAAAAGCGATGACCGGCGTTACCGACAATATGACGGAGAAGAAGATTATGCATACGAAGACTATGATGACCGCTACCTTCGTATGAAGGTGCGCAACCGCTATCTTTGGAACGACTTGGATGACTGGTATTATTACGGCAATCGTTATAATTTCAGTTATTATAACAACTGGGGATATTGGAATGACCCTTGGTACTGGAACAATCCTTGGTCGCCGGTAAGCTACTGGAACATGTATTATAACCCCTATTATTACGGCGGCTGGGGAATGGGCTGGGGTGGTCGTTATGGCGGCTGGTATGGCGGCTGGGGCGGTT
>ENA-UOUJ01000189-UOUJ01000189.1-activated-sludge-metagenome-genome-assembly--contig:-NODE-189-length-51043-cov-9.688044_pt1 | contig 51043 bp, 51 predicted proteins | sample MGYA00249839_ERZ747224 | MGnify/ENA primary metagenome ERZ747224 (study PRJEB28782, sample SAMN03220277) | activated sludge metagenome | biome: wastewater; feature: sewage sludge; material...
GCGTGCAGGCTGCCGCAGTGCTTGTGCTCGAGGCCTTGCTTGCTGCGGACGAAGACTTCCCAGAGGGGCCAATCCTTGAGTGCGGGGGTGTTCATGCTGCCTCCTTCAGTGCGCGTTCTTTTTGCTTGCGGGCATAGGCCTGGGCCGCGTCGCGGACCCACTGGCCATCGTTATGAGCCTTGACCCGGGTGGCCAGGCGTTCCTTGTTGCACGGTCCGTTGCCTTCGACGGTGTTCCAGAACTCGGCCCAGTCGATCTGGCCGTAGTCGTAGTGGCCGCGCGCCTCGTTCCACTTGAGGTCGGGGTCGGGCAGGGTCACGCCCAGCACCTTGGCCTGCGGCACGGTGGCGTCGATGAACTTCTGGCGCAGGTCGTCGTTGCTGATGCGCTTGATGCCCCAGCGCATGCCTTGCGCGCTGTGCGGGCTGTCGGCATCCGGCGGCCCGAACATGGCCAGGCACTTCCACCAGTAGCGGTTGACCGCGTCCTGCACCATCGCGCGCTGCTCGTCGGTGCCCTTCATCATCACCAGCAGGGCCTCGTAGCCCTGGCGCTGGTGGAAGGATTCCTCCTTGCACACGCGGACCATGGCGCGGGCATAGGGGCCGTAGGAGCAGCGGCACAGCGGGACCTGGTTCATGATCGCCGCGCCATCGACCAGCCAGCCGATCACGCCGACGTCGGCCCAGTTGAGGGTCGGGTAGTTGAAGATCGAGCTGTACTTGGCCTTGCCCGAGTGCAGGCCCTCGAGCATCTGGTCGCGGCTGGTGCCGAGCGTCTCGGCGGCCGAGTACAGGTAGAGCCCGTGGCCGCCCTCGTCCTGGACCTTGGCGATCAGGATGGCCTTGCGCTTCAGGCTCGGGGCGCGCGAGATCCAGTTGCCCTCCGGCAGCATGCCGACGATCTCGCTGTGGGCGTGCTGGCTGATCTGGCGCACCAGCGTCCTGCGGTAGGCCTCGGGCATCCAGTCCTGCGGCTCGATGCGGCCGTCGGCGTCGATGCGGGCCTCGAAGGCAGCTTCCTGGTCGCTCGGCGCATTGGAGACCGCTGCGAGTTTCTTTCCGGAATCGTCCGGAATGTCCATTGCCTGGGTGTACATGTGTTTCCTCCTAGCAAACACCGCACCGGGAAATACCGGCACGGAACGCGGGGCGCGCATGGCTGTGACCCCGCCTCCTCCTCAAAGGTCCGCCACGCCCGGGGCGCGGCGGGTGTTCATTGCATCCAGGCCGGCGAGCGCTTGTCGAAGAAGGCCGCGAAGCCTTCGCGGGCCTCCGTGGTGGCGCGCTGGCGTGCGATGCGGCCGGCGGTCTCCTCGGCGACGGCGTCGTCGATCGGGCGCCCCGCCAGCGCGGCGATCAGCTGCTTGGCGGCAAGCTGGGCCTGCGGGCCGCAGGCGAGCAGGGCCTGCACCAGACGGTCTACCGCGGCGTCGAGCTCGGCCAGTGTGACGACCTCGCCGACCAGGCCCATGGCCTTGGCCTCGGCTGCGCCGAAGCGCTCCGCGCTCTGGAAGTAGCGCAGGGCGTGGCGCGGGCCGATGGCGCGCAGCACGTAGGGACTGATCACTGCGGGGATGATGCCGAACTTGACCTCGGAGGTCGCGAAGCTGGCATCGTCCGCCGCGATCGCCATGTCGCAGGCGGCAGTGAGGCCGGTGCCGCCGCCGAGCGCCGCACCCTGCACGCGCGCGATGGTCGGCTTCGACATCCCCGACAGGGTGCGCAGCATGGCGGCGAACTTGCGCGAGTCGGCGAGGTTCTCCGCCTCGGTGCTGTCCGAGGCGCGGCGCATCCAGTTGAGGTCGGCGCCGGCCGAGAAGTGCTTGCCGCGCCCGGCCAGCACGACCACGCGCACGCCGGCATCGGCGTCGAGTTCGGCGCAGGCGGCCGCCAGCTCGGCGATGAGCTGCTCGTTGAAGGCGTTGAACACTGCCGGCCGATCCATCCAGATCGTCGCGACGGCGCCGCGGCGTTCGATCGCGAGGGTTTCGTAGTTCATGACCCTGTCCCGTGCCTCAGACGCGCTCGATGATCATCGCGATGCCCTGGCCCACGCCGATGCACATGGTGCACAGCGCGTAGCGACCGTTGCGGCGCTGCAGCTCGTAGGCCGCGGTGGTGACCAGACGTGCGCCGCTCATGCCGAGCGGGTGGCCCAGGGCGATGGCGCCGCCGTTGGGATTCACGCGCTCCTCGTCGTCGGCCAGGCCGAGGTCGCGGACCACGGCGAGCGCTTGCGCCGCGAAGGCTTCGTTGAGCTCGATGACGTCCATCTGCTCGAGCCCGAGGCCGGCCTTGGCCAGCACCTTGCGCACCGCGGGCGCCGGGCCGAAGCCCATGATGCGCGGTGGCACGCCGGCGGTCGCCATGGCGACGATGCGGGCGCGCGGAGTCAGGCCGTGCCTGGCCGCAGCGGACTCGGAGGCCAGCAGCAGCGCGCAGGCGCCGTCATTGACGCCCGAGGCGTTGCCGGCGGTGACGCTGAGCTCGGGGCCGTTGACGCCCTTGAGCTTGGCCAGCATCTCGAGCGTGGTGTCCGGGCGCGGATGCTCGTCGGTGTCGAAGACGACCGGGTCGCCCTTCTTGCGCGGGATCTCCACCGGCACCAGCTCGTCCTTGAAGCGACCGGCGGCGTGGGCCGCGGCCCAGCGCTGCTGCGAGCGCAGCGCGAACGCGTCCTGGTCGGCGCGCGCGATGTTGAACTCGGCGGCGACGTTGTCCGCGGTCTGCGGCATCGAGTGCGTCTCGTACAGCTTCTTCATCATCGGGTTGATGAAGCGCCAGCCGATGGTGGTGTCGTAGATCGCGGCGCTGCGCGAGAAGGCCGACTCGGCCTTGCCCATCACGAAGGGCGCGCGCGACATGCTCTCGACGCCGCCGGCGATCATCAGCTCGGTGTCGTCGGACTTGATCGAGCGCGCGGCCAGCCCGATGGCGTCCATGCCCGAGCCGCACAGGCGGTTCACCGTGGTGCCGGGCACCTCGACCGGCAGCCCGGCGAGCAGGCCGGACATGCGCGCGACGTTGCGGTTGTCCTCGCCGGCCTGGTTGGCGCAGCCGTAGAGGATGTCTTCCACCGCGGCCCAGTCGACCTGCGGGTTGCGCGTCATCAGCGCCTTGAGCGGCACGGCGCCGAGGTCGTCGGTGCGCACTGCGGCCAGGGTGCCGCCGTAGCGGCCGATGGGGGTGCGGATGGCGTCGCAGATGAATGCTTGAGTCATGGCCAGGTCCTTACAGTTGCTTCGGGCGCTGGTCGATGACGCGGCGAGCCTTGCCGGTCAGCGTGCGCGGAATGGCTTCGAACTCCATCACATTCACCTTGGTGCTGATGCCGATGATGGTCTTGATGTGGTGCTGCAGCTCGCGCGCGATGTTCTCGGTCTCGGTGCGGCTGAGCTTGCCGGAGAGTTCGCGCTGGACCTCGACGCGGATCTCGACGTTGTCGAGGTGGCCGTCGCGCGTCAGCACGATCTGGTAGTTCCCCGACAGGCGCTTGTCGCGCATGATCTGTTCCTCGATCTGGGTCGGGAACACGTTCACGCCGCGCACGATCAGCATGTCGTCCGAGCGCCCGGTGATCTTGCCGATGCGGCGGAACGAACGCGCGGTCGGCGGCAGCAGGCGGGTGAGGTCGCGGGTGCGGTAGCGGATGACCGGGAAGGCCTCCTTGGTCAGCGAGGTGAACACGAGCTCGCCTTCCTCGCCGTCGGGCAGCACCTCGCCGGTGTCGGGGTCGATGATCTCGGGGTAGAAGTGGTCTTCCCAGATCACCGGGCCGTCCTTGGTCTCGATGCACTCGCTGGCCACGCCCGGGCCCATGACCTCGGTGAGGCCGTAGATGTCGATGGCGTCGATGCCGAGCTTGCGCTCGATCTCGGCGCGCATGCCCTCACCCCAGGGCTCGGCGCCGAAGATGCCGACCTTGAGCGAGATGTCCTCGGGCTTGATGTTCAGGCGCTCGAACTCCTCGGCGATCACCAGCGAGTAGGACGGCGTGACCATGATCGCGTCCGGGCGGAAGTCCATGATCTGCTGCACCTGCTTCTCGGTCTGGCCGCCGGACATCGGCACCGCGGTGCAGCCGGCGCGCTCGATGCCGTAGTGGGCACCGAGGCCGCCGGTGAACATGCCGTAGCCGTAGGCGTTGTGCACCATGTCGCCGGCACGCACGCCGGCCGCGCGCAGCGAGCGGGCGACCACGTCGGCCCAGTTGTCGAGGTCGCGCTTCGTGTAGCCGACCACCACCGACTTGCCGGTGGTGCCGCTCGAGGCGTGCAGGCGGGCGACCTTGTCGCGCGGCACGGCGAACAGGCCGAAGGGATAGTTGTCGCGCAGGTCCGTCTTCGTCATGAAGGGGAATTTCGCGAGGTCGGCCAGCGACTTGAGGTCGTCGGGATGCACGCCCGCTTCCTCGCAGCGCTTGCGGTAGGGCGCGACGTTGTCGTAGGTGTGGCGCACCGACCACTGCAGGCGTTGCAGTTGCAGCGCGGTGATCTCGTCACGGCTGGCGGTCTCGATCGGGTCGAGATCGCCGGGACGGGGGCTCTTCACGGTCATGGTGTGGTCTCCTCCTTGTCTCTAGGTGTGCGTGGGGCCGTTCGGACCCGTCTAGGCCTTCTCTGCGGCGAGTCCGGCAATCACCTCGCCGGAGATGCGGTAGCTCTTGCCCCGGAACAGGGCGACGGTGTTGCCTGCGCTGTCGCGCACGGTGACGTCATAGACCCCGGTACGGCCGGACAGCGTGCGCTCCGCGGCTTCGGCCAGCAAGGTGTCGCCTTCGCGCCCGGTGGCGACGAAATCGATGTTGCAGCCGGACGCCACGGTGTTGCGGTTGTAGGCGTTGCAGGCGTAGGCGAAGGCGGTGTCGGCCAGGGTGAAGATGAGGCCGCCGTGGCAGATGTGATGGCCATTCACCATGTCGCCGCGCACCGTCATGCGCACGGTGGCGCGGCCGGGGCCGACGGACTCGATGCGCATGCCGAGCGCCTGGGCGGTGCGATCGCGTGACCACATCGCCGCGGTGACGGCCTCGGCAAGGGCTTGCGGATCGGTGGGGACGGGCTGCACGTCAGTCATGGATCTTCTTTCCGGCGAAGACGCGCTGCTGGATCAGCGGCGATACGCGATATCGATCCTCGCCGTAGAAGCGGGCGAGGTTGGAGAGCACGGCGCCGATTACCGGCAGGCCTACACGGTCGGCCCATTCCAGCGGTCCGCGCGGGTAATTCACACCGAGCTTCATCGCCGCATCGGCGCCGGCGGCGTCGCACACGCCCTGATTGACCGCGTCGGCCGCCTCGTTGGCGAGCATCGCCACGGTGCGCATCACCGCCAGGCCCGGCGTGTCGCCCAGGCGGCAGACCTCGAAGCCGGCGGCCTGCAGCAGGCTGATCGCGGCGCCGACGGCGGGCGCGAAGCCGTTGATCGCCGCGCCGACCGCGATGCGGGTGGCGGTGGCGTAATCGAGCGCGAGGTCGATCAGCACCACGTTGGCGATGCCCATCTCGGTGGCGCGTTGCGTGGCGGTGCGGCCGTCGGTCACGAAGATCACCGCCCCTCCCACCTCGGCGATGCGGCCATCGGCGGCCTCGCCCCAGGTGTGGGGGATGTTGCGCTCGAACAGGCGGTCGGCGAGCGCATGCACGGCGGCCGAATGGCCGTGCAGCACGATCTCGTCCGGCGCGTTCTGCGCAACCGCGGCCTGCGGGGCGGGGCGTGCCGCACCTTCGCGGTAGTCGTAGAAGCCGCGACCCGACTTGCGACCGTAAAAGCCGGCGTCGACCAGTTCCTGCTGGATCAGCGAGGGCGTGAAGCGCGGATCGTTGTAGAACGCGTTCCAAACCGAGCGGGTCACGGCGAAATTGACGTCGTGGCCGATCATGTCCATGAGCTCGAACGGCCCCATGCGGAAGCCGCCGGCGTCGCGCAGGATCGCGTCGAGCGTGGCGCAGTCGCTGCCACCCTCGTTGAGGATGCGCAGCGCCTCGGCGTAGTAGGGACGGGCGACGCGATTGACGATGAAGCCCGGCGTCGAGCGCGCGTGCACCGGCGTCTTGCCCCAGGCCGCGGCGGTGGCGAACAGGGTGTCGGCCACCGCACGCCCGGTGGCGAGGCCGGAGACGATCTCGACCAGCTTCATCAGCGGTGCCGGGTTGAAGAAGTGCAGGCCGGCCAGGCGTTCGGGGCGCTGCAGGGCCGCGCCGATCGAGGTCACCGAGATCGACGAGGTGTTGGTGCCGAAGATGCAGTCGGCGCCGACGATGTCCTCGAGGTCGCGGTACAGCTTCTGCTTGGCCTCGAGGTTCTCGACGATGGCCTCGATCACCAGTTCGGCGTCGGCCAGTTCGGCGAGGCGCTCGACGGCGATCAGGCGGGCGCCGGCAGCTTGCGCCTCGTCGGCGCTCAGCTTGCCCTTGTCGGCGAGCTTGCCGAACTGGGCGCGGATGCCCTCGATCGCCTTGGCGGCGGCGCCCGGGCGGTTGTCGAGCAGCCTGACCACGTGGCCGGCCGCGGCCGCCACCTGGGCGATGCCGGCACCCATGGCGCCGGTGCCGACCACGGCGACGACGGCGGAGGGGGGCAGCGGCTGCGCAGCGGGCTTGGAGGTCTGGGTTTCAGTCACGCTCATTCCCCGGTGAACCTCGGTGCGCGCTTTTCCATGAAGGCAGCGACGCCTTCGGCGTAGTCGGGGCTCCAGCCCAGCTCGCGCATGAAGCCGCCCTCGAAGGAGAGCTGCTGCTCCAGCGTGTGGCCCGGTGCGGCGTGCATCGCCTGGCGGGTGCGCACCAGGGCCTTGGTCGGCATGGCGGCGAGCTGTGCGGCGAGCGCGTCCACCTTGGCAACGAACTCGGTGTCGTCGTACGCCGCCCAGATCAGGCCCCAGTCGGCGGCCTTCTCGGCGGGCAGCTTGTCGGCCAGCATCGCCAGGCCCATCGCGCGCGCCATGCCGACGCGCTGCGGCAGAAACCAGGTGCCGCCGGTGTCCGGGATCAGGCCGATCTTGCTGAAGGCCTGCAGGAAGGAGGCCGACTTCGTCGCCACCACCAGGTCGCAGGCCAGCGCGACGCTGGCGCCGGCGCCGGCGGCGATGCCGTTGACCGCGGCGATGGTGGGCACGCGCAGGTTCTGCAGGCGCAGCACGAGCGGCTTGTAGTTCTTCTCGACGACGTTGCCGATGTCGGGCATCTTGCCGCCCACCGCGGCCATGTCGGGGTCGGCGAGGTCCTGGCCGGCGCAGAAGGCGCGCCCGGCACCTGTGAGCACCAGTACGCGCGCGGCCTTGTCGGCCTGGACGCGGTCGAGCGCGTCACGCAGCTCGGCGTGCATCTCGCCGGTGAAGCTGTTGAGCTTGTCGGGGCGGTTCAGGGTCAGGCGGGCGATGCCCGCTGCCACTGCAAACTGGATGTTCTTGTATTCCATGAACGGCTCCTCAGACGTGATGACGGCGCTGGACGACACGGAAGCGGTTGGCGACGAAGGCCGAGTCCGAGTACGAGGCGTTGGCCGACGGGTTGCCGCCGGTGCCGTGGTAGTCGGAGAAGGCCGCCGACTGGTTCACGAACACGCCGCCGGTGAGGTTGATCGACAGCGCGACCTTGCCGCGCCAGGTGGCCTCGGTCATGGCGTCGATGACGTCCTGCTTCGTCGAGTACAGGCCGACGGTGAGTGCGCCGTGCGTCCGCACCACGCGCTCGGAGAGCGCGATGCCGGCGGCGGTGTCGGCGACCTTGACGATGAAGCTGATCGGGCCGAAGCGCTCTTCCATGTAGGCCTTCTCGTCGGCGGCGTCGCAGGCGAGCAGCACCGGCGTGCGCACCTTGGCGCCCGGGAACTCGGGGTTGTCGAGCTTCTGCGAGGCGAGCACGACCTTGCCCAGCGCGCCGCTGTTGGCGATGTCGATGCGCTCGGCGGTGTCGGCCGACTGGATGGCGCCGAGCACGGCGTGCGCGACCTCGGGCTTGGACAGGAAGCGCTCGACGGCGCGCGCGAGGTCGGCGCAGACCTCGTCGTAGCTCTTGTGGCCGTCTTCGGTGTCGATGCCGCCGGCGGGCACGAAGATGGCCTGCGAGGTGGTGCACATCTGGCCCGAATACAGCGAGAGCGTGAAGGCGAGGTTGCCCAACATCGCCTTGTAGGCGTCGGTCGAGTCGATGACGATGTTGTTCACGCCGGCGAGCTCGGCATAGACCTGAGCCTGGCGGCAGTTGTCGATGAGCCACTGGCCGAAAACGTTGCTCCCGGTGAAGTCGACCGACTGCACCGCCGGGTGGGTGGCGAGCGCCTGGGTGACGCTGCGCTGGGTGGCCACACACAGCGAGACCAGGTTGGGGTCGATGCCGTTCTCGGCGAGCACGGCGCGGATGGTGCGCACGGTGATCGCCGCCGGCAGGATGGCGTTGCTGTGCGCCTTGATGATGACCGCGTTGCCGGTGGAGAGCGCGGCGAACAGGCCCGGGTAGGTGTTCCAGGTGGGGAAGGTGCCGCAGCCGATCACCAGGCCCACGCCGCGACCGACGATCTGGTAGTTCTTCTTCATCACCAGCGGCGGGTTCTTGCCCTGCGGCTTTTCCCAGCTGGCCTCGGAAGGAACGAAGCTCTGCTCGCGCCAGGCGTAGGTGACGGCCTCGAGGCCGCGATCCTGGGCGTGCGGGCCGCCGGCCTGGAAGGCCATCATCCAGCCCTGGCCGGTGGTCATCATGACCGCGTGGGCGATCTCGAAGCTCTGCTTGTTCAGGCGCTCGAGGATCTCCAGGCAGATCCCGGTGCGGCCATCTGCGCCCACCGCCTGCCAGCCCTTCATGGCCTCGAGCCCGGCGGCGATCAGCGCGTCCGGGTCGCACACCGGGTAGCTGACGCCCAGCTCCACGCCGTAGGGCGAGGTCTCACCTCCATGCCAGCCCGTCTGGCCCGGCTGCCCGAGCTCGAACTGCTTGCCCAGGTGCGCATCGAAGGCGCGCTTGCCCTCGTCCGGCGCCGTTTCGCCGTAAAGCTTGGGGCTCGGCATCTCGGGGAAGGGAGACCAGTAGCCGCGCGTGGCGATGGCGTTCAGGGCGCTTTCCAGGGTGGCGCGGTGCTTGTCGAGCAAGGGGTGGGGCATGGGTCTCTCCGGGTGGATGGTCTTGTGACTCAAACGATACAAATAGATTTGAGGAATGTCAATACAAGGTATCTAATCAAGAGGGTGTCTGTGTGTTAGGTTTTGATAGGTAGAACCTGTTCGTAAATGAGGAAATTTAGAAAAAACAATAGGATAGATAGAATAACTGTACGGAATTCGGATGCTATGCCTAGCGAAGAAAGCGGAGTTGTGCATGCTTCCACTTCAGAAGAGATACAAAAAAAGCACAAAAAGATAAAGAATTGTATCGCTTTATCTGGCCTTCGCGTGGCCGTTTCCCCGTACGGTCTTTTCGCGCTTCATCTTGTGGCCACGAGTTCCCGGTACCCGACGTCCTGCAGCTTCGCGTCTGCGGCCCCGCATGCCCGGAAAGCGGGCTCCGACGCTATGCGCATCCCCTCGGAATCGATAGACTTCTCGCCCCAGCCGCCGGTCGGACAAGCTCGCCCGTGACTCATTCCATCCAAGATCGCCTCGAGGCTTTCCGCAAGCAGGATCGCGTGCAGGCCGGCTCGCTGATCATTTCCGTCTTCGGCGATGCGGTCCTGCCTCGCGGCGGACGCATCTGGTTGGGCAGCCTGATCCGACTGCTCGAGCCGCTCGGGCTCAACGAGCGTCTCGTCCGGACTTCGGTTTTTCGTCTTGCGCGTGATGAGTGGCTGTCCAGCGAGCCTTGCGGCCGCCGGACAGACTATATGCTGACGCCGTCCGGCCTGCAGCGCATCGAGGACGCGTCGCGCCGAATCTATGCGTCTACCGCGCCGGGTTGGGATCGTCGCTGGCGCTTGATCGTCGCGGTCGGCGAACTGGCAGCCAAGGATCGGGAGCAATTGCGCAGGGCGCTGTTCTGGCAGGGGTTCGGCACGCTCGACGGGGACTGTTTCGTGCATCCGAGCGCCGACCTGATCACTGCCTTCGATGCGCTCGTTGGCGAAGGGCTCGGGGAGCTGCTTCCCAAGCTCAAGCCCCTGATGGCGGCGGATGCGGCGCTCGGTACGGCGGCGAGCGACGCGGACCTGGTGCGCGCTGCATGGAACCTCGAACGCCTGGCGGAGATGTACCGCGATTTCGTCGACTGCTATCAGCCCGTGCTGGCCCAGCTCCGGGACGGCACCGGCGAGTCCGGCGACGAGGATGCCTTCCTGCTGCGAATGCTGCTGATCCACGACTATCGCCGCCTGCTGCTGCGCGATCCGGGGCTGCCGGACGTGCTGCTCGCGAGCGGCTGGCCAGGGCAGCGTGCGCGCCTGCTGTGTCGGGAGCTCTATCGTCGCTTGCTGGTGCCTTCCGAGCGCCACGTCGACGCGCATCTCCGCCTCGCAGACGGCCGGACGCCCGAGGCTTCGTCCCGGCTGGTGGAGCGCTTCCAGGACGCCGATCCGCTGCGCGGCGCCGCCTGAGGAGCGGGCGCCTCTGCACGCAGCCGGTCCCGTGACGGCCGTGCAGGATCGCCGGCGCTGCGGACGCATGTCCGTGCCGCTCCGCGTCCGCCTCAGCCTTCCCGTTTGCGCAGTGCAACCAGCGGCACCACGTCGGGCATGTGGATGCGCTTGCGTCCGGGCTCGATCGCCGTCAGCGGCACGGTCTCTTCCATCGTGGCCAGGCTGCGGCGGGGGAGATCCTGGTAGGTCGCGGTCCCCGAGCTCTTCCAGCGGATCTCCTCGTCGGAGAGCGGACGGATCGCCTTGGCCGGCATGCCGGCAATCAGCATGCCGGGCGGCATCTCGGCGCCCGCCTTGACGAAGGCCGAGGCGGCGACGATCGACGCCTCGCCGATCACCGCGTTGTCCATGATCACCGCGTTCATGCCGACAAGGGCGTTCCGGCCCACCCTGCAGCCGTGCAGCACGGCGCCGTGACCGATGTGCCCATCTTCCTCGACCACCGTATCGGTGCCGGGAAAGCCGTGCATCACGCAAGTGTCCTGCAGGTTCGAGCCACGCTCCAGGATCAGTCGCCCGAAGTCGCCGCGCAGGCTTGCACAAGGCCCCACATAGCAGTCCGGGCCGACGATCACGTCGCCGATCAGCACCGCTGACGGATGTACATAGGCGGTCGGATCCACCACCGGGACGATGCCGTCGATCGCATAGACTTTCAGCTGCTTCATCGTTGTTCTCCTCCGCTCGGACTTATGTTACATATAAAGGAAAGGTTTCTTCAATAAGTAATTTTGTGGGGGCTTTGATGAGCGACGAACTCGACGGCAAGCATGGCGTGCAGTCTCTCGAGGTGGGCATGAGCATCCTGCGTGCGATGGTGACCGGCAAGCGGTCCATGATGCTCAAGGACATCGCCCAGGCGGCCGACATGCCGCCTTCAAAGGCTCACCGCTATCTGGTCAGCCTGATCCGCAGCGGTCTCGTCGAACAGGACCGGCTCACGTCGCGCTATGACCTCGGTCCCTTCGCCCTGAACCTCGGGCTCGTCGCGCTTGACCGCGTCGACCGGATCCGTCTCGGCCTGAACGCGATCAGCGAGCTGCGCGACGTCACCAACGAGACGGTCGCGCTTGCGGTGTGGAGTGATCGAGGGCCGGTCGTCGTGCGCTGGGAGCGCCCCCGCCGGCCGATCACCGTGAACGTGCTCACCGGAACCAGCCTCAGCCTGCTCAGTTCGGCCGCCGGTCGCGTCTTCGCCGCGTGGCTTCCCGAGCAGCAGACGGAGGCGCTGCTGCGCTCCGAGATCGAGTCCGGCAAGGTGCCGGACGGCATCGCCACCCTCGCCGATGCGCGCTGCTTGCTTGCCGGGGTGCGCGCGCAGGGGCTTTCGGTGATCTCCAGCGGCTATTTCGCCCGTGGCGTCGAGGCGGCGGCGGCGCCCGTCTTCAACTTCAAGAACGAGATCAACATGAGCATCGCGCTCGTCGGCGTCGAAGGGACGCTGGACCTCGGTCGGGAAAGCCCTGCGCTGCATGCCCTGAAGGACGCCTGCGATGCCTTGTCGCTGAGGCTCGGTGCCACTGCGATCCCGGGTGCCGAGGCGGCCGACCACGTCGGCTGATGCGCGACCGCCGTGCCGAGCCGGCACGGATCTGGAATCGATACAAAGTTTTCTCTTGACTGGATCTTTTGTATCAATTCTAATTCAGGGAACGAGTTCTGCATTTCAGAACTGCCGCCCTTCGAGCGGCACGCCCACGACACGCCGGAGCCGGCGCACCGGTAACCCGCATACACAACGGAGGAGACCCCATGAAGCTGCGTAACACCCTGCTGGCCGCTCTCGGCCTTGCCTTTGCCGCCACGACCGCCCAAGCCGAAATAAAGGTCGGAGTCGTGCTCTCGGCCACCGGTCCTGCTGCCTCGCTGGGCATCCCGGAAAAGAACACGATCTCTCTGCTGCCCACTACGATCGGCGGTGAAAAGGTGAGCTACATCGTGCTCGACGACGCCTCCGACACCACCACGGCCGTCAAGAACGCCCGCAAGCTGACGGTCGAGGACGGCGTCGACGTGATCATCGGCTCCACCACGAGCCCGGCTTCGCTGGCCATGGTCGACGTCGCCGCCGAAACGAAGACCCCGATGATCTCGATGGCCGCCTCTGCGCGCATCGTCGCGCCGATGGACGACAAGAAGCGCTGGGTCTTCAAGACGCCGCAGAACGATCAGCAGATGGCGTCGGCGATCATCGGGCACATGAGCGCCAACAACGTGAAGAAGGTTTCCTTCATCGGCTTCGCCAATGCCTACGGCGAGGGCTGGTACGAGCAGTTCAAGAAGCTGGCCGAAGCCAAGGGCATCGAGGTCGCCGCCAGCGAGCGCTTCAACCCGGCCGACACATCGGTGACCGGGCAGGCGCTCAAGCTGATGTCGGTCAAGCCCGACGCGGTCTTCATCGCCGGCTCGGGCACGCCCTCGGCGCTGCCGCAGAAGACGCTGCGCGAGCGCGGCTACAAGGGCCCGATCTACCAGACCCACGGCGTGGCCAACAACGACTTCCTGCGCATCTGCGGCAAGGACTGCGAAGGCACGCTGCTGCCGGTCGGCCCGGTGCAGATGGCGCGCAGCCTGCCGGACAGCCATCCGGTCAAGGCGAGCGCACTGGCCTACGTCGAGAAGTACGAGGCCGCCAACGGCGCGGGCTCGGTGTCGAGCTTCGGCGCCTACGCGTGGGATGCCGGGGTGTTGCTCGAGGCGGCCGTCCCCAATGCGCTCAAGACGGCCAAGCCGGGATCGGCCGAGTTTCGCGCGGCGCTGCGCGATGCGCTCGAGGGCGTGAAGGAAGTCGCCGGCGCCACGGGCATCTACTCGATGAGTGCCGAAGATCACCTCGGCCTGGACGACCGCTCGCGCGTGATGATCGAGATCCGCAACGGTACCTGGTCGCTGCTGAAGTAAGCACTCCATTCCGCGGCGGGGCGCCTTGCGTCCCGCCGCGCGTCCGTCCGGCATTCCCGGCGCATCAACCCAATGGGGGCGGGCCGCAAGGCATCGCCAAGACGAGGCATTTCCATGGATATGTCAATTGCATTGATCCTGTCCCAGGACGGCATCACCAACGGCGCGATCTACGCGCTGCTGGCGCTGGCGCTGGTGCTGGTGTTCGCGGTCACGCGGGTGATCTTCATCCAGCAGGGCGAGTTCGTGGCCTACGGCGCGCTGACGCTGGCGATGATGCAGTCGGGCGTGCTGCCGGCCACGGTGTGGATGCTGGTGGTGATGGGGGCGCTGGTCACGGCGCTCGACGGCGGGCTCGCGCTCAAGGCCGGGCAGGGCCGGCGCGCCGCGGGCGTGGCGGGCTGGAACCTGGGCTATCCGCTCGCGCTCGCCGCGGCGCTCGGCGGGCTGGCGGTCGATGAACTGCCGTTGGCCGTGCAGGTGCTGCTGACGCTGGCGATCGTGGTGCCGATGGGGCCGATGATGTACCGCCTGATGTACCAGCCGATCGCTTCGGCGCCGGTGCTGGTGCTGCTGATCGTGTCGGTGGCGCTGCACATCGCGATGGTGGGGCTGGGCCTGCTGTTCTTCGGTGCCGAAGGCCAGCGCACGCCGGCGTTCAGCGAGTTCAGCCTCGAGCTCGGCCCGCTGATGGTCTCCGCGCAGACCTTGTGGGTGCTGGTGGTGTCCGCACTGCTGATCGTGGGCTTGTACCAGTTCTTCGGGCGCACGCTCTATGGCAAGGCGCTGCGCGCGACCGCGATCAACCGCGTGGGCGCCCAGCTGATGGGGATCTCGCCCACGCTCGCCGGCAAGCTGACCTTCTTCCTCGCCGCCTTCATCGGTGCGCTCTCGGGCGTGCTGATCGCCCCGATCACCACGATCTACTACGACACCGGCTTCCTCATCGGCTTGAAAGGGTTCGTGGCCGCCATCATCGGCGGGCTGGCGAGCTACCCGCTGGCCGCGGTGGGTGCGCTCGCCGTGGGGCTGCTCGAAGCCTTCGCGTCGTTCTGGGCCAGCGCCTACAAGGAAGTCATCGTGTTCACCCTGATCATTCCCGTGCTGCTGTGGCGCTCGCTCACGAGCCACCACGTGGAGGAAGAAGAATGAGAGCCGACCGTCTGGTCCTCGGGGCCTTTCTCGCCCTGTTGCTGCTGGTTCCGGCGATCCTGTCGCCGTACTACGTGACGCTGTTGAACTACATCGGCCTGTACGCGATGGTCGCGCTCGGCCTGGTGCTGCTGACCGGCGTGGGCGGGCTGACCAGCTTCGGCCAGGCCGCCTTCGTGGGCCTGGGGGCCTACACCACCGCCGCGCTCACCACCGCCACCGACCTGCCGGCTTGGCTCGCCTGGGCGGGGACGTCGCCCTGGCTCACCCTGGTGGTCGGGCTGCTGCTGACCGCCGTGGTTGCGGTGCTGATCGGCTCGCTGACGCTGAAGCTCTCGGGGCACTTCCTGCCCCTGGGCACGATCGCGTGGGGCATCAGCCTGTACTTCCTGTTCGGCACGATGGAGAGCCTGGGCGGGCACACCGGCATCAGCGGCATCCCTGCGATCGGGCTCTTGGGCTGGACGCTGGACGAAGGCGGGGAGATCTACTACCTGATCTGGGCCTTCCTGCTCGTGGCCATGCTCACCACCCACAACCTGCTCGACTCGCGCGAGGGGCGTGCGATCCGCGCGCTCAAGGGCGGCCGCATCATGGCCGAGGCGATGGGTGTGGACACCTCGCGCTCGCGCATGGTGATCTTCGTGATCGCAGCGCTGCTGGCCTGCGCGTCGGGTTGGCTGTATGCGCACATGCAGCGCTTCGTGAACCCGACGCCGTTCGGCGTGCACATCGGCATCGAGTACCTCTTCATGGCGGTGGTCGGCGGCGCCGGCTACGTGTGGGGGGCGATCGTCGGCGCGGGCGTGATCACCGTGCTCAAGCAGTGGCTGCAGAACTGGCTGCCCAGCCTGCTCGGCGCCACGGGCAGCTTCGAGACCATCGTGTTCGGCTTGCTGATGGTGCTGGTGCTGCACCGCGCCCGCGAGGGTCTGTGGCCGATCCTCAAGAAGCTGGTGCCGGTGCGCGCGGTCCGCAAGACGATCGACGCCGACGCGGAGCCGCTGCCGCGGCGCACCCTGCCCAAGGCGGGCGAGCTGATCCTCGAGGCCAAGGACGTCACCCGCAGGTTCGGCGGCCTGATCGCCAACAACAACATGAGCCTGGAGGTGCGCGCGGGCGAGATCCTCGCCCTCATCGGCCCCAATGGCGCGGGCAAGAGCACGATGTTCAACCAGATCTCGGGCGTGGATACGCCGACTTCGGGCGAGGTGCGCTTCCTCGGCAAGCCGGTGGCCGGCCACGACTCGCGCGAGATCGCCCGCATGGGCATGAGCCGGACCTTCCAGCACGTGAGGCTGCTGCCGACGATGAGCGTGCTCGAGAACGTGGCGATCGGCGCGCACCTGAGGAGCGACAAGGGCGTGCTGAGCTCGGCCTGGCGCCTGGACCGCGCGGAAGAGGCGCGCATCCTCAAGGAGGCCGCCCGTCAGATCGAGCGTGTGGGCCTGGCCGAGCACATGTACGAGGAGGCCGGCAGCCTCGCCCTGGGCCAGCAGCGCATCCTCGAGATCGCGCGGGCGCTGTGCGCCGACCCTTGCCTGCTGCTGCTCGACGAGCCGGCGGCCGGCCTGCGCCTCAAGGAGAAGGAGGCGCTCGGCGAACTGCTGCGGAAGTTGCGCTCCGAGGGCATGGCGACCCTGATCGTCGAGCACGACATGGACTTCGTGATGAGCCTGGTCGATCGCGTGGTGGTGATGGAGTTCGGCCAGAAGATCGCCGAGGGCCTGCCGGACGAGATCCAGCAGAACCCGGCGGTGCTCGAGGCGTATCTGGGCGGTGTGGAGTGAGCGGGGAGAACGAGATGACACAGCAAACGCAAGCCGGCGCGCCCTCGAACGCGAATGCGAAGAACCCGGTGCTCGAGGTCCGCGACCTGTGCGTGTCCTACGGCAAGGTCGAGGCGCTCACCAACGCGAGCCTCACCGTGGGCGAAGGCCAGATCGTCACCGTGATCGGCCCCAACGGCGCGGGCAAGACGACGATGCTGTCGGCGATCATGGGCGTGCTCGGCTCGCGCGGCCGGATCGCCTTCGACGGCAGCGTGGAAGGGGTGCCCGAGGTCGAGCGCATGGTCGCACGCGGCATGACCCTGGTTCCCGAGAAGCGCGAGCTCTTCGGCGAGATGAGCGTCGAGGACAACCTGGTGCTGGGCGCCTTCCAGCGCTATCGCATGGGCAAGCGCGACCACGCGCAGACGCTCGAAGAGGTGTACGCCCTCTTCCCGCGCCTGAAGGAGCGTCGCGACCAGGCCGCCGGCACCATGTCGGGCGGCGAGCGCCAGATGCTGGCGGTGGGCCGCGCGCTGATGGCCAAGCCGAAGCTGCTGATGCTCGACGAGCCCAGCCTGGGGCTGGCACCGCTGATCACGCGCGAGATCTTCCGCATCATCACCGAGCTGCGCCGGCGCGGCGTGTCGATCCTGCTCGTCGAGCAGAACGCCCGGGCGGCCCTGCAGGTGGCCGACTATGCCTACGTGCTCGAGACCGGCCAGGTCGCGATGCAGGGCCCGGCACACGAACTGGCGGACGATCCGCGCGTGATCGAGGCTTACCTCGGGCTCGGCGGCAAGCATCAGGCGATGCTGTCGACCTGAGCCACGAGCTCATCTGCACCAACACTGGAGGACCAGACCATGGACGCGATGCGCATCCTGATGGACGAACATCAGTCGCTGGCGGGAATCATCCACGCCATCCGCCACATGATCGGCGAGATCGGCGAGGGCCGCCTGCAACCGGATCACAAGCTGCTCGAGGCGATGGTGCACTACCTCGATGCCTACCCCGAGAAGCGCCACCACCCCAAGGAGGACGCCTTCCTCTTCGGCCCGCTGCGCACCCGCACGCACGACGCGGACGCCGCCCTCGACCGCCTCGAGGCCGAGCATGCCCAGGCCGAGGCTCGCATCGCCGTGCTCGAGGCCGCGGTCAAGGGCTACGCGCAGGACCCCGCCGGCGGCTTCGAGGCCTTCAGGCTCGCCTTCAACGACTATGCCGCCTTCTACCGCAACCACATGATGACCGAGGAGCGCGAAGTGCTGCCACTGATCCGCAAGCACTTCACCGCTGAGGACTGGGACCGCGCCAACGCCGGCTTCATCGCCGACGACCCGCTGAGCGGCACACGCGCCAGTGCAAGGGCGGGCGAGGAGGACTTCGCGCAGATCTTCTCCAGGCTGGTGGCCGCCGCACCGGCCCCGATCGGGCTGGGCACGGGACCGTACAAGGGCTGAACGCGCGCGCCCGCGCTCCACGGCGGCGCCCGGCCGGGCTAGAATCCGGCATCGATTCCAGTCCGCCGGGTCGCCCCGTGCGTGTCCGGCCCCAACAGCGGTGAATGCGTGAGCGCCGAAAACAGCAGTTCCAGTTCCGAAACCTCCTCTCCCTCCGCCGCGGTTCCACGCGTGGATGACGCCACGGCCCAGTTCGTGGCCTGGGTGCGCGGCGCCGCGCCCTACATCCACGCCTTCCGCGGCCGCACCTTCGTCGTCGGCTTCGGTGGCGAGGTCGCCGCCGGCGAGCGGGCGCAGAGCCTCGCCTACGACTGCAACCTGCTCGCCGCGCTCGGCATCCGCCTGGTGCTGGTGCATGGCGCGCGTCCGCAGATCGATGCCGAGCTCGCGCGCCGGGGACTCGAGCCGCGCTTCCACCACGGTCTGCGGGTCACCGACGCCGATGCGCTCGAATGCGTCAAGTCGGCGATGGCCGTCACCCGCTTCGAGGTCGAGGCGCTGCTGTCCCAAGGTCTGCCCAACACGCCGATGGCGGGCAGCTACATCCGCGTCACCGGCGGCAACTTCATCACCGCGCGTCCGGTCGGCGTGGTCGATGGCGTCGATTACCAATACACCGGCGCGGTGCGCAAGATCATCGCCGAGGAGATCAACGCCGACCTCGACCAGCAGAACGTGGTGCTGATCACGCCGCTCGGCGTCTCGCCCGCGGGGGAAATCTTCAACCTCGCGATGGAGGAGGTGGCCGAGGCGGTGGCGGTGGCGCTCAAGGCCGAGAAGCTGATCTACCTGTGCGACGCTCCCGGCCTGCTCGGCGAGGACGGCCAACTCGTCGAGTCGGTCACCGCCGACGAGGCGCAGAACAAGCTGGAGACCGGCGAGGGCCTCACCGAGGACCTGCACCTGTTCCTGCCGTGCGCGATCCGCGCGGTGCGCAAGGGCGTGGCGCGCTGCCACCTCATCGACCACGACCTCGACGGCGGTCTGCTGCTCGAGTTCTTCACGCACGCGGGCGTGGGCACGGTGGTGTCGCGCGACCCGCTGTTCCGCCTGCGCGAGGCCACGGTCGAGGACGTCGCCGCCCTGGTGGCGCTGATCTCGCCGATGGAGGCCGACGGCACCCTCGTGCGGCGCGGCCGCGAGCTGCTGGAGCAGGAGATCGAGCGCTTCACCGTGGTCGAACACGACGGCGTGCTGGTGGGCTGCGCGGCGCTGTACCCGTTCAGTGAGGACAACGCCGCCGAGCTTGCCTGCCTGGCGGTGACGCCCGAGTATCGCCGCGCCGGCCTCGGCGACCAGCTCCTCAAGCGCATCGAGCGGCGCGCGCGCGTGCAGCGCCTCGAGCGCCTGTTCGTGCTCACCACCCGCACTGCGCACTGGTTTCGCGAGCGTGGCTTCAGCGAGATCGGCCCCGAGGCGCTGCCGCGGCAGAAGCGCGAGCTGTACAACTTCCAGCGTCGCTCCAAGGTGTTCGTCAAGCCGCTATGAGCGCCTTCCCGGGACCCGGCAATCCGGAGGACGCCGAACTGCTCGCCGAGATCGCGCTCGGGGTGCGCAGCGTAGAGGCGGTGTTCCGGCCGGGGCTCTCGCTGCGCTGGATCAGTCCTTCGATCGAGGCGCTCACCGGTTTCGGCGCGGAGGAGTGTGTCGCCGCGGCGGATCCCTTCGATCTGCTGGTGTTCGAGGATGACCGCGTCTTCTGCCGCAGGATGGCGCAGCGGGTGGAGGCCGAAGGGCGGGCGCAGACCTTCGAGCTGCGCCTTTCGGCGCGCGACGGCCAGACCGTGTGGGTGGAGACACACTGGCGTCCGCGTGCCGGTGGCGGCCTGCGCCTGTCGGCCGAGCATGTCCAGACGCGCAAGGCGACCGAGTTCACCCTGCTCGAGACCGTGGCGGAGCTGCGTCGCCAGGAGGCGCTGCGCGAACTCTATCTCGTGCGCAGCAACGACGAGCGTCAGCGCCTGTCCGCGCTCCTCAACCTGATCCGTCTTGGCATCCTGTTCATCGACCAGGACCGGCGCGTGCTCTACCACAATCGCGCGATGCTCGAGATCTGGGGCTACCCGCCCGACACCGTCCTGGTCGGCTGCCGCGACGCGGTGCTCAAGGAGCGGGCGCCGGTCGTGCTTGCCGACCCGACGGCTTATCTTGCGCACATCGCGAGTACCGTGCGCGGCAAGCAGTCGATCAGCGAGGAATACGAGTTCCACTTCGCCGACGGACGCATCGTCACCGATCGCTCGGCGGTGGTCGGCGGCGAGGAAGCCGGGCGGCGCATCGGCCGGCTCTGGATCTACGAGGACGTGACCCTGGCACGCCGGACCTCGATGCAGCTGGTGGAACTGGCCGAGCGTGACGAGCTGACCGGACTCTACAACCGCCGTCGTTTCCATGAGGAACTCGGCCGCATGCTCGCCGACGCCGAGCGTCGCGGCGGCCGGCTCGGCCTGCTCGCCTTCGATCTGGATGGTTTCAAGCCGATCAACGACTCTTTCGGCCACCAGGCGGGCGACGAGGTGCTGGTGCGCCTGGCGATCGAGCTCGGACGCACCGTGCGCCGCAACGAGACCCTGTTCCGCATCGGTGGCGACGAGTTCGCCTTGCTGGTGCCCGAGGGCAGCGCCGACGGCCTGCGCGAGCTCGCCCACCGCCTGGTCGAGACGGTGGGCGCGATGCGCTTCGTCTTCGAGGGGCGCGAGGCCGGGGTGACCGCCAGTGTGGGGATCGCACGCTTTCCCGACAACGCGCGCGAGGGCGAGGCACTGGTCGCCGCCGCGGACGAGGCGCTCTATCGCGCCAAGTCCGCCGGGCGCAATCGTGCGGAGGTGTCCGGGAGGCGAGGCGACGAATCGGCTAGAATGCCGTCCTCGAACCCCGATGAACCCGCAAGCAGAGAGGATTGAACATGGCTCGCATGGTGAACTGCGTGAAACTCGGTCGCGAGGCCGAAGGCCTGGACCTGCCACCGGTGCCCGGCGCGCTCGGCAAGCGCATCTTCGAGAATGTCTCGAAGGAAGCCTGGCATCAGTGGGTCAAGTACCAGACCATGCTGATCAACGAGAACCGCCTGAACCTGATGGACGCGCGCGCGCGCAAGTACCTCGCCGAGCAGATGGAGAAGCACTTCTTCGAGGGCGGCGCCGACCAGGTGGCCGGCTACGTGCCGCCGCAGCCCTGACTCGATGATGCACCACGTCAAAAAGGGGACCCTCGGGTCCCCTTTTTCATGCCTGCCGCCCGACGCCTCAGCCCTTGCCGAGCTTCGCCTGCGTGTTCTCGAAGCGCACGTCCTCGCCGCGCGCCACGAACACCACGTGCTCGGCGATGTTCATCGCGTGGTCGCCGACGCGCTCGATCGCCTTGGCGATGAAGAGCATCTCTAGGCAGCTCGAGATCGTGCGCGGGTCTTCCATCATGTAGGTGATGAGCTGGCGCATCACGCCCTTGAAGCCGGCGTCGATCTCCGCGTCCTTGCGGCGCAGGTCCTCGATGCCTTCCGGATTCACGCGGGCGAAGGCGTCCAGCGAAGCGCGCAGCAGCTCGAGCGCGAGCTCCACCGCCTGCGTGAGGCCCACGCGCGGCACGAAGGGGGTCTCGGCGCCGTGCAGGCGGCGCGCGGCCTTGGCGATCTTCTTCGCCTCGTCGCCGATGCGCTCGAGGTCGGAGGCGATCTTGATCACCGCCAGCACCAGGCGCAGGTCGCCCGCGGCCGGCTGGCGCTTGGCGATGATGTGGCTGCAGGCGTCGTCGAGCTCGATCTGCGCGAGGTTGATCGGCTTGTCGCCCTCGACCACGGTGTCGAGCAGGTCGATCTGGCCGCTGCGCAGACCCTCGATCGCCTTGACCACCTGTGCCTCCGCCAGGCCCCCCATGTTGAGGATGCGACGGCGGATTTCTTCGAGTTCGATGTCGTACTGTCTGAGAGTGTGTTCGGTCATGTTCGCCACGATCCAGTCCGGGAAGCGCGCAGGCTAACAGGCGATTGTTAAGGTTTTGTTGCCTGCAACACGGCTGCCATGCGCGCAGCTCAGCGTGCGTCCATCCGCTGCACGCCGCCGGGCGCCGCGAGCAGCAGCACGTCGGCGCCGCGCACGGCGAAGAGCCCGTTGGTGACCACGCCGACGATCTGATTGATGTGCGTCTCGGTGGCGACCGGGTCGGTGATCGACAGCCCATGCACGTCGAGGATCAGGTTGCCGTTGTCGGTGACGAAGCCCTCGCGCAGCCTGGGCTCGCCGCCGAGCGCGCGCAGCGCGCGCGTGACGTGGCTGCGCGCCATCGGGATCACCTCGACCGGCAGCGGGAAGCGGCCGAGCACCTCGACCTTCTTGCTGGCGTCGCAGATGCACACGAAGCGCTCGGACACCGCCGCGACGATCTTCTCGCGCGTGAGCGCGCCGCCACCGCCCTTGATCATCGCGAAGCCGCCGTCGATCTCGTCGGCACCGTCCACATACACCGGCAGCGACTCGATGCCGTTGAGGTCGAAGACCTCGATGCCGTGCGCGCGCAGGCGCCGCGTGCTCGCCTCGGAGCTGGAGACGGCGCCGCGGATGCGATCGCGCATGCCGGCGAGCGCGTCGATGAAGTGGTTGACGGTGGAGCCGGTGCCGACGCCGACGATGCTGCCTTCGACCACGTGGTCGAGGGCGGCGTGGGCGGCGGCTTTCTTGAGTTCGTCCTGGGTCATGTTCGCGCGCAAGGGGAGGAGATGGGAAAGGTGGGGAGGGGCGGGGAGTCGGTCAGACGATGCCGTGGAAGGGTTGCACGAGCACGGTGTCGCCTGCCTGAACCGCGGTACAGTCCGCCGGCAGGACGACGAAGCAGTCGGCTTCGGACATGGAGCTCAGCACGCCGGAGCCCTGGGCGCCGGCCAGCCCGACGGCCAGTGTCTCGCTGCTGCGCTGCAGGCGGCCGCGCAGGTATTCGACGCGACCGGGCTGCTTGCGCATCGAGAACGCCGCGCGCACCGGGAAGCGCTCGGGCGCGGGTAGCGGTGCGACGCCCATGAGCTGGAGCAGGGCGTCCTGAACGAACTGGTAGAAGGTGACCATCACCGCCACCGGGTTGCCGGGCAGGCCGAACAGCACCGCGTCGCCGATACGGCCGAAGGCCATCGGCCGGCCCGGCTTGATCGCGAGCTTCCAGAACGCCACCTCGCCCATGCGGTTCATCATCTCGCGGATGAAGTCGGCCTCGCCGACCGACACGCCGCCGCTGGTGATGATGACGTCGGCGGCCTGCGAGGCCTCGCGGAAGGCCTCCCCGAGCGCCTCCGGGCGGTCGGGCACGACGCCGAGGTCGAGCAGCTCGCAGCCCAGCCGGGTGAGCACGCCGTGCAGGGTGTAGCGGTTGCTGTCGTAGACCTCGCCGGGGCCGAGCGGGCGGCCGATCGAGGCGATCTCGTCGCCGGTGGACATCACCGCCACGCGCAGGCGGCGGCGCACGCACACCTCGGCGATGCCGAGCGAGGCGATCAGGCCGAGCTCGGCGGGGCCGCAGCGCTTGCCGGCGGGGATCGCCACCCCGCCCTCGGCGAGGTCCTCGCCGGCGTGGCGCAGGTTCTGGCCTTTCTTTTGCCCGGCGGGGATGAACACGCGCTCGTGCTCGCGGCGGGCGACTTCCTGCACGACGATGGTGTCGGCGCCCTGCGGGATGGTGGCGCCGGTCATGATGCGCACCGCCTGGCCGGCGCCGACCATGCCCGAGAAGGGGCGGCCGGCGAAGGCGGTACCGACCACCGCGAGCGCGGCTTCACCCTCGGCGGAGAGGTCGGCCGCGCGCACCGCGTATCCGTCCATCGCGGAGTTGTCGTGCGCGGGCACGTTGCACGGCGCGATCACGTCCTCGGCGAGCACGCGGCCGAGCGCGGCGCGCACCGCCACGCGCTCGCGGCCCGCGATCGGGGCGAGGGCGCCGAGGATCGCCGCGCGTGCGGCGTCGACGGCGAGGAAGCTGCGGTCGTCGCCGCCTGCGGGATTGGGATTCATGCTTCGGGTCCGTCCTCGATGGGCGACCGCCCTGCCCGTAAGGGCGCGCTCACAGCGCGCCGTAGGAGTGCAGGCCGGTCAGGAACATGTTCACGCCGACGAAGGCGAAGGTGGTGACGAGCAGGCCCACCACCGCCCACCACGCCAGCACCGCGCCGCGCAGGCCCTTGGTCAGGCGCATGTGCAGCCAGGTCGCGTAATTGAGCCACACGATCAGCGCCCAGGTCTCCTTCGGGTCCCACTGCCAGTAGGTGCCCCAGGCCTCGGCCGCCCACAGCGCGCCGAGGATGGTGGCGATGGTGAAGAAGGCGAAGCCGATCGCGATCGCCTTGTACATCACGTCCTCGAGCACGCGCAAGGTCGGCAGGCGGGTGGCGAGGATGCCGCGCTCGGCGAGCAGGTAGGCGGTGCCGACCATGGCCGACACCGCGAAGGCGCCGTAGCCGATGAAGTTGGTCGGCACGTGCACCTTCATCCAGTACGACTGCAGGGCCGGGATCAGCGGCTGGATCTCGTGCGCGTCGCGGGTGAAGGTGTACCAGAGCAGGAAGGCGACCGCGGCCGAGATCACGATCATCACGAAGGCGCCCATGCGGCGGGTGGCGTAGCGGCCCTCGTAATAGAGGTAGAGCAGCGCCGTCATCAGCGCGAACAGCACGAAGACCTCGTACAGGTTGCTGATCGGGATGTGGCCGATCTCGGGGCCGAGCAGGTAGGACTCGTACCAGCGCACGAAGAGGCCGGTGGTGCCCATGGTCGCGGCGATCCAGGTCAGCGCCGAGCCGGTGCGCTCGCCGAAGTCGCTGCGTCCGACGAGGCCCAGCCAGTAGGCGCCGGTGGCGATGAAGATGAGCGCGCTCATCCACATGATCGCGGTCTGGCTGGAGATCAGGTACTTGAGCAGGAAGGTCTGCTCGGCGCGCGCGAGCTCGCCCTGGTAGAGCGCGATGCTCGCCAGCGCCAGCAGCGCCACCGCGGCGAGGAAGGCGCGGAAGGGCTTCCAGTGCCAGCCGATCCCGGCGAGCACCGGAACGTGCAACACCAGGATGAGGTCGTCGTAGACGTCCATCACCGGATGGTAGCGGTAGAGCGCGAAGGCCGCGCCCAGCACCAGCGCGAGCGCGTACAGCCAGTCGAAGGCGTCGAGCCGCCGCAGCAGTGGCGTGCGCGGAGGGAGTCCGGCCGGGATCGGACGGGTGGGTCCCGGGCCGGAGGGAGAGGAGGATGGGGTGGGAGCGGAGCGGGCGATTTCCATCATGCACCTTCTCGGAGGTCGGATGCGGGCACGGGGGCGCCGAGCACGGCGGCGAGGCCTTCGACATGCTCGCGGAAGGTCTCATCCACGTCGAGCGCCCTGCGGTTGGAAGACATCGCGACCAGCGCCTCGTTCGGCTTCACCAGCACGAAGAGGCGGCGCTCGCGGATGTAGAGCATCGCGAACACGCCCAGCACCAGCAGCAGCGCGCCCAGGTAGACGAGCGGCATGCCCGGCGAGCGTGTCGCCTGCAGCACGGTCGCGTGGCGTTCCTCGAAGCCGTCGAGCTGCAGCCAGGCGGGGGCGTTGTAGAAGTGGCTGTCGGAGATGGCCGCGATGGTGTCGTTGAGGAAGGTGGCGCGCGCCGGATTCAGCTCCAGCGCGGGCTCGCCGGTGCGCTCGCGGTGAAGCGTCCATGCCTCCCAAGCAAGGCCTTGGAGGATGCGCACCAGCACGTCGACCGCCTGGCCGCGCTCGGCCTCTGGCACGGACTTCTCGACGAAGCCGCCGAGCGTCTCGTAGCCCTTCTCGGCGAACAGGCCGAGTGTCTGCCGTGCCGATTGCACCAGCGCCTCGCGCATCGCGTCCTGGCCGCGACCCGCGGGGAAGCTGCGCGCGGCGAAGCGGCTGACCAGGGTGTCGCGCTGCGCGGGGTCGAGCAGGCGGTCGCGGATCGCGAACCAGGCATCGACGCTGCCGTTTTCGTCCACGGGGATGCGCATGTAGCGGAAGGCGTCGGCCTGCGCGTCGCGCAGGCCGGTGTACAGGAACCAGCGTCCGCCCTGCTCGATCGGCAGCATGTAGTTGTGGAACTCGCGCGCCTGCCCGGCGGGGTCGCGCAGCTTGAAGGTGAAGCTGGGGCCGATGTTGCGCATGTCGCGCACCTCCGAGCCCTTGGCGCCGCTGCCGAGGTGGCGCTGCAGCTTGTCCATGCCGCGCGGGGCGGCGCTGCCCTCTTCGCCTTCGCCGGCCTGGCCGCCGCTCATGTCCTCGACATTGAAGGCCTTGAAGTCGGTGAACTCCAGCGTGTAGGAAAAGCCCGCGGTGGCGTCGGCGAATGCCAGGTTCTCGCCCACCTGGCCCTCGATCTCGCGCAGCACGCCGGGGCGCCCGGGCAGCAGGCTGCGCGCCTTGATCGCGAGTTTCGAGCCGCCATCTTCGAAGCTCGACTGGTAGAGGGTGATGCCGTCCACGGTGAGCGGACGGTTAACCTCGATGGTGTGCTGCGTGGTCTCGCCGCTCGTCCGGTCCGTCACCCGGATGTCGCTGGCAAAGCGCTTGGGCATCCCGTTCTCGTAGTGCTCGATGTGGAACTTGTCGAGCGAGACGTTGAAGGGCAGCTCCTGCAGCAGGATGCCGTCGGCGAGCCCGAGCACGGCGAAGCTGGTGGTGCGACCCTCGGGGATGAAGACGTCGCCGCGGAAACTCGGGTTGCCCGTGCCGAGGCGGGCCGACTCCGGGATGTCGGCGATCAGCTGGTTGCCGGCGGTGGTGTGCTTGTCGCCCAGCCACACCTGCAGGCGCAGCGGCAGGTTGCCGTCGAGCAGGCCGCCGACGCAGATCAGCACGATCGCGCCGTGCGCGAGGAAATAGCCGATGCGTCCGGCGCTGCCCTGGCGGGCCGCGAGCAGGGTGCCCTCGCCATTGTCGGCGACCCGGCTGGCGAAGCCCGCGTGCGCGAGGTAGGCCTGCGCGCGCGCGACCGCGTCGGCTGCGGGGACCGCAGGGACGAGGCTGGCGCGGTGGGCGAAGCTGCGCAGCGAGGCCTCGCGTGCGCGCTCACGGAAGCTGCGCATCTCGCGCAGCATCGGCGCGGTCTGGCGCACGATGCACAGCGTGGTCGACAGCACCAGGAAGGCGAGGATGACGAGGAACCAGCCGGCGTTGTACACCGAGTACAGGCCGAGCTTCTCGAAGACGGGGAACCAGAACGGACCGAACTGGTTGAGATACGCGTTGAACGGTTCGTTCTGGCGAACCACTGTTCCCACCACCGATGCGATCGAAAGGATCGTCAGCAGGGAGATGGCGAAGCGCATCGAGCTGAGCAGCTCGAAGAGGGCGCGCGCGATGCCGCTATGCATCGGGACCTCTGACAAGAATGGACGCCTGCGCTGCAGGCCATGCGGCGCGGCGCGCGATGCGGGCGGTCGATCCTGATCCCGCGGAAGGTGGAGGCATCGGCGCCGGAAGGAAAAAGCGACAGGGCGCCCGGAAGTCCGGGCGCGTTTGCGTCACCGCGGCGCAGCTCCCCGCCCGCCGGCAGGCAGGGCGGGAGGAGGCTCAGCGCAGGCCGGTCGCGTAGTCGGCGACAGCCTTGATCTCCGGGTCCGTCATCTTGATGGCGATCATGCGCATCATGCTGTTCGGGTCATTCACGCGGACACCGTCGCGGAAGGCCTTCATCTGGGCTTCGGTGTACTCGGCGAACTGGCCCGAGAGGCGCGGGTACTGCGCGGGCATGCCGGCGCCGGCGGGGCCGTGGCAGGCGGCACAGGCGGGGACGCCCTTGGCGGGGATGCCGGCGCGCCAGATCTTCTGGCCGAGCTCGATGGTATCGAGGCTCTTGGCCGACTCGGGCTGCAGCTCGAACGAGGCGAAGTACTTCGCCAGGCCACGCATGTCCGCTTCCTCGAGGCCGGCGACCATCGCACCCATGATCGCGTTTTCACGCGCGGGCGGGTTGCCGTTCCAGCCCTTGAACTCGCGCAGCTGCTTGAGGAGGTAGTCCTCGTGCTGGCCGGCGATCTTCGGGTTGGCCGGGAGCTGGCTGTTGCCGTCGGCGCTGTGACAGGCCGCGCAAACCGTTTCTGCGGTCTGCTTGGCCTTTTCGAGGTCCGGGGCCTGGTCCTGGGCCTGAAGGCCGCCGGCGACCAGCAGAAGCGACGAGAGCAGCAGGGAACGCTTGATCATGATGTCCTCGGAAAGCCGTGAGTGATTGTTTCAAACGAGGTATTCTAATACACGAACGCCTGATTGCGCGATGCGATGAGGTCTGTTCGCCGCGCAAGGCGCGGTTTTCAGTGATCTTCATCCATGCCTCTGTTCCGCAACGCAACATTCGAAATCTCGATCGCCAAGCCTTCGGGCCTGCCACCGCCCTCGGGCGCGGAGGTCGCTTTCGCCGGGCGTTCCAACGCAGGCAAGTCGAGCGCGATCAACACCCTGGCCGGGCACGTGCGTCTCGCCTACGTGTCGAAGACGCCCGGCCGCACCCAGCTGATCAACTTCTTCCGCCTCAACAACGGAGCGCTGCTCGTCGACCTGCCGGGCTACGGCTACGCCGCGGTGCCCGAGAAGATCCGCCGCCAGTGGTCGGGGCTGATCGAGACCTACCTGCGCACGCGCGAGAGCCTCGTCGGGCTGGTGCTGATCATGGACAGCCGCCATCCGCTCACGCCGCTGGACCTCAACATGATCGATTGGTTCGCGCCCTCGGGCCGGCCGATGCACGTGCTGCTCACCAAGAGCGACAAGCTTTCGCGTGGTGCCGCCGCGGCGACCCTGCAGGAAGTGCGGCGTGCGCTCGAGCCGCTCGGGCCGCAGGTCACCGTGCAGCTGTTCTCCAGCCTCAAGAAGATCGGGGTGGAGGAGGCGGAGAGGGTGATCGGAGGCTGGCTGGTGCCGCCGGATACCTCGGGTGAGGCGGAGGCGGACGGTGTCGCGTCAGACGCGGCGCGACCCATGGGCGCGGGCGGGGCGACGCCGGAAGCGAAAACAAAAGCCCCCGACCAGGGGACGTAGTCGGGGGCGAAAATGCCTCACCAGGCGTGAGGCACCCGCTCAGGGAGGTGAAGCGGGAGATGGCCGGCCTGGGGGCACGGCGCCATCTGCCTGCTAAGATGTCGACCTTGGCGTGAAAGTTCCGCAAGCCGCGCGCCCGGCCTCGCTGCAGCGCGCTGGTGTGTGTGGGTGCGCCGGCGTGCGTGATCGACCGCGCGCCGCCGTGCGTGGGCGAAACCTCACGCGCGCCCTGCGGCCGGCACTCGCCGCCGCACGATCCCGCCGCCTGTTCCACTACGACCTGCAAGAGACCGAGATGCGACCCACTGGAGCCTTTCCCACGACCCGCATGCGCCGCATGCGCCGCGACGAATTTTCCCGCCGCCTGATGCGCGAGCATGTCCTTACCGCGAACGACCTGATCTATCCGGTGTTCGTGCTCGACGGTGCCGACCGCAGCGAGGCCGTGCCTTCGATGCCCGGTGTGGAGCGCGTGTCGATCGATCGGTTGCTGCGCGTGGCGGAGGAGGCGGTGCGGCTGGGGGTGCCGGCGCTGGCGCTGTTCCCGGTGATCGACCTCGCCGGCAAGACGCCCGGCGCGGAGGAGGCCTGGAACCCCGAGGGCCTGGTGCCGCGCACCGTGCAGGCGCTCAAGGCGAATTTCCCCGAGCTGGGCGTGATCACCGACGTGGCCCTCGACCCCTACACCAGCCACGGCCAGGACGGCCTCATCGACCCCGCCGATCCGCGCGGCTACGTGATGAACGACGAGACCCTGGAGGCGCTCGCCAAGCAGGCCCTGTGCCATGCGCAGGCGGGCGCCGACGTGGTCGCGCCCTCCGACATGATGGACGGCCGCATCGGCCGCATCCGCGCCGAGCTGGACGGCGCCGGCCACATCCACACCCGCATCCTGGCCTACTCGGCGAAATACGCCTCAAGCTTCTACGGCCCCTTCCGCGACGCGGTGGGCTCGGCCGGCAACCTCGGCAAGGGCAACAAGCACACCTACCAGATGGACCCGGGCAACAGCGACGAGGCCCTCCGCGAGGTCGAGCTCGACATCGCCGAAGGCGCCGACATGTTCATGGTCAAGCCCGGCATGCCCTACCTGGACATCGTGCGCCGCGTGAAGCAGGAACTGCAGGTGCCCACCTACGCCTACCAGGTGAGCGGCGAGTACGCCATGCTCAAGGCTGCCGCCGCCAACGGCTGGCTGGACGAGAAGGCGTGCGCGCTGGAGGCGCTGCTGTCCTTCAAGCGTGCCGGCGCCGACGGCATCCTGACCTATTTCGCGCTCGACGCGGCGCGCTGGCTGAAGGCCGGCGCCTGATGACGCCGCGGGTGGCCGTCGCGGGGCCGGCCCTGCGGCCGCTGTGCATGTCCGACCTGCCGGCCGTGCTGGCGATCCAGCGTGCGGCCTACGGCGACGGCTACCAGGAGTCGGCCGCGGTGCTCGGGCGCAAGCTCGAGCTCGCGCCGCAGGCGTGCTGGCTCGCGCAGTCGGACGGGATCGCGGTGGGCTACGTCTTCGCCCATCCCTGGAACGATGCCGGCGCGCCGCCCCTGCATGCGCCGCTGCAGGCCCTGCCGGCGAACGCCGCGCATGGCTTCGTGCATGACCTCGCGGTGTCGCCCGCGGCGCGCGGGCTGGGCGTGGCAGCGGCGCTGTTCGGCCGCGTGCGCGACTGGTCGGCCGGCACGGGGCATCGTGGGATGCGGCTGGTGGCGCTCGCCGACGCGGTGCCGTTCTGGGCGCGCCAGGGCTTCGCCGCGCTGCCGGCGGCGCTGCCGCCGGGCTACGGCGCGGGGGCCCGCCTGATGGAGCGTGCGCTGCGCGACTGAGGGCTCGGAGCGGTGCGGCGTCGTGGCCGCGCACCTTGTCGCCCGAGCGCGGGCGCGTCTTCTCCTTCAGCGCACCTGCAGGCGCCCGAGCTGGCGGCGCAGCGCCAGGATGTTGGGGATGCGCAGGTCCACGTAGGCCGGCGTGCGCAGCCCGCCGCCCACCAGCACGGTGCGCATGCCGAGGCGCTTGGCCGTGCGCAGGTTCACGGCCGAATCTTCCAGCATGATGCATTGCGCGGCGTTCAGGCGTCGGCGCTGGAGCAGGCTGTGGTAGGCGCGGATGCCGGGCTTGGGGTGGTAGTCGAGGTCCTCGATGCCGACCACGTCCTCGAACAGCCGGCGTACGCCCATGATCTCCAGCACCGCCTCGGCGTAGTGTCGCGGTGCATTGGAGAACACGATGCGCCGCCCCGGCAGGGCGCGCAGCATGCCGCGCAGCGCGCGCTCGAACACCATCATCTCGTGCAGGCGGTCAAAGCGGTGGGTCTCGACCAGGAAGTGGTCGGGGTCGGTGCCGTGGTGGCGCATCAGGCCGAGCATGGTGGCGCCGTAGCGGCGCCAGTACTGCATGCGCAACGCGTTGGCCTCGTCGAGCCCGAGCCCGAGGTGCTGCTCGAGGTAGCGCGTCATGCTGCGGTTGATGTGCGGGAAGATGTGCGGGCTGGCGTTGTGCAGGGTGTTGTCGAGGTCGAACAGCCAGACGGGACGGGGGGACATCTTCTTCGCTCGGGGCAGGGTGGGGAGGGGGCTCAGCGGGCGGGCGGGCGCGGCTGGAAGCGCACGATCGCGCGTCCGTCCTCGGTGGTCTTCGCGGCGGCCTTCCAGGCGTGGCCCTGGATGACCTCGAAGCTCGCCGGCAGGCGGCCGTCGCGGCGCAGGCGCGCGTAGGCGGCGCGCGCCGCCTCCCAGCCGCTCCGGCCCGAGAGCCCGCGCGGGCGTCCGCGGGCGGCGTTGTTGGCGCCGCTCGCGCGCAGGTCGGCGAAGAGACCGTCGAGGTCGGCGTAGGTCAGGGTCAGCATCTCCATGTCCATCACCGGGTCGCTGAAGCCGGCCTGCACCAGCGCGTCGCCGAGGTCGTGCATGTCGATGAAGCGATGCACGCGCTCGCCGGTGGCGGCAGGCAACACGGCGCGCAGCTCGTGCAGGGTGTCGGGCCCGAGCGTGGAAAACATGAAGAGCCCGTCCACCTCCAGGGTGCGGTGCACCTCGCGGAAGGCGGGGAGCGGGTCGTCGAGGGCCGGGAGCATCAGGTTGGACCACACCAGCCCGAGGCTGGCGCGCGCAAGCGGCAGCGCGCGCGCGTCGGCGACGAAGTGCGGGGCGGTGGCGGGACGGGCGCCGATCAGGCGGCGCAGCAGCCCGCCGCCCTGCGGGCGCAGGCGCGCGCCCGCGCGGGCCAGCATCGCGGGCGCGAAGTCGGCGGCGAGCAGGGTGGCCGCGGGGAAGCGCTCGGCCAGGCGCGGCAGGTCGGCGCCGGTGCCGCAGCCGAGATCGAGCACGCGCTGCGGGCTCAGGCGGATGTAGTCGAGGCGCTCGTCCATGCGCCGCGCGACCTCGCGCGCCAGCGCGTCGGCGTCGTCGCAGCGCGGCGCGGCGCGCTCGAAGCGGCAGCGCAGCAGGCCGCGGTCGAGGGCGAAGCCCGGCGTGGAGGCGGCGTCCTGGGAGGGGACGTCCTGGCGGCTCGTGTCCATGCGCTCGGCGCTCAGATCGCGCGCAGGCCGAGGCGCGCGAACAGGCGGTCGTCGCGGTCGGCGTCGGGGTTGTCGGTGGTGAGCAGGCGCTCGCCGTAGAACATCGAGTTGGCGCCCGCCATGAAGCACAGCGCCTGCAGCTCGTCGCTCATCTCGCCGCGGCCGGCGGACAGGCGCACGAAGCTCGCCGGCATGGTGATGCGCGCGGCGGCGATCGTGCGCACGAACTCGAAGGGGTCGAGCGCTCCTGCGCCCGCGAGCGGCGTGCCCGGGACCTGGACGAGGTTGTTGATCGGCACCGACTCGGGCGGAGTGGGCAGGTTGGCGAGCTGGGCGATCAGCGCGGCGCGCTGGCGGCGGTTCTCGCCCATGCCGACGATGCCGCCGCTGCACACGTGGATGCCGGCGCCGCGCACCTTGTCGAGGGTGTCGAGGCGGTCCTGCAGGGTGTGGGTGGTGATCACCTGGCCGTAGAAGTCGGGCGCGGTGTCGAGGTTGTGGTTGTAGTAGTCGAGGCCGGCGTCGGCGAGCTGCTCGGCCTGGCCCGCCTTGAGCATGCCCAGGGTCACGCAGGTCTGCAGGCCGAGCGCCTTCACCTCGCGCACCATCTCGAGCACCGGGGCGAGGTCCTGGTCCTTCGGGCCACGCCAGGCGGCGCCCATGCAGAAGCGGCTGGCGCCGCGGGCCTTGGCCGCGCGCGCGTTGGCGAGCACCTCGTCGACCGGGAGCAGGCGCTGGCGGGCGAGGCCGCTGTCGTGGCGGGCCGACTGCGAGCAGTAGCCGCAGTCCTCCGAGCAGCCGCCGGTCTTGATCGAGAGCAGGGTGGAACGTTGCACTTCCTGCGGGTCGAAGTGGCTGCGATGCACCTGCTGGGCGCGGAAGACGAGCTCGAGCAGAGGCAGCTCGAACAGCGCCTCGACCTCGGCGACCGCCCATTTGTGGCGGGACTGGGGCGCTGCGGGACGCTCGATCGTTGCGGAAGTCGTTGTCATGTAATGCTTTCCGGGCTGTAATTACGAATTACGAGGCCCGAATGTTCTTCCATCGGTGGAAATCTTGTCAAATTCACTGCATCCCCTGCGCGTCCTGCTCAACCATGCGATGGACGTGCTCGCGCCGCAGGACTGCTTCGTCTGCGGCGCGACGAGCGCCGGCGAGGCCGTCTGCACCGCCTGCGCCGCCGAGCTGCCGCGGCGCCCACCCACCGCCTGCCCGCAATGCGGCCTGCCCGGCCTGGATGGCGGGCGCTGTGGTGCCTGCCGGAGCAGCGCACCGGCCTTCGACGCCACGCGCGCCGTGTTCGATTTCGCCTTCCCGGTCGACGCGATGATCCACGCGCTCAAGTACCGTCATCAGCTTGCGGTGGGCCGCTTCCTGGGTGATGCGCTGGCGCGCTGCGGCGCCGGTTTCGGTGCGGAGTCCGGCGCGGCCGACCTCGTGCTGCCGATGCCGCTGCACCCGCGCCGGCTCGCCGAGCGCGGCTTCAACCAGGCGGTGGAGCTGGCGCGCGGCTATGTGCGTGCGCGCGAGCTGCCGCTCGGCCTCGCCGTGGTGCGCAAGCTGCGCGACCTGCCCGCGCAGGCCGGGCTCGACCGCGAGGCCCGGCTGCGCAGCCCGCGCGGCGCCTTCGAGTGCGTGGAGGACGTGAGCGGGCGTCGGGTGATCGTGGTCGACGACGTGATGACAACCGGCGCCACGCTCGACGAGCTCGCGCGCTGCCTCAAGGGGCGGGGGGCGCGCTGGGTCGGCAACCTGGTGGTGGCGCGCACGCCCTCGCCCTACTGAGCCCGCGTCACCTGCCCGACCGCCCCGTTCGCAGCTGTCGCAGCTCCTACAGGGAGGGCGGGACGCGCGGTGGTTTGTGTAGGAGCGCCGGCAGGCGCGAATGCGGCGGCGGAATTCCGCGCCCGCGCCGGTGCCGGCCTGCTAGACTCGCCGGCCCGCGGCTCCGGTGCAGAGGGCCCGCCTTGCGGGATCCACGGTGCCCGTCGCGGTTTGCGGAGCGCCGTCTCCCACCGTCTCCCATTCCCCGCCCGGGCCACCCGGCCTCCCCTGCGATGTTCGAGATCGTCCTCTACCAGCCCGAGATCCCGCCCAACACCGGCAACGTGATCCGCCTCGCCGCCAACACCGGCTGCCGCCTCCATCTGGTGGCGCCGCTCGGCTTCGACCTGTCGGACAAGCAGCTCGCCCGTGCCGGCCTCGACTACCACGACCTCACCTGCCTGACGGTGCATCCGGACTGGGCGCACTGCCAGGCAGCGCTCGCCGGGCGGCGCGTGTTCGCGATGAGCACGCGCGCGAGCCGGCGTCACGACCGGGTGGATTTCCAGCCCGGCGATGCGTTGCTGTTCGGTCCGGAGAGCCGGGGCCTGCCCGAGGAGGTCCTGCGCGACTTCGCGCCCGAGCGGCGGGTGCGCATCCCGATGCGCCCGACCAATCGCAGCGTCAATCTGTCGAACGCGGTGGCGGTGGTGGTGTACGAGGGCTGGCGCCAGCACGACTTCGCCGGCGCGGCCGCGCAGGGCGACTGAGCCGCGAGCGCGGGGCGGCCGCGGGCGCGGCGGCTCACTCCTCGCGCGGATCGCGCGCGAGCAGGCGTTCGACCGCGCCGCGCGCGTCGAGGCCGTGGTGGAGGAGGGCGTCGATCGCCTCGCAGATCGGCATCTCGACACCGTGCCGGCGTGCGATCCCGACCACCTCGCGTGCGGTCGACACGCCTTCGGCGACATGGCCGAGCTCGCGCAGGATGTCGGCCAGGCCCTTGCCTTCGGCCAGCGCGAGGCCGACGCGGCGGTTGCGCGAGAGGTCGCCGGTGCAGGTGAGGATGAGGTCGCCCATGCCGGCCAGGCCCATCAGGGTCTCGCCGCGCGCACCGAGCGCGCGCGCCAGGCGGGCAATCTCGGCGAGGCCGCGGGTGATCAGCGCGGCGCGCGCGTTGAGCCCGAAGCCCATGCCGTCGGAGACCCCGGCGGCGATCGCCATGACGTTCTTGACCGCGCCGCCGACCTCGCAGCCGACGAGGTCGGTGTTGGCGTAGATGCGCAGGCGCGGCTGGTGCAGCACGCCCACCCAGTGGCGGGCGAAGTCGGCGTCGTGCGCGGCGAGCGCGATCGCCGCGGGCAGGCCGCGCGCGACCTCGGCGGCGAAGCTCGGGCCGGTGAGCACGCCGCTGGCGGCCCCGGCGCCGCACTCCTCGGCGACGATCTCGTGCGGCAGCTTGCCGGTACCGGCCTCGAAGCCCTTGCACGCCCACAGCAGGGCACGCCCGGGGGCGAGCCGACGCAGCTCGCGCACCGTGGTGCGCAGGCCGGCGAGCGGAGTGACGACCAGGTGCAGGTCGGCCGCGACGGCGGCGCGCGCGAAGTCGGGCTCGACCGCGAGCGCGTCGCGCAGGCGCACGCCGCGCAGGTAGCGGGTGTTCTCGTGGATGCGGGCGATCTCGGCGAGCTGGTCGTGGTCGCGGCCCCACAGCACCACGTCATGGCTGGCGGAGAAGGCCTGGGCGAGCGCGGTGCCCCAGGCGCCCGCGCCGAACACGGCGATGCGGCAGCGGCTCACAGTCCCCATACCTCGCTGGCGCGCACGAAGCCCTCGAAGCCTTCGACGTGGCGCACGCGCGCCCAGCCCTGGCTGGCGGGTTCGAGCAGCTCGAGGACGACGTGGCGCGTGGCCTCGAAGGCGGGCGCGGCCGACTCTGCCGGCGCGCGGCGCACGAGGGCGCGTTCTGCGGTGACGATGACCATCCGGCGTGCGCTGAGCGCGCTGCCCTCGACCCAGGCGAGGCCGCCCTCGGGGTCGCGCACGCGCAGCCAGCCGTCCTCGCGCACGACGATCTCGACCGGCGTGCCCGGACGCAGGCGGTACAACGCCTCGGCCTCCGCCGCGGGCTGCGCGCGCAGCAAGGCCGCAGCACCGACGGAGCGGTATTCGATCGCCTGCGCGGCGACCGGGAGCGCCGCGCCGCCCAGGGTGGCGAGCGCGGCAAGGTTCAGGAGCGCGCGCCCGAGCGGCGCCGGCAGGGTTTGCGGGGACGGACGGCGCGCGCGCTTCATGCGGGAAGCCTCACTGGATGGGCACTTCGCCGGTGGCCTGTTCCACAGCCTGCTGGATGGCCTGCTGGCGCTGCGACTGGTAGAGCGATTCGAAATTGACCGGCGACAGCAGCACCGGCTGGAAGCCGGCGCGGGTCACCGCGTCGGAGACCGCCTCGCGGGCGTAGGGGAAGAGGATGTTGGGGCAGCCGATCATCATCACCGGCTCGAGCTCGCCTTCGGGGAGGTTGCGGATCTGGAAGATGCCGGCCTGGGCCACTTCGACCAGGAACAGATTGCGGTCCTCGCCGATGCGGGCATTGACGGTGACGGTCAGGGTGACTTCATACACGCCTTCCTCGACCACCTGGCCTTCGGTGCGCAACTGCACATTGACCTGCGGATTCTCGCGCTCGAGGAAGATCTGCGGGGCGCCCGGTACTTCGACGGAGAGGTCCTTGACGTAGAGTTTTTCGATCGAGAAGACGGGTTGGGCGTTTTCGCTCATGAATCGGGTTCCGGTTGGGTTGGGTGCGGTCGCGCCTGCGACCGCGAAAGGAAAGGGGAGATCGGGGTGTTCGTGGCCTGCTCGGGCGCGACGCGCGCTCAGGCAGTCTCGCCGCGCAACAGCGGGTCGAGCTTGCCGGCGCGCTCGAGGGCGAAGAGATCGTCGCAACCGCCCACATGGTAGTCGCCGATGAAAATCTGCGGAACCGTGCGCCGACCGCTCAGCTTCATCATCTCCTCGCGACGCGAGGGGTCGAGGTCGACACGGACCTTGTCCAGCCCGACAGCGCCCTTGTCGAGCAGCAGTTGCTCGGCGCGGATGCAGTAGGGGCAGGTCGCGGTTGCGTACATGCGGATCGGGGGCTGCATGCTCATTTCCTCTTGCGGCTCACGGGCTGTCCCGCCTTCTGCCACTCCATCATGCCGCCGCGCAGGTTGTAGATGCGGTTGAAGCCGGCCTTGCGCAGCGAGCCGGCGGCGCTGTTCGAGCGCGCGCCGGTGGCGCAGCACAGGATGACCGGGTGGTCCTTCCACTTTTCCATTTCCTTGCTGCGGCGCTCCATCTCGCCGGCGGGGATGTGGCGGGCGTTGGGGATGTGGCCCTGGGCGTATTCGCCCTGTTCACGCACGTCGATGATGATCGCGTCCTCGCGGTTGACGAGCAGGGTCGCCTCGACCGGCGAGAGCTGGGTGTCGTCGCCGCGGCTGCGGATGAGCTCGACCATGAGCCAGGTGCCCGAGGCGGCGGCGAGCGCGGCCCAGTACCAGTTTTGTTGCAGGAATTCCACGAAGGGGGTGCTCCGGTTGCGGGGTTGGGGATCAGCGTGCGTCGGTGTCGTCGGCGCAGAAGACCTCGCGCATCAGCACGATCAGTTGCAGGGTGCGTTCGTCGCCGACGCGGTAATAGACTCGGTTGGCGTCCTTGCGCGTCTGCAGCACGCCCTTGTCGCGCAGGATGGCGAGATGCTGGGAGATGTTGCTCTGCGAGGTGCCCACGGCGTCGACGATGTCCTGCACGCATTCTTCGCCGCTGCCGAGCACGCAGAGGATCTTGAGGCGAAGGGGGTGCGCGATCGCCTTGAGCGCGCGCGCGGCGGTCTCGATGTGTTCGTGCTTGTCGATCAGGGTGGTGATTGCGTCTTTGTCCACGATGGGGCCGGCAGATTCAAAGCGCTAGTATAAAATAACGCGTTGTCCCGATGCATGAGAGATCTCGCGTCCGCCTGCGGGAGTTCTTCTGATGCGGCGTGCCTCATCGCGGAGACTTCCATTGCCTGCGCGATTTCGCCTCGACCCGCCCCGTACTGGCCCTCACTCGCAAATTTCCGCGGATTCCACCCCGTTGTCACCCAGAAGCTTGAACCCGCTGATCGCTGGCGCGTGCATCGTCGCGCTCGTCGCCCTCGTTGCTGCGCCTGTCCCCGCATCCGCCCAGGCCGGCGGCGAGATCGCCGAGCGGCGCTCCGACCTCGACGAGCTCAAGCAGCGCATTCGAGAGCTGCAGGAGGAGATGGCGAAGGCCGAGACTGATCGGACGAATGCGCAGAAGGCGCTGGTCGAATCGGAGCGTGCGGTGTCGCGTGCGACTCGCGAGCTCGCGGGCATCGAGGGCGAACGAAGGAACGCGGAGAAGCAGCTCGCGGTTCTGGAGGGCGAGCAGCGCGAGACCGCCACGCGCATCGAGGCGCGCCGTGGCGAGCTCGCCGACTGGGTGCGCCGCCATTACGTGCATGGCGCGGCCGACGGCGTGGCACCGCTGCTGTCGGCGCGTGACCCCAACCAGCTCGCTCGCGACGCCCATTACCTCGAGCACCTCGGTCGCGCTCGCCTGGAGCTCATCGAAGGACTGCGCACCGATCTGGCCGAGACGCGTCGCCGCGCCGACGAGATCGGCCAGCGCCGTGACCGCCTGGCTGCGCTCGAGAGCGAGCAGCGCAAGCGCCAGCAGCAGCTGCAGGGTGAGCAGGCCAGGCGCAAGACCGCGCTCGCGGAGGTGAACCGCGAGCTCAAGGCAAGGAAGAGCGAGGTCGATTCGCTGCAGCAGGATGAGCAGCGGCTTGGAAAGCTCATCGAGACGCTCGCTCGTCGTGCACGCCTGGCCGCCGCCCGCGAGGCCGCGCGCCGCGAAGCGGAGCAGCGCGAGGCCGAACGCCGTGCCGTCGCGCAGCGCGAGGCCGAGCGTCGCGAAGCGGTGCGGCGCGAGGAAGAACGCCGCGCTGCGCTTGCCGCGAGTGCGCGTGCCGGGCGCGTCGAGCGTGACGAGATGGCGTCGCGTGTCGAGGAAGCCTCGCCCCCCCCTTCCCAGGTCGTGCGCGCCGAGCGGGCGCAGCGCCCGGAGCCGGTCGTCGGCGAGGTCCGCGACGCCGCTGGCGCAACGCCCACCGGGGTCCGCTTCAACCAGTTGCGCGGGCAGCTGCGTTTTCCGGTGCGTGGAGAACTCGTCGGGCGCTTCGGTGCTCAAAGAGCGGACGGTGGAACCACCTGGAAAGGCGTCTTCATCCGTGCCGGCAACGGCGCCGAGGTGCGCTCGGTTGCGGGCGGGGAGGTGGTCTTTTCGGACTGGTTGCGAGGCTACGGCAACCTGATCATCGTCGACCATGGCAGCGACTACCTGACCATCTACGGCAACAACGATTCCCTGCTCAAGGAAGTGGGCGATCGCGTCGGCGGGGGTGACCCGATCGCCAGCGTGGGCAGCGCCGGAGTGGGCAACGATTCGGGTTTATACTTCGAGATCCGTCACCAGGGGCAGCCGCTCGATCCGATGCAGTGGATGCGGCTCAACTAGACGGGACGGCCGACCGGGGCGGTCGGCGCACTATTGGAGTTCTCATGCGCAGCAGCAAGCTGAAACAGTTCGGCCTCGTCATGACCGGCATGGTGGCCGGGATCATGATCAGCCTCAATTTCTCCGCCAACGCCGACCGCAGCGCGCCCCTGCCGCTGCCGGTGGACGAGTTGCGCGCCTATGCCGACGTGTTCAACGCCATCAAGCAGGGCTACGTCGAGCCGGTGGAAGACAAGAAGCTGATCACCGACTCGATCGGCGGCATGCTCTCCGGGCTGGATCCGCACTCCGCCTATCTCGACGCGGAGGCCTTCAAGGACCTCCAGGTCGGCACCCAGGGCGAGTTCGGCGGGCTCGGCATCGAGGTCGGCATGGAAGACGGCTTCGTCAAGGTGATCTCGCCGATCGAGGACACCCCGGCCTTCCGCGCTGGCGTGCTGGCGGGCGACCTGATCGTCAAGCTCGACGACACCCCGGTCAAGGGCATGAGCCTCAACGACGCGGTCAAGCGCATGCGCGGCAAGCCGCGCACCGACATCACCCTGACCATCATGCGCAAGGGTCAGTCGCAGCCGATCGTGATCAAGCTGACGCGCGAAGTGATCAAGGTGCAGAGCGTCAAGTCCAAGGTGATCGAGCCGGGCTACGCCTACCTGCGCATCGCCCAGTTCCAGGAGAACACCGCTGCCTCAGTGGTCGAACACCTGGCCAAGCTCGCCGCCCAGGGGCCGGTACAGGGCCTCGTGCTCGACCTGCGCAACGATCCCGGCGGCCTGCTGCACGGTGCCGTGGGCGTGTCGGCGGCCTTCCTGCCGGAAGAGACCCTGGTCGTGAGCACCGATGGTCGTACCGAGGACGCCAAGCGCGAGTACCGCGCCGTGCAGGCCGACTACCTGCGCGGCACCCGCGACGACTTCCTGCGCCGCCTGCCGGCGTACGCGCGCGACGTGCCGATGGTGGTGCTGGTCAATGCGGGCTCGGCCTCGGCCTCCGAGATCGTCGCCGGTGCACTGCAGGATCACAAGCGCGCCAAGGTGATCGGCACGCAGACCTTCGGCAAGGGTTCGGTGCAGACCATCCTGCCCCTCAACAACAACACCGCGATCAAGCTGACCACCGCGCGTTACTACACGCCGAGCGGGCGCTCGATCCAGGCCAAGGGCATCGAGCCCGACTTCGTCGTCGAGGAGAGCGCCAACGGCTCCAGCCGCCGCGTGCGCGAGGCCGACCTGCTCGGTCACCTCGAGAACGACAAGGGCGCCGAGGAAGCTGCAAAGGCTGCCAAGGCTGCCGCCAAGGCGGACGGCGCGCCGGTGGAGGACGAGGCGGCCGAGCCGGTGCGCTTCGAACTCGCCGGCGAGAACGACCATCAGCTCAAGCAGGCGATCCGCCTGCTCAAGGGCGAGGACATTGCCCAGGCTGCAGCGGCCGAGGCGGCCGGGGAGAAGGCCGCCGCGGTCGAGGCTGCACAGCCCGCGGCGGCGAAACAGTAAGCCGGGAGTCCGGCTGGGGGGGGACGATCATGCGCAGGGAAACTGCCTACAAGCTGGCGGGCCGGCATCACGACCGGCCGTTGCCGGGCGCCGACATCCAGAAGCAGCGCGAGATCCGCTTCAAGCCGCTCCCGCCCGGCCAGGTGGAGCGCGCCTGGAAGGCGCTGCAACTGCTCAAGGGCCTGCAACTCGAGCGCACCGGGGATCCGCTGGGGATCGTGGTGCGCTACTCCGTGCTCGACTATTCGCTCGAGGCACTCGAGGACGCGCTGCGCGAGGCCGGCTTCGCACTCGAGAATTCGCTCTACATCAAGCTGGTGCGGGCGCTGGTGTATTTCAGCGAAGAGACCCAGCGCCACAACCTGCTGTCGCCGGAACGCCTGATCAAGCAGTCCAACGAGGTGTACATCCAGGCCTGGGATCACCACGCCCACGGCGACCACGACGACACCCCGCTCGAGCTCCGCGAGTACAAGTAGGCGGGCGATGAACGACGACCAGCTGCTGCGCTACAGCCGCCACATCCTGCTTCCCGAGATCGACGTCGAGGGCCAGCAGGCGCTGCTCGACGCGCGCGTGCTGATCGTCGGTGCGGGCGGCCTGGGGTCGCCCGCGGCCATGTATCTTGCCGCTGCCGGGGTGGGGACGCTGGCGCTTGCCGACCATGACACGGTCGACCTCACCAACCTGCAGCGCCAGATCATGCACTCGGCCGACATGGTCGGCATGCCCAAGGTCGCCTCGGCGCAGGCCACGCTGCACCGGCTCAACCCGCAGACCCGTCTCGAGCCGATCCAGGCGCGGCTCGAAGGCGAGGCGCTCGACGCCGAGGTGGCGCGCAGCGACGTGGTGCTCGACTGCACCGACAACTTCGCCACCCGCCACGCCATCAACCGCGCCTGCGTGAAGCACCGCAAGCCGCTGGTGTCCGGTGCTGCGATCCGTTTCGACGGCCAGGTCTCGGTGTTCGACCTGCGCCGACCCGACAGCGGCTGCTACCACTGCCTGTTCCCCGAAGGCGAGGATATCGACGAGGTGCGCTGCGCAGTGATGGGCGTGTTCGCCCCCATCGTCGGCATCATCGGCACCACCCAGGCGGCCGAGGCGCTCAAGGTGATCATCGGCTGCGGGCGTACGCTCGACGGTCGCCTGTTGTTGCTCGACGGCCTGGCGATGGAGTGGCGCAGCGTTGCGCTTGGTCGCGATCCCGGCTGCTCCGTCTGCGGGGCGGGGCGCTGAGCGCCTGCCTCGCGCCTCGCCGGGCGAACCGGCGTGAAGATCGAATCAGGTCGCCCGCAGGGGCCGCGCAATCACGCGCAGATCGGGACCGATCCGGCGCAAGTCGCGGATGTCCAGCCGGGTCGCGCCTTCGAGGCGGGTGAGCGCAGGCAGGTTGAAGAGTCCCTGCGCGGCATCGCCGACCAGCATCGGCGCCAGGTAGATCAGCAGTTCGTCCACACAGCCTTCCCGCATCAGCGAACCGTTGAGCTTGAATCCGGCCTCGACATGCACCTCGTTGATGCCGCGTTCGCCCAGCAGGCGCAGCAGTGCGGCCAGGTCGACCTTGCCGGCGAGGTTGGGAACCAGGACGAGCTCGTGGCCGGACGAGCGCAGGGTTTCGACGCGAGCCTCGTCCGTGCTCGCGGTGGCGATCAGGATCGGCTCGCCCTGCAGGATGCGGGCCTGCGGCGAGACCTCCAGGCGCGCATCCACCAGGATGCGCAACGGCTGGCGCTCGCAGGGCACGTCGCGCACGCTGAGCTGCGGATCATCCTCGCGGACCGTGCCGATGCCGGTCAGGATGGCGCACGCGCGCGCGCGCCAGCGGTGGCCATCGCGCCGCGCCGCGGGGCCGGTGATCCACTGGCTGACGCCGTTGTCGAGCGCGCTCTTGCCGTCGAGCGTGCCGGCAACCTTGAGCCGTACCCAGGGGCGGCCACGCGTCATGCGCGACACGAAACCGATGTTGAGCTCGTGCGCGGCGTCGGCGAGCAGGCCATGTCCGGTGGCGATGCCGGAGGCGCGCAGGCGCGCCATGCCGCGCCCGGCGACGAGCGGATTGGGGTCTTCCATGGCAGCGACCACCCGCGCCACGCCGGCCTCGATCAGCGCATCGGCGCACGGCGGGGTCCGGCCGAAGTGCGAGCATGGCTCGAGGGTGACGTAGACGGTGGCGCCGCGTGCGGCCTCGCCGGCCTGGCGCAGCGCGTGCACCTCGGCGTGGGCCTCTCCGGCGCGTGCATGCCAGCCCTCGCCGACGGTGAGTCCGTCGCGCACGATCACGCAGCCCACGCGCGGGTTGGGCGAGGTGGTCGCGAGGCCGCGGGCGGCGAGCTGCAGAGCGCGCGCCATGGCGGCGTGGTCAGCCGCCGAAAAGATCATGTTCGGGATCCGGTCCGCCCTTGTCGGTCTTGCCGCGTCGCGGGCGAGCCTGCACCTCGCGGATCACCTCGGCAAACTCGTCCACGTCGGCGAAATTGCGATACACCGAGGCGAAGCGGATGTAGGCCACCTTGTCGAGCTTCTTGAGCTCCTTCATGACCAGTTCGCCGATCTTCTCGCTCGGCACCTCCGGCTCGCCCATGGAGAGCAGGCGGGCCTCGATGCGGTCGACCGCGGCGTCGATGGCCTCGATGGTGACCGGCCGCTTGCGCAGCGCGAGCTTCATGCTGCCGGCGAGCTTGGCGTGGTCGAACTCGCTGCGGTTGCCGTTGCGCTTGACGATGTGCGGCATCTTGAGGTCGATGCGCTCGTAGGTGGTGAAGCGCTTGTCGCACTTCACGCAACGACGGCGACGCCGCACGACGTCGCCGTCCTCGTTCTCGCGCGTGTCGGTGACCTGGGTGTTGGGGTCACCGCAGAAGGGGCATTTCATGGCCGTTGGGCGGGCGGGACGGGGTGCGTCCCGCCTCGGGCCTTACTTACCGTAGACCGGGAACTTCGCGCACAGGTCGGCGACCTGGCCGCGCACGCGCTCGATCACCGCCTGGTCTTCCGGTGCGTCGAGCACGTCGGCGATCAGGTGGGCGATCTTCTCGGCCTCGATCTCGGTGAAGCCGCGGGTGGTCATCGCCGGCGAGCCGAGGCGGATGCCGGAGGTGGTGAAGGGCTTCTCGGGATCGTTCGGGATCGAGTTCTTGTTGACGGTGATGTGGGCGCTGCCCAGCACCGCCTCGGCGGCCTTGCCGGTGATCTTCTTGTTGCGCAGGTCGACCAGGAAGACGTGGCTCTCGGTACGACCCGACACGATGCGCAGGCCGCGCTCCTCGGACAGCACGCGGGCCATCACGCGGGCGTTGGCGATGACCTGCTCTTGGTAGTCGCGGAACGCGGGTGTCGCCGCCTCCTTGAAGGCCACCGCCTTGGCGGCGATCACGTGCATCAGCGGACCGCCCTGCAGGCCGGGGAAGATCGCGGAGTTGAGCGCCTTCTCGTGTTCGGCCTTCATCAGGATGATGCCGCCGCGCGGGCCGCGCAGGGTCTTGTGGGTGGTCGAGGTGACGACGTCGGCGTGAGGAACCGGGTTGGGATAGAAACCCGCGGCGATCAGGCCGGCGTAGTGCGCCATGTCGACCCAGAAGATGGCGCCGACTTCCCTGGCGATCTTCGCGAAGCGTTCGAAGTCGATGCGCAGCGAGTAGGCGGAGGCGCCGGCGATGATGATCTTCGGCTTGTGCTCGCGCGCCATCGCTTCCATCTTGTCGTAGTCGATCTCTTCCTTGGCGTCGAGACCGTAGGCGACCACGTTGAACCACTTGCCCGACATGTTCAGCGGCATGCCGTGGGTGAGGTGGCCGCCTTCGGCCAGGCTCATGCCCATGATGGTGTCGCCCGGCTTGGCGAAGGCCATCAGCACGGCCTGGTTGGCCTGCGAGCCGGAGTTCGGCTGCACGTTGGCGGCCTCGGCGCCGAACAGCGTCTTGAGACGGTCGATCGCGAGCTGCTCGGCCACGTCCACGTGCTCGCAGCCGCCGTAGTAGCGCTTGCCCGGGTAACCTTCGGCGTACTTGTTGGTGAGTTGGGAGCCCTGGGCTTCCATCACCGCGTGGGAGACGTAGTTTTCGGATGCGATCAGTTCGATGTGGTCTTCCTGGCGCTTGTCTTCGGCCTGGATGGCGGACCACAGCTCGGGATCGACTTTGGCGAGGGTATCTTGCGAGGAGAACATGGCGTCTGCTTACCGGATGGAGTTGGGCGGAATCGAGGGATTCGGACGCCGGATTCTAGCATGCAGCGGTGCACGAAAAAGCGGCGGGCGCCCACCGGACGCCCGCCACCACCGGGGAAGGGCAGGCTTACCAGCCGCGCTGCTGCGTCCCGTAGCCCTCGTTGCCGCCGGCCGGTGCGGACTCTTCGGCAGGGGCCGCGCCACCGTCGCCGGCCGGGCCGGCCTCGCTGCCGGCGGGGGGCTCTGCCGCCGTTCCGCCGCCCCAGCTGTCGCTCTGCTGGCCCCATCCGCCGCCGTCGCCGCCACCACCGCCCTGGACGTTGATCTCGATGGTGTCGAGGTCGACCTCGACCTTCTTGTCGAGGGTGAAGGTCACCAGGCCGGGGAATACGATCAGCGCCACGACCATCACGATCTGCATGAGGACGAACGGGATCGAGCCGGCGTAGATGTCGGTGGTCTTGATGCCGGCCACGCGCTTCCGGGTGACGCGGTCGAGGTAGTCCTTCGCCGGCGCCACGCTGCGCAGGTAGAACAGCGCGAAGCCGAAGGGCGGGGTGAGGAAGGAGGTCTGCAGGTTCATCGCCAGCAGCACGCCGAACCACACCAGGTCGATCCCCAGCTTGTCGGCGACCGGTGCCAGCAGCGGCACCAGAATGAACGCGATCTCGAAGAAGTCGATGAAGAAGCCGAGGAAGAAGATCACCGTGTTCACGAACACCAGGAAGCCGATCTCGCCGCCGGGCAGCTTGTCGAACAGGTGCTCGACCCAGATCGGACCGTCGACCGCGGTGAAGGTGAAGCTGAAGATGGTCGAGCCGATCAGGATAAAGAGCACGAAGCACGACAGCCGGGCGGTGGCCTCGAGGCCGTGCTTGAGCATCGCCAGGTCGAGCTTGCCGCGCGAGAAGGCCATGATCATGCCACCCACCGCCCCCATCGCGCCGCCCTCGGTCGGTGTGGCGACGCCGAGGAAGATCGTGCCCAGCACCAGGAAGATCAGCGCCAGCGGCGGGATCAGCACGAAGGTCACGCGCTCGGTGATGCGCGACAGCAGGCCCAGGCCCGTGACCTTGTTGATCATCGCGGCGACGAAGGCGAACAGGGTGCCGCCGGTGAGCGCCACCACGATCGTCTCGTCGGTTGCGGGATCGACCTCGGTGCCCTTGAAGGCGGACAGGATCTCGCCGTAGTACAGGCCGAAGACGACGGAGACGGCGGTGACGAACACGGTGAACACACCGAGCGAGCGCATGCCCGAGCTGCCGTCCGGCTCACGATAGGTGCGCGCCTCGGGAGGCAGGGCGGGCACCAGGGCGGGCTTGAAGATCGCCAGACCGATGATGAAGAGCACGTACAGGCCGATCAGGATGAACGCCGGGATGAAGGCGCCCTTGTACATGTCGCCGACGCTGCGACCGAGCTGATCGGCGATCACGATCAGCACCAGCGAGGGCGGCACGATCTGCGCCAGCGTGCCCGAGGCGGTGATTGCGCCGCTGGCGATCGCCGGGCTGTAGCCGTAGCGCAGCATGATCGGCAGCGAGATCAGGCCCATCGAGATGACCGCGGCCGCGACCACGCCGGTGGTTGCCGCCAGCAGCGCGCCGACGAAGATCACCGCGAGCGCGAGGCCGCCGCGGATCGGCCCGAACACCTGGCCGACCGTGTCGAGCAGCTCCTCGGCCATGCCGGAGCGCTCGAGCACCAGGCCCATCAGCGTGAAGAAGGGGATCGCGAGCAGGGTGTCGTTTTGGATGATGCCGAAGACGCGCAGCGGCAGCGCCTGGAAGATGCTGGGCGACAACAAGCCGATCTCGACGCCGATGAAGCCGAACAGCAGGCCGCAGGCGGCGAGCGCGAAGGCGACCGGGAAGCCGGTGAGCAGGAAGATCAGCAGCGACCCGAACATCAGCTCGGGGGCGTGGGCGGTGAACAGTTCGATCATTTGCGCACCTCGCCGGCGTCGTCATGATGGGCTTGGGCGTTTTCGGCGTCGTGCGCCTCGTTGCTCTCGTGCGCGCCGTGCAGCAGCGGGTTGGGCGCCTTGCCCTGCAGGAAGGCGAAACGCTTGATCAGCTCCGAGATCGCCTGCAGCGCCAGCAGCCCGAATCCGAGCGGCACCAGCGCATACACCGGCCAGCGGATCAGCCCGCCGGCATTGGACGACATCTCGCCCGAGACGTAGGCGCCCACCACCACCGGCCAGGCGAACTGGATCATGAACCAGCACAGCGGCAGCAGGAAAATGAGGATGCCGGCAACGTCGATGAACATGCGCGTGCGCATCGACAGCTTGCCCGCGAGCACGTCGATGCGGACGTGGGCGTTCTGCAGGAAGGTGTAGCCGGCGCCGAGCAGGAACACCGCGCCGAAGAGATACCACTGGATCTCGAGGAAGGCGTTCGAGCCGATGTTGAAGGCCTTGCGCGCGACTGCATTTGCCGCACTGATGAGCGCCGCGGCGAGGACGAGCCAGATGATGAACTTGCCGAAGAATCGGCTCACGGCGTCGATGCCGTGTGACAAGCGGAGCAGGGTGTCCATGGGGGTCGCCTTGAACCTTGCGTGCACAAAAACGCCGAGCAGGGCGGGTGGCGCGCTCGGCGGGAGGAAATCTGCGTGCGAAGAATGTGAAACGGGAACGACCGGCGGGCAGGGGTGGCCCCGCCCGCTGCGGACCGCTTACAGCTTCTGCGATGCGAGGTACTGCGCGTAGTTGCCTTCGGCCACGGACTCCCACTGCACCTGGTCGGCCAGGAAGCGGCTGTAGTCGGGGTAAACCTTCTTCCAGTTCGCGTTCTTCTCGTTGAGCTCGGCATAGACCTCGCGCGAGGCCTTGAATGCGGCGTCCATGAAGTCCTTCGGGAAGCGCGACAGCTTGGCGCCTTCGGCGATCAGCTGCTTGAGCGAGCCGGGGTTGCGGGCGTCGTAGCGCGCCTGACAGGTGACGTGGGCGGCGCGGGAGGCCTGCTCGACGATCGCCTTGTACTCGGCCGACAGGCTGTTCCACTGCTTGTCGTTGATGTACACCGAGAACTGCGTGCTGCCTTCCCACCACGCCGGGAAGTAGTAGTGCTGCGCCACCTTGTGCAGGCCGAGCTTGAGGTCGTCATAGGGGCCGATCCATTCGGCGGCGTCGATCGTGCCCTTCTCCAGCGACTGGTAGATCTCGCCGGCGGGGATGTTCTGCGGCACCGCGCCGAGCTTGGCGAGCACGCGGCCGCCGAAGCCGCCGATGCGCATCTTCAGGCCCTCGATGTCCTTGACCGACTTGATCTCCTTGCGGAACCAGCCACCCATTTGGGCGCCGGTGTTGCCGCAGGGGAAGTTCACGATGTTGAACTGGGCGTAGAACTCGCGCATCAGCTTGAGGCCGTTGCCCTCGAACATCCACGCGGTCATCGCGCGCGAAGTCATGCCGAAGGGGATCGTGCAGTCGAAGGCGAAGGTCTCGTCCTTGCCGAAGAAGTAGTAGGGCGCGGTGTGGGCGCACTCGATCGTGCCCTGCTGCACGGCGTCGACCACGCCGAAGGCCGGCACGAGCTCGCCCGCCGGGTGCACCGAGATCACGAACTTGCCGCCGGTGGCCTCGGAGACGTACTTGGCGAAGGCTTCGCTCGCGCCGAAAACCGTCTCGAGCGATTTCGGGAAGCTGGATGCGAGGCGCCAGCGGATCTGCTGCTGGGCGTGGACGATGGCCGGGGCGGTGCCGGCAGCGAGAATGCCGGCCATGCCGGCGCCCTGCAGAAATTTACGACGTTCCACGGTGTCTCCTTTATCGCGTGAGGTGTGTGATCGAAACCATCAATGCGATTATAGGAAGACCCGATACCGGGCTGTAATCCACGGAAAACCCTAATGGCGCGCCACTTTGTCATTTTAGATGCATTGCGCATCAGCTCCCCAGCAGCTCGTCCAGCGCGTCGGTGAGGTGGCTTTCGTCGGCCCATGCCAGCAACCGCCAGCTCCCTGCCGTGTGTTCGATCCAGTTGAGCGCCGCGTTCGGGATCGCGAAGTCGCGAGCCCCCTCGAGCGGCTTGCCGGTGGCCAGGCGGTGGGCGATGTCGAGCACGCCGCCATGGGTCACCACCACCACCGTCTCGCCGGCATGGCGCGCGGCAATCTCCTCGAGCGCGCCATGCACGCGCGCAGCGAGGCCGGCCAGGCTCTCGCCGCCGCCGTCCAGCGCCACCATCGGATCGCGCCGCTTGAAGTGCTGCCAGGCTTGCGGCTGGTGGAGCGCGGCCTCATCGAAGGTCAGCCCCTGGAGCACGCCGTAGTGGCGCTCGCGCAGGCGCGCGTCGTGGGTGGCGGCGAGCTGGTGCGCGCGCGCGACCGCGTCGGCGGTCTGGCGTGCACGCTGCAGGTCGCTGCTGTAGAGCGCGGCGAAGCGTTCGCCGGCGCGCGCGAGGCTGCGTGCGGTGGCCTCGGCCTGGGACAGGCCGCGCGGGTTCAGCGGAATGTCGATGTGGCCCTGCAGGCGGCGCTCGGTATTCCAGGCGGTTTCGCCGTGGCGGACGAGGCAGATCCTGCAGGCGTGTGCTGATTGTGGCGAGTTTCGTGTTTTCATCATTATGGGCAAGCAGCCGCCCGGCAAGGACGGCCCTTGTGGGATAATCGAGATTTTTCAGGCCTGCCGGCTTGCAAAGCGGCACCCGGGCGGCATGCCGCCCCGGTTTCCGGAGTCTTCCCGTGTCCTCTCTGCTGCGCTTATCCCGCTTGATCGACTGGATCAATGAACGGGTCGGACGCGCGGTGATGTGGCTGGTGCTGGTCGCCGTGGTGATCAGCGCCGGCAACGCGCTCGTCCGCAAGCTGTTTAACACAAGTTCCAACGCCCTGCTCGAGATCCAGTGGTACCTGTTCGCCGCGATCTTCATGCTCGCCGCGGGCTACACCTTCCTGCGCAACGAGCACGTGCGCATCGACATCCTGACCAGCCGGCTGTCGCCGCGCGGGCAGAACGTGGTCGACATCGTCGGCATTCTGTTCTTCCTGCTGCCGATGGCCGGGCTGATCCTGTGGCTGTCGTGGCCGATCGTGATGACCTCGCTCGCCTCGGGCGAGATGTCGCAGAACTCCGGCGGCCTGATCCGCTGGCCGGTCAAGATGCTGCTTCCACTCGGCCTCGGCCTGCTCCTGCTGCAAGCGCTCTCCGAGCTGGTGAAGCGCATCGCCTTCCTGACCGGCCATGGGCCCAACCCGCTGCAGAAGAAGTCCGCGGGCGCGGCGACCGCGGGCCTGGTGGCGGCGATCAAGGCGCAGCGCGGGGGGAGGGCGGAGCAATGACCGAGTTCCTCATCGCCAACATGGCGCCGCTGATGTTCGCGTCCATGATCCTGTTCCTGCTGTTCGGCTTCCCGGTGGCGTTCGCGCTCGCGGCGAACGGCATCCTGTTCGGGCTCATCGGCATCGAGCTCGGCCTGCTCCACGGCGCGCTGTTCCAGGCCCTGCCCGAGCGCATCTTCGGCATCATGGCCAACGACACGCTGCTGGCCGTGCCCTTCTTCACCTTCATGGGCCTGATCCTCGAGCGCAGCGGCATGGCCGAGGATCTGCTCGACACCATCGGCCAGCTCTTCGGGCCGATCCGCGGCGGCCTGGCGATCGCGGTGATCTTCGTCGGCGCGCTGCTCGCGGCGACCACCGGCGTGGTGGCGGCGTCGGTGATCTCGATGGGCCTGATCTCGCTGCCG
>ENA-UOUJ01000190-UOUJ01000190.1-activated-sludge-metagenome-genome-assembly--contig:-NODE-190-length-50895-cov-7.839575_pt1 | contig 50895 bp, 42 predicted proteins | sample MGYA00249839_ERZ747224 | MGnify/ENA primary metagenome ERZ747224 (study PRJEB28782, sample SAMN03220277) | activated sludge metagenome | biome: wastewater; feature: sewage sludge; material...
CCGTCCCGGTGCGGGCCGTCAGGACTGGCGGCGGGGCTCCGCCTCAGGCGGGGCCGGTCCGTGAGTCGATCGACGCGTGGGCCGGGGACGCCCTGCGCCACCCAGGGGTCCACGAGCCCGCGGAACGCCTCGGGTTGCTCCACCCAGGGATAGTGGCCGCAGTCCCCGATCATCTCCAGCCGGGCACCCAGGACGCGGGCGCCGGCACGGACCGGGGCATCGCCGACGAGGATGTCCTCCGTGCCGCCGATGACGAGCGTGGGAGGCAGGTCAGCCTGCCGGACGCGGTCCGCGGCGTCCTCCGGGATGTCCCGGGACCAGGCACCGGAGGCCGCGAGCGAGGTCGACCCGAGGGGTGAATGCTCCTGCTCCCGCAGGGTCCACCGCGCGTAGCCGGCGGGGCGCTGGACCGGTGAGTCCGCCTGGAACCGCGCCTCGTCCCGCGGGGCGGGTCCGGCCAGCGAGGCCATCGCCCGGCCGATCACCGGTTCCGTGCGCCGGGCCGCGATCGCGGCGCCGTCGTGCTCGGTGTCGGTGAGCCAGGTCAGCGACGGGGTGACGAGCAGGAGGGAACGCACGCGGCCCGGGTACCGGGTGGCCGCGGCCAGCGCGAGCTGCGCCCCCGCGGAGTGGGCGATCAGGTCGGCCCGGTCCAGGCCCAGGGCGTCGAGCGCGGACACCACGTCGGCCGCGTCCGTCCACCAGCCCCGGGACAGGCTTCCGGTGGCCGGCGTCCCGCGCGGGTGCAGGACGGCCAGCGTCCGGGTCCCGGCCAGGCCGGCCAGGTCCTCGAGGTACTCCGGCGAGCGGCACGGCCCGCCCGGCAGGACGAGGACCGGTGGGCCGGAACCGGCGCCCAGGACCTGGACGGCGAGGGGAGTGCCGTCGTCGGCGACGGCGGAGATCAGGGAACCGGTCTGCGTGGACTCCACGGCCGGCGTCCCTACAGGTACAGGCCGGCCAGCCGGGTCAGCGAGGACCGGATGCCGTTCGCGTTGTCCGCCGGCCGCCGGCTCAGTTCGTAGGCCCTGGCCACGAGCGGCCTCGTCCAGGAGTAGTCGAAGGTCTCGGTGACCAGGGTGGTGCCGTCGCCCCGGTCCTCGAACTGCCAGCGCCAGCGGTGACCGCCCGGGTGCTGCCACTCCACCACGCGGTCCTGGTCCGACGCGGTGGTCACCAGCCTCATCGTGTAGGGCAGGCCGAACTTGCGCATCGCCATCGTGAACTCGTCACCCACCGCCAGCCGGGTCGGCCCGGTCCTGGTGTACTGCACCGACTCCGAGCCGTCCACCTCGTGGTGCCGGTGGGGATTGGCCAGCAGGGCCCACAGCTCGGTGGCGGGGGCGTTCACGGTGATCCGGTAGCTGACCTGACGGGGACCGGTGCCCACCCGTTCCGGCCAGGCGGCCTGGGGCGCGGACACCGGAAGGCCGGTCTCCGGGTTGGTCCGTCCTGATGCACTCTCGGGCTGATCGCTCATGGCCCCAGTCTAGGGACGGCCGAGCTGTCGTCACCCGCGGTGTTCGCACGCCGCCCTCACCCGCCGACGGCGCGCGCACGCCGCCGGTGACGGGACCACCCCGGCTAGGGTGGGGCCGTCACCTCCACCGCCGCACCGTCCCCGAGGCACCGCCATGTCATCCAAGAAGCCCACGTCCCCCGGACAGCCCGCCGCACCGAACCATCCGGAGGTCCGGCAGAACCTGGCGCTGGGGCCCTCCGGGGCCCGCCCGGGGGACCGGATGTCGGTGTGGGCCACGCTGCGGCGGCCGGGATGGCTGAAGACCGAGGTGCTCGCCGGGCTGGTGGTCGCGCTCGCCCTCATCCCGGAGGCCATCGCGTTCTCGCTCATCGCCGGCGTCGACCCGACGGTAGGGCTGTACGCCACCGCCGTCATGGCCATCTCCATCGCCTTCCTCGGCGGGCGCCCGGCGATGATCTCCGCCGCCACGGCGGCCACGGCCCTCGTGATCGCCCCGGTGGTGGCCAGCCACGGTGTCCAGTACCTGCTGGCCACGGCCGTCCTGGCCGGGGTCATCCAGGTCCTGCTGGGCCTGCTCGGCGTCGCGCGGCTGATGCGGTTCATCCCGCGCAGCGTGATGACCGGTTTCGTGAACGCCCTGGCCATCCTCGTCTTCATCTCCCAGCTGCCGGACCTGATCGGGGTGCCGTGGGTCGTCTACGTGCTGGTGGCGATCGGGCTGGCCCTCATCTTCGTCCTGCCCCGGCTCACCACCGCCGTCCCGGCCCCGCTGGTCTCGATCGTCGTCGTGACCGTGCTGGTGATCGCCACGCAGCTGGCGGTGCCGACCGTTGGGGACAAGGGCGAACTCCCGGACGCCCTGCCCTCCCTGGTCATCCCGGACGTCCCCCTCACCCTGGAGACGCTCGAGGTGATCGCCCCCTACGCGCTGGCCATGGCCGTCGTGGGGCTGCTCGAGTCGCTCATGACCGCCAAGCTGGTGGACGACATCACGGACACCCGCTCGGACAAGACCCGCGAGGCCCTGGGGCAGGGCGGGGCCAACGTCCTCGCCGGGCTCTTCGGGGGCATGGGCGGCTGCGCGGTGATCGGGCAGACGATGATGAACGTCAAGGTCGCCGGGGCGCGGACGCGGTTGTCCACCCTCACGGCCGGCGTGATGGTCCTGGTGCTGTCGGTGCTGCTGGAGGAGGCCGTGGCGGTGGTGCCCATGGCCGCGCTCGTGGCCGTGATGGTCTTCGTGGCCTGGTCGGCCTTCGACTGGCACTCGATCCGGCCCTCCACCCTGCGGGCCATGCCGAAGTCCGAGACCACGGTCATGCTCGTCACCGTGGTCTCGACCGTGGCCACGGGGAACCTGGCCGTCGGGGTGGGCCTGGGGGTACTGGCGGCCATGGTGCTCTTCGCCCGCCGGGTGGCCCACGTGGTCACCGTGCACCGGGCGGTCCAGGACGGTCCCGACGGCGGCGCGACCGCCACCTACACGGTCGACGGGGCCTTGTTCTGGGCCTCCTCGAACGACCTCTACACCCAGTTCGAGTATCTCGAGGACCCGGAGCGGGTCGTGATCGACCTGTCCCGCTCCCACATCTGGGACGCCTCCACCGTGGCCAGCCTGGACGCGATCACGGACAAGTACGCGCGGTACGGCAAGGCCGTGGAGGTCAACGGGCTGAACCGGGCGAGCGCGGCCATGCGCGAACGCCTGCGCGGTCGGCTGGCCGCCGGGGACTGACCCGCCGGCCAGATTCCTTCCCTCCGGGTCTTGGTCCGCACCGGTGGCCGGCGGCATGCTGGTGGTGACCGGGTGGCCCGGGCCACCCGGTCGGGACCGGCGTGCCGTCAGGCACCCGAGCGACGACGGAGGCCGGTGGACCGATGGACGCGGTGCGGGAGGTGCTCGGAGCTGCGGACTCCGCCTGGGTCTATCCGCTCGGGATGATGCTGGTCGCCGTCTCGGCGCTGTTCCCGCCCGTCCCGAGCACCTCCGTCTTCGTCGCGCTCGGGGCGCTGTCGGCCACGGAGAACGTGCCCAACGGCTTCCTGCTGGTGGTGTCCATGCTGGCCGGCGCCCTGATCGGGGACGCGGCGACCTACGGGCTGGTGCGGCAACGGGACGTGGCGAACTGGCGCATGCTCCGCGGGGACCGGGCACGGAAGGCGCTGGACGCCTCCCGGAACCGCCTCGACCACGGCGCGGTCTCCTGGGTGCTGACCTCGCGCTTCATCCCCCTGGGCCGGCTGACCATGAACGTGGCCTGCGCCATCACCCCCATCCCCTGGGGTGCCTTCATGCTCTACTCGCTGGGGGCGGGCATCCTCTGGTCCGCCTACTCCGTGGGCATCGGCGCGCTGTCCGGACTGCTGCCCGGGCTCTCCACGGAATTCACCGTCCTCGTGGCGATCGTGCTCTCGCTGCTCCTGGGCCGCGCGATCGGCGCCGCGGCGGCCTGGTACCTCCAGCCGGAGGCCTGACCGCCCGGCAGGACCCACCGGTCCGGGCCCCGGCCCGGCCCGAGGGTTGCACTCCGCGCAAAATCGTATACGATCTGTGGTGAGCGACGCAGATCACACGACGCAGACCACCCCCTGACCGCGGAGGCGCAACACACCATGGCAGACAACGCAGAGGGCACGGCGGTGCCGACCACCGGCCCCGTGGACTTCACCACCCGTGGGCACCGCCCGGGCAAGGTCATCGCACTGCACCTGAACTACCCCTCGCGCATCGCCCAGCGCGGGCGCTCGCCGCAGTTCCCCGGTTACTTCCTCAAGGCCGGCACCTCCATCGCCACCACGGGTGCCGAGATCGAACGCCCCGCCGGCACCGAGCTGCTGGCCTACGAGGGCGAGATCGCCCTGGTCATCGGCGAGGACTGCCGCCGGGTCTCCCCGGAGGAGGGCTGGTCCAAGGTCTCCGGGATCACCGCCGCGAACGACTGGGGACTGTACGACCTGCGCCACGCGGACAAGGGCTCCAACATCAAGAACAAGTCCGGAGACGGCTACACCCCGTTGGGCCCGGAGGTCATCCCCGCCGCCGCCGTCGATCCGGCCGGGCTGCGCGTGCGCACGTGGGTCAACGGCGAGCTGGTGCAGGACGACACCACCGCCGACCTGGTCTTCCCCTTCGGCCAGCTGGTGGCGGACCTGTCCCAGCTGATGACCCTGGAGGCCGGGGACGTCATCCTGACCGGCACCCCGGCCGGTTCCTCGGTCGCCCAGCCGGGTGACGTCGTCGAGGTGGAGGTGGACGCCCCCGGTGCGCCCGGTGCGCCCTCCACCGGACGGCTCGTCTCCCGCGTGGTGGCCGGGGAACACCCGATGGCGCCCTACGGACACGGACCGAAGGTCGACGACACCCAGCGGGAGGAGGCCTGGGGCTCCCGCGAGGCCGCCGGCCTGCCACCGGTCCCGGCGGCGGAGGGCGCCACCGGGGCCGGATCGGAGGGCTTCCACTACGTGCCCTCCGCGCCCACGGCGGACCGCTCACTGCTCACCGAGGAGCTGAAGGCCACGATCAACGCCACCGCGGTGGCCACCATCACCGCCCAGTTGCGCAAGCGCGGCATCGACAACGCCACGATCGACGGCGTGCGCCCCATGCACCCCGGGCAGCGCATCCTGGGCTACGCCAAGACCCTGCGCTACGTCCCCAACCGCGAGGACCTGTTCAAGGCCTTCGGCGGCGGCTTCAACGCCCAGAAGCGGGCCATGGACACCGTGGAGCAGGACGACGTCGTCGTCATGGAGGCCCGCGGGGAGACCGGCACCGGCACCCTCGGGGACGTGCTGGCCCTGCGCGCCAAGGTGCGCGGCGCCAACGCCGTGATCACCGACGGCGGCGTGCGGGACAGCGCGGCCGTCGCCGAGGTGGACATCCCGGTCTACTCCAGTGGCGTCCACCCGGCCGTGCTCGGCCGCCGGCACGTGCCCTGGGAGGTGGGCGGCACCATCGCCTGCGGCGGCACCACCGTGCAGTCCGGGGACATCATCGTCGGCGACGACGACGGCGTGGTGGTCATCCCGCCGGCACTTCTGCATGAGGTCGTCGAGGACGCCTACGCGCAGGAGCTGCAGGACGCCTGGGTGTTCGACCGCGTGGCCGAGGGCCACCCGGTGGACGGGCTGTTCCCGCCGAACGCCGAGTGGAAGCAGCGCTACGCCGAGTACCGGGCCGCGCAGGACGCGGAGCGGTCCCGGTGAGCACCCTCCGGGGCGCCGCGCCGGCGGGGGCGCCGGACACCGTGCCCCCCGCGGAGAGCCACTCCAAGGCGGACCGGGCCTACCAGGCGCTGATCGAGGGCATCCAGCAGGGCCGCTTCGCCCCGGGCAGCCGGCTCGTGCTGGCCCAACTGGCCGAGGAGCTCGGGATGTCCGTGGTGCCGGTGCGGGAGGCGATCCGCCGTCTCCAGCACGACGACCTCGTCTCCTACGAGCGCAACGTGGGCGCGACCGTCGTCGGCGTCGACCCCGAGGAGTACAGGTACACCATGGAGACGCTGGCGCTGGTGGAGGGCTTCTCCACGGCCCAGTGCGCCCCGCTGGTCACCGCCGGGGAACTGGAGCGGGCCCGGGACATCAACGCCCGGATGCGCGCCCTGCTGGACGACTTCGACCCGGTCGAGTTCACCGCCCTGAACAAGGAGTTCCACTCCACCCTGTTCGAGCACCACCAGAACCCGCACATCCTCGACCTCGTGCACCGCGGCTGGAACCGCCTGACCGCGTTGCGCTCCTCGACCTTCGCCCACGTGCCCGGCAGGGCACCCCAGTCCGTGGCCGAGCACGACCAGCTGCTCGACCTCATCGCCGCCGGTGCCCCGTTCCAGGACATCGAGACGGCCGCCCGGCAACACCGCGCCAACACCCTGGCGGCGTACATGGACACCATGGCGTCCGCCGGCCAGCACTGAACCCACCCCAGCCGTCCACCTGTCCGACCGAGAGGACCCCACGATGACGACCCAGGCCATCCCGAACACCGACTTCGCCCCGGCGAACCTGCCGGAGAAGATCCAGCACTACATCAACGGCAAGCACGTCGACTCGATCGACGGCGACACCTTCGAGGTGCTCAACCCCGTCACCAACCAGCCCTACCTGAAGGCCGCCTCGGGCAAGGTCGCGGACGTGGACGCCGCCGTCGCCGCCGCCAAGGAGGCCTTCGAGAACGGCCCGTGGCCCACGATGCTGCCGCGCGAGCGCTCCCGCATCCTCCACAAGGTCGCGGACATCGTGGAGTCCCGCGGCCAGGACCTGGCCGAGATGGAGTGCTTCGACACCGGCCTGCCGATCAAGCAGGCCCTGGGCCAGGCCCGGCGCGCGGCCGAGAACTTCCGGTTCTTCGCGGACCTGATCGTCGCCCAGCACGACGACGCCTTCAAGGTCCCGGGCCGCCAGGCCAACTACGTCAACCGCAAGCCGATCGGCGTGGCCGGGCTCATCACCCCGTGGAACACCCCGTTCATGCTCGAGTCCTGGAAGCTGGGCCCGGCCCTGGCCACCGGCAACACCGTGGTGCTCAAGCCCGCCGAGTTCACCCCGCTGTCCGCCTCCCTGTGGCCGGGCATCTTCGAGGAGGCCGGGGTCCCGGCCGGCGTGTTCAACATCGTCCACGGCTACGGCGAGGAGGGCTTCGCCGGTGACTCCCTGGTCAAGCACCCGGACGTGCCGCTGATCTCCTTCACCGGCGAGTCCCGCACCGGGCAGATCATCTTCGGCAACGCCGCCCCCCACCTCAAGGCGCTCTCCATGGAGCTCGGCGGCAAGTCCCCGGCCGTCGTCTTCGCGGACGCGGACCTGGACGCCGCCATCGACGCGACCATCTTCGGCGTCTTCTCCCTCAACGGTGAGCGCTGCACCGCCGGCTCCCGCATCCTGGTCGAGCGGAGCATCTACGACGAGTTCGTCGAGCGCTACTCCGCCCAGGCCCGGCGCGTGAAGGTCGGCCTGCCGCACGACGAGTACACCGAGGTGGGCGCCCTGGTGCACCCGGAGCACTTCGAGAAGGTCATGTCCTACGTGGAGATCGGCAAGTCCGAGGCCCGGCTGACGGCCGGTGGCGGGCGTCCGGAGGCGTTCCCCGAAGGCAACTTCATCCAGCCCACGGTGTTCGCGGACGTGGCCCCGGACGCCCGGATCTTCCAGGAGGAGATCTTCGGCCCGGTCGTGGCCATCACCCCGTTCGACACGGACGAGGAGGCCCTGGCCCTGGCCAACAACACCAGGTACGGGCTGGCCGCCTACATCTGGACCAACGACCTCAAGCGCGCCCACAACTTCGCCCAGGACGTGGAGGCCGGGATGGTGTGGCTGAACTCCAACAACGTGCGTGACCTGCGCACCCCCTTCGGCGGCGTCAAGGCCTCCGGTCTGGGCCATGAGGGCGGTTACCGGTCCATCGACTTCTACACGGACCAGCAGGCCGTGCACATCAACCTCGGTGAGGTCCACAACCCCGTCTTCGGCCGCCAGGAAGAGGCCGCCGAGGACCTCCAGGCCTGACCGCCCCCACCCCCCTCCCGCATTCCTTCCAGCATTCCCTTCCACAGCAAGGACCAGTCATGACCCACCTCGACGACCGGACGATGACGTCCTCGGGCTTCTACGTCTCCCAGGAGGCCCCCATCCACTCCGACAACCCGATCCCCACCCCGAAGGCCCCGGCGCCGGACATCCTGCGCTGCGCCTACATGGAGCTGGTGGTCACCGACCTGGCCAGGTCCCGTGAGTTCTACGTGGACGTGCTCGGGTTGACCGTGACCGAGGAGGACGAGGAGACCATCTACCTGCGCTCCCTCGAGGAGTTCATCCACCACAACCTGGTGCTGCGCAAGGGCCCGGTGGCCGCCGTCGCCGCCTTCTCCTACCGGGTGCGCAGCCCCGAGGAGCTGGACAAGGCCGTGGCCTTCTACGAGGAGCTCGGCTGCCGCGTGGAGCGCCGCCCGGAGGGCTTCACCAAGGGCATCGGCGACTCGGTGCGCGTGGAGGACCCGCTGGGCTTCCCGTACGAGTTCTTCTACGACGTCGAGCACGTCGAGCGCCTGGCCTGGCGCTACGACCTCTACACCCCGGGGGCGCTGGTGCGCCTGGACCACTTCAACCAGGTCACCCCGGACGTGCCGCGCGCCACGAAGTTCATGCAGGACCTGGGCTTCCGCGTCACCGAGGACATCCAGGACGAGGCCGGCACCGTGTACGCGGCCTGGATGCGGCGCAAGCCCACCGTCCATGACACCGCCATGACCGGCGGCGACGGCCCGCGCATGCACCACGTGGCGTTCTCAACCCATGAGAAGCACAACATCCTGGCGATCTGCGACAAGATGGGCGCCCTGCGCATCTCCGACCGGATCGAGCGCGGCCCCGGCCGCCACGGCGTCTCCAACGCCTTCTACCTCTACATCCTGGACCCGGACGGCCACCGGATCGAGATCTACACCCAGGACTACTACACCGGCGACCCGGACAACCCGGTCGTCACCTGGGACGTGCACGACAACCAGCGCCGCGACTTCTGGGGCAACCCGGTCGTGCCGTCCTGGTACACCAACGCCTCCCTCGTGCTCGACCTGGACGGGAACCCGAAGGAGGTCGTGGCCCGCACCGACGACTCCGAGATGGACGTGACCATCGGCGCGGACGGGTTCTCCTACACCCGCGAGGGTGACGAGTCCGGCACCTGGAAGGGCGAGGCCGCCAAGGGCTTCAAGCTCGGCAACCAGCTCTGACCCGTCGTCTCCCGACGCCGGCCGGCACCTCACGCGGTGGGGGACCGGCCGGCGTCGTGGCCTGGGCCCGTTACCTCCTTCGGGAGGTAACGGGCGGTCCTTTCGGCTCATAGTGTGGCGCGCATCACATTGATCGTCCGCACTGAGGAGAGGCCATGACCCTGATGAGCCATGACCGGCAGCAGCCGTTGACCGAGGCCGCCGCGCCGGCCAAGAAGCCGCCGATGGGCCGTGTAGCCGTCGCCACCACGGTGGGCACCACCATCGAGTACTACGACTTCTTCATCTACGGCACCGCGGCGGCGCTGGTGTTCCCCACCCTCTTCTTCGGCACCCTGGGCGAGGCCGGCGGCCTGGTGGCCTCCTTCGCCACCTTCGCGGTCGCCTTCTTCGCGCGGCCCGTGGGCGCGGTCATCTTCGGGCACTTCGGGGACCGGATCGGCCGCAAGAAGGCCCTCGTGGCCACCCTGCTGATCATGGGCGTGGCCACCGTGCTGATCGGCCTGCTGCCGACGCCGGCGAGCCTCGGGGCCTTCGCGGTCGTCGCCCCCATCCTGCTGGTGACCCTGCGCTTCCTGCAGGGGTTCGCCGTGGGCGGCGAGTGGGCCGGTGCCGCGCTGATGGCCGCCGAGTACGCCCCGCCGAAGCTGCGCGGCTACTTCGCCTCCCTGCCGATGCTCGGCCCGGCGATCGCGTTCGGCCTGGCCAGTGGCACCTTCCTCGTCACCAACATCACCCTCGGGGACTCCTCCGGGGCGTTCATGGAGATCGGCTGGCGCGTGCCGTTCGTCCTCAGCGCCGCCCTGGTGATCGTCGGCCTGTGGATCCGCCTGAGCATCGAGGAGACCCCGGTGTTCCTGGCGGCCAAGGCCAAGGCCGTTGCGGAGGCCAGGGCCCGGGCGGAGGACGTGCGGACCGGCGGCCCGGACGCGGCGCCCGCGTCCCCCCGCACCCTGCCGATCTGGGAGTCCGTGCGCCGGCAGTGGAAGGAGATGCTGTTGGGCGGGCTGGCCTTCAGCTCCCTGTTCGCCTTCTTCTACATCGGGACCTCGTTCCTCACCAGCTACGGCACGACCGTGCTGCAGCTGGAGCGCAACGAGGTGCTGACCACCGGCGTCATCACCTCCGTGTTCTTCGCGATCGCCACCGTGGGCTCGGGAATCCTCTCCGACCGCATCGGACGCCGGGGCACCCTGCTGCTGGCGGGCGTGGCCGGCCTGGTCTGGTCCTTCGTGATGTTCCCGGTGCTGAACACGGGGATGACCGAGGAGGGGGGCAGCTTCCTGTTCTTCACCCTCGGCGTGATCGGAACGCTCGTCGTGGCCGGGCTGAGCTTCGGCGCCGCCGGGTCCTTCCTGCCCGAGCTGTTCCAGACCGAGTACCGCTACACCGGTGCCGGGCTGGCCTACAGCCTGGCGGGGATCTTCGGCGGGGCCCTGCCGCCGCTGGCCGCGGCCACCCTGATGGCGACCTTCGGGGGTGGGGCCGTGGGCCTGATGCTCTCCGGCATCGCGGTGATCAGCGTGGTGGTCCTGGCCATGCTGCGCGAGACCAAGGGGTCCGACCTCGGCGCCCAGGAGGCGACCGCGGAGCCGGTGAACGCCGCCTGATCCGCGTCAGCCCCAGGAAGCCACGGCCCGGCAGCACGGGCCGTGGCTTCCTTGTTTTGCTAAAGTGTTGTGGATCACACACGAGGGGAGAGCCGCCTGTGTTGAGCCCGTCCGTCGAACTGCTGCGCCCTGATGACCGGGAGCTCATCCGGGCGTGGCTGCGCAGGATGCGCCAGGAGACGCTCACGGACGTGTGCTTCGGCGGGATCGTGCACGACGGCCGCCTGGAGATCTCCGAGCTGCGGGGCGCCAGGACCAGGGTCCTGGCCGGGCAGCAGGTGCCCGTGGGCCAGGGGCTGGGTGGCGAGGCGATGGCCCGGGACCGGCCGCTGACCGTCGAGGACTACGTCACCGCCCCGTCCATCACGCACCAGTTCGACGAGGTGGTCAGCGCCGAGGGGCTCTCGTCCATGGCGGCCATCCCCGTGGTGGTGGGCCAGCGGCCGCGCGCCGTGCTGTACGCCGCCACGCGGCAGGCGGGCACCGTGGGGGACCGGGTGATCCACGGCATGGTGTCCACCGGCCGCGCGATCGCCCAGGAACTGCGCGTGCGGGACGAGGTCGACCGCAGGGTGTCCATGATCGGGCTGGCGGACAGCGCCGGGGCCGGTGACGCCCGGGACCTCGAGGAGGCCGTGCGCACCGCGCACTCCGAGCTCATCGCGATCGCCCACTCCAGCCACGATCCCACCCTGGTCGCCGCCGTGCGCGCGGTGGCGGAGCGCCTCGAGCGCCGGGGGACGGTGCCCGCCGAGGTGCCCGCGCTGACCCGCCGGGAGATGGACGTGATGTCCCAGGTGGCCCTCGGCTGCAGCTACGCCGAGATCGGGGAGCGGCTCTCCCTCAGCCCGGTGACCGTCAAGAGCTACATGCGCTCGGTGATGATGAAGCTGCACTGCAACAACCGGGTGGAGGCGGTCGCCACCGCGCGCCGGTTGCGCATCCTGCCCTGAGCCTGCCGGCGCCACCCCGGCCTCGTCCCGGCCTGGTCCCGGAAGGGGCCGCGACCTGTGACGCAGATCGCGCCGTTATCGTATACGATCGAGGCACAACGCCCACCCCGTGGCGGCACGCCACGGGCCCCCCTGGGAGGAGCCAGCTTGCTCGACCATGAGACCCATGTGAAGATCGCCGACGAACTGCACCGGGCCGGCATCGACCGCCAGCCCGTCCCGCTGCTCACCGCGCGCTACCCCGAGATGCAGATCGAGGACTCGTACGCCGTCCAGCGCATCTGGGCCGAGCGGCAGGCCGAGGCCGGCCGCACCAAGGTGGGCCACAAGATCGGCCTGACCTCCAAGGCCATGCAGGAGGCCACCGGCATCGACGAGCCGGACTACGGGGTCATCTTCGATGACCAGGTGGTCGAGTCCGGCCACGTGTACGAGTGGGCGAGGTACACCCACCCGCGCATCGAGATGGAGCTGGCCTTCGTGCTCAAGGACGAGCTGCGCGGCCCCGGGCTGAACCTGATGGACGTGCTGCGCGCCACCGAGTACGTGGTGCCCGCCCTGGAGGTGCTGGACTCCCGCATCGAGATGAAGGGCCGCACCATCACGGACACCATCTCGGACAACGCCGCCCTGGGTTCCATGGTGCTCGGCGGGCGCCCGGTCGGCGTGGGGGACGTGGACCTGCGCTGGGTCGCCGGCATCCTGTCCCGCAACGAGGAGATCATCGAGACCGGCGTGGCCGCCGGGGTGCTGAACCACCCGGCCAACGGGGTGCACTGGCTGGCCAACCGGATCGCCGGGCACGGGGACGTGCTCGAGGCCGGGGAGATCATCCTGGCCGGGTCCTTCACCCGGCCCATGTGGGTCTACGCCGGGGACACCGTGTACGCAGACTACGGACCGCTGGGAACGGTGACATGCCGATTCGCGTGACCACTGAACCGAGCCTGAGGGACCTGTTCACCGCCGAGGCTGTCCGGGACCGCGGCGGGCGCCCCGTGGCCGGGATGTTCCTGTCCTCGGGGGATGCCACCGCCGCCGAGATCTGCGCGGGCGCCGGGCTGGACTACCTCCTCATCGACGCCGAGCACGCCCCGCTGTCCCTGGAGTCCATCCAGTCCCAGCTGCGGGTGATCGCCGGCACGGGCACGCTCGCGCTGGTGCGGGTCCCCGCCCTGGACGAGGTGGTCATCAAGCAGGTCCTGGACCTGGGCGCCCAGAACGTGCTGGTGCCCATGGTCCACACGGTCCAGGACGCGCAGGCGGCCGTGCGGGCCATGCACTACCCGCCGCGCGGGGTGCGCGGGGTCGGTTCGGCCCTGGCCCGGTCCGGCCGGTGGAACCGGACCACCGGATACCTCCAGGACGCCGGGGCGCAGGTGACCCTCCTCGTCCAGGTCGAGTCGGCCACCGCCGTGGAGAACGCGGCGGAGATCGCCGCCGTGGACGGCGTCGACGGGGTCTTCATCGGCCCCTCCGACCTGTCCGCCACCATGGGACTGATCGGGCAGCAGGCGCATCCCGACGTCGTGGCGGCCGTCAAGACGGTCATCGCGGAGGTGAAGGCCGCGGGGAAGATCGTGGGCGTCAACGCCTTCGTCGAGGCCCACGCCCGGGACTACGTGGAGGCCGGGGCCGACTTCGTGAACGTCGGCGCCGACGTCGCGCTCCTGGCCCGCGGCTCCGAGGCCCTCGCGGACACGTGGTGCCCGGACCCGGGCCAGGAGTCCGGTCCGGGCGGCGCTGCGGCCGGGCCGAGGGCCTCGACGCCGCGCGGATCCTACTGACAGGCCCTCATCGGCTCGCCCGGCCCGACCGGTACCCCGGGCGGGCCGGTGGCCGTGCGCCGGGCCCGGTGGGCCGTCCGGCGGGCCCGGTGGGCCGTCCGGCTGGGCTCCCCTCACCCGTGCCGGGCACCGCGGTCGTCCCCGGCGAGGACCGCGGTGGCCGCAGGATTCAGTGGCCGGTGGCCAGGCGCTGTCCGAGCCGGCCGGCGACCCGCTCCGCGCTGAGCGCGAGCTTCCTGCCCAGGGCCTCGACGTCCAGCTGGCGGGTCGCGTACACCACCGCGACGGCGGCCGGCAGGTGCCCGTCCACGCGCAGGGGGACGGCGACGGAGGAGACGCCGTCCAGGACCTCGTCGTTGCTGACGGCATAACCGCGCTGCCGGGCCTGCTCCACCTCCACGCGCGGGGGCAGGCCCCCGGTCAGTCCGGCGAGCTCCTCGGGCCCCATGCCCGCCTGCACGGCCAGACCCGGGGCTCCTCGGTCGAGGGGGTGGCGGGTGCCGGGGCGCTGGGTGACGGCGTGACCGTGGGAGGGCTCCACCGTCACCAGGGTGATGCACTCGCCCTGTCCCCAGACCGCCACGAAGGCGCTCATCTGCAGTTCGTTGGCCAGCGTGGTCAGCTCCGGCAGCGCGGCGGACTGCAGGTCCTGCTGCACCCCGCGCGCCAGGACGGCGAGCCCCGGTGCGCCGATCAGCCGTCCGGAGGCATCCCGCGTGATCAGCCCGTGGTCCTCCAGCGTGCGCAGGATCCGGTAGGCGATCGAGCGGTGGACACCGAGCTGGGCGGAGACCTCGGCGATCGTGGGCGGTTCCGGGGCGGAGACCACCAGTTCCAGCATGCGCAGCCCACGGGACAGGGTCTGGGAGTGCGGGGCGCCGCCGGACGCGTCCTCGCCCTTCCTCGGACGCGTCGCGGACGGGGTGTCGGGGGATCCGTGGGCAGGTGCGGTCACCGGGGGCCCTTTCATGGTGAGTCCTGAGGAGCAGGTCACGCCGCCTTGTGAGGGGCGTCACCTACCGTATATGATCTCGCATAGTTGTTCGCTATGAGAACTGTATGTTCGATTATAGAACACCCCTTCTCTCCCCGCCTTCACGACCGCAGGAGTCACCATGCTGTTCCACCACCACGGATACGTCTCCACCGATCCGCGCGTGCAACCCGCCGCCGGCGTGGGCATCGAACGCTCACCCGAACTGCCCGAGACCATGGACGTCCTCGTGGTCGGTTCCGGCCCGGCCGGCATGACCGCCACGGCCCAGCTCGCCAGCTTCCCCGAGGTCATGACCTGCCTCATCGACCGCCGCCCCAACCGCCTCGAGATCGGCCAGGCGGACGGCATCCAGGCCCGCAGCGTCGAGACCTTCCAGGCCTTCGGCTTCGCCGACGAGATCGTCGCGGAGGCCTACCACCTCACCGAGATGAACTTCTGGAAGCCGGACCCGGCCAACCCGGAGAACATCATCCGGACGGCCCGCGAGCTCGACGACCCGGCCGGCGTCAGCGAGTTCCCCCACCTGATCGTCAACCAGGCCCGCGTGCTGGACTACTTCGCGCGCTTCGCCAGGCACGCCCCCTCCCGCACCGAGCCGTACTTCGGCTGGGAGTTCGTGAAGCTGGAGGTCGGCGAGGGTGAGTACCCCGTGACGGCGACCCTGAAGCGCACCGGCGAGACCGCCGAGGCCGGGGTGGCCCCGGGCGAGGAGCGCGTGGTGCGCGCCAAGTACGTCCTCGGCGCCGACGGGGCCCACTCCAAGGTCCGCCGGGACATCGGTGCCCAGCACGTCGGGGCGGTGTCCTACCACGCCTGGGGCGTCATGGACGTGCTGGCCGAGACGGACTTCCCGGACATCCGCACCAAGTGCGCCATCCAGTCCAAGCACGGCTCGATCCTGCACATCCCGCGCGAGGGCGGTTTCCTGTTCCGCATGTACGTGGACCTGGGCGAGGTGGACCAGAGCGACGCCGGCGCGGTGCGCAAGACCCCGCTGGACGAGATCATCCGCCGCGCCAACGAGATCGTCACGCCGTACACCGTGGACGTGAAGGACGTGGCCTGGTGGAGCGTCTACGAGGTCGGGCACCGGGTGACCGACCGTTTCGACGACGTGCCGACCGAGGAGGCCGGCACGCGCACCCCGCGGGTCTTCATCGCCGGGGACGCCTGCCACACCCACTCGGCCAAGGCCGGCCAGGGGATGAACGTCTCCATCCAGGACGCCTTCAACCTGGGCTGGAAGCTCGGCCAGGTCGTCTCCGGGATCGCGCCGGAGAAGCTGCTGACCACCTACACGGCGGAGCGGCAGCAGATCGCCCAGAACCTCATCGACTTCGACCGCGAGTGGTCCTCGATGATGGCGGCCAAGCCGGAGGAACTGGAGAACCCCAACGCCCTGGAGGAGTTCTACCAGAAGACCTTCGAGTTCCCGGCCGGGTTCATGACGGAGTACCCGCAGGGCCTAATCACCGGTGCCGCCACCCACCAGGACCTGGCCACCGGCTACACGCTGGGCAAGCGCTTCAAGGCCCATCCGGTCAAGCGCGTGTGCGACACCAACCCCACGTTCCTGGGGCACCAGCACGTGGCGGACGGCCGGTGGCGGATCTACGCCTTCGCCGACGCCGCCGTGTCCTCGGCCCAGGACTCGGCGCTGCGCTCCTTCGCCGAGTGGCTGGAGTCCGCCGAGTCCCCGGTGCACCGGTTCACCCCGGCGGGCAAGGACCTCGACGCGCTGTTCGACGTCTACGCCGTCTACCAGCAGCCGCACCAGGAGGTGGACCTGATGCAGGCCCCGGGGATCTTCCGCCCCAAGGTGGGCACGTTCCAGGTCTCCAACCTCAACAAGGTGTTCGGCGTGGACCCGGAGGACGACATCTTCGAGGCCCGCGGCCTGAGCCGTGACGGCGTCGTCGTGGTCGTCCGCCCGGACCAGTACGTCGCCCAGGTGCTCCCGCTGTCCGCCACGGAGGAGCTGGCGGCGTTCTTCGAGGGCATCTACGGCGTCTGACCGTCCCCCCGGTGCCGTGCGGGCGGTGACGACCGGTCGTCATCACCCGCACGGCACCGGTCGTCCTCACCCGCGCGGTGCGGCAGGCCCCTACCGGGCGAAGCGGGTGAGGCGCAGCGAGTTCGCCACCACCAGCACGGAGCTGGCGGCCATCGCCGCCCCGGCGAGCATCGGGTTGAGCAGCCCGAACGCCGCCACCGGGATGCCCAGGGTGTTGTAGGCGAACGCCCAGAACAGGTTCGACTTGATGATGCCCAGGGTCCTGCGGCTGAGCTGGACCGACTGCACCACCTGGTGCAGGGACGAGCCCATCACGGTGATGTCCGCCGCCTCCCGGGCCACGTCGGTGCCGGAGCCCATGGCGATCCCCAGGTCGGCCTGCGCCAGGGCGGGGGCGTCGTTGACGCCGTCGCCGACCATGGCGACCACCCGGCCGGCCTCCTGCAGCTGCCGCACCTGGGCGACCTTGTCCTCGGGGCGCACCCCGGCGAACACGTCCCGGGCCGGGATCCCGACGGCGGCCGCCACCCGGGCGGCGACCTGCGCGTTGTCCCCGGTCAGCAGGATCGGCCGCAGCCCCAGCTCCGTGAGCTCCGCGATGGCCTGCGCCGAGGACTCCTTGAGGGTGTCCTGCAGCGAGACGATCCCGGCGACGCGACCGTCGACGACCACCCAGATCGCGGTGGCACCGGCCCCCTCCGCCGCGTCGAGGGCCGCGGTCTCCGCCTCGGTGAGCGTGCCGGACTCCAGCAGGGTGCCGATGTACCCGGACCGGCCCGCCGCGACGGTGCGCGGCTGCGTACGGCCGGGCTGCGCGGTGTCATCCCCGGTGGCACCGGTGACGGTGCCCGGGACGGCCGGTGAGCCGACGTCGTGCACGAGTCCGCGCACCCCGCCGCCGGCGGAGGAGGCGAAACCGGTCACCTCGGGGATGCCGCCGGCCTCGCGGGCGGCGTCCACGATGGCCCGGGCGATCGGGTGCTCGGAGTGGGACTCCACCGCGCCGGCCAGCCGCAGCACGGTGTCCGCGTCGAAGCCGTTCAGGGGGGTGACGCCGGTGACGGCGAGGGTGCCCTCGGTGACCGTGCCGGTCTTGTCCAGCACGATCGTGTCCACGGTGCGGGTGTCCTCGAGGGCCTCGGGGCCGCGGATGAGGATGCCCAGTTGCGAGGCGCGTCCCGTGCCGGCCAGCAACCCCACCGGGGTGGCCAGGCCGAGGGCGCAGGGGCAGGCGATCACCAGCACGGCGACGGCGGCGCGGAAGGCGGAGTGCGGGTCACCGGACAGGGCCAGCCACGCCAGGAACGTCACCACGGCGATGACGAGCACGATCGGGACGAACACCGCGGAGATGCGGTCGGCCAGCCGGGCGATCGGGGCCTTGCCGGTCTGGGCCTCGGACACCAGGCGCCCCATCTGGGCCAGGGTGGTGTCGCTGCCCACGCGGGTGGCGCGCACCAGCAACCGGCCGGAGGTGTTGACGGTGGCACCCGTGACGGTGTCCTGCGGGCCGACCTCCTCGGGGACGGACTCACCGGTGATCAGGGAGGTGTCCACGGCGGAGTGGCCGCTGACCACGAAGCCGTCCGTGGCGACCTTCTCGCCCGGGCGCACCACGAACTCGTCGCCGGGCACCAGTGCGGCCGCGGGGATGGTGGTCTCCACGCCGTCCCGCAGCACGGTGGCGGTCTTGGCGCCCAGGTCCAGCAGGGACCTCAGGGCCTCGCCCGCCCGGCGCTTGGCCCGGGCCTCGAGCCAGCGGCCCAGCAGCAGGAAGGTGGTCACCACGCCGGCGGTCTCGAAGTAGAGCTGGTGGTCCGCCATGGAGGTCATGCCCGCCATGCCGGCGTGTTCGGTCCCCGCCAGCGCTGTCATGCCCGGGTCCAGGAGTAGCTCGACCGTGGAGAAGGCCCAGGCGGCGAGCACGCCGATCGAGACCAGGGTGTCCATGGTGGAGGAACCGTGGCGGGCGGCCTTGAACGCGGCGGCGTGGAACGGCCAGGCGGACCAGAAGGTCACGGGGGTGGCCAGGGCGAGGGCGACCCAGCCCCAGTGCGGGAACTGCAGGGCGGGGACCATGGAGATCAGGAACAGCGGCACCGTGAGGGCGGCCGCCCCGATCAGCCGGGGCCGGATCACCTCGCCGGAGGGCCCGTGGTCCATGTGGTCCCCGTGTTCGCCGTGATCCGGGTGCTCACCCTGCTCGGGCCCCTCGGCCCCGGGCCGGATGTCGTGGCGCCGGACGTCCCCGTCCGCGTGCTCCGCCGGACGGGCGTCCCGGACGGCGGCGGGATGGCGGACGGTGGCCGAGTACCCGGCGCGGTCCACGGCGGCGACGAGCTCCGCGTCGGTGACGGAGGCCGGTGCGGTGACGGCGGCCGTCTCCAGGGGGAGGTTGACCGAGGCTCTCACGCCCTCCAGCTTGCCCAGCTTCCGTTCGACGCGCTGGACGCAGGAGGCACAGGACATCCCGCTGATGTCCAGGTCCACCCTGCGGATGCCGGTGTCCTGGTCCGGGGCGGTCGTGGCGTGGTCAGCGCTCATCTCAGGCTGACTCCAGCCCCGGGGTGGCCACGGCGTACCCGGCCTCCTCGACGGCGGCCTGCAGGTCCTCGGGTGCCGGCGGCCGCCCTTCGCTGGTCACGGTCGCCACCGAGGTGCCCCCGGACACCAGGTCCACCTCGACGCCCGTCACCCCGGGCAGCACGGAGAGTTCCTCGGTAACGCTGCGGACGCAGTGGCCGCAGGTCATGCCGGTGATCTTGATGTCGGTGGTGGTCATGGGAGTCCTCCTGGACGTCGGAATGATGTCGGTGGTGGTCAGCGGACGAGCCGGGCGATCGCCGCGGTGGCCTCGGCGATCTTCTCCTGCACGAGGGTGTCGTCCCCGGCGTCCCGGGACTGGCGCGCCGCCTCGGCGACGCAGTGCCCGAGATGGTCCTCCAGCAGGCCCAGGCTCACGGCGTGCAGTGCCTTGGTCGCGGCGGCCACCTGGGTCAGCACGTCGATGCAGTACTGGTCCTCGTCCACCATGCGGCTGATGCCGCGGACCTGTCCCTCGACCCGGCGCAGGCGCTTCAGGTACTCGTCCTTGCGCGGGCTGTATCCGTGGCCCGGGGCGCCGTCGGCCGCGTCGGCCGGCCGGGCCTCCCGGCCCGCCGTGGGGGCGACGGGGCCGGCAGTGAGGTGCGCTTCGCTGCTCATGCCCCGACCATATACCCCCTAGGGGTATTATCGCAAGTACCCCCAGGGGGTATATGTCCACGGGTGCGGCGGGGCTCCACTCCCTCCGGGGCCTCCGGGGCGCTCACGAGTGGACGTGTCCCTCCCCGTCCCGGTGTCCGGGCGGTTCCAGCTGGAAGGTGCTGTGCTCCACGGGCAGGGGGAAGTGCTCCGTGACGCAGTCCTGCAGCTCCTGCAGGATCTGGGTGGCATGGCCGTCGTCGAAGCAACCGCGCTCGACCACCACGTGGGCGGTCAGGACGGGCGTGCCCGTGTCGATCCGGGACACGTGCAGGTCGTGGACCTCCAGGACGTGGGGCATGCTGAGCAGGTGACGCCGGATGTCCGTCAGGTCCAGCTCGGCGGGTACCGACTCCAGCAGCACGCTGCCGGCCTCGCGCATGATCACCACCGCCCGGGGGATGATGAGCAGGCTGATGAGCATGCCGGCCACGGCGTCGGCGCGCATCCAGCCGGTGGTCGCCACCACCACCGCGCTGACGATGACCGCCACCGAGCCCAGGGCGTCGTTGACCACCTCCAGGAACGCCGCCCGCAGGTTCAGGGAGTGCTTCCTGCCGCCGGCGAGGACCACCAGGGAGGCGACGTTCCCCAGCAGTCCCACCGCGCCGAAGACCAGCAGGCCCTGCGCGTGGACCTCGGGCGGGTCCGCCAGTCGGAACGCGCCGTTGACCAGGGCGAACGCCCCCACCAGGAGCAGGATGGTGGCCTGGGCTCCGGCGGCCAGCACCTCCAGCCGGAGCAGGCCCCAGGTGCGGCGGCGTGAGGGCGGCCGGAGCACCAGCTGCGCCGCGACCAGCGCCACGAGCAGGCCGCCGGCGTCCGTGAGCATGTGCCCGGCGTCGACCAGCAGGGCCAGGCTGTCGGTCAGCACCGCGCCGACCACCTCGACGACGAGGATCGCGGAGGTGATGCCGAAGGCGATCGCGAGTCGCCCGCGAGCCGCGGTGGCGCCGTGCCGGTGGCCGGGAGCGCCTCGGTCAACCGTCATGCGGCGATCATAGGCCCAGGCCCCCAGGCCCCCAGGCCCCCAGGCCCCCAGGCCCCCGGGGCCCGGCCTCAGGACCCCGCGTCGTGGCCCAGCTCGGCGATCAGCTCCCGCACCCGCGCGTCGATGTCATCCCGTAACCGCCGCACGTCCTCGATGTCGCTGCCCTCCAGCGTGGGGATGTCCCAGTCGCGGTACTCGACGCCGTCGACCCTCTCGACGCGATCGGCGCAGGCGAGGGTGACGACCAGCTGGGCGGCCCGGTGGATGTCGTCGGCCAGGGGCTTGGGGTAGGCGTGCTCGAGGTGGACACCGGCCTCCGCCATGACCTGGACGGCCGCGTCGTGGACCGACCCGGCCGGTGCCAGCCCGGCGGAGCGGGCGGCGATCCTGCCCTCGGTGTGCTTGAGGACCAGGGAGGCCGCCATCTGGGACCGGCCGGCGTTCTCGTCGTCCACGAACAGCACGCGCGGGTTCCTCGCCTCGATGGCACCCCGGGCGATGGACAGGGCGCGCAGCCTGCTGTCCGCGAAATTGCCGGCCGAGGCGGTCAGGTAGGTCCTCACGGCGGCGGTGCGCTCCAGCTCCTCGTAGGACTCCTGGACCACCCGCTCCACCGTCTCCCGGTCCACCACATGGGCGTACCGCTCGTAGAGGTGGGCGGCGGTTCGCGCCAGGACGTTGCGGTCGAGCGCGCGAGAGGCGTGGCTGTCGTCGTGGGCGGTGTCCTGGGGCGTGGCGTTCCGGTCCATCATCACTCCAACGGTGGCGGCCCCGTGCAGGGCCGGTGACGGCCACGGACGGGGCCCGGGACCGGACGGCCCTGTCCGGGGCCGCCGGGCACCATGCTGGCCAGCGGGAGGGTGCCGGTCAAGACCCTGTCCGGGCCCGCCCGGTGGTCGACGCCGGGTGGAGGCGCGAGCGGTCGCTGGGCCGTCGGCAGGGGTGTCAGCACTCAGGCCGTCGTGGACGCTGACGGCGCCGGCCCGGACGCTGCCCACCGGGACTCCGGCCCCAGCTCCCGGACCAGGTCCAGGACGCGGGACTCGATCTCCGCGCGGGCCCGGCGCACGTCCTCCAGGGGGCGGCCGACGAGGTTGGGGATGCCCCAGTCGCGATAGTCCTTCCCCTCCAGCCGGTCGACCCGGTCCGCGCAGTCGAAGGTGATGACCACCTGGGCCGCCTCGAGGACGTCGGCCGTCAACGGCTTCGGGAAGGCGTAGTGCAACGCGATGCCGACCTCGTCCATCGCGGTCAGGGCGTCCTCGTAGATCGAGCCGGCAGGCTCCAGTCCCGCCGATCGGGCGGTGATCCGGCCGTCCGAGTGCTTGAGCGTCAGGGACGCGGCCATCTGCGAGCGGCCGGCGTTGGCGTCGTCGATGAAGAGCACGCGCGGCAACGGCGACTCGATGGCTCCGCGGGCCACGGCCAGCGCGCGGATCCGGCTCTCCGCGAACCGTCCGGCGGTGGTGGCGAGGAAGGACTTGACGGTCGCCCGACGGTCGAACTCCGCATAGGTCTCCGCCACCAGGCGGTCCACCGTGGCCCGGTCCACGGCCGGGGCGTACCGCTCGTACAGGTGTGCCGCCAGGCGGGCCAGCACCTGCTGGTCGCGCTCGCGGTAGTCCTGACCGGCCCGTCCGGCCAGGACCTGGGTGTCTGGATCCTGGTGCATGGTCATCACTCCCGTGCTGACGCCCCGCGCCTGAGCGCCCGGGGCCTCGGATGGTCAGGCGGCGGCACGCTCCCGGGACCGCGTGATGCCCGCGGGGCTGCCCCCGTCGAGCACGCGCGGCGCAGGGGTGGCGTCGGCGCGTCCGTCCCGGGCTGTCCTGGCCAGCTCCCGCAGGCGGTTCTCGGCGAGATGGACTGCGGTGGCGGGGAGGAACGTCTTCACCCGGGCAGACGCCTCCAGCTCCCGGTAGGTCCTCTGGACGGTCCGGCGGATGAGGCCGGGCTCCAGGTCACTTCCGTACGTGACGGTCAGGCGCTGTACCGCCCGGTCCAGCACGCGGGAGTGGACGATGTCGTTGGCGCCGGTGGGAAGTCCGCCGCCCATCCCGTTGCGCGCGGCAACGGTGGTGGTGAGATGACGGCCGCTCGGCCGGTCATCGGTCATGACGTGGGTGGTCATGGCATCTCCTTGCTTCTCTCGGCGACGTCCTCGTCGCCCTCCGTCACCCCGATCAAAGTGAACACCAGGTGAACAGAACATGAATCACTATAAGACATCCTGTGAGGAACGCAACACTCTTCCCCCGGTCGGACGGCCGGCGGCGGGTCCCGGTGGACGACGGTTCACCCGGTCGTGCCAGAATCGGCCACCGTGACGGACGTGAGCCCACCCCCTGCACCCGCCACCGCCGGCCCGGGCGGCACCCGGAGCCACCACGAGCCGGCGATGGAGCGACGCCCTGCCGCCCGCCGGGTGACGAACCCGGTGGTGCGGGAGTCGCTGGCCATCTGGGTGGCCATCGCCTCCGCGGCGGGGGGAGCCGCCGTCGGGCTGGTGTTGTTCCAGGACCGGCGGCCGTTGTCCGGGGACGGGTCCGTGGGCCTGATCGCGGCCGTCACGGCCGGGGCCTGCGCCGGCGTGGCCTGCCTGGTGGGGCTCGCCCGGTCCACCCGCACCACCCACCAGTGGATGACCCGCCGACGCTGGGGCTGGTTCGTGGCCGACGCGGTCGGGCTGCTGGTGGTCCATGCCGCGATCGCCGTCATGGCCTGCCTGGCCCTGTTCCGCCTCTTCCAGGAGGCGTTCACGGGGCTGACCGTGGACCGGGTGGCGGCCACGGTGATGATGACCGTCATCAGTGCGGTGGCCGGGTACCTGGGGTTCAACTCCGCGGCCCGGATCTCCACGCGCTCGCTGTCCTCGCTGCTGGCGGTGTTCATGGCGTCCGGGATGATCGTGTCCATGCTGCTGGCCGAGAACCCGTTCTGGTGGCACGCGTTCTTCTCCGAGCTGGGCACCGGCCAGGCCGGGATCCTGTCCTTCTGGACCTTCAACACCACCCTGACCGTCTCCGGGTTGGTCCTGACCACGCTGGCCTCCTTCATCACCCAGGACCTCTACGCCTGGGCCCGGGCCCGCGAGTCGGCGGGCGGGCGACGGGCCAGGATCACCGTGCTGCGCGGGGGCCTGGTGGTCATCGGGCTGTGCATGGTGGGTGCCGGGATCGTGCCGATCAACCTCTCGGACCCCGTCCACTCCACGTTCATCCGCGTCCTCGGGGCGGTGTTCATGCTCATGCTGGCCTCCATCCAGTGGTGGCTGCCCGGTTTCCCGGCCGCGGTGTACGTGGCCAGTTACCTGATGGTCGCCCTGGGGGTGGTCGCCACCCTGCTGTGGTTCCCGTTGCGCTACTACAACCTCACCGGGTTCGAGCTGGCGATGGCCGGGATCGTCTACGCCTGGCTGGTGGTCTTCATCCGCAACCTCGACGCCGTCCTCACCGTGGCCGGCCTCGGCGACGCCGAGCGCGACGAGCAGATGGAGGCACTCGAGACCGCGCGGGAGGCCCAGGCGGAACCGGTGAGGACCGGGACCCCGGGACCGGTCCCCGCCGCGGCGCCGGCCGCGTTCCCCCCGCCGTACCGCGGCTGGCGGGTGGACCCGGGGGAGTGGCGGTGACCGGACCGGTGGCCCCCGCAGATCCCGCCCCGCGCGGCCACCGGGACGCGCCGCTGACCACGGTCGGCCTGGCCCGGGAGGCGATCGTGCTGGCTGGTGCCGGGGCGGCGATCCTCCTCCAGGTCGCCCACCGGCCGGTCGGAGCCGGCGTCGCCCGTCACTCGGACTTCGCCGCGGACCCGCTGAGGCGGCTGCGGCACACCCTGCAGTACGTCTACGCCGCGGTCCTGCCGGAGGCCTCCGGCAGGCGGGACGCGGTCACCGGCTGGGTGCGGGCGGCCCATGGTCCGGTGAGCGGGACCGACGGTGGCGGCCGGTCGTACTCGGCGGCCGACCCGCAGGCCCAGCTGTGGGTCACGGCCACCCTCTACCGTGCCGCCGAGGAGGCGCGCTGGCGGCTGTGGGGCACGCTCGACGACGCCCGGTCCGAGGAGATCTACCGCGACTACGCCGTCCTGGGCACCCTGCTCGGCATGCCCGCGGGCCTCTGGCCGCGGGACCGCGAGGGTTTCGAGCGGTACTGGAGCACTGCCGTCGGGACCCTGGAGGTGACCGAGGAGGCCCGGGTGATCTGCCGGGACCTGTTCGCCGCCGAGTCCGCCCCCTGGTGGCTGCGCCGCCTCATGCCGCTGGTGCGCTTCACCGCCGCCGGGATGCTGCCGCACCCGGTCCGCACCGGTCTGGGGCTGGACTGGGACGGTGCGGACTCGGTGCGCGAGGACCGGATGTGGCGGGTGGTACGCGGCGTCTATCCGAGGCTGCCCCGGCGCCTGCGCCAGCTGCCGTCCGCCCTCGTGCTGCGCACCCTGTCCTGAACGGGTGGCATGATGCCCCTTGTGAGATCGAGAACACCCCCGTCGCCGTCACCGGTCTCCTGGCTGTACCTGGCGGTGTGCGTGGTGCTGGTCTCGCTGAACCTGCGGACCCTGTTCTCCTCGTTCTCCGCGATCCTGCCGGAGATCACCGCGGCCACCGGACTGCCGGGGTGGGGAGCCACCGTGCTGACCACCGTGCCGGCCACCCTGCTGGGCGTCTTCGCCCCGCTGGCCCCCGTCCTCGCGCGCCGCTTCGGGTCCTGGCGGGTGCTCTTCGGCGCCCTGCTGCTGCTCACGCTCGGCCTGGTGGTGCGCTCGGTCCCCGTTCCCGACGGCGGCGCGATGGTCACGCTGCTGGTCGGCACCGTGTTCTCCGGGGCGGCGATCGCGCTGGCCAACGTGGTGCTGCCCAGCATCGTCAAGCAGGACTTCGTCAACCACCTGGGGCTGATGAGCGGGCTGTACACCACCGCGATCTGCGGGTCGGCAGCCCTCGGCGCGGGGCTCACGTTCCCCGTGTACGAGGCGGTGGGGGACTGGCGGCTGGCCCTGGGGATCTGGGCGGTGCCCGTACTGGTGACCGCCGGCCTGCTCGTGCCCGTGCTCCGGAGGCACCGGTCCGGTGCCCGGCCGGTCACGTCCACCACGGGGCGGAGCCCGCTGACGTCCCCGGTGGCCTGGCACATCACCCTGATGATGGTCTTCCAGGCGATGACGTCCTTCACCGCCTTCGCCTGGCTGGCCCCGATCCTGCGCGAGCGCGGCCTCGACGGCGGGCTGGCCGGGCTGATCGTGGCGGTGTCGATCGTGCTGCAGATGGCCGGTTCCCTGGCCGCCCCCGTGCTGGCGGCCCGGATGCGCAGTCAGTCGGCACTGAACGTGGCCGCGGCCGTGCTGACCGCCGCCGGGTTCATCCTGTCCATCCACGGCCCCATGGCCGGGATCTGGGTGTGGACCGGCGTGCTCGGCGTGGGCCAGGGGGCGCTGACGGCGTTGGCCCTGACCATGATCACCCTGCGCAGTGAATCCGCCCACATGGCGATCCGGGTCTCCGGCATGATGCAGGGCCTCGGGTACGGGCTGGGGTCCTCGGGGACGTTCATCACGGGGCAGGTCTTCGCCGTCACGGGCTCCTTCGGTCCCGCGGCCTGGCTGTTCGCGGCCTCCGGGCTCGGTGCGGCCGTGTTCGGCTGGCTGGCCGGGCGGGACCGGGCCGTCGAGGAGTGACCGGGGGGCATCCGTCCGCCGTATCCGCATCAGGTCCGCAGCCACCGCATCAGGTGTGGGGAATGACGCCATCCCTGCCCCGGGATGGCGACGAAGCCCGTTCCTGATGGCGAGGGGCCGTGGTGCCCCCCTGACCCTGGCCGGCGTCGGCCCCCCTGCCGGGGCTGGACAACCGTGGGAGAATGGGGGCGATGGCTGACCAGAACCGTTCCCGCACCCCGGACCGCCCGTCCCGCACCGCACCGGTGCAGCAGGGCCGGCAGTCCCACCGCGCCGCCGACCCCGCGGACGCGCACCTCGAGCACGCCCGGGACGGCAAGCTCAAGCTGAACCGTCCCCAGCGCGGACTCATCGACGAGACCGAGGCCCGGCAGCTCTCCGAGGACCGCGAGCGGCTCCAGCGCCAGGGCATCGGCGGACCCCTGGACGGGCGGATGCTCTCCAACCCGGCCGCCGCGGCCACGGGCCCTGACGCCAACCGCCCCCAGGTCCGGCCGCAGGCGGAGGGCTGGACGCAGCAGACCACGGAGGACGGGCGGCCGCTGCTGCAGTTCAAGCAGCCGCGCGTGGCCCAGCCGAAGATGCACCTGGCCGACCTGACCCTGGCCGAACGCCAGGAGAGGGTCAAGGCACTGGGGCTGCCGGCCTTCCGCGCCAAGCAGCTCTCCACCCACTACTTCGTGCACCACACCTCGGACCCCGAGCGCATGACGGACCTGCCCGCGGCCCAGCGCGAGACGCTCGTGGCCGAGATGTTCCCGCCGCTGCTCACCGAGGTCCGCCGGCTGACCACGGACAACGGGGACACCGTCAAGTTCCTGTGGCGCCTGTTCGACGGCGCCCTGGTGGAGTCGGTGCTGATGCGCTATCCGGGCCGGGTGACGCTGTGCGTGTCCAGCCAGGCCGGCTGCGGGATGAACTGTCCGTTCTGCGCCACCGGCCAGAACGGGCTGACACGGAACATGTCCACCGCGGAGATCGTGGAACAGGTGGTCCGGGCCAACCAGGTGATCGCCGAGGGCGGGCTGGGGGGACTGCGGCGCGACGGCGGCCACGACGCCGAGCGCGTCACGAACATCGTGTTCATGGGCATGGGCGAACCGCTGGCCAACTACAAGCGCGTCATCGCCGCGGTCCGGCGGATGGTGGACCCCGCCCCCGAGGGCCTGGGCATGTCCGCCCGCCACATCACGGTCTCCACCGTGGGGCTGGTCCCGGCCATCAACCGGCTCGCGGACGAGGGCATCCCGGTCACCTTCGCCCTGTCCCTGCACGCCCCGGACGACGAGCTGCGTGATGAGCTGATCCCCGTGAACTCCCGGTGGAAGGCCGATGAGGCGATCGACGCCGCCTACAACTACTTCGTGAAGACCGGGCGGCGCGTGTCGATCGAGTACGCGCTGATCAAGGACATGAACGACCACGCCTGGCGGGCCGACCTGCTGGCGAAGAAGCTCAACGCCCGCGGCCGGGGCTGGGTGCACGTCAACCCCATCCCGCTGAACCCGACCCCGGGCTCGATCTGGACCTCCTCCGAGCCGGACGTCACGCAGGAGTTCATCGACCGCCTGAACGACGCCGGCATCCCCACCACCCTGCGCGACACCCGCGGCAAGGAGATCGACGGCGCCTGCGGGCAGCTCGCCGCGGAGGGCGACGAGGAGGCCGACGGCCCCGTCACCCCGCCCGCCGCCGGGCGCGCCGGGACCTCGGCGTCCATCGACCTGCGCGGTTGAGCCCCCGGGCTCCGGCGGTCGACGGATGACGTCCCCGCCCGGGACCCGGGGGTCTGACGTCACCCCCTGACCGCCAGGTGCGGTCAGGGGATCAGGCGTCGACGCCGGCCCGGACCGGGGCGGGCGCCGGCCGGACCTCCTCCTCGGCGGGGGTGGAACGGACGGCGAAGGAGCCCGCGAGGGCCACCAGCGAGATGACCGCGCCCCAGACCATCGCGTTGTGGATGCCGTTCATCAGGGCGACCGTCGGCTCGGTGCCGCTGGCGGCCCCGGCGATGGTCGCCGTCGTCATGACGGTGATGAACACGGCGGTGCCCGCGGCCCCGGCCACCTGCTGGAGGGTGGACAGGATGGCGCTGCCGTGCGAGTACAGGCGGCGCGGCAGGGCGCCCAGGGCCGAGGTCATCAGCGGGCCGAACATCAGGGACAGCCCCGCGTTGAGGAGCATGTGCCAGGCGATGACCGTGCCCAGGGACGTCTCGGCGGTCAACGTGGTCAGGCCCCACAGGGCCCCGGAGACGACCGCGGTCCCGGGGATCACGAGCGGACGGGCGCCCACGCGGTCGAACAGGCGGCCGACGATCAACCCGAGCACGCCCATCACCAGTCCACCCGGCAGCAGCGCCAGGCCGGTGTCCATCGTGGACTCGCCCAGGACGTTCTGCAGGTAGATGGGCAGCACGATCAGGGTGCCGAACATCGCCATCATGCCGATGATCATCATGCCCAGCGAGATGGTGAAGGCCGGGGCCGTGAAGGCACGCACGTCCAGCAGGGCGTGGTCGCGCAGTCCGAGCTGGCGCCACGTGAAGACGGCGAGGGCGAGGACACCGACCACGAGCGGGATCCACGGCGGCATCAGGGCGTCCCCCTCGGCCGCGGCCCCGATGCTGCTGAGCCCGAACACCAGGCCGGCGAAGCCGATACCGGACAGTGCCACGGAGAGCACGTCCAGCGGGATCCGCTGGGTGTCGGTGACGTTGCGGATCATGGCCACGCCCAGGGCCAGGGCCAGCGTGGCGATCGGCAGCATCAGCAGGAACATCCAGCGCCACTCCAGCAGGTCCAGGATGATCCCGCCGATGGTCGGCCCGGTGGCCGGGGCCACCGCGATGACGATGGAGATGACCCCCATGGTGCGGCCGCGGCGGCTGGCCGGGACCACGTTGAGCACCGTGGTGAACAGCAGCGGCATCATGATGGCCGTGCCCACCGCCTGGACCACGCGTCCCAGCACCAGGACGAGGAACGTGGGGGCCAGGGCGGCCAGCAGGGTGCCGAGCAGGAAACTGACCATGGCGATCGTGAAGACCGTCCGCAGCGGCAACCGGGTCAGCAGGTACCCGGTGACGGGGATGACCACCGCCATGGTGAGCATGAACGCGGTGGTCATCCACTGTGCGGTGGCGGCCCCCACGCTGAACTCCCGCATCAGTTCCGGCAGCGCGACGCTCATGATCGTCTCGTTGAGGATCACCACGAAGGCCGAGACCACCAGCAACCAGATGACGCGCATCGCGCCCTCGGGGACCCCGGACGCGGTGGATGTCCCGGCCGGCGGTGCGGTGGCGGTGACGGTGCCCCGCTGGGGGCCTTCGGCGGGGGCAGGCGACACTGTGGGTTCTCCTCGGGATGCGTGGGGAGCCGGGATGACTCCGGTGGTCCAACGGTGGATCCGCCCTTGCTATTCCCCGGATTCCCCCGGCCGGAACATCATCCGGACCAACGTCGTCCCTCGTGCAACCTTTCGGCGCCTCCTCCGGTAGTAGGCGGTGTGAGGACAAACGTGCTCATGTGGACGGCCCCGACTGTGGGTCCCGTGAAAGGACGACACCATGCGTAAGGCACTTCCCCTGGCAGTCACCGCAGCATGCGGCGTGGCGATGCTCGGCACGGCACTGCCGGCCACGGCCGGCGAGACGGAGGGATCCGGCGGTGACACCGCGATGCTCTCCGTGCTCCACGGCGTCCCGGACACCACCGTGGACGTGTTCGTCAACGGCGAGCGCACCCTGGACGACTTCGCACCGGGTGACCTGGCCGGCCCCCTGGAACTTCCCGCCGGTGACTACGAGATCGCGGTGACCGCCGCGGACGCGCAGGACGACTCGGAGCCCGTCATCGGCCCGGTGAACGTCACCCTGGACGGCGGGGTCGACTACACCGCGGCGGCCCACCTCGATGCCGAGGGCCAGCCCACCGCCACCGCCTTCGTGAACGACACCTCCGCCCTGGAGGCCGGGAACGGGCGCCTCGTGGTCCGACACGTCGCCGCGGCCCCGGCCGTGGACGTCTGGGCGAACGGTGAGGTGGCCGTCCCCGGCCTGGCCAACCCGGACGAGCAGTCCCTGGACCTGCCGGCCGGCACCCTGGAGGCCGCGGTCTCCGTGGCGGGTGAGTCCGACCCGGTGCTCGGCCCCGCGGACGTGGAGGTCACCGAGGGCGCCGCGACGATCGTCTACGCCTGGGGCTCGGCGGAGGACGGTTCGCTCGCCCTGGCCACCCAGACGGTGGAGGGGATGCACTCCGCCCCCGGCGGCGTCCCCACGGGCAACACCCAGGTGCCCGCCGAGGGTCAGGGCCTGTGGTGGGCCGCGGGCGGCGGCGCGCTGCTCCTGGCCGCGGCCGGTGCGGTGACGGCGTTGCGGCGCCGGTCCTCCGTCCGTGCCTGAGACGACCCGCCGGGGCAAGTCCTCGCCCCGCGGGTCCAGGGCGGCGGGGCCGGTCCTCGCCGCCCTGGCGGTCGCAGTCGCCCTCGCGGGCACCGGTTGCGCACCTGCCGGCGTGGTGGAGCCCCCTTCCTCCGACCCGGCTGCGGCCGCACCATCCTCCTCCGTCTCCCGGGCACCGGCGGCCTCGTCCCCGGCGCCCGGGGACCCGGGTGGCACCGGTGCCGGCGTCCCCGCCTCCCGTGCGGGAGCCGCGGAGGTCCCGGTGGCCTCCGCGGCCCTGCGGCCCGCGGCCCCGGTGCCCGCACCGGTGCGGCTGGACTACGAGGCCATCGGGGCGGAGATGACGGTGGTGCCCACGGGGGTGGCCGAGGACGGGCAGATGGAGATCCCCGAGGACGCGTCCATCGCCGCCTGGTACCGGTTCGGCCCGGCACCGGCAGACGGCGAGGGCAACACGGTGATCGCCGCCCACGCCGGTTCGGAGCACACGCCCGAGGGGCCGCTGTACGCGCTGCGCACGGCGCGGACGGGGGACACGGTCCGGGTCGGGGACGAGTCCGGGCGGTGGCACGCCTACCGGGTCACCCAGGTGGAGCGCCTGGGCAAGGACGGGCTGGACTTCACCCCCTACTTCACCCGCTCCGGACCGGAACGGCTGGTCCTCGTGACCTGTGGTGGACAGTGGTTGCCGGAGAGGCAGAGCTATGCGGACAACATCATCGTGGTGGCAGAGTCACTGGACTGACCCGTATCCTCGGAGGACGTCCGTGCCACGGGTACGCCCCGGGGTGACGTGATGGACCACCGCCGCCCGCCGGGGCCACGACCGAGGAGGGACGCTGGACAGCGACGACCTCTCCCGACGCTTCGCCGCGGGGAGCGCGGACGCCATGCGTGAGGCCTATGACCAGCATGGCCGTCTCGTCTTCTCCCTGTGCATGGCGGCGCTGTCCAACCGGCAGGACGCGGAGGACGCCACGCAGCAGGTGTTCACGCGGGCCTGGCGCTCGCGGGAGACCTACGACCCCACCCGTCCGCTGGGCGGCTGGCTGACCGGGATCACCCGTCGGGTCGTGGCGGACACGTTCGCGGCCCGGGACCGCCAGCGGCAGCTCGTGGACGCGACGTCCGGCCAGCATCAGCGGGAGGACCGGCAACTGTCCGAGCAGGTCGTGGACCGGGTGCTGGTCCATGAGGCCCTGGAGAGGCTCGGTCCGCCCCAGGATGAGATCCTGAGGATGGCCTTCGTCCAGGACCTCCCGCAGGGGCAGATCGCCGAACGGCTGGGAATGCCCCTGGGAACGGTCAAGTCGCATGTCCACCGGGGACTGGCCCGGCTTCGAGCAGCACTGGAGGTGAACGATGGCTGAGACCGCTGAACGGCACCTGACCGAGGAGGACCTGGCCTCGATCGCCGCCGGCCAGGCGCCCGGCCCCGGGGCCGCCGCCCACCTGCGCTCCTGCCCCGACTGCCGCCTGGACCTCGACCGGACCGAGCGCGTGGTGTCCGCGCTCGCGGCACCGGTCAGCCTCCACGAGCCGTCCGCCGACGTGTGGGCGGGCATCGAACGGGAGTTGGGCCTCCGGCAGGATCCCCACGCCGGACCCGGTCTCGCCGCGGTCCCGGGCGCCCCGGAGCCGGCCGGCACGTCCGGCACGTCTGCGGAGACCGCGCCCGGAGGGCACGGTGGCGGGGGGACGCTCGGTGCCGACGACGCCGGCACGGTGAGCTTCCTGCCCCGGACCCAGCGACGCCGGTGGCCCGTCATCACGGCCGCCGCGGCCGCCGGGCTGGTCGTCGGCGCCGTCGGTGCCGCCGTCGTGGCCGGCCTGGTGGGCCAGGGGGACAGCGGGCAGGACACGCCGCCCCAGCCGGTCGCCGTCGGCGAGGCGGTCCTCGCGCCGGTGACGGAGCGGGACGTGGAGGGGCGCGCCGAGATGGTCGCCGAGCCCGACGGCGCCCTGCGCCTGACCGTCGACGTCTCCGAGGGGCCCCAGGAGGGGTACTACGAGGTGTGGCTGCGCGACGAACAGGCCAGCCGGCTGATCTCGCTGGGCACGGTGTCCGGCCAGACCACCACGCTGCCGGTGCCGGACGGCGTCGACCTCGACCGGTTCCCGGTGGTGGACGTCTCCCAGGAGGAATTCGACGGCGACCCCTCGCACAGCGGCGTGACGCTGGCGGCGGGGGCCATGACCCGGTCCGGGGACGCCACCGCGGGGTGACTGTGTGTCCTGACGTGACGTGGGCGACATCCACGCCCCGGGGATCCATTGCTAGGGTGAACCCGTAACCATCCAGAGCGGCTGAGAGACCTGGCTCGACGACGCCGCAGCAACCCGAGGGGATCATCTCCCCAACGACGGGTGCTAAGGCCAGGACCGATGGAGATCCCGGATCTGCAGTCGGTCTGTGCGTCGGCGTCCGCTGCCTGCGCCGGACCAGCCGTTGGCGTGACTGCCGGTAATCCTCGGTGTGACCGGAAGGACCGCCGAATGTCGCAGAGCACGGCCGAGAAGGCCGCCACCACCGAACACCTCTCCCGGCCGGGACCGGAGGCCGGGGCCGCGAACCTCGCCGAGGGCCTGCCCGCCTCCTACGCGGGATTGCGCGAGCACTTCGCCCCGGTCTTCGCCTCGATCGCGGCCGGTGCCCTGGAACGGGACCTGGAGCGCCGGCTGCCCCGGGAGGAGGTCCGCAGGCTGGACCGCGCCGGGTTCGGCACCCTGCGGGTCCCGGCCGCCCACGGAGGGCCGGGGGTGAGCATCGAGGACTTCACCCGGTTGCTCATCGACCTGGCCGAGGCCGACTCGAACATCGCCCACCTGTACCGGTCCCACTACGGTTTCGTGGAATCCCTGCGCTTCCTGCCCGGCCGCCTCCAGGACGCCTGGTACCCCCGGGTGCTGGCGGGGGCGACGGTGGGCAACGCGTCCACCGAGAAGGGCGGCAACGCCCTGGGCACCCTGAACACCGTGCTGACCCGGAGCGGGGAGGGCTGGGTGCTCAACGGCCGGAAGCTCTACGCGACCGGATCGATCTTCTCGGACTACACGCGGGTCTCCGCCGCACTGGACGGTGAGGACGGACGCCGCTTCGCCGTCGTCGCCACGGACGCCCCCGGTGTCACGCTGGAGGACGACTGGGACGGCTTCGGGCAGAAGCTCACCGGCACCGGCACGGCCCTCTTCGAGGACGTCACCGTCCCCGAGGACGCCGTGCTGGACCGTACCGCGGGCAGCGCCGAGGCCGTCCACGAGGCCGCCTTCTTCCAGCTCGTGCTGCTGGCCGTGCTGGCCGGCATCGCCCGGGCCGCCCGCCGGGACACCGTCGCCACCATCGCCACCCGCAAGCGCACCTTCAACACCGGGCTGGGCCTGCCGTTCCGCGAGGACCCGCTGATCCAGGAGGCCACCGGGCGGATCTCCGCCCAGGCCTTCACCGCCGAGGCCACCGTGCTGCACGCCGCGCGGGCCCTCGACGCCGGCATCCAGGCCGCCATCGATGCCGGGGCGAATGTCCCGGAGTTCACCGGCACCCTGCCGGGAGCCCTGTACGAGTCCGAGATCGCCGTCGAGCACGCCCAGGTCACGGTGCCCGAACTGGCACTGGGCGCCGCCCAGGACCTGTTCCTGACCGTGGGTGCCTCCGCGACCTCCACGTCCAAGGGGCTGGACCGGCACTGGCGCAACGCCCAGACCGTGGCCACCCACAACCCGATCGCCTTCCGGGCCCGCGCCCTCGGCGACTACCACATCAACGGCATCCTGCCGGAGGGCCTGAACGCCATCGGCGACGCGAAGACGGCGGGGCCTGCCGCATGAGCGCCCCGACCATCATGACCACCACCTCCACCGGCGAACCCCGGCAGGGACCCGCGCGGGTCTTCGACGGCAAGAAGCGCGTCCTCGCCTCGGCCTTCGCCGGAACCACCATCGAGTGGTACGACTTCTACCTCTACGGCACGGCCGCGGCGCTGGTCTTCAACGTCCAGTTCTTCCCGATGGCCACCGAGCTCGGCGGCATCGTCGCCTCGTTCGCCACGCTCGCCGTCGGCGTGATCGCCCGGCCGCTGGGCGGCATCGTGGCCGGACACCTGGGGGACCGGATCGGCCGCAAGGCCCTGCTGGTGGCCTCGCTGCTGCTGATGGGCGTGGCCTCGACCCTGATCGGGCTGCTGCCCACCTTCGAGGCGATCGGCTGGTGGGCCGTCGTCGGGCTGGTGGTGCTGCGCGTCCTGCAGGGCCTGTCCGCCGGTGCGGAATGGGGCGGTTCGGCTCTGCTGAGCGTGGAGCACGCCCCGGCCCGGCACCGCGGCTTCTTCGGGTCCTTCACGCAGATCGGCTCGTCCGCGGGGATGCTGCTGGCCACCGGCGCGTTCTTCATCGTGCAGAACGTGCTGAGCGCCGAGCAGTTCGCCGCCTTCGGGTGGCGGATCCCGTTCCTGCTCTCCGCGCTGCTGGTGGCCCTGGGACTGTGGATCCGGCTCGGCGTCTCCGATGCCCCGGAGTTCCTCGAGCACCAGGCCTCCGGGAGGGTCGAGAAGGCGCCGCTGAAGGTGCTGCTGACGCACCACCGCCGCCCGCTGCTGGTGACGATCGGTCTGCGGCTGGCCCAGAACGCCGTGTACTACCTGGTCACGGTCTACATGCTGACCTACCTGCGCGACGAGCGGGGGGACTCCTCCTCGGGTGTCACGGCGGTGATGATCGCCTCGGCCGTCGGCCTGGTCTCGACCCCGTTCTGGGGCTGGCTGTCCGACCGGGTGGGACGCAGGGTGGTCTCCGTGACGGCCTATGCGGCGATCGGCGTGTTCGGCTGGGTGCTGTTCGCTTACCTGGGGGCCGGGCCGCTGGCCCTGCTGCCCCTCGTCATCATCCTGGGCATCAACCTCATCCACGACGCGGTCTACGGACCGCAGGCCGCCTGGTTCGCCGAGCAGTTCCCGGTGCACGTGCGCTACTCGGGCGTGAGCCTGGGCTACCAGGTCGGCACGGTGCTGGGCGGGGGACTGATGCCCCTGATCGCGGCGCTACTCTTCGCCGCCGGCGGTGACACCCCGTGGCTGATCGCCGGCTACCTCTCCGGGCTGGCCGTGCTGTCCGTCGTCACCGGGCTGGCCGCGAAGGATCCTGCCCGGGACCAGCACGGCACGGAGCTCACCGAGCTGCACGGTCCCGGGCAGGATCCGGTGCCCGACGCCGGCCCTGCCGGTCCCGCGCCCGGCTCCGGCACCCCGCGCACCACCGAGGACACCGCTGAGAACGCCATTGAGGGCGCCCCCGAGAGGACGATCGTATGACCCGCCCCATGCTGCTGAACGCCTTCGACATGATGGTCCCGGTGCACCAGTCCCCGGGGCTCTGGCGGCACCCGGAGTCCGGGGTGTCCCGCTTCGACACCCTGGCGTACTGGACCTCGCTGGCCCGGACGCTGGAGGAGGGCGGGTTCGCCTCCCTGTTCCTGGCGGACATCCCCGGTGTCTACGACGTCTACGGCGCAGGGACCGGGGCCACGGCACGCGGCGGGGTGCAGTACCCGGTGCTCGACCCGCTGGTGATGGTGCCCGCGATGGCCGCCGTGACCGAGCGGCTCGGCTTCGGCGTCACCGCCTCGGTCACCTACGAGGCGCCCTACCTGCTGGCCCGCACCCTCGCCACGCTGGACCACGTCACCGGCGGGCGGGTGGCCTGGAACGTGGTCACCTCCTACCAGGACTCTGCCGCGCGCAACCTGGGCATGGACCGGCAGCTGCCGCACGACGAGCGGTATGACCGGGCCGACGAGTACATGGAGGTCATGTACAAGCTCTTCGAGGGATCGTTCGATCCCGGCGCGGTGCGCGCCGACGCCCAGACGGGCGTGTTCGTGGACCCGGACCGGGTGCACCCGATCGGCCACCACGGGACGTACTTCTCCGTGCCGGGCCAGGCGCTGACACACCCCGGGCCGCAGGGCACCCCGTTCCTGTTCCAGGCCGGGGCGTCCACCCGCGGCCAGGAGTTCGCCCTGGACCACGCCGAGGCGATCTTCTTCATCGGCAACACCCCGGAGCTGGTCCGGCGCTGGACGGACGGCGTGCGGGCCGGGCTGGCCGGACGCGGCCGCGCGGAGGATGCCGTCAAGGTGTTCACCATGGCCACGGTGGTCGTGGCCGACTCGGACGAGGAGGCCCGGGCCCGGCTGGAGGGTTACCGCCGGCACGTGGACGTCGAGGGCGCACTGGCCCTGTTCGGGGGCTGGACCGGCGTGGACCTGGCCGGGGCCGATCCGGACTCCCCGCTCGAGTACGTCGCCACCGAGGCCAACCAGTCCGCCCTGGCGTCCTTCACCTCGCTGTCACCGGACAGGACGTGGACGGTGCGGGACCTGGCCGAGTTCATCGCGATCGGGGGCCGCGGACCGGTCATCGCCGGCTCCCCGGCCACCGTGGCGGACGAACTCGAACGCTGGCAGGAGGCGGCCGGCGTCGACGGTTTCAACATCTCCGCGGCGGTCCGTCCCGCGGACCTGGAGCGGTTCACCGCCCTGGTCTCCCCGGAACTGCGGCGCCGGGGCATCCTCGCGGAGGGGACCGGGGGCACCCTGCGCGAGGCCCTGACCGGTGCCGGACCGCGCCTGGCCGCGGACCACCAGGGCGCTGCGTACCGGCGTGCGGTGGGGGCCGCCCGGCGCTGAACCGGGCCCGTCGGGACGGCCCCGGGCAGTCCCGCGGAAGCCGGGCAGTCCCGCGGAACACGACGGGATGAGACGGAACGAGACGGAACGAGACCGGGCCCCGCCGCACCAGTGGTGCGACGGGGCCCGGTTCCGTGAGGGGGCAGGGTCAGTGCCGGCCACCCCGGTCGGTCGGCGTGCCCGCCTCACCGTGGGCCTGGGCGGCCTGCTGCACGATGGCGGCGTCCTCCGGGTGCTCGGAGAGGTACTGCTCGTGCACCTCGTCGACGTGCAGGTCCGTGCCCTCGATGGACTTGGGCACCATGGACACCGCGATGAAGGAGATGATGGCCAGCACGGCGATGTACACGCCGATGGTCCAGCCCATACCGGTCTGGTTCAGCAGCAGCTGGGCGATCATGGGGGCGAACGCACCGCCGATGATGGAGCCGAAGGCGTAGCCGATCGAGACGCCCGAGTAGCGCACGTGGGCGGGGAACATCTCGGCGTACAGGGCGGACTGCGGGCCGTAGGACGGGCCGAGGCCCATGGTGAGGATCACGATCGCCAGGGCGAACAGCGGCAGGGACGCCGTGTCCAGCATGAACCACATGGGGATCGCCCACACGATGATGATGGCGTAGCCGATCTGGAAGGTGCGGATCTTGCCGATCTTGTCCCCGATGTACCCGCCGAACATCGTGAACACCAGCCAGCCCAGGCCGCCGACGAAGGTGGCGATCAGGGTGGCCTCACGGCTCATGCCGAGCACGTTGGCCCCATAGGAGGCGAAGAAGGCGATCACCAGGTAGCCGGCGGCGTTGTTGGCCATGAAGATCAGGGCCGCCAGGGTGACGTTCTTCTTGTGGGACTTCAGCAGCACGCCCAGGGGGGCGGCGGACTCCTTCTTACGGAGCTGCATCTCCTTGAACACCGGGGACTCGTCCACGGCCTTGCGGATGAGGTAGCCGACCACGATCAGCACCACGGAGGACAGGAACGGGATGCGCCAGCCCCAGGCCTGGAAGTCCTCGGGCGACATCGAGCTGGTCAGGATCCACATGAAGGCGGTGGCCAGCAGCATGCCCAGCGGCACGCCGATCTGCGGGTAGGAGCCGAAGGCGCTGCGCTTGTTCTTCGGGGCGTGCTCCACGGACATCAGGGCGGCGCCACCCCACTCACCACCGGCGGAGAAGCCCTGGATGATGCGCATCAGCAGCAGGAGGATCGGGGCCCAGATGCCGATCTGGGCGTACGTCGGCAGGACGCCGATCAGCGCGGTGGCGCCGCCCATGCCGATCAGGGTGATCACCAGCACGAGCTTGCGGCCGTGCTTGTCACCGAGGTGTCCGGCGACCACGGCGCCGAGCGGGCGGAACAGGAAGCTGATGCCCAGGGTCGCCCACGTGACGACCTGCGCGAGGCCGGGATTGTCGGCGGACAGCGGGGCGAAGAACAGCGGGGCCAGCACGAAGGCGGCGGCCTGGGCGTAGATGAAGAAGTCGTACCACTCGATGGTGGTGCCGACGAGGGTTCCGGCCAGGACTCTCTTCTCTTCGGGGGTGCGACCCCGGGGAGAGGCCACTGCGGCGTCGTGATGTGCCATGGTGTGCTCCAGGTGATGGTGCGGATGCTTCGCGGGGATGAGGTTACGGATTAGTGACCGACCGTTCGGTTACTTCGAAGATCATAGAGGATTCCGGTGAGGTGTGTCACACGTTCCGTGCGGCCCGGTGTGAAGATCCCGGACGGGGCATTATTGGGTCACGGGTTAATGACGTAATGTCGGATGAGTGGGCGGTGTGTCGACCCGCCCCGTGCCCGCCGGCCGCCAGCCGGTGACCCGACGAAGAGGTGTCCCCATGACCGAGCAGAAGTCCGTGCCGCAGCCCCCGGCCGCCCGGCCGCGGCGCCAGCCCAAGCCCCCCGTGGTCCTGGAGGTGACGGCCACCGAACGACTGGGCCCCCACATGGTCCGGCTGACCCTGGGCGGACCGGGCTTCGGCGTCTACCAGGACAAGGACGCCACGGACAAGTACGTCAAGCTGATGTTCGCCGATCCGGCGCTGGGCCTGGAGATGCCGTACGACCTGGAGGTCCTGCGCGAGCGCCTGGCCCCCGAGCAGATGCCCGTGCGCCGTACCTACACGGTGCGCTCGGTGGACCCCGGGGCCGGCACCCTCACCATCGACTTCGTGGTCCACGGCAGCGACGGCCTGGCCGGCCCCTGGGCCGACTCCGCCCGGCCCGGGGACCGGGTGTGCCTCACCGGCCCCGGGGGGATGTACCTGCCCGACCCCGCGGCGGACTGGCACCTGCTGGCCGGGGACGAGTCCGCCCTGCCCGCGATCGGCGCGGCCCTCGAGGCCATGCCGGCCGACGCCGCCGGGCAGGCCATCATCGAGGTGAACGGCCCCGAGGACGAGATCGGGCTGTCCGTGCCCCAGGGGATCACCGTCACCTGGCTGCACCGCGGGACGGAGTTCACGCCCGAGACCACGAAGCTGGCCCAGGCGGTCATCGATGCCGAGTGGAGGGAGGGCGCCGTGCAGGTGTTCGCCCACGGGGAACGGGAGATGATCAAGGACCTGCGCCGGTACCTGGCCGACGTGCGCGGGGTGGACCGCCGGCAGATGTCACTGTCCGCCTACTGGGCCTATGGCCGGGCCGAGGAGGCCTTCCAGGCGGAGAAGCGCGAACCGATCGGGCAGATCTTCCCGGAGGCCTGAGCGTCCCGGCCCAGACGGCCGGGCCCGTCGGCCTGCCGCTGTGAGGGGCCGCCCGGCCCCGAGGTCCTCCACACGGACCGTGGGCCGGCCGGTTTCGCTGTCCCCGCGCGCGCCGTACGCTGATCGGCACAGCACGAGTCCGTACGAGTCCGCACGAGTCAGCCTGGTGCGACGCAGGACAGAACGCAGTCGAGGAGACATGGCATGGGCAGCGACCACGGCACGCCGCACGGGCACGACGGCGGCCGGGTGCCCGCGGACGCCGCTACCGGCACCGGTGCCGGTGACGGAACCGGCACCCCTGGTGCCGCGGAGGCGGACCTCGCGTCTGCGGTGGAACGCCACCGCGTCGCAGCGGAGCGGTACTCCGTGGCCAAGTACGAGTACAAGGCGGCCAAGTACGCGCTGAAGGCGGCACGCCTCCGGGCGGGCCAGGACCCCCAGGGGCGCCGTGCGCACGGCCATCACCACGGGCATCGCGAACACCATGGGACGTACGGCCGCCACCGGTATGACGACCGCCTCCCGGAGACCAGGTCGCGGCGCGAGGGTGAACCGCTTGCGGACGGGGTGGACCACGGCCGGGAACGGCGAGGCCGCCGGCAGGTCGTCCTGGAGGTGGTGGCCACGGAGCGGATTAGCGAGCACATCCAGCGCCTGACCCTGGGTGGTGACGGCTTCGAGGAGTTCCGGGACAACGCCTACACGGACAAGTACGTCAAGATCCTGTTCGTGGACCCCGCGCTCGGCCTTCAACCGCCCTATGACATCCAGGCCCTGCGCAAGACCCTGCCGAAACACCAGCGCCCGGTCCGGCGGACCTACACGGTGCACTCCGTGGACCCCGACGCCCGGACCCTCGTCATCGACTTCGTGGTCCACGGGGACGCGGGCGTCGCCGGGCCCTGGGCCGCGGCGGCCCGGGTGGGGGACAGGGTCGCGTTCTCGGGCCCGGGCGGCAAGTACGCCCCGGACCCGCGGGCCGACTGGCACCTCCTCGTGGGGGACGCCGCGGCCCTGCCGGCGATCTCCGCGGCCCTAGCCGCCCTGCCGGCCGATGCCGTCGGGGCGGCCTTCATCGAGGTCCCCGGCCCGGCCGACGAGTGGGAGCTCGAGGCGCCCCCGGGGGTGACGGTGAGCTGGTTGCACCGGGGACTGGCAGAGCGCGTCCCGTCACCGTTGCCGGGCGCCGTCCAGTCCATGGAGTGGCCTCCGGGACGGGTACAGGCCTTCGTGCACGGGGAGAAGGCCGCGGTGAAGTCCCTGCGGCGGCACCTGCTGGAGGACCGGGGCGTGGACCGACGGATGCTCTCGCTGTCCTCGTACTGGAGCCGGGGCTCGTCGGGGGACTGAAACTCTGGGCCCGTGGCTGCCCGTGGCTGCCCGGGCGCCGCGGCCCGCGCCCGGACCTGTCCGATGGTGCCGCCCGGAAGGCCCTCTACCGGAAAGTAGTGGACGATCGTCCACTACCAGCGGGGTGCCCCGATTTCTAGTCTGTGAGGACCCCCGGGCCGCCACGGTCGATGACAGCACCGGTCTCACCCAGCCCATTGACTGCACACCCTGGAGCCGCTGCCATGCTTGATGCCAAGACCATCACCATGAAGTGCCGGACGAGCACCCCGCACCGGGACTACTTCTGCCTGTGCAAGACCCTCGCCCCGCTCCGCCCCTACGGCGCCGAGGGCAACCTGGAGACCACGTCGACGGACCCCTGCGGGTGCATCCGGCTCATCGTGAACCCCGTCCAGGTGGCCGTGGTGGACCCGGCCTGTGACCGGCACGGGGCCGCATCGTCCTGAGCCGTGACCATCTCGACGGTCCGGGGTCAGCCGTCCTGCGCGGCGGCCGGGCGGTGCGATGGCCGACGGCCCATGACCTCGGCGATCTGGCCGACGCAGGGCTCGTTCTGCAGGGAGGTGGTGTCGCCCAGGGCGGTGCCCTCGTAGAGCTGGGTCAGCAGGCGGCGCATGATCTTACCGGAGCGGGTCTTGGGGACGTCGGGCACGAAGACGACCTCGCGTGGCTTGGCCACCGGCCCGATGACCCGGCCGACGTGCCGGCGCAGCTCCTCGGCGGCGTCGGCGGCGGGCCCGGCCCCGGTGCCGGCCGGCGCGGGGGCGTCCCCGAAGCCCGCCCGGGCCACCACGAAGGCCACGGCGGCGTGCCCGGTCTTCGCGTCCGGAACGGGGCAGACCCCGGCCTCGACCACTTCGGGGTGGGACACGAGCGCTGACTCAATCTCGATGGTGGACAGGCGGTGTCCGGAGATGTTGATGACGTCGTCGATGCGGCCGAGGATCCAGGTGTCCCCGTCCTCGTCGACCTTGGCACCGTCGCCGGCCAGGAACCAGCCCTGCCCGGCGTAGTCCTTCCAGTACGAGGTGAAGTAGCGCCTCGGGTTGCCCCACACGGTGCGGGCCATGGCCGGGCCGGTGCGGGTGACCACGACCTTGCCCTGCAGCCCGGCGGCCACGGGCGCCCCGGCGTCGTCCACCACGGCCACGTCCACCCCGGGCAGCGGGCGGGAGCCGCACCCGGGCTTGAACCGCTCGTCCGCCTGGCGCGGGGAGAGCACGGTGGCGCCGGTCTCGGACTGCCACCAGGTGTCCACCATCGGCACGCCCACGGAACCGTCGCGGGGGACCCGCGCGTCGTCGTCGCCGGTCTCGGCCTGGAGCCGGGCGTCCAGCGCGTCCAGGTGCGAGCGGCCGATCTGGGTGCGGGCCCAGGTCCATGCCTCCGGGTTGACGGCCTCTCCCACGGTGCCCACCAGGCGGATCGAGGAGAGGTCGTGCCCCGCGGGGATGCCCTCGGGGAACCAGCCCATCAGCGACCGGACCAGGGTGGGAGCGGTGTAGTAGGAGGTGACGCCGTAGCGCTCGATGACCTCGAAGTGCCGGCCCGGGTGCGGGGCGTTCGGCACGCCCTCGTAGATGACCTCGGTGACGCCGTTGGACAGCGGTCCGTAGATCTCGTAGGTGTGCGCGGTGACCCAGGCGAGATCGGCGGTGCACCAGTGCACGTCCTTCTCCCGCTCGGACACGTCCGGATGGGAGAACAGGTAGTCGTAGGACCAGGAGGCCTGGGTGAGGTAGCCGCCCGAGGTGTGCACGAGGCCCTTGGGCTGTCCGGTGGTGCCCGAGGTGTACATGATGAACAGCGGGGTCTCGGCGTCGAAGTACTCCGGGGTGTGGGTCTCCGGCTGGCGGTCCACGATCTCGTGCCACCACACGTCCCGGCCCTCGGTCCAGCTGATCTGGCCCGGGCCGTCCCCGACCTCGGTGTGGCCGGTGCGGTTGAGCACCAGCACGTGCTCGATCTGGTTCTGGCCGGAGACGGCCTCGTCCGCGTTGTCCTTGACGGGCACGGCCTGGCCGCGGCGGTACTGGCCCTCTGAGGTGACCAGCAGCTTCGCGCCGGTGTCCTCCACGCGGAAGCGCAGCGCCTCGGCGGAGAAGCCGCCGAACACCAGCGAGTGCACCGCGCCGATCCGCGCGCAGGCCAGGGTGATGACGATCGTCTCCACGAGCACCGGCAGGTAGACCACCACGCGGTCGCCCTTGCCGATGCCCAGTTCGAGCAGGGCGTTGGCGGCCTGGCTGACCTTGCGCTGGAGCTGGGCGTAGGTCACGGCGCGGCGGTCACCGGGTTCGCCCTCGAAGTACAGGGCCACCTTCTCCCCGCGGCCGGCGGCCACATGCCGGTCCACGCAGTTCACCGCGACGTTCAACCGGCCGCCCTCGAACCAGCGGATCTCCGGGCCGCGCTCGGCGGCCGGGTCGGCAGGGGTCCAGGAGTGGGTGGTGTGCCAGGGCGTCTCCCACTCGAGGCGCCGCGCGGCGGCATCCCAGAACGCGAGCCGGTCCTCCTCGCGCACGGGCCGGCCGTCCCCGAGCCCGCCGTGCAACAGGCCCGCGGGCCGGCCCGGGTGGACGGAAGGATCGGCGGCGTCCACGACGTCGGCCGGCAGCGGGCCGGGCAGGGCACCGGGGGCGTGGGCGGGGGTGTCGCGCGCGGTGGCGGTGGGAGCGGCGTGCGGGGCAACAGACAAGACAGAACCTTCTTTCCATCGAATCTGGCAGTAGCACCTGGTCCGGTCCTTGCAGTGCCGGGAGGGCACCCCAGGACCATGGACGGGTTGCTGCGGCGTCACGGAGCCAGATCTCTCAGCCGCTCGGGATGGTCGCCTCCACTCTACGACCGGTCCTGTCCGCGGAGCGAAACGGGTGAAGCAGTGCTACGCACCGGCCTGATGCCCTAGTTTTGACGTGCACCGACGCCGACGGACAGGGACTGCACATGGAGGACATCGCACTGCTGGCCGTGGCCGGTGTCCTGATCATCGTGCTGGTCTCGCTGTTCGCGCCCCGGTTAGGCGTCGCGGCGCCGATCCTGCTCGTCCTGGTGGGCATCGGCTGCAGCATGATCCCCGGGGCGCCCCAGATCCTGCTGGACCCGGAATGGATCCTCATGATCGCGCTGCCGCCGATCCTCTACTCGGCGGCGGTCAACGTCCCCATCACGGACTTCCGCCGGGACCTCGGCACCATCAGCGCCCTGTCCGTGTTCCTGGTGATCGCCTCCGCCTTCGCCACGGGGTGGCTGATCTGGTGGCTGCTGCCGGACATCGATCTCGCGGCCGCAGTGGCCCTGGGGGCGGTCATCAGCCCGCCGGATGCCGTCGCGGCCACCTCGATCGGCAAGAGACTGGGCCTGCCGCCCCGGCTGGTGATGATCCTGGAGGGGGAGGGCCTGGTCAACGACGCCACCGCGCTGGTCATGCTCCGCACCGCCATCGCGGCCACCGCCGGCGCCGTGACCTTCTGGGGTGCCATCGGTGACTTCGCCTACGCCGTCAGCGCCGGGATCGTCCTCGGTCTCCTCGTGGGCGCCGGGACCGTCTGGTTCCGGTCCAGGATCCGGCAGCAGCCCGTCCTCACCACGGCGATCTCCCTGACCGTGCCGTTCCTGGCGTACATGCCCGCGGAGAACCTGCACGCCTCGGGCGTCATCGCCGTGGTCACTGCCGGCCTCCTCACCGGTCACCAGGCGCCCCAGCGCCTCAGCGCGGCGGACCGGCTCACCGACCGCACCAACTGGCGCACCATCCAGCTGCTCCTGGAGAACGGCGTGTTCCTGCTTATGGGCTTCGAGATCACCTCGATCGTCGCGGACGCGGAGGCCTCGGGGCGGGGGCTGTGGTTCGCCGTCGGGATCGCCGTGCTGTGCACCGCGGTCCTCGTCGTGGTGCGCATCGCCTTCGTGGTGCCGCTCATCGCCGTGCTCCGGGCGCGGCAGAGGCGGGTCCCCCAGCTCGCGCGGCACCTCGATGCCGCGCTCGAGTCCACGGCGTCCGGGGAGCCGCCCCACCCGCGGACGGTGGCCCGGTTGCGGCGGTGGCGTGCCGATGCGCACTTCCTGGCCACGCAGGGCCTCGGCTGGCGGGGCGGGGCCGTGCTGGCGTGGTCCGGGATGCGCGGCGTCATCACCCTGGCCGCGGCCCAGTCCCTCCCGGCTGACATCCCGTACCGTCCCGAACTGATCCTGATCGCCTTCTCCGTGGCCATCCTCACGCTCGTGGTCCAGGGTGGCACCCTTCCGCTGCTGATCCGGGTGCTCGGCATCAAGGGGACCGACGAGGAGGCGCAGCGCCGGGAGATCGGCCGCCTGGCCGATGAGATCATCGCCGCGCGCCAGGCCTACCTGCAGAACAGGACGCTGCTCCGTGAGGACGGCAGTCCCTTCGACCCCGCCGTGGTGGAGCGGGCCCGACGGGAGGGCCGGGCGGCCACGCAGGCACTGGCGGCGATGGTGGCCGAGGTGGACCCGGACAGCCAGCGGCAACAGTACCGGGAGCTGCGCCGGCAGCTGGTCGAGGTGGAACAGGCCGCGCTGCTGGACGCCCGCTCCGGGGGCACGTACTCCTCGCACACCCTGCAACGCGCGCAGCACTTCATCGACACGGAGGCCACCCGCCCGGGTTAGGGCGTGTCTCCTCATGTCTCTCGTCTGAGACTGAAGCGCTGGGCACATGACCCCGCGCCGCACATGTCAACGCAACCAGCCACCCACGAGGAGACACGCCCTGGTCGTGACCCTCCGCGTTCCGGGAATCGAGTTCTAATCAGAGGCCCGCACTCTTCAAGTCGGGTATTGGCACGACGGGCCCCTCGGCCGAGCCCTGGCGGGCGAGTGGGGCAATCAGTGGATCCTGGCAGCTACGTGTACGCCGCCAACGGCCTGGCGGTCATCTCTACAGCACCCTCACTGCAGGCTGACTGGAACGCCAACTGGGGCTTCAGATAACGTCGCAGCCACTCCCCGAAGCTCAGGCTGACCGGTGCCTGCTTCCCCGGGATGTCGGAGTGATGCCGGTCAGATGGCTCGCCCGGGGTTCAGGATGCCATGAGGATCGAAGAAGGCTTTCAGCTCGTGCTGCAGGGCCAGGGTGTCCGGGTCGAACTGCTGGGTGAGCATCCCAGTCTTGAGCGAACCGATGCCGTGCTCCCCAGAGATCACGCCGCCCATCTCCAAGGCGGCCTCGGTGATGAGGGTCAGCACGTGCTCGGCCGCGGCCACGTCCTCGGGGAATCGCTGGGGGCCAGCACGGCGGGGTGCATGTTGCCGTCGCCGGCATGGGCGCAGGTGTTTACCGAGTAACCGGTGTGGGCGGAGATGCTCTCGATGCGCCCGAACATCTGCGCCAATCGGCTGGGCGGAACGGCAACGTCGCAGGACAGGGCCAAACCCGCGGCGCTGAGCGCGGGGTTCACCATCCGTCGGGTCCGGAGCACATCGTCGCCGTCGCCCGCCTCGGCCAGAACGGCCCCGGCGGCCCGGCATGCTGAGACGATCTCCTCTGCCTGCCGGTGGGCATCGGTGCCCACGGTCTGGCCCACCAGCAGGGCTTGCCCATCGGTCGTGATGGTGGAGGGGAAGTGCCGCTGGACGATGTCGATGCAGTTCCGGTCCATCAGTTCCAGGATCTCCGGGGTCGTCGAGGAGGCCATGATCGCCGCGACCGCCTCTCCTGCGGCAGTCATGGTCGGGAAATGCGCCTGGAACGTGACCGGGGTGCCGGTGGGGCGGGGCTTGAGACGGGCGAGGACCTTGGTGACCACGCCGAGGGTCCCCTCGGAGCCGATGAACAACCCCGTCAGGTCATAGCCTGTGCTGTTCTTCCGGGTCCGGGAGCCGGTGTGGAGCAACCGGCCGTCGGGCAGGACGACCTCGAGCCCGGCGATGGCGTCGCGGGTGACACCGTGGGCCAGGCAGCGCAAGCCGCCTGCGTTGGTGGCCACCGTGCCACCGATGGTCGCGGTCTGGTAGCTGACGGGGTCCGGGGCGTACATCAGCCCGTGTTCGGCGGCCGCCTGGTCCAACTTCTCTACGACGACGCCCGGATCTGCCACGGCGATCCGATTGGCGGCATCGATCTCCAGCAGCCGGTTCAAGGTCCGCAGGGAGATGACCAGCCCCCCGGCGTAGGCCAGGGCGCCGCCGCTGACGCCAGTGCCGGCTCCGCGCACGGACACGGGCACCCGATGGGCATTTGCCCAGCGCAGTGCCGCCCGGACGTCTTCGGCCGAACGGGCTTGGACCACCGCCGCGGGCAGACCCACCGGTTCGGCCCGGGAGGCGTCCCGACTGTGCTCGGCCAGCACGGCAGGCTCAACGCTCACCGTGTCCCCGAGCTCCTGCATCAGTTCGTGGAGGGCCTGCGGTGAGGCCGCCTGCACATGGCCCCGAAGGCCGGTGTCTCCCTGATCTCGTTCATAGCTCGTGCGCATGGATGATCTCCTCGTGACCAATTGGCGCTCTACACCAGCGCCGGAATGTGAACTGACTCAGATACGAAACGTGGAAGCCGCCTCGAAGCACGGGACCCGTGTCCTACCGGGTGTGTCTGCTCGGACACCCTATGCGCCGCGTGGATCAAGGCACGGGTCGGTGGTCGCTCTCGGATACGCACTGGGAGCGACCACCGGTGAATATGATCCCGGTCAGGTGAGTGTGAGGCGGGATCCTTCTTTGGTGAGCAGGACGGCGATGAGTCCTGCGGCCAGGACGGCGATCCAGAAGCCGGCGACGAGGCCGGTGCCGCCGGCGACCATCAGGCCGGTGGCGATCATTGGGCTGAGCCCGGCGCCCAGCACGGAGGCACCCTGGTAGGACAGCGACGCCCCGGTGTAGCGGACGTGGGTGGGGAACTGCTCGGCGATGAAGGCGCCGATCGGTCCGTACAGCAGGCCCTGGATGACCCCGTTGCCCACGACGATAGCCACGGCGAAGCCCCAGATCGTTCCGTTGTTGAGCAACAGCATCAGCGGGTAGGCGGCAACGATCCCGGCGACGCCGCCGATGGCGAGCATCCGTCGGCGCCCGATGCGGTCACTCATGCGGGCGGCCCAGAAGGTCACCACGAGGGTGAGGACCGCCCCGGTGGCCTTCCAGTTCAACACCGCCTCGCGGTCGACGCCTTCGGAGGCGGCGATGGAGACGCCCCAGACGGTGAGCAGTCCCTGGCAGCAGTAGAAGCTCACGGCGGCCACGAGACTGAGCACGACGGCGCGCGGGTGGTTGCGCAACACCTCCATCAGCGGTAGGCGCCGCTTGTCCCCGGCCTCGGCCAGTTGGGCGAACATCGGCGTCTCGGTGACCTTCAGGCGGATGACCATGCCGACGGCGATCAGTGCGGCGGAGAGCAGGAAGGGGATGCGCCAACCCCATTCCAGGAAGGCGTCTCCCGTCAGGGCGGAGGTGGCGGAGACGACCAGGGTGGCGAGGATGCCGCCGGCCGGGCCGCCGCCGTTGGCGAAGGCGGTCGCGAAGCCGCGCCGGCGCTGCGGTGCATGCTCCATGGCCATCAGCGCGGCCCCTCCCCATTCTCCGCCGACGGCGACGCCCTGGACCAGACGCAGCAGCACCAGGATGATCGGGGCGGCGATGCCGATCTGTGCGGTCGTGGGTAGCACGCCCATGAGCATGGTGGCCCCGCCCATCATCAGCATGGACAGCACCAGCATCTTCTTCCTGCCGATCCGGTCGCCGTAGTGGCCGAAGACGATGCCGCCCAGGGGGCGGGCGAAGTAACCCGCCGCGAGTGTGGCGAAAGAGGCGAACAGCGCGAAACTCGGCCCGAGGTCGGCGAAGAACACGTGGTTGAACACCAGGGACGCTGCCGTGGCGTAGAGGATGAAGTCGTAGTACTCGATGGCGCTGCCGATGAAGCTCGAGGACAGGATGCGACGCATGTCCTTGGTGTTCATCGATTCCTGCACCTGCGGGGCCTCCGGCGGCAGGTCGGACTGGATGGTGGGTGTGTTGTGCATGATGGTTCCTCGCTGGCGTTTGAGGGTCAGAGGGCGAGACGGTCGAGGGCGGGCTGCAGTTCGATCACGTCGAGGTCATCGGGGACGTGGAAGATCCCCTCGAAGTGCTGTCCGGCCTCACGCCACACCGAGTCCGGCGCGGTACCGGGGACGAGGTGGTGCAACGCCAGCTGGCGTGCCCCGGCCTGCTGGGCCACGCGTGCGGCGTCCGAGACGGAGGTGTGGGACTTGTAGTGGTGGTCGCGGGCCGCGCGCGAACCCGCGTCGGTCTTGCCGGCGTAGGTTGCCTCCACGAAGCCGGTGAAGTCTATGGCCTCGTGCAGCAGCAGGTCCGTGTCGCGGGCCAGGCGGACCATGTTCGGCGTGTAGGCCGTGTCGCCCGAGAAGGTCACCGACCCCTCTGCGGTGTCGAAGCGCAGTCCGAAGGCCGGGGCGACCGGGGGGTGTTCGACGAGGATCGCGGTGACGGTGACTAGGTCGTCGCGGTAGATCTCGAATGGCTCCATCCCCGGGGTGGGGTTGTCGTTGGGGTGGTAACCGATACCGGCCGGGATCTCGATGTCCCGGGCGTCGAACAAATCCAGGGGCGAGGGCCGCAGGGAGTCGATGATGCGGTCATTGAGGTCAGTCGCATGGGCGCGCATCAGCGTCTGGAACATCTCGCGGGTGCCGGGGGTGGGGCAGTCCGGGGCCAGCGGAACCGGCGGCACCGTGGCCCGCGGAGAGGCCGGGGGGAGTACCCCGCGGTTGCCCGGCCCGATGATCCGCACGGGGTCGTGTTCGCGGCCAATCAGCTCGAACAGGCCGAAGATGGCCAGGCTGGCCAGATCCACGGTGTGATCGGAGTGCAGGTGGGTGAGGAAGACCGCGCGCAGGTCGCTGATCTCCAGGCCGGCCTCGGACATCCGCCGCCCGACACCGTGACCGCAGTCGACCAGGTAGACCGCGTCGCCGACCACCACGGCCGTGGCGATACCGGTGCGTCGGCTCGCCTGCTCGGCGCGCCACCATCGCGGGCCACCGGCGGTTCCCAGGGTGACGATCCGCGGGCGAAGGCTGGGAGGGGCAGAGAGGCTCACGAGTGTTCTCCAGAAGTTTGATGGTGGATAACCGGGGTACCCACTAGTGTGATCCGGGTTACAGGATGTGAATAGTCAATAGATCAGATGCCATTGATTAGGAGAACTGATGCCTGAAGTCACACTGCGGCAGATGCGGTACTTCGTGGCCATCGTCGACCTGGGTTCAGTCACGGCGGCCGCGGCCGCCTGCCATGTCTCC